>Ga0233425_10000028_pt1 | contig 349330 bp, 350 predicted proteins | sample Watercolumn_Towu_2_FD_181712 | JGI IMG/M metagenome (GOLD analysis project Ga0233425, IMG submission 181712) | Freshwater microbial communities from Lake Towuti, South Sulawesi, Indonesia - Watercolumn_Towuti2014_140_MG | ecosystem: Environmental > Aquatic > Freshwater > Lake | place... | reverse complement strand
GCCCTCCCGAGCGGGCGAACGGCAGATAACCGAGCTCGTCGAGAACGATCAGGTCGAGCCGCGACAGCTGCGCCGCCAGGGTCCCGCCTTTGCCGATCCGGGTCTCCTCTTCGAGGCGTGTCACCACTACGGGATCAAGCTGGCCAACCCTGTCTCCCTGGCCCAGCCGGTGCCGTGCAAGGGCGCGCTCGGGCTGTTCAGGCTTCCCGACGATGTCATGGAGGTGCTGCGCCATGCAGCGTGACGGTGTCCGCATCCGCCGCGACTGGATCGACGTTCGCCACGAGTTCCTCCAGAACGACGGGCGCTGGATGGCTGGCGCGTGCGCGAAGCCGGGCTTCTGTCGGGAGTGCAACCGCGACGGCGAACGCCCGCCGCTTTCCTTCATCGAGAAGGCGTGGGTCGCCGGCGTCGACAAGCGCAAGGCGGCGCGTATCATCGTCGCGGCTTATATGCGCTGGCCGGTGAAGCTGACGGAGGACGAGGCAACACTCGTCGGCACCGATTTCACGCGCCTGCGCATCGTCTTCCACCTTGAGCAGCTGACGGGCCAGCCGATTGACGACGCGGCCGCGCTGTCCGCGCGGACAGTCGGCCAGCTGCTCGACCTTATGTCATGCGAGGAAGCTGTATGAGCTATCAGGCTCCATTCTGGCCGCGCATGATGAAGAGGGCGACTGCCTGCGCCTACCTCGACCTGTCTCCGGCCGAACTGGAGCGCGAGGTGGCGGCAGGCCGCCTGCCGCACCCTCTGATGCTGGGGAACGGGCTGCACTGGAGCCGCGCCGAGATCGACACCTATCTGGAACGCCTCTCCGGCGCAGCGGAAGCAGCCGGAGACTGGCGCAAGAAAGTGAAGCTGTATCAGTCATGAGCCGCCGCAGAATTCCATATGTAAAGGCGACGAAGGCCAAAGGTCGGATGTACTATTACTTCGACACCGGGCAGTCGGACGAGAAGGGGAACCGCATCTGGAAGCGGCTTCCTCCGCCGTCTGATCGCACCTTTGGCGGCGTCTACGCGGCGATGCTGGGGCACCGCACCAAGCGCAACACCGTGCGGGTAGAGATGACCGTTGCCAGGCTGTTCGACCTCTATCAGTCGAGCGCGCAGTTCACCGGCCTCAAGGAATCGTCGCAAAAGCTCTATACGACCTACCTTAACCAGTTTGTGGACGAGCTCGGCGAAGCGCCGGCCGACGAGGTAGAGCGCAAGGACATCGTTCTCCTGCTCGACAAGCGTGCCGCCACGGCGGGCGCGGCCAACATGCTGCTTTCTACGGCGCGGGCGGCGTGGAACTGGGGACGCAAGCGCGGCCATGTGGACAACGACCCGTTCACTGGCGTCGACGCCATGGAGATGGGCGAGCACGATCCCTGGCCCGAGGATCTGCTGCGTGCCGCATTGGCCAGCGACGATCGGCTGGTCCGCCTGTCGGTTCACTTGCTCTACTACACCGCCCAGCGCGTGGGCGACGTCCTGGCGATGACGTGGCGCGACATCAACGACGGCCGCATCAACGTCGTGCAGCAGAAGACGGGCAAGTCGCTATCGATCCAGATCCACGCCGACCTGGCGAACGAGCTTGCCACGTACCCGCGCTCGCTCGGGCAGATCATCGGCATCCCCGCGACGAAGGCCGGTGTCGCCAAGCTGCGCCTCGCGCTTCAGGCTTTCGCCTCGGGGATGGGTCACAAGGTCGTGACGCACGGCCTGCGCAAGAACGCGGTCAATGCTCTTCTGGAGGCCGGGTGTAGCGCCGCCGAAACAGCGGCCATCAGCGGGCAGTCGCTCCAGATGGTGGAGCATTACGCGAAGCAGAGATCGCAGTCTTTACTTGGTCAAAACGCCATCCTCAAATGGGAACGGAACGGAAAGTGATTCTTCAAACCCTTTCAAACCGCCTCTACAGGCCGCAGAAAAGCGTCCTAAAGCCTAACGGTATCTTTACCCTTTGGCGGCATGAAGAGCCCCAAAGCCCTGTGCGGGCAGGTCGTCGCCGGCTGTCGGCGCCCGCTCGCGCATGGCCCGGTCAAGGGGTTCAGTTTATGCGTTTCCTGTCGATTTCCCGGCTTCTGATCGGCGTGTCGCTGCCTGCGGTCGCCCTTTCGGGCTGCGCCTCGGCCGGGTCGGGACCGCAATTGCCGCCCGCCTCCTTCGTGTCGACGCAGGAAGGGCCGGGCGAGGAATATGTCATCGGTCCGTTGGACGACCTTACCATCTTCGTCTGGCGTAACCCTGAACTGGGGGCGAAGGTGCAGGTGCGCCCGGACGGCCGCATCACAACGCCGCTCATCACAGACATGCCGGCGGTAGGCAAGACGCCCAAGATGCTGGCGGACGACATCAAGCTGGCGCTGACCCAATATATCGAGAACCCTCTGGTGTCGGTCATCGTCAACAATTTCAGCGGCACCTTCAGCCAGCAGGTGCGGATCGTGGGCGCGACCGAAAAGCCGGCGTCCATCCCCTATCGCGCCAACATGACACTGCTGGACGCGATGATCGCCGTCGGCGGCCTGTCCGAATATGCGGCCGGCAACCGCGCGCGGCTGGTGCGCTTCGACAAGGACAGCGGGAAGCAGAAGGAGTTTCAGGTCCGCCTGACCGATCTCCTGAAAAAGGGCGACACCCGCGCGAACGTGATGCTTGCCCCCGGCGACGTCATCATCATTCCCGAAAGCATGTTCTGATGGCTGGCCTCTACGACGAACTGCTGATCCTGCTTCACGGCATATGGAGCCGCCGCTGGGTCGCGCTGGGCGTGGCTTGGGGCGTGTGTATGCTTGGCTGGCTGGGCGTGGCGCTCATCCCCAACAGCTACCAGTCGAAGGCGCGGGTCTATGTGAACACCCAGTCGCTGCTGGAGGACAAGGTGGGGATCACCCAGGTCCAGTCGCAGCAGGATCTCGACCGGGTGCGCAACACGCTCGCCAGCGCGGAGAATCTGGAGAAGGTGGTGCGCTCGACGGACCTGTCTCAGTCGGTGTCCGGGCCGCGCGACATCGCGGCCAAGATCACCAAGCTGCGTGAGAATATCACTGTCATGGCGCAGGCCGATCCCAGCATGATCGACATCAGCGCCATTTCCGCCGACTCGAGCCTGTCCGACGGCGCCAACGCCCGTATCGCGCAGCAGGTGGTGCAAAAGCTGATCGACATCTTCCAAGAAGAAAATCTGTCGGGCGACCGCAACGAAACGAAGCAGAGCCTTGCCTTCCTCGACCAGCAGATCGCCGGTCGCGCCAAGCAGCTGGAGGCCGCCGACCAGCGCCGCGTCGAGTTCGCGCAGCGCTATGTCGGCCTGTTGCCGGGCGCGGGTTCTATCAGCCAGCGCATGGACGCCGCGCGCATGGAGATCAACACGATCGATTCGCAGCTGGTGCAGGCGCAAAGCGCGCTGTCGGCGATGAACGGCCAGCTGGCCGGCACGCCGCAGACGTTGCCGGGCGTCAGCGCCTCGGGCGGCGCATCGCCGCTGGCGCAGGCGCAGGCGAACCTCGCGTCCATGCGCGCGCGCGGATGGACCGCGAGCCATCCCGACGTCATCGCCGCCCAGCGGGAGGTCGATGCGCTGCGCCGCGCAGGTGGCGGCAGCGCCGGGGGCGGCGGCACGCCCAATCCGGCCTATCTCTCGATCAAGTCCATGCAGGCGGAGCGCGCCGCGACCGTGCAGGCGCTCGGTGCCCGCAAGGCGCAGTTGCAGGCGGACCTCAACGCCATGATGGCGCGGCAGGTCGATGAGCCGGGCATCGCGTCGGAGCAGGAAAAGCTCGATCGCGACTATGAAGTGCTCAAGACCCAATATGACAAGCTGCTCGCCGACCGCGAGGAAATCCGCCTGCGCGGCGAGGTGAAGACCGAAACCGGCTCCGTCCAGTTCCGCGTCATCCAGCCGCCGAGCACGCCGTCCGCGCCGTCCGCGCCCAACCGGCCGCTGCTGCTGCTGGGCGTGCTGGTGCTGGGCATCGCGGCCGGGGTGGGCGTCGCCTTCGCCATGGGCCAGCTCAAGGGGACGTTCCCAACGGCCGCGCGGCTTGAAAAGGCGCTGGGCCTGCCCGTCGCCGGCTCGATCAGCCAGGCGGTGAGCGCCGCGCAGACGGCGATCGAGAAGCAGCGGCTCAAATGGTTTGCGGGCGCGAGCGGCGGTCTGGCGGCCGTCTGCCTGCTGCTGATCGCGGTCGAATTCGTGCAGCGCGGTATGGCGTGAAGGAGCCAGGCAAAATGAACCAGCATAGTTCCTTCAAGGGGCGGGGGTCGCTGATCGAGCGGGCCACCGAAATCTACGACTTCAACGCCGCGCTGCGCGGCCGCGCCGCGCCCGCTGTCGAGTTGGGGGAGGATGTCGCTGCGTCTCCCGTGCCGGCCTTCGCCCCCGACATTCCGCCAGCGCCCGTCTTTGACGAAGCCGCCCCTTTCGCGCCGCTCGCCTTCCGCGCGGCGGACTGGACCGGGCCGGTGCAGCCGATCGACCGCATTGCGCTCGCCGAAGCCGGGATGCTCCAGCCTTCCGGGCCGGTGACGACGATGAGCGAGGAATTCCGCCTGCTCAAGCGCGACCTCCTCTCGCAGTTGAACGGCCATGCGCGCGGCAATCGCATTCTCGTCTGCTCGGCGAACAGCGGGGAAGGCAAGAGTTTCTGCGCGATCAATCTCGCGCTCAGTCTCGCGGCGGAAAAGGATCGCGAAATCCTGCTGGTCGACGCCGATTTCGGCAAGCCCGGCATCCCGCAGAAGCTGGGGTTGACCGCTGGCGCCGGCCTGATGGATGCGCTCGCCGATCCGATGATCGCGATCGAGGATTGCGTGATCCGCACGGACATTCCGTCATTGTCGGTGCTGCCGGCCGGGGAGCGGGTGAACAACGATACCGAATATCTCGCCTCTGCCCGGACCGAACAGCTGCTCGCCCGTCTGACCGAGGGGCGGCCCGAGCGCATCCTGATCTTTGATTCGCCGCCCTTGCTGGCGGCATCCGCCGCTGCGGTGCTGGCGAGCCACGCGGCCATCGCGCTGCTGGTGGTGCGCGCCGACAAGACGCCCGAAAGCGCACTGCGTGACGCAGCGGGGATGCTGAAGGGCGGGGTGCAGGTGCGCCTGCTGCTCAACGCTGTACGCTTCCATGGCGGCGGGCGACGCTTCGGCAGCTATTATGCGAAAGGGGACGCCCAGTGACCTTCATCCGCTTCCTCGCCGCTGGCGTATCGCTCACTGCGATGGCGGCCGCGCCGGCGATGGCGCAATCGGCAGGCGACCGGCGCGTGTCCGTGACGCCCTATCTCGGCATCGATCAGGTCGTCATGGGGCCGCTCAAGGGCGAGGGCGACGTCCTTACCTACACCAACGTCACCGCCGGCGTGACGGCGCAGGTGCAGACCCGCCGGGTCGAAGCGGCGATCGACGCGCAATATAATCACAGCTTCGGCTGGGGCAGCCAGACGGGCGATCAGGATGTGATCAGCGGCATCGCGTCCGCCAACGTCAAGCTGGCGCGCGGCCTGTCGCTGAATGCGGGTGGCCTTGCGACGCGGGTGCGCACCGATGGCCTGTCGGGCGCGGCGACGCAGCGCGACAGCTTCACCAGCCAGGTCTGGGCCGGATATGTCGGCCCGTCCTACATGGCGCAGTGGGGCGACCTCAACGTCAACGCCTCCTACCAGCTTGGCTATGCACGGGTGGATGACGATGTCGATCTGAACTTCCCCGGCGCGCAGCGCGGCGGCTCGTTCGCCGACAGCTGGACCCATAGCCTTGTCGGATCGATCGGCTTCGCGCCCGATACCGTGCTTCCGGGCATCGGCCTGACCGCCAGCGCCGGCTATGACCGGGAGGATGCGAGCCAGCTCGACCAGCGGTTCGAGGATGCATGGGGCCGGGTGGACGCCACGCTCCCGGTGTCCCGCACGCTCGCTTTGGTCGGCGGCGTGGGTTACGAAAAGATCAAGATCAGCCAGCGCTCGCCGGTGCTGGATACGAGCGGCGTTCCGCTGATCCGCAACGGCCGCTATGTGACGGACAAAGGCTCGCCGCGCGCGCTGATCTACGACTTCGACGACATCATCTGGGACGCCGGCGTCCTGTGGCGGCCGAGCCGCCGCACCACGCTTCAGGCGCGGGTCGGCGAACGCTATGGCGGCATGACCTATCAGGGCAGCTTCACCTGGCAGGGCCGCGACAGCAGCTTCGCGGTCGTGCTGTTCGACGGCATCGACAGCTTCGGGCGTATGATCACCGGCGACGTGGCGGCGTTATCGGGCAGCAGCTTCGATGTGGCGCGCAATCCGTTCACCGGCGACATCACCGGCTGCGCTTTCTCCACCACCGGCGGCGGACAGTGCTTCAACGATGCGCTGTCGGGCATCACCGACGCCAATTTCCGCTATCGTGGCGTGGCGGCGCAATATGCGCTCCAGCGCGGACCCTGGGGCTTTGGCCTGGGCGCCGGCTATTCGCAGCGCAAGTTCATCACGCCCAGCGGCCAGACCGTGCTGATCCGCGGATCGCGGGATGAAAACTGGTATGGCAACGGCACGCTGACCTATACGATCAGCGATCGGGACAGCATCGACCTCGTCACCTACATGAACTATTTCGATGCAAGCGGCGGTCGCCCGGACGTGCTGAACTATGGCGCGTTCACCAGCTATTTCAGGGGCATCAGCCGCCGCCTGTCGGCATCGGCCTCGGTCGGGCTGGACGGCGTGGACGCCGACGATCTCGACACCATCATCAGCGCCATGGGGCAGGTCGGCCTGCGCTACAGCTTCTGAACGACGCCTTGGAGACGAAGAAATGTACGATCAATTCTACGGATTGCAGGGCCGCCCGTTCCAGCTGACGCCCGACCCGCACTATTATTTCGAGAGCGCCACGCACCGCAAGGCGCTGTCCTATCTTGGTTACGGCCTGGCGCAGGGCGAAGGCTTCATCGTCATCACCGGCGACATCGGCGCGGGCAAGACGACGCTGGTTGGCCATCTGATGCAGACGATCGACCCGGCGCGCCTGACCGCCGTCAAGATCGTGTCGACGCAGGTGGAGGGCGACGACATGCTGCGCCTCGCCGCGCAGAGCTTCGGCCTTGCCACCGATGGCCACACCAAGGCGTCAACGCTGCGCCAGATCGAGGGATTTCTCCATGCGCAGGCGCGCGCCGGGCGACGCACACTGCTGATCGTGGACGAGGCGCAGAACCTGCCGGTCTCCGCGATCGAGGAATTGCGGATGCTTTCCAACTTCCAGTTGGGCGGCCAGTCGCTGCTCCAGATTTTCCTGCTCGGCCAGCCGGAGTTCCGCGACCTTGTGAAATCCCCCGCGCTGGAGCAGTTGCGCCAGCGGGTGATCGCCACCCATCATCTCGAGCCGATGATGGAGGTGGAGGTGGAACCCTATATCCTGCATCGCCTTGGCATCGCAGGGTGGAGTGGTAACCCGCACTTCACCCCCGACGCTTTCGCCGCCCTCTATGCCGCCACCGGCGGCGTGCCGCGCCGGCTCAACGCCCTTGCCAGCAGGGTGCTGCTGCTCGGCGCGATCGAGCAGTTGGCTGTCATCGACGCGGAGGTCGTCGGCGCGGTGGTGGCTGACATGGGGCTTGATGCGGATGTGAAGCCCCAGCCCGTTGCCCCGTCGGTGCTGGATAGTGTCACGACGGACGCGGAAGATGCTGCCGCCGGTGCTTTCGAGCCGCTTGACCTGACGGAAGGCGAGGAACCGGAGCATGTCGCCGCCGGGTCGGCCGAAGGCGACGGTGCCACCGTCGGCGCAGAAGAGGGGGACATCGACTGGATGGACGAGGAACCGGAAGTGGCCTTCGGTGAACACGCCCAACCCGATGGGCGAATTGAGGAAGCCGCAGAGCCGGAACCGGTCGCGCAGCTGGCGGATGAGGCGGCGGAAACCGACGCGCCGGCGACCGCCGTGCCCCCTTTTCTGCGCCCCGTTTTCGCTGAACCGCAGGATGGCTGGATCAATATGACGTCGCAAGACGAACCCGAGGATCACGAGGCGGAAGCGGCGTTCATGCAACGACATGGTATCGCTGCTCCATATGCGGGTACGGAGGCCGAGGCGGAGGGTCCGGCTGGGGAGCCTGTGGACGCGCAGAACCTGGACGTGGCGGACTTCGAGCGGCTTCGTTCCGACATGCTGGCCGAGATCGAGGGGCTGCGCGCCGAGGTCGCATCCTTGCGCGCGGTGCAGGCCCATACGCCCTTCGCCGCGCCCGCCGCGCCGGAGATCGACCCGGAAGCGCTCAAGGACTGCTTCACCCTGATCGAGGAGCGGCTGTCCGCTCTGGAGTTCCGCGCCGAGGAGCAGGATGGCGCGCTGCGCCGCGTGCTGACCTTGCTGGTCGATTGGGTCGAGCGGGAGGAGCAGCTGGCCGACGTGCAGGCCGTGGCCTGAACGACGGGCTGCCATTTCATGCAGAACGCCCTGTCCGTCGATGTGGAGGACTGGTTCCAGGTCGGCGCGTTTGAAAAGACGATTCGCCGTGCCGATTGGGACGGGCTGACCCATCGCGTCGAGGCGAATACCGACGCGGTTCTGGCCCTGTTTGCGGAAGCGGACGTGAAAGCGACCTTCTTCACCCTGGGCTGGGTGGCGGAGCGCTATCCCGCCCTGATGCATCGCATCGCCGACGCCGGGCATGAGGTTGCCAGCCATGGCTATGACCATGCCCGGGTGTTCACCTTCACGCCCGACCAGTTTCGCGCCAACCTGCGCAAGTCGCGCGCCATTTTGGAGGATGCGAGCGGGCAGGCCGTGACCGGCTATCGCGCGCCGAGCTTCTCGATCGATCCGCGCACGCCTTGGGCGCACAGCATATTGGCGGAGGAAGGCTATCGCTATTCCTCCAGCGTCGCGCCGATCCGGCACGATCATTATGGCTGGCCGGATTCGCCGCGCTTCGCCTGGAAACCTGTGTCGGATTCGCCACTGGTCGAACTGCCCGTCACCACCGCCAAATGGGGCGGGCGCACGTTGGCGGCAGGTGGCGGCGGATTTTTCCGCCTGCTGCCCTACGGCTTTTCGCGCTGGGCGGTGCGCCAGGTGAACGAGCAGGCCGGGCGGCCCGCCATCATCTATTTCCACCCGTGGGAGATCGACCCCGATCAGCCCCGCGTCACCAACGCGCCGCTACGCTCCCGCCTGCGTCATTACAGCAACCTGTCGGTCATGGCGGCGAAGCTGCGGCGGCTGACGCGCGACTTCGCCTGGACTCGGCTGGACGCGCTGGCCGACGCGGAAGCGGCACGGGCGTCATGATCGCGGGGAACGGCGCCGATCTGGCGGTCACCACGCTCGACCTTGGCGATCCCGAACAGGCCGCTGCCGCCGACAGCTTCGTCATGGGCCAGCCCGGCAGTTGCCCGTTCCATCGTCCCGCCTGGCTGAGCGCCATCGCGCGCGCGACCGGACACCGTTCGATCGTTCTGGCGGCCGTAGGCCCGTCCGGGCGCATCGTCGGGCTGTTGCCGCTCCATCATGTGCGGAGTCGGCTGTTCGGCAATGCGCTCGTCTCCACCGGCTTTGCCGTCGGTGGCGGCATATTGAGTTCGGACATGCGTGCTGTCGCCGCCCTGGCCGCCGCCGCGCAGCAACTGGCGCGGGACCATGATGGCGTCCCGGTCGAACTGCGCGGTGGCCCTTTACCCGGCCCCGACTGGACCACGCGCGAGGGCGAGCATGTCGGCTTTATCCGACCCATTGCCGACACCGACGAGGATGAACTGCTTGCCGTTCCGCGCAAGCACCGCGCCGAGTTGCGCAAGGCGCTGGCGAACCCCTCGCTTGAAGTGGAGGTCGGGCGTAGTGACGCGCTGCTCCGCGCCCATTATCATGTCTATGCGCAAAGCGTCCGCAACCTTGGCACGCCGGTCTTCCCGGCCGCCCTGTTCCGGGCCGTGCTCGACGGATTCGGCGAGGACGCCGACATCCTGCTGGTGCGGGACGGCACTCGGCCGGTGTCGGCCGTGCTCACGCTCTATCATCAGGGGCAGGTGATGCCCTATTGGGGTGGCGGCATTGCAGACGCGCGGCGGCTGCGGTCCAACGAACTGCTCTATTACCGCCTGATGCGCCACGGCCACGCGCGTGGCATGAGCCGGTTCGACTTTGGCCGGTCCAAGGCAGGCGGCGGACAGGCCGCGTGGAAGAAGAGCTTCGGCTTCGATCCACGGCCGATCGTCTATCATCACTGGTCGGAAACAGGCACGGCCCGCGACATCAGCGCGCAAAGTGCCCGTTACCAGCGGCGCGTCGCGCTGTGGAAGAAGCTGCCGCTGCCGGTCGCCAACCTCCTCGGCCCGCTGATTTCGCGCGGGCTGGCGTGATACAAACAGGAAATATTCATTCTCCTGCGCTAGGCCGGGCAGGGGGCGTGGAGGCATGACTTCAATGAGTGCAATGGCGGGCCACATTTTGCTGATCGAGGAAGCGCGTCTCGGCGATGCGGCAGTTGTCGCCGACCTCGACGCCTGGGTGCTGGCGCATCCAGGCTCGACGCCTTTCCATCGGCCTGGCTGGATCATGGGGGTGGAGGCCGGCACCGGGCAGAAGGCGAAGATGCTGGTCGCGCGTTCGGCCGGCGGCGAGATTTTGGGGCTGCTGCCGCTGACCGCCATTCGTTCGACCCTTTTCGGCCGCGCGCTCGTGGGCAGCGGCTTCGCAGTAGACGGCGGCATCCTCACCACCCATCGCAAGGCGGGTCCGGCGCTGGCGGACGCGGCCTGGGCGCTCGCGCAGCAACTGGGTTGCGATACGCTGGAACTGCGTGGCGGCGAAGCACCCCAGGATGCGCGGTGGGAAGAGAAAGCGGACGCCTATCTCGGCTTCTCGCGCGCGCTGGCGGCCGATGACGAGGCGGAACTCAAAGCCGTGCCCAAGCGCCACCGCGCGGAAATCCGCAAGGGGATGGCCAACGGTCTGACGTTCGAGACAGGCCGCGACCGGCGGCTTCGGGACATTCACTATCGGCTCTACTGCAACAGCGTCCATAATCTGGGCACACCGGTCTTTCCCCGCCGCCTGTTCGATGCGGTGCTCGACCGGTTCGGGGACGATGCCGACATTGCGCTGGTCTCGAAGGACGGTCAGCCGCTCTCCGCCGTGATCAGCCTCTATCATCGCGGTGCCTGTATGCCCTACTGGCACGGCGCGGCCGCGGGGGCACGCGCCATGCGCTCCAACGAAATGCTCTATTTCGCGCTGATGGGCGCGGCGCGGGCGCGCGGATGCACCATCTTCGACTTCGGCCGGTCGAAGGTCGGGACGGGGCCGGCGGCGTGGAAAAAGACATGGGGGTTCGACGGCGAGCCGCTCGGCTATCGCCTGCGTACCGCGCCGGGCAAGGCGACACGCGACGTCAATCCGCTGTCGCCGCAATATCGGCGCAAGGTCGAATTGTGGAAGAAGCTGCCGCTGCTGATCGCCAATCTGATCGGCCCGCACATCGCCCGGAGCCTGGGGTGAACGACGGCGACATCCTTTTCCTCTGCCATCGTATTCCGTTTCCGCCGGACCGGGGCGACAAGATCCGCTCCTATCACCTGCTCCAGCGTCTGGCGCAGATCGCGCCGGTGCATGTCGGCTGCTTTGCCGACGATGATCGGGATATGGGCTTCGCGCCAGACATGGCGGCGCTGACGGCCAGTCAGTGCGTGTTGAAGCGTGACCGGTCGAAACTAATTGCCGGCCTGACCGGCCTCGCGCGGCGGCAGTCGCTGCTGGTCGCCCTGTTCGATCACCCCGGCCTGCACCGCTGGGTCGTGCAGACGATGGCGCAGCGGCCGATCCGCGCCGTGGTCGCCTATTCCGCGCAGATGGCCCACTTCGTTCCCCCGCTTCCGGCCGATACGCGCTTCCTGATGGACTTTGTCGATTTCGACTCGGCCAAATATGCCGCCTATGGCGCCCAAGGGCGAGGCCCGATGGCCTGGATCAACCGGCGGGAGGGGCGGGTGCTGCTCGACTTCGAGAAGCGGACGGCGGTACGCGCCGACGTAAACAGCTTCGTCAGCGACGCCGAGGCACAGATGTTCCGCGAGGCCAGCGGGCTGGGCCGCGACAGGATCGTCGCCATCGAAAATGGCGTGGCGCTCGACTATTTCGATCCCGCCGCCGATTTCGCGTCCGTCGCGCATGGGGATGGACCGCTGATCGTGTTCACCGGGCAGATGGACTATCGCCCGAATATCGAGGCGGTGGAGAGCTTCGCCCGGGAGACGCTGCCCGCGATCCGCGCGCGCGAACCCCGCGCCCGCTTCGCCATCGTCGGACGCAGCCCGGCGCGCGAAGTGCGGGCGTTGGGCGACATACCCGGCGTGGTGGTCACCGGAGGCGTGCCGGACGTGCGCGGCTGGCTCGCCGCGGCGGACGTCGTGGTTGCGCCGCTGCGGATCGCCCGGGGCATCCAGAACAAGGTGCTGGAGGCGATGGCGATGGCCCGCCCCGTCGTGGCCTCGCCACAGGCGGCCGAGGGGATCGACGCGGAGCACGGCGCGCATCTGCTGGTTGCAGCGCATCCGGCCGAAGAAGCGGCCATGATCCTCTCGTTGCTGGCCGAGCCGTCCCGCGCGCGCCAGCTGGGGATCGCCGCCCGCGCCCGCATGGAGCAGCGCTACCGCTGGGCCGCGACGCTGGAGCGTTTGCCGGACATGCTCTTCCCCGCCAGCGAAGCGCAGGCCGCATGACGACCGAGGCTCTGACCAGGCCATCGGGGCAAGGGGTGAAACTCGGCGGGTGGCGTCTGCACCTCATCGCCCTTGGCTTCGTCGCCTTCGCCATGCTGGCGATCTTCCATGCCGACGTGCTGGACATGGTGACGATCTGGTGGACCGCCTCGACCTTCGGCCATTGCCTGTTCATCCCGTTCCTGATCGCCTGGCTGGTGCAGCAGCGGCTGCCCGGCCTGCGTCGATTGCAGCCGGTCGCCTGGCCGCTGGGACTGCTCTGGCTGGCGGGGGGCGCGCTTGCGTGGATGCTGGGCGCGGCGGCGGGCGTGGCGATGGTGCGGCAGGGCGCGCTGATCCTGATGCTCCAGGGCGCCACCATCGCGCTGCTTGGCCCTGCCGTCGCGCGGGCGCTGCTGTTCCCCTTGTTCTACGCGATCTTTCTCGTGCCTTTCGGCGAGGAGATCGTGCCGCCGCTGCAACTGCTGACGGCCAAGATCGCCATGCTGCTGCTCGACCTGTGGGGCGTGCCCGCGCATCTGGAGGGCATCTTCATCACCACGCCGACCGGCTATTTCGAGGTGGCGGAAGCCTGTTCGGGCGCGAAATTCCTGATCGCGATGACCGCCTACGGCCTGCTGGTCTGCAATGTCTGCTTCCGCCGCTGGTCGCGGCGTATCCTGTTCATGGCCGGCGCGCTGACGCTGTCGGTGCTGGCCAACGGCGTGCGCGCCTTCGCCACCATCCTCGTCGCCCATCTGACCAGCGTGGACGCCGCGGTTGGCTTCGATCATGTCGTCTATGGCTGGGTCTTCTTCGCGATCGTGATGATTGTGGTGATGGCGGTTGCGTGGCCCTTTTTCGATCGCAAGCCCGGCGACCCATGGTTCGATCCCGTCCGTCTGCAACCCACCCGCCGGAAGGCGACCGATCCAACGATCACGGCGGCTGCCGCGCTGGCGCTGATCATCGCGCCGCCATTGTGGCTCGCGGGGACGGCGGCGGCGGCCGATCCGCTGCCCGCATCGTTCGACCTGCCGCTGGTGCCGGGCTGGCAGCGGACGGACGAGCCGCCCGCCTATCCCTGGCGGCCGCGCTTCGATGGCGCCGACCGGCTGGTGATTGCCCGCTATCGCGACGCGCGCGGGCAGATCGTCGATCTCGCTGTCGCCGCATTCAACCGGCAGGATGAGGGGCGCAAGCTGGTCGGTTTCGGTCAGGGTGTCGCCGACCCGGACAGCGAATGGGTCTGGTCCTCGCCCGCGTCGGCGCCTGCCAATGCACGGGGTGAGCAGATCACCGCGCCCGGCCCGGTCGTGCGCCATGCCGTCAGCTTCTACCGCATCGGCAGCGGCGCGCTCACCGGCGGCAAGATGACGGTCAAGCTGGAGACGATGACGGCGCGCCTGCTGGGGCGCGATCCGCGCGCGGTCGCCGTCATCGTGTCGGCGGAGCAGCGCGAGGGGCACCCGGCCGACCGCGCCATCGCAACCTTCCTCCACGACCTGGGCGACGTGCGGGTTCTGGCTGACCGCGTTGCGGGCATCCGTTGAGAATGCGCCGCCTCTCCGGTCCGTTCGCCCTGCGCTTGTCGAAGGGCATTACTTCCTTCAAAAAGGAAACGGGCTTCGACAGGCTCAGCCCGAACGGGGTATGATTTGTCGGCCGATGATCTAAAGGCCAGACCATGTGCGGCATAGCGGGCATCTTCCATCTCGAAACGGCGAAGCCCGTCGATCCGGCGCGGGTCAGCGCCATGCTGGACGCAATGCCCCATCGCGGGCCGGATGGCAGCGGCATCTGGACCGCGCCGGGCGTGGGCCTCGGCCATCTGCGCCTCTCGATCATCGACCTCGCCGGCGGCGCACAGCCGATGCTGACGGAGGACGAGAGCCTGGCCGTCATATTCAACGGCGAAATCTACAATTTTGCCGACGTGCGCGCCGAACTGGAGGCGAAGGGCCATGTCTTCCGCACCCACAGCGACACCGAAGTCATCCTCCATGGCTACCGCCAGTGGGGCGAGGAGTGCGTGCAGCGCTTCAACGGCATGTTCGCCTTCGCCCTGTTCGACGCGCGGGCGCAGTCGCTCTGGCTGGCGCGCGACCGGCTGGGGGTAAAGCCGCTCCACTATGCGCTGTTGTCCGATGGCAGCCTGATCTTCGGGTCGGAATTGAAGAGCCTGCTTGCCCACCCGCTGCTGCGCCGCGCCCCGGACCTGTCGGCGGTCGAGGATTATATGGCCTATGGTTATGTCCCCGACGACGCCTGCCTGATCGCAGGCGTGCGCAAGCTCGGCGCGGGGGAAACGCTGCGCCTCGTGCGCGGCCGTCCGCTGCCGCAGCCGCAGCGCTATTGGGACGTCAGCTTCGCCGACCGGACGCGGGCCAAACCCGAAGCGCTGGAAGAGGAACTGGTTGCGCTCATGCGGCAGGCGGTGCGGTCGCGTATGGTCGCCGACGTGCCGCTGGGCGCGTTTCTGTCCGGCGGCGTCGACAGCAGCAGCGTCGTCGCGCTGATGGCCGAAGCCTCGAACCAGGCGGTCAAGACCTGCACGATCGGCTTCGATGTGCAGAGCCTGGATGAGACCGCCTATGCCGAGCGCGTCGCCCGCCGCTTCGCCACCGATCACCGCAGCCGGATCGTCTCGCCCGACGACTATGGCCTGATCGACACGCTCGCCTTCCATTTCGACGAACCCTTCGCGGACGCCTCCGCGCTCCCCACCTTCCGCGTGTGCGAACTGGCGCGCGAGCAGGTGACGGTCGCGCTCTCGGGCGACGGCGCGGACGAAGCCTTCGCCGGCTATCGCCGCCACCGCTTCCAGATGCAGGGCGAGCGGTTGCGCAGCCTGATGCCCGCATCGGTGCGCCAGCCCCTGTTCGGGACGCTGGGCCGCTATTACCCGAAGGCCGACTGGGCGCCCCGCACGCTGCGAGCCAAATCGACCTTCCTCGAACTCGCGGGGGAGGGGGGAGAGGCCTATGCCGCATCGGTCGGGGTGACGCCCCATGCGCTGCGGCAGAAGCTGTTCAGCCAGGAGATGAAGGGCCGGCTTGGCGCCTATCGCGCGGAGGACCGCTATGTCCGTGCGATGGCCGAGGCACCCGCCCGCGATCCGCTCGACCGGGCGCAATATGCCGACATCCGTATCTGGCTGCCCGGCGACATCCTGACCAAGACGGACCGGATGAGCATGGCCGTCAGCCTGGAGGCGCGCGAGCCGCTGCTCGATTATCGGCTGGTCGAATTCGCCGCCCGCCTGCCGGTGGCGCAGCGTATTCGCGGCAATAGCGGCAAATATCTCCTGAAGAAGGCGATGGAGCCGTTCCTGCCGCAGGACATCCTCTACCGGCAGAAAATGGGCTTCGTGACGCCGATCAGCGCCTGGTTCCGCGGCGCGCTGGCCGGCGAGGCGACGGCGATCGCTGGCGGATCGGCGCTGGTGAAAACTGGCTGGTTCGACCCGAAGATGCTGGCGAAGGTCGCCGCCGATCATCGTGCCGGCGTATCGGACCATGGGCGGTTGCTCTGGCAATTGCTGATGCTAGACAAGGCGCTTGGGCGGCTGTTCGGGGTGTGAGCGGCAATAATATGGAAGCCTTCAGCCAAATCTTCCGACGCGCTCGTTGGGCGCTTGTGGTGATAGCGCTGCTTCACGCGATCATCGAAATTTGGACAATACAGTATTGGGGTTCTGTATTTTTTCGGATTCAACCACATTGGGTTTCTACCGCGAAACTGGCCAGCGTCTTGCTGCCGACTGCAATTTGCATTCTATATCCCAGGGATTCGCGTTTTAGCATGATTCAAACCATCTGGTCAGCCATCCTCTGGGTCATGACATTCGCTATAATTGCTATGTTGCTCTGACGCATACAGCTCAAACGATCAAATTGAGTGGGTGAGAGACCCCTTGCGCTTGGTCCCTCACGGTGCCAACCCACCCGCCATGAGCGCACCGGTGATCCTTATTCTTCCATGACTGTCTCCAAGGAAATGGTGCGGCTGCGGCTCTACGCCCTGTGCCTGGCCGGCGACGTGGCCGGCCTGTTTTGCGCCTTCCTCGCCGCCAACGTCCTGGTGCTCGGAGCGCTGTGGGGAGAACCCGGCAAACCCCACGGCCTCGTCATGTTCGCCATGATCGCCCCGCTTTACGCCCTGCTCGCGGTCAAGGGCGGGGCCTATGGCATCAACACGCTGGACCGGGTGCGGCGCGGCATTTCCCGCGCGCTCTGGGCGCTGGCGCAGGCGGCGTTGCTGATGTTGCTCATCGTTTATCTCGGCAAGATCGCCGAGCAGCTGTCGCGTCTCACCTTCGTCGCCGGGCTGGCGCTGGGCGGGGTCAGCCTGGCGCTGGTGCGCCTTGCGGTCGCCCGCCTCGCGGTGCGTCTGCTCGGCGACGTGCCGCATCTCAGCGCCGTGATCCTCGATGGGGTGACGATCGACGCCAGCCGCCATGTGGAGGTCATCCACGCGGACGAAGCCGATCTCCACCCCGAACGGCATGACGCCGACATGGCCGCCCGGCTCGCCGCGGCGGTCGGCATGGCCGAACGTGTGATCGTCGCGTGCCCGCTCGAACGGATGAACGACTGGTCCGCCGCCTTGAAGTCGCTCTCGGCGCGCGGCGAGATCGTCGTGCCCGAACTGCTGCGCTTCGCTCCGGCCCGGGTGGACCAATTTGACGGTCAGCCCACCATCCTGGTCGCGGGCGGGCCGCTCCAGTTCCGCGACCGCCTCATCAAGCGGCTGTTCGACCTGGCTGTGGCCGGCCTGGCGACCATCCTGCTCTCGCCCGTCCTGATCGCCGCCGCGCTCGCCATCAAGCTGACCAGCGCCGGCCCCATCCTCTTTCGCCAGCCTCGCATCGGCAAGGATGCGCGCCCTTTCTCCATCTACAAGTTCCGCTCGATGCGCACCGACGCCAGCGACCACCGGGCCGCGACCCTCACTCGCCGCGACGATGACCGCGTCACCCCCGTCGGCGCGTTTCTCCGCCGCACCAGCATCGACGAGCTGCCGCAGCTCTTCAACGTGCTGCGCGGCGACATGAGCATCGTCGGCCCGCGCCCCCACGCCGCCGCCGCCAAGGCGGGCGACAGCCTCTATTGGGAGGTGGACGCCCGCTATTGGGAACGCCACTGCATCAAACCCGGCATGACCGGCCTCGCCCAGGTGCGCGGCCATCGCGGCGCGACCGACCATCATCAGGATCTGATCGACCGGCTCCAGTCGGACCTTGAATATGTCAGCGACTGGTCGATCTGGCGCGACCTTCGCATCATCGTGGCGACGCTGGGCGTGCTGGTCCACCACAAGGCTTATTGAGCATGGTGACCAACCTCATCCTCGCGGCGATCCTGCTCCTGTGCCTCGTCGCCGTGGCGTGGCCCTTCCTCTTCTATCCGCTGATCCTGCGCCTGCTTCCGACCAAGCCCGAGCATCCCGTCGCCGGCCTGCACCCCAGCGCCTCACTACTTTTCTGCGCCTATAACGAAGCGGCCGCGATGCCCGAGAAACTCGCCAATCTCGGGATGCTCAAGCGTCGCCACCCTGACCTCGAAATCCTCGCCTTCGACGACGGCTCCTCGGACGGAACCGGCGATATGATCGCGGCGCAGGGCGATCTCGTCACGCTGGTGCGCGGTCCCGGACGTAGCGGCAAGGCGCACGGCATGAAGCAGCTTGCCGCGCGCGCGCGCGGCGACGTGCTGATCTTCACCGACGCCAATGTGCTGCTCGATGAAGAGGCGGTCGCGCGGCTTCTCGCCCGCTATGCCGATCCGCAGATTGGCGGCGTGCTCGGCTCGCTCCACTATCTGGGCGCGGAGGGCAGCGCCACGGCGGCGGTCGGCTCGCTCTATTGGCGGATCGAGGAACGGTTGAAGGACGAGGAGTCCCGCACCGGCAATGTGCTGGGGGCGGACGGCTCCATCTTTTCGATCCGGCGCGCGCTCTATCCCGATTTCCCGGACAGTGTGCTGGATGACCTCACTGTCTCGATGGCGGTGGTGTTTGCCGGCAAGCGGCTGGTGAAGGCGAAGGACGTCATTGCGCGCGAGCGATTGGTCACTGCCAGAAAAGACGAATATCGACGCAAGGTGCGGATCGCCGCGCGCAGCTGGCACACGCATACCCATCTGCGCCCGCAATTGCGCCGGATGACGACGCTCGACCGGTTCAAATATGCGTCGCGCAAGGTCGTGCGCTGGTTCGGCGGCGTCTTCATCCTGATCGGCGCGGTCGCGGCGGGGACGCTCGCCATGCGCGTTTCGCCGATGCTGTATATGGCGGGCGCGCTCGGCGTCGCGCTGCTCATCTGGGCCGGGGTGCGCGCGAAGAGCGGCCCGTTCGCGGCGCTCCTCGATGTGCTGATCGCCTATGCCGCGACGCTTCAGGGCGTGGTCAAGGCGATGGCCGGGCGGACCGTCACCGTGTGGAACCCGGCCCAGTCGCGTTAGCACCCGGGTTGGCGGCAGGCAGCGGTTCGTTGAACTGCTGCCCCTTCACATAGACCCGCTTGCCGCCGATCCAGGTCTCCAGCACCTGTGTCTGGCGAACGTCGCCGGGCGCGGCGGCCGAAATGTCTCGGTCGATCAGCAGGAAGTCGGCGCGCTGTCCGACCGCCAGATTGCCGAACCGCTTTTCGGCAAAGCCCGCATAGGCCGCCTGGCGCGTGAAGCCGTCGAGCGCGGCGGTGAAGGACACGCGCTGCTGCGGCATCCACCCGCCCGCCGGCTCGCCCTTCGAATCCAGCCGTGTCATGGCGACGGCGATGCCGACGAACGGGTTGGGGCTTTCCACCGGAACGTCGGACCCGAAGGCGAGCGGGACGCCATTGTCGAGCATGGTCTTCCATGCATAAGCGCCGCCGAGCCGCGCCTCGCCCAACCGCGCGGTCGCCATGCGCCAGTCGGACGCCTCATGCACCGGCTGCATCGACGCGATCACGCCCAGCGGCTTGAAGCGGGGCAGATCGGCGGGATCGACGATCTGCGCATGTTCGTCGCGCCAGCGCCGGTCGCCCTTGTAGGTGTCGTTCAATTCCTCGATCGCGTTCAGCAGCTCGCGATTGGCCGCGTCGCCGATCGCGTGGACGGCGACCTGGAAATTGTCCATCGCCGCCCGGCTCATATAATTGCGCAGCTGCGTGTCGGGAATCATCGGCAGGCCGCGCTGCCCCGGCGCGTCGGCGTAATCGGCGCGCAGCCACGCGCCGCGCGACCCCAGTGCGCCGTCGAGTAGCAGCTTGACCCCGCCCATGCGCAGCCGGTCGTCATACAGCCAGGGCGTCGGCTCCGGCCCGGCGATCGCCACCATATTGTCGATGCCATAGGCGTAGGACATGATCCGAACGCGCAACGCGCCGCGATCGGCGGAACGGCGGAACGCCTGCCAGTCCTCGATCGACGTGCCCATGTCGGCAATGCCGGTGATGCCCATGGAGAGCAGCGCGCGCTGCGCTTTTTCCAGCGCGATGTCGCGGTCCTTGGGGGCGGGCGGCGGAACGACCCTCTGGATGAGGTCCATCGCCTTGTCCACGAACACGCCCGCCGGCTTGCCGCCCGCCATTTCGATGCGGCCGCCCGTCGGCGCCTTGCTGGTCGCCGTGACGCCCGCCGCGCGAATGGCGGCGCTGTTCGCCCAGCCGGCATGGCCGTCGACCCGCTCCAGCCACACTGGGATCGTCGCTTCCGCCGCATCCAGTTCGGCGGCGGTGGGGAAGCGGCCGAGGCCCCAAATCTCCTGATTCCAGCCGGTGCCGATGATCCATTTGCGGCCCGGATTCGCCGCGACATAGGCGCGGATCTTCGCCTGCGCCTCCGCCAGCGAGCGCGTGTCCGACAGGTCCAGGGTGATGAGCGACAGGCCATAGCCCATGACATGGCCATGCGCGTCGATCAGGCCGGGGATCATCGTCTTGCCGCCCGCATCGAGCTTGAATGTCGGTCCCTTGGGCCGTTCGGGCCAGGGCTGGCCCTTCTTCGGCTTCTTGGGCTTATATTCGGGTTCCTGATAGCGGCCGGGGAGCAATGTCTCGACCTTGCCTTCGTCATCGATCACCAGTGCGGCGAAGCGCACCAGCTTGCCATTGGCGTCGAGCGCAATGCCGTTCACATTGTCGATGACGCCCGAAGCGAAAGCGGGCGCGGGCAGGGCGAGCGCGGCGATCGCCGCCAGGCGCAGCGCCCTCATGCCCGCGTGATCCGCCGGACCAGCGCGCTGGTGTCCTGCCGGTTGCCGCCCAGCGCTTGCACGTCGGCATAATATTGGTCGATCATCGCGGTCACCGGCAACGTCGCGCCATTGGCCCGCGCTTCCTCGATGGCGAGGCCCAGATCCTTGCGCATCCAATCGACCGCAAAGCCGAAATCGAAACTGTCCTGGGCCATCGTCTTCCACCGGTTGTCCATCTGCCAGCTTTGCGCCGCGCCGCCCGAAATGGCCTCGAACACCGTGTCGAGGTCGAGTTCGGCGGCCTGCGCGAACCGCAATGCTTCGGACAGGCCCTGCAAAACGCCGGCGATGCAGATCTGGTTCACCATCTTCGTCGTCTGGCCCGCACCCGCGCCGCCGACATGGACAATGCGCGCGGCGTAGCATTGCATCACGATCCGCGCTGCCGCCACGGCCGCTTCGCCGCCGCCGCACATGATCGACAGCCGGCCATTTTCCGCGCCCGCCTGACCGCCGGATACCGGCGCGTCGACGCTGTGGATGCCCCGACTCTCGCCTTCCACGAACAGCTGGCGCGCGATCCGCGCCGACACCGTCGTATGGTCGATGAACAGGCTGCCCGCCTTCATCGTGCGGAACGCGCCCTCGCGGCCCAGCGTCACCTGCGACAGGTCGTCGTCATTGCCGACGCAACTGATGACGATGTCCGCTTCCTCCGCGGCTTTCGCCGGGCTGATCGCCACCTGCCCGCCATAGCTTTCGGCCCAGACCTTCGCCTTGCCTATCGAGCGGTTATAGACCGTCAGGTCATGCCCCGCCTTCGCCAGATGTCCTGCGATCGGGCCGCCCATGACGCCCAGGCCGATAAACGCGATCTGTGCCATATGCCTCGTACATTTGCTGCGTTTCGCCCCGCCATAGGGCGAGTTTTCCGACAGTGCCAGTTTCTTCCGCCGCAATTTTGCTATAGGGCGCGCGACCATGAACACGCTTGCCAGGATCGAGAGCGCGCTGCCGCTGCCTATCACCGTCGACGATGTCCTCGCCGCGCGCACCCGCATTTCGGGCGCGATCGTCAAGACGCCGACGCTGATCAGCCAGACGCTCTCGCAGATGCTAGGCTGCAACGTCTATCTCAAATTCGAAAACCTCCAGTTCACCGCCGCTTACAAGGAGCGCGGCGCGTTGAACCGCCTGCTGCAACTGGACGAGGCTTCGAAAGCGAAGGGCGTGATCGCCGCGTCCGCCGGCAATCATGCGCAGGGTCTCGCCTATCATGGCAAGCGGCTGGGCGTGCCCGTCACGATCGTCATGCCCACGACGACGCCGATCGTAAAGGTCACGCAGACGCGCGGCCACGGCGCGACCGTGGTGCAATATGGCGAGAAGTTCGACGACGCCTACGCGCACGCCCGGCTGCTGGAAGTAGAGCAGGGGCTGACCTTCATCCATCCCTTCGACGAGCCGGAAATCATGGCCGGGCAGGGGACGGTCGCTCTGGAAATTCTGGAGGATGCGCCGGAAATCGATACGCTGGTCATCCCCATCGGCGGCGGCGGGCTGTTTTCCGGCATGGCGACCGCCGCGCGGGCGATGAAGCCGGACATCCGGCTGGTGGGAGTTCAGGCCGAACTTTATCCGTCCATGTATGACTATATCAAGGGCGAGACCCTCGCCTGCGATGGCGATACGCTGGCGGAGGGCATCGCCGTCAAGGAGCCGGGCGGCACGACCCGCCATGTCGTGGAGCGGCTGGCCGACGACATATTGCTGGTGACGGAGCGGCGGCTGGAGGAGGCGGTCAGCCTGCTGCTCCAGATCGAAAAGACGGTGGTGGAGGGGGCCGGCGCCGCCGGCCTCGCCGCGCTGCTCACCTATCGCGAGCAGTTTGCCGGGCGCAATGTCGGCCTCGTGCTGACGGGCGGCAATATCGATACGCGGCTGCTCGCCAACGTGCTGCTGCGCGACCTTGCGCGGTCGGGGCGGCTGGCGCGGCTGCGCATCATCCTTCAGGACCGGCCGGGCGCGCTCTTCCACGTCGCCCGCATCTTCGACCAGGAGTCGGTCAACATCCTCGAACTGGCGCATCAGCGCATCTTCACCAACCTGCCCGCCAAGGGGCTGAGCCTCGATGTCGAATGCGAAACGCGCGATCGCGCGCACCTTCAGCGGCTGATCGCGGCGCTGGGCGAGGCGGGGTATGAGGTCGCGCCGATCGAGGTCGCCTGACCTGTCAATATGTCTGTCACGAACATGCAATTTTCGTGGTAAATGCTCTTTTCAGCCGGGTCATGGAACGCCATACAACAGACCATGGACCAGGGGCCGCGCATGAGTGAATCGGGGGGACGCGCATGACCGCGCCCTTCCGCTTTCCGCGCTTCTTCGTCACCAATCCCTCGCCCTGCCCTTATTTGCCCGGCAAGAGTGAGCGCAAGGTCTTTACCGAACTCAGCGGCGACAATGCGTCGGAACTGAACGATGCGCTCGGCCGCATCGGCTTTCGCCGCAGCCAGAACGTTGCCTACCGCCCCAGCTGCGCAGACTGCTCCGCCTGCGTGTCGGTGCGCGTGGTGGCGAGGGAGTTCAAGCCCAACGCCACGCAGCGCAAGCTGCTGCGCCGCAACAGCGATCTTGTCGTCACCGCCTGCAAGCCCTGGTCGACGGAAGAACAATATGCGCTGCTCCAGCGCTATCTCCATGCCCGCCATCCGGGCGGCGGCATGACCGAGATGGACGAGATGGATTTCGCCGACATGGTCGAGCAGACCCCGGTGGACAGCTATGTCGTCGAATATCGCGAGCCCGGTAGCGACGGCCGGCCGGGCCGCCTGGTCGGCGCCTGCCTGACAGACCGGCAGGGCGACGGGCTGTCGATGATCTACAGCTTCTTCGACACGGAGATGGAAAGCCGGCCGGGCCTTGGCAACTACATCATCATGGACCATCTGCTGCGGGCCGCCGCCGCCGGGCTGCCCTATGTCTATCTTGGCTATTGGGTCGATGGGTCGAAGCGAATGCAGTACAAGGTGCGCTACCGCCCGCTGGAGAAGCTGAGCCGCCAGGGCTGGGTACGCTTCGAGCCGGAGGCGGACGCCGCGCCGAGTGTTCGCGCCGATGAACCGCCCATGCCGATCGAACTGGCGGCGATGCTCGGTCGTTGACACAGGTAAGTATCTGCGTCGATAGTGCGCGGTAATCATAGAGTTTCTTTAACTTTTCGCGCTACCTCTGCCTGAGGTGGAGACGCGAAGAGGGTGATGGCGGCAGATGGACCGCTTTGTTGGCGATCGGTTTGGGGGAGGGCACTTCGAAGTCCGCGCGGCCTTGGAGCCGTGTGGCGCAGAAGCCACCTGCTTGTCCAACGGCCTGCTTTCCAAAGCGCTGACGGAAAGTCGCGAACATTATCGCTGGTCCTTTGAACTCAGCCCGCAGGTGCCATGGACGGCTGCGCCTGATGGCGAAATCCTGGAGGTCGGGCCGCGCTGGTTCGATCTGACCGGCATGTCGCCCCAGCAGGCGCTTGGAACCGGCTGGATCGCGGCCCTTCATTCCGAAGACATGGAACGGACGCTGGCGGAGTGGAACCGTCATATCCTCGACGGCACGCCCATCGACGTGGAGTATCGCATTCGCCAGCGCGACGGCGGCTATCGCTGGATGCGCGCACGCGCGTCGGCGCGGCGCGACGCGCGGGGCGGGGTGATCCGCTGGTACGGCACGCTGGAGGATGTTCATGGCGAGCGGCTGGCCCGCCATGCGCTGAGCGAGAGCGAGGAACGGCTGCGGCTGGCGATCCAGTCGGCGCGGCTGGGCATCTGGGACTTCGACTGTATCACCGGCGCGCGCACCTGGTCGCCGGAGTTCCGCGACATGCTGGGCCTGTCGGCCGACGATCCGGCGACCGCCGAGGTCGCGCTTCGCCTCGTCCATCCTGACGATCGGGATCAGTTGCGGCAGATGCTCGACGCCGTGGCCGCCGGAACCGCGCCGCCGCATTTCGAGGCGACCTTGCGCATCCATCGCGCCGACACGCGCGCGCTGCGCTGGATTCGCAGCACGGGCTGGACCATCCGAACAGACGGGGATCGCGCGTCCCGCATCATCGTCACCTTCCTCGATGTCACGGAACAGCGGGAGGCCGACGCCCGCATCCGCTGGGCGGCGACTCATGATTCCATGACCGGCCTTCCCAACCGCAGCCTGTGGCAGGCGTCGCTGGAGGCACTCGCGGCGCAGGCGGGGCGGGGGTGCTTCGGCCTCATGCTGCTCGACATCGATGACCTCAAGCGCACGAACGATTCGCTTGGCCATGATGCAGGCGACGCGCTGTTGCGGGCCTTTGCCGAACGGCTGGGCGCAATCGCCCCGCCGGACGCCATCATAGGTCGGCTGGGCGGGGACGAGTTCGGGCTGATCGCGCCATCGGTCAAGGACAGCATCGCTCTCGAACAACTCAGCGCGACCTTGATGGAAGCGGTGCGCGCGCCGCTCGTGCATCAGGGGCGCCCACTGGATTGCGGCGTCAGCATCGGCGGCGCGCTGTTCGGTGCACATGCCGATAGCGCCGACGACTTGCTCAAGGCCGCCGATCTGGCGCTCTACGCCTCCAAACGGAGCGGGCGGGGGAAGCTGACCCTTTTCCACTCGGAACTGCGGGCGGAGGCGCAACGATATGCGTCGATGATCCGCATCGCGCGGCAGATCGTGTCCGACCGGCTGGTCCAGCCTTATTATCAGCCAAAAATCGACATGCGCAGCGGCGCGCTGCTGGGCTATGAGGCTTTGCTACGCTGGCGGCATCCGCGCCTCGGCGTGCAGCTACCCGGCGCCATCGCGGCTGCGTTCGACCATGGCGAACTTGCGGTCGGCCTGACCGCGCAGATGCTCGACCTTGTTCTCGCCGACGTGCAAGGCTGGCTGAGGCAAGGGCTTGATCCCGGGCGGGTCGCGATCAATGCGTCGGCGGCGGATTTTGCCCAGGGTGACTTTGCCGACCGCGTGCTGACGCTGCTGCACCGCCATGACGTGCCGACCGCCCACTTCGAGGTGGAAGTCACGGAAAGCGTGTTCCTCGATCGGGGCGCGGATCAGGTTGCGCGCGCCCTGCGTCATTTCTCCGAGGCGGGCGTGAGGCTGGCGCTTGACGATTTCGGCACGGGCTTTGCCTCGCTCACTCATCTCAAGCAATATCCGGTCGATATTTTGAAGATCGACCGCAGCTTCGTCAGCAATATCGCGCAGGACGCCGGCGACCGGGCCATCGTCGACGCCATCGTCAAACTGGGCGGCAGCCTGGGCATGGAAGTCGTGGCCGAGGGGGTCGAAACGGCGGCGCAGGCGGAACTGCTGCTCACGCTCGGCTGCGTCGTGGGGCAGGGCTTCCATCTCGGCAAGCCCCAGCGGTGCGATCGGGTGCGCCCGCCTGCGGGCGGGCGACCCTGACGTTTATTTGCAGCGGCAAGTCCGCGCGACTTTGCGAGCCGGGCGGCCGACGCGCACCTTTTCGGTGACGTAGCTGGTGGTGGTCGTGGTGGTCACGGCCGGCTGCACCGTCACGGTGGTCACGATCGGCGCGGGATAATAATAGCCCCCGGCAATATATCCCCCCGCTGGCGCGGCAGGGCCGGGGCCATGGCCCCAGTGGGGACCGCCATAGGGCGGCGCATCATAATCGACGCCCGCGCCGCGCACCTCTCCCTCGAACCGGCCCTCATATGTGCCGCTGACCTTGCGCCCGTCGTCCGTGGTCCAGGTGCCGGTCCAGCGGCCTTCATAATCATTCTGCGTCGTGACGGCATCGTCGGCATAGCCATAGCCGTCGTCATAAGGAGCGCCCGGGCGGCGCGGCGGCGGCGGCCCGCGCCGGGGCTTGTCCTCCGCCTTGTCGATCGCCATGCCGGCAACCGCGCCGACGCCCGCGCCGATCAGCGTGCCTGCGGTACGGTTGCCGCGTCCGGCGATACGGTTGCCGGCGACGCCGCCCACCACTGCGCCGATCGCTGCGCCCCCGACACCGTCGTCGCGGCGGGGCGCGTCATGATCCTCTGGATAGCCGCCATCCGGGCCGTATCCGCCCTCATACCGGTCCCAGTCGATGCCGCTGCGATGATCGTAGACCCGGCCGTACCGGTCGGTCATCACCGCATCGTCATAATAGCGCGACCAGCCATAGCCATAGGCAGGAGCGGGCAGGCCATAAGCGCCGTAATTGGCGATATAATAGCTCGGGCTGATCCAGTAGCGCGGCAGGACATAGCCATAGACCGGCCGCTGATAGCCGCCCCAGCCACCGGGCGCGCGCCAGCCGGCGTACCAGCGGCCGTTCTGGCGCGGACCCCAGCGATGCATGCCGCTCCAGTTGCCGCCGGGCCGCGCACCGTTCCAGCCGCCGGGCCGGGGCATGGTCATGCCGGGGCGGGGGCCACCGCCCCATCCCTTGGCCGGGCCGCCGCCTGCTTGCGCCATGCTGCCCGCCGTCGCCAGGCTCGCCCCCAGAAGCAATAGGCCGGCAATCCTCATGGTTAATGCTCCCTTTTGCCCGGGCGCGTCGGCGCGCCGGGATCGCGAAATGCTAACACGCTGTTTAGCATGTCGATCCGCGTCGATCCAAGGATTGCGCGACTTTTGCTGTCCCGAAACGGGGCGGAACAGGGCTTAAGGGTCGCCAGGCTATGGTTAACCGATCAGACGACCCGCCCGGCGATAGCGGCGGCGAGCGCCTCAAGCCCATGCGCATCCTGCGAGTCGAAGCGCGCCGGAACCGGGCTATCGAGGTCCAGCACCGCGAGCAGCTTGCCGTCCTGCATCACCGGCACCACGATCTCGGATGCGCTCGCCGCGTCGCAGGCGATATGGCCGGGGAAGGCGTGAACATCCTCGACCAACTGGGTTTTCAGCGTCGCGGCGGCGGCGCCGCACACCCCGCGGCCGATGGGGATGCGGATGCAGGCGGGCTTGCCCTGAAAGGGGCCGAGCACCAGTCCGCCCTCGACCAGCCGATAGAAGCCCGCCCAGTTGAGATCGGGCAGGAACTGCCAGATCAGGGCGGCGACGTTGGCCATGTTGGCGACGCCATCCGGCTCGCCTGCGGTCAGCGCGTCGGCGGCGGAGAGCAGATCGGTGTAAAGGGTCGCCTTGTCGGCGGCGTCGGTCGGGGCGAAGTCGTACATGGGGGCGCATATAGGTCGGGCCGGGTCGATAGGCCAGCCTTGCCGCCGATCAGTCCAGCCGCACCTTGCCGCGCCCTTGCTTCACGCTGCTGCGCGCCTTTTTCGAATCCACCCGCCGCGCCTTTGCCGCCTTGCCCGGTTTGGTGGCGATGCGGCGGGCGTCGCGCTCATGCGCTTTCGCAATCATCTCGGACAGACGGGCGCGGGCGTCCTGCCGGTTCGCCTCCTGCGTGCGGAAGCGGTTGGCCTGGATCACGATCTCGTTGGCGGAGGTCAGGCGCGAGCCTGCCAGTTCCTTGATCTTGCGATAGGCATGGACCGGCAGGCCGAGGCGGAACAGGTTGACGCGCAACTGCACCGCGGTCGCCACCTTGTTCACATTCTGCCCGCCCGGCCCGCCGCCGGTAATGAAGCGCTCCTCCAGCGCATCCTCGGGTATCTCAAAGTCCGGCATCGTCCAGAATCTCTGGGCCGAAGCCTGCCGCGACGAAGGTGTCCGGCAGTGGCGCGGTCGCCTGCGCAGGCGGCTTGTCGCCGCGCGGAACGCTGAGGAACCGGCTGTGCAGCAGCATCGGCCCCACGCCATTGCCATAGACCGGATCGCCCATGATGCCGAAACCAAGCCCATGCTGCGCGTGGACGCGGATCTGGTGGGTGCGGCCGGTTTCGGGGGTGAAGGCGATTAGCGCCCGGCCGTCCTTCTCGCCCAGTTTGCGCCAGTGGGTGACGGCGGGCTTGCCCGCTTTCGCCGCGATCATCCGCCATCCCTGCGCGGCGGTGCTGACCTTCTTGAGCGACAGGGCGATCGTGCCCTCCTCGTCCGCCGGCACGCCGTCCACCACCGCGACATAGCGCTTCGTCACGGTGCCCGCCTCGAACGCGGCGGCAAAGCGCTTGTGCGCCTTGGGGTTGCGGGCGAGCAGCAGGCAGCCGCTGGTGTCGCGGTCCAGCCGGTGGACGGGCAGCGGCCAGCGCTGAAAACCAAAGGTCAGCGAGGCGAGGTGATTTTCCAGCGCGATCGACCCGTCGCGCGGCGCGTCCACCGGGAGGCCGGCGGGCTTGTCGAGGATCAGCGCCTCGCCATCGATGAACAGCACATGGTCGGTCAGAAGCGGCAAGGTGGAAGTATCCGATCGGAACAGAAGAGGCGTTGACGTGGGGAAGCCACCCTATAGGGCGGGGGAACGATGGACAACAGGGGGCAATCCGGGCCGCAGGCGCAGTATCGGCTCGACTGGGTGGATGTGGCGCGCGGGCTTGGCATCGTCGCCGTGGTGGTGGGGCATGTGTGGTTGCGCGGACCGATCCGCGACGCGATGTACAGTTTTCACATGCCGCTCTTCTTCCTGCTGTCGGGCCTGCTGTCGCGGCCGCATCCGGTCGCGCTGTTCACTCGGCGACAACTGATCGGCCAGATGCGGCCCTATGCCGCCTGGCTGGCGCTCCTGATCCTTATCGACCAGATCGTGGAGAGGGCGCGCGGCCATGTGCCGATCTTTCACCAATGGCCGCAGGATATTTGGCCCATCCTGCTGGGTGGATATTGGCTGCGGGGACCGTTCACCATCTTCTGGTTCGTGCCCTGCCTGATGACGGCGCGCATCCTGTTCAACATGGCGCTCTCCCGCTGGCCCGATCCGCTCGAGCGGCGCTGGGCGCTGGTCATGCCGCCCATGCTCCTGCTCGCCTATGCGCTGGGCTGGTGGATGCGGGCGTCGCCGATGGGGCTGCTGAGCGTGCCGATGGCGTTCGTGCTGCTGTGGGCGGGCGCGGCATGGCCGCGCATCCGATGGCGTAACGCCATGATCGCGCCGCTCGCCCTGCTGGCCGTCATCGGGCTGGCGGGGGTGACGCCGACGCTCAACATGAAGGCGGCCGATTATGGCTGGCCGTTGCTGTCGATCAGTGCGGCGATCGCGACCTGCCTGCTGCTTTTCCGACTGTCGGCTCTGGTGGCGCGCCGGGCCGGGCCGGTGGCGGCGCTGGGTCGGGCGTCGCTGGTCATCATGTACGCCCATGTCGCGGTGATCCATTATCTCTCCCCCCATATCTCCAGCCGGCCAGTGCTGCTGGCGGTCGCCCTTGTGCTGCCTTTCCTTGCCGATCGCCTGATCCGCGCCACACCTTTGCGACGGCTCCTGCTCTGACCGTCCGCAGGGGGCGAGGCTTGCCGGGCTTTTTTGCGCGACAGGCGAAGTTCACACCATTGCAGGGCATTTTCGGCCTTTTGCGCCTGCGACGCGCCCCCGACGCGCCACATAAGCGCCTGCGACGCGCCTGCGAAGCGACAGTTGCGCGCCACCGGTGTGAAAAGGCAGGCGACAAGCCGAGCGGAGGAGGCGGGCTGGAGACCATGCTGACGGGTAGATCAGGCGAAATCCTATTAGGAAAGCCGTATCCAGTCGCGTCTCGCGCGCACGGGAAAAGGGGCCGGCGCGCAGTCCCATGCGCCGGCCCCCTACGGACATCAGCCTTCATGCGACCCGAAGGCCGGCCATGCCGCGCGTCAGAGACGGCGCGGCGGTCGATCAGCCGTGCAGCTTGATCGCGGTTTCGGCGACACGGCGGCCCTGATAGCGCGCGCCTTCCAGCTCGATCTCGCTGGGCTGGCGGCTGCCGTCGCCGCCGGCGATGGTGGTGGCGCCATAAGGTGCGCCGCCCACGACATCCTCATGCCCCATCTGGCCGGCATGGCCGTAATCGAGACCGACGATCACCATGCCGAAATGCAGCAGGTTGGTGATGATAGAGAAGAGCGTCGTTTCCTGCCCGCCATGCTGAGAAGCGGTCGAGGTGAAGGCGCCGCCGACTTTGCCGTTCAGCGCGCCGCGCGCCCAGAGGCCGCCGGCCTGGTCGAGGAACGCCGCCATCTGGCTGGAAATACGGCCGAAGCGCGTGCCGGTGCCCACGATGATCGCGTCATAATCGGCAAGGTCGTTGACCGTGGCGATGGGCGCATCCTGATCCAGCTTGAAGTGCGCATTCTTCGCGACTTCGAGCGGCGCGGTTTCGGGCACGCGCTTGATGTCGACCTGCGCGCCGGCCGCCGCAGCGCCTTGCGCCACCGCCTTGGCCATCGTTTCGATATGGCCGTAGGAAGAATAATAGAGAACCAGAACCTTTGCCATCGTCATGTCTCCTGATGATCGGGGAAGGGGAAAGGGGGGCCGCCTGCACAGGGAGAAGGGGCGTGCAGGCGGCCTTGGCCCGCCCAGGTGGGGGGGACGGACGGGCCGACAGGGGTCAGAGGCTGTCGACCAGGACGATCTCCGCATCCTCGATCGCCGTGATGGTGATCGGGGTACCGCCGATGATCGCCGCGCCGTCGCGCGCCTCGAAAATCTGGCCGTCTATGTCGATGCGGCCAGTCGCGGGCACCATATAGAGATGGCGGCCGGGCGCACTCTCATAGGTTGCGCTGTCACCGGCTTTGATCGTGCCGCCGAGCAGCCGGGCGTCGGCGCGGATGCGCAGCGCTTCGCGGTCCTCGTCATGGCCGCTGGCCAGCACGACCAGCTTGCCCGAGCGGTCGCCCTTCGGGAAGGGCTTGGCGCCCCAGCTCGGCTGGCCGCCGCGCGCGCTCGGCATGATCCAGATCTGGAAGAGCGTGGTGGTCTCGTCCTCCAGATTATATTCGGCGTGGCGGATGCCGGTGCCGGCCGACATCACCTGAACGTCGCCTGCTTCCGTGCGGCCCTTGTTGCCCAGGCTGTCCTGGTGCGTGATCGCGCCGGTGCGGACATAGGTGATGATCTCCATGTCGGCGTGGGGGTGCGGCGGAAAGCCGGAGCGGGGGCCGATCTCGTCATCGTTCCACACTTGGATCGCCCCCCAGTGCATCCGGTCTTCGTCATAATAGTCGGCGAAGGAAAAATGGTGGCGCGCATTGAGCCAGCCATGGTCGGCATGGCCCAGCGACGCGAAGGGGCGGCGCTCGATGCGGCTCGCTGTGGTCGTGGTCATGAGTGATGCCTTTCGTTGCGGAGGCGGCTTGCGCCCGCTTGCTTTCCGACAATCTAGCGATCAGGATCGTTTCTTGAACAAGCAGCTTTGAAACGGATTGTTTCCCGATGCGCCTTCCCGACTTCGAGGCCTGGGCGATGTTCGCCGCCGTGGTCGAACATCGCAGCTTCACCGACGCCGCCAAGGCGCTGTCCGTGTCCAAGGCCACCGTATCGAAGGCGGTGACGCGGCTGGAGGAGCATCTCGACACCAGCCTGTTCAATCGCACCAGCCGCCGCCTGGCGCTTACCGAGAGCGGCAAGCGCCTGGCCGACCATGCGCAGCGCATCCTGGCGGAGGGGCAGGCGGCCGAGGAAGCGGCGCGGGACGAGACGGCGGAACTGTCCGGCGTGGTGCGGCTGGGCGCGCCGATGACCTTCGGCCTGCTGCGGATCGCGCCGCTGGTGGCGCAATTCATGAAGCAGCATCCTTTGGTGGACGTGGACCTGCACCTGTCCGACGCGCGCATCGACATCGTGGAAATGGGCCTCGACGCGACCATCCGCATCGCCGACATGCCCGACAGTTCGCTGCGGGCGCGGCGGCTGGCGGATGTGACGTCCCATCTGATCGCTTCGCCCGCCTATCTCGATGAACGGGGCAGGCCGCAGCACCCGTCCGATCTCGGCACCCATGACTGCCTGTGCTATTCGAATATTCCGACCCCCGATGTGTGGCGGTTTTCCGGGCCGGGGCAGCAGAATGTCGTAGTGCAGGTGCGCAGCCGGCTGACCGTCAACAGCGGGGAAGCGATGCTGCCCGCGCTGCGCGGAGGCGTCGGCATCGCGCGGCTGCCCGATTTCATCATAGGCGACGCGCTCAGGGCCGGCGAAGTGGAGGAGATTCTGGTCGACTGGCGACCCGCGCCCTTCGGCCTGCACCTCGTCACCCCGCCGTCGCGGCTGCGCCCGGCGCGGGTCGATGCGCTGCTCGACTTCCTGGCGCGGCATCATGGCTGTTAACGCGGTCGTTACGGTTAGCGGCTTATTTTTGATGAATGGAATCATACCGATCCGCGCAAACCGCCCATCGCGGCTCGTTTCGCAGGTGAATCCATCTTGACTCGCGGCGAGACGGGGCTGGCTCAACCCTTTGTAAACAGATTCCTTTTCGCACGACTCGTGGATTCCTGCCGGTTAGCGAAAAATTAACCTTTGTCCTTCAGATGTTTTTTGGTTAATGAATTGAAGCAGCCGCCGTTCTTGTGGGGTGAACGGAACTGCGACGACCGGAAGGTGCAAAGGGGCTTCACATGCGCGTGCTGCTGATCGAGGACGAACCGACGACCGCCAAGGCGATCGAGCTGATGCTCACGACCGAGGGGTTCAATGTCTACACGACCGACCTGGGCGAGGAAGGCCTCGATCTCGGCAAGCTGTATGACTATGACATCATCTGCCTGGACCTCAACCTGCCGGACATGCATGGCTATGACGTGCTCAAGAAGCTGCGCGCGGCCAAGGTGCAGACGCCGGTGCTGATCCTGTCGGGCATCAGCGAGATGGACAGCAAGGTCCGCTCCTTCGGCTTCGGCGCGGACGATTATGTCACCAAGCCCTTCCATCGCGAGGAACTGATCGCCCGCATCCACGCCGTAGTGCGCCGGTCGAAGGGACATAGCCAGTCGGTCATCCGTACCGGCAAACTGTCGGTCAATCTCGACGCCAAGACGGTGGAAGTGGACGGCAACCGCGTCCACCTGACCGGCAAGGAATATGCGATGCTCGAACTGCTCTCGCTGCGTAAGGGCACGACGCTGACCAAGGAAATGTTCCTGAACCACCTTTATGGCGGAATGGACGAGCCGGAACTCAAGATCATCGACGTGTTCATCTGCAAGCTGCGCAAGAAGCTGGCGCTGGCGTGCGGCGGCGACAATTATATCGAGACGGTCTGGGGTCGCGGCTATGTGCTGCGCGATCCCGAGGAACTGCCCGAGCAGCAGGCCAAGGTCGCCTGATCGCCTGAACGATCTTCGCTCCTGCAAAGGGCCGGCTTCCCTGAGGGACGCCGGCCCTTTGCATATGCCCTCACAAATTAAGGCCGGCGATCCGCGCGGGATCGCCGGCCTGTCAGGCGGATGGAGTGGGCCGGATGGGGCGGAACTTGCCCGTCCGGTGCCATGCTCCGGCGGGGGTCAGTCTTCCGCCTGACCGGGGTTGGAAGCGGGCGCGGTCGAGGTCGAACCCGAGCCTTGCGCGCTGCCCGAAGCCTGTCCGCTCGCGGAGATCGACGCGGCATTGTCCAGCGCGCCGGCCGCCTGGCCCGTTGCGCTGCCGGCCGCCGATCCCGCACCGTTCACCGTGGAGCCGGCACGGTCGCGTGCCGCGCTGCCTGCCGTTTCGGCGCGATCGCGGGCGCTGGCGAGCGTGGTCGATGCCCGGTCGCGAGCCGCGCCGGCCGTGGTCGAGGCGCGATCACGCACTGCGCCCGCCGTGCCGGTCGCGCCGTCCCGCGCTCCGGCCACTGCGCCGCGCGCGTCGTTCAGGCCCAGCGTGTCCACCCCCAGGCTGCCGCTGGCCGACCCTTCCGCCGATCCCGATGCGCTGCGGGTGCGGCCGCTGCGGGTGGCGCTGGCTTCGGTCGCGGCGCGACCCTGCCGCGATCCGCTGGCGCGCACGCTGCCATTGTCGAGGTCGATGCTGCGGTCGAGGCTGCCCGATCCGCCGAGCGTGCCGCCCAGCGACCCGCCGACGCCGCCAAGCGCGCCGCCAAGACCACCACCCAGACCGCCGCCCCCGCCCAGCAGCTGCGCCGACGCGGGCGCGGCGCTCATCGCGGCAAGGATCGTGGCGGCCATCAGAAACTTCGCTTTCATCGCTCATCTCCTTGATCATTCCGATGCGATGCAGGGAGAACGGGATCTGGTGGCGCTTTCATCCCGGAGCAGCGAAGAAATTCGCAAATTCTTGATATTCAATCCATATTTCTGCACGATCCACACAGGACAGGGGGCTTGGCCCTGGCCGCCTCGGATCGCAGCGCCTCCAGCCCGCCGCGCGCGAACAGGCGGCCGGCGACCAGCGGCGCGGCGAAGCTGGTGCCGCGCACGGCGCTGCTGCCGCCGCGCGCATCGGCGGCGCGCATGTCCGCGCCGGGGGCTGCGAAATCGACGTGCAGCGCGCGGCCCGCCTCCGGCAACACGCGCCCGCGTCCGTCGATGCCGGTCACGGCGATCACGCCGGGGTAGGAGGCCGGGTAGGCGGGCGGGGCCGCCGGGCCGTCGTTACCGACCGCCGCCACCACCGTCACCCCCCGCTCGCGCGCTAGCCGGATCGCGCCGTCCAGCAGCGGGTTGGCCGGGCCGACGAGGCTGACCGTCACCACCCGCACGCCGCGCGCCGCCATCCAGCCCAAGGCCCGCACGATGGCGAAGGCGCTGCCGCCCGCCGGATCGTCGCCATAGACATCGGCCACCAGCAACGGCGTGCCCGGCGCGGCGCCCCGCACCGCGCCCGTGCCGCTGATGAGCGACGCGACGGCGGTGCCATGGGCGCTGGCGCGGGGCGCGCCATCGGCAAAGCCGCGCTGCTCGATCGCGCCGGTGAGCGCGGGATGCGCCGCGACCCCGCCGTCGATCAGCCCGGCAGCGCGCCCGTCCAAGCGCCCGCTCGCAAGCGCGCCGGCGGTGAAGGAGAGGGCAGGGCCGCTCTGGAAATAGAGATTGTCAGCGCTCGCCTGCGCACGCGGGGCGATCCGTCGAACCTCGCGCAACGCTTCGCGCAGGTTGCGGCCGGCGGGCGCGGTCAGGCGGGTGACGGAGAGGTCCAGCCCCTCGACCGCTTCGTCCGCTACGCCATAGCCCGCCGCGCGCAAAGCCGTCAGCGCGGCGGCGTCCGCCCCGGTCAGCAGGATGACGCCGCGCCGCGCGGGCTGTTGTCGCTCGTCGGCCTCGATGCGATCGCGCTGCCGCGCCAGAAGGTCGGCGATCCGCGCCGTCCGCGCTGCCGCCAGCCGGTCGGCCAGCCGCGCTGGCGAAAGCCGGTCAAGCCCGGTCGCGTCGCCGATTCCGCCCACGGTATCGCCCACGCGCCCCAGCACGCCGGGCACCACCTGCGCCACGCCACCGCCCGGCAGCAGTTGCGCCCGTGCGCCCGACGGCGGCAATCCGGGCGTGACCAGGATCAGCCCCGCGATCATCCAACGTCCCGGCTTCATGGCCGCGCTCCCGTTCCTTCCGCCTGCAAAATCATCCATTGCGAAAAAATGTCCATGCGTCACCTTGCGTCGGGATGAAACGGGCGTGGCGGGACGTTTCATCCTGCAAACCCATCAAGGCGGAGCGATTTTTGTCCTTCGAGCGTGACCTGCTTGCAATCCTGCCCCGGCTGCGCCGCTTCGCCGCCAGCCTCTCGCGCGATCGCGCCGATGGCGATGATCTGTGTCAGGCGGCGGTGGAGCGGGCGCTCAAGGCGCGGGACCAGTGGCAACCGGGCACCCGCCTCGACAGTTGGATGTACCGGATCATGCGCAACCTGTGGATCGATGAAGCCCGCGCCCGCCAGCGCGCGGCCAGGACTTTCGCCCCGGAGGAGGCCGGCGCGACCATCGGCCATGCCGGCGACCGCGACGTGGAGGCGCATATGCACCTGTCCGACGTGGAGCGGGCGATGCAGGCCCTGCCGGAGGAGCAGCGGGAGGCGATCGCCCTCGTGCTGGTGGAGGGGCTGTCCTACAAGGAAGCCGCCGCTGTGCTGGGCGTGCCGATGGGGACGCTGACGTCCCGGCTGGTGCGCGGCCGGGGCGCGTTGATCGCGATGATGGGAGAAGCGGCATGAGCCAGATTGACGAAGCCATGCTGATCGCGCTGGTCGATGGCGAACTGGATGAAGTTAACCGCCGCCGGGTGGAGCGCGCCGCGGCCGATGACCCGGCCCTTGCGGAGCGGCTGGCGGCACACCGCCGGTTGCGCGAGACGCTGGCGGGCCATTACGCCCCGGTGGCGCAGGAACCCGTGCCCGACCGGTTGCGCGCGCTGCTGGAGGAGGAAGCGAACGTGACGCCGATCCGGCCGCCGGCCCGCCGCCGGGGCCAGTGGATAACGGGCGGCGCGATTGCCGCCAGCCTGCTGATCGGCCTTGGCGTCGGTCGCCTGACAGGGGGAGAGGCCGGACCGATCGGCCTTCACGATGGCGTCATGGTGGCGCAGGGATCGCTTGCCGGCGCGCTGGACAGGCAGCTTGCGTCGGCGACGCAGGACGGGCCGGTGCGCATCGGTCTCAGCTTCGCGCGCAAGGGGGGCGGCTGGTGCCGCAGCTTCGACGGCGACGTGGCCGGCGTCGCCTGCCGCGAAGGCGACAGGTGGCAGGTGCAGCAGGCGCTGCCCGGCGCGGGCCATGCCAGCGCCTATCGGCAGGCGTCCTCGGCCGACATGCGGGTGATGGCGACGGTCGATGCGCTGATGCAGGGCGCTCCGCTGGACGCGGCGGCGGAGAAGGCGGCGGTGGAGAAGGGGTGGCGATGAAAACGCCACCCAAGCCCATCAGAACTCCAGATTGAACCGCGCATAGTAGAAGCCGCCGCTAATGCCGTAGGGCGCATAGGCGTTGTAGAGGTTGCCCGCAACCTGGCTCGCGGGTTTGAGCTTGGACGGGTAGGTGTTGAGCAGATTGTTCGCGCCGACGGAGAGTTTCACGCCCTTGGCGAGCTTCGCCCCCAGTTCGAGGTCCAGGATGAGCTTGGGCTTGACCAGATTGTCGACGAATTGCGCGGTGCAGGTGGCCGATGCGGGCGTGCAGGCGACCCAATCCGACGTGACGAGGCTCGTGGCCCCGGCCCGCGACCAGATCCTGCCATAGCGGGTGGCGCGCAGGTTGGCGTTGAAGGCGTCTTTTTCCCACAGGATGTTGGCGATGAACTTGTCGCGCGGCGTGCCTTCCGACAGGTCGCCCTGCCGCGCGCGGCCGATGAACTGCGCGGTGCCGATGCCGAGCGGGTCGATGCTGGTGAACTTCGTCTTGTTGAAGTTGGCCGAGAGGCTCATCGTCGCCAGCCCCATGTCGCCCAGCCCCGCGCGCCAGGTGCCCACGATGTCGAGGCCGCGGGTGCGGGTGTCGGCGGCGTTGGAGAAGATCAGCGCGCCATAGACTTCCTGAATGCCGTTGGCGCGCAGAATGTTGACGACCTGCGTCCCCTGCAAGGTTTCCGACAGCAGGATGCGGTCCTTCACCTTGATCTGATAGGCGTCGACGGTGAGGTTCAGGTTAGGCGCTGGCGTGAGGACGATGCCGGCCGAGAAGTTGGTCGATTTCTCGGGCTTCAGCGGCACCGCGCCCAGAGCGCGCGCGGCTGGGCTGTCGACGGGCAGCGCCTGCACGGGGCGCAGCACATTCTCGCCGTTGATGACCACGCCGATCGTGCTGGACGAGGCATAATGCTGCTGTTGCAGGGTGGGCGCGCGGAAGCCGGTGCTGGCCGTGCCGCGAAGGGCGATGCCGCGCACCGGTTCGATGCGCAGCGACACCTTGCCCGTGTCGGTGGTGCCGAAGTCGGAATAATCCTCATGCCGTCCGGCAAGGCCGAACTCCACGCCCTCTGCGATCGCGCCCTCGATATTGGCGTAGAGGCTCCAGTTGTCGCGGCCCCAGCTGCCAGACCCTTCGGGCGGGAAGCCGCCGACGCCCTGACTGCCGATGCCGGCGGCAAACTGGCCGGTGAGATGATGGCCGGCCGGAAATCGATACCCCGCGTTGATGTAGGAGGCGGGTTCGCCCGGACGGATATGGAATTCATTCTTGCGATATTCCGCGCCCACGGCCACGCTCAATGGCTTGGCGAGACCGAGATCGAATTCCTTCGACAGGTCGAGATTGCTGATCCACTCATCGAACTGGATCGCGCCCAGATACATGTTGGTCGGGCTGGCCGGACCCATGGACGGGTTGAGCGAGGTGGTCTGCGAATAATCGACCTGATCCTCCGCATAGCTGGTCGACAGATCGAAATGGACCCCGTCGCCGAGGTCGCCGCGCAGGCCGGCCGCGACCTGATAGTCCTCGTCGCGGACATGGATGCGGGGGATATAGCCTTCAGGGTAGATGGAATAGATATTGTTGTTCGCAGCGGGCAGGCGGTAGGTCAGCCAACCGGCGGCGTGGCGCTTGGAATAGGTGCCGAAGCTGTAGAGTTCCAGCGAGTCGCCCACGGGCATCATGGCGTCATAGCCGACATTGCCGCCGATCACCTGCGGCTGGCCATATTTGGCGCGATAGCGGTTCGTGGTGGTGTTGCGCGGATCGGCCACGCCGTTGACGGAGGGATAGAAGGCGTTGAGGCCAGTGCAGTTGGCCGCCCCGGCGCAGGCGATGGGCGAACTCGCGACCACCGTATTGTCCTGCAACACGCCGTCCGCCGACAGGTGGAGATAACCGCCGTCCGGCCCGAGCGCGATGCCCCTGTCGACCTGCAACCGGCCCTGCCAGCCGCCATTGTCCGCCGTGCTGCCCAGCGTCAGCGCCGCGCCGCCCGATATATCGTTCTTCAGGATCACATTCACGACGCCGGCAATCGCGTCGGACCCATATTGCGCCGACGCGCCGTCGCGCAGCACTTCGATGCGGCTGATGGCGTTGCCGGGGATGAGGTCGAGGTCGGGCGGGGACTGGCCGTTCTGCACCGATCCGTTGATGAAGAGGGTCGCGCTGTTGTGCCGGCGCTTGCCGTTGACCAGGACCAGCAGCTGGTCGCCGCCCAGGCCACGCAGAGACAGGGTGCGCACCGCCCAGCTCGCCCCCGCGCCGTTGTTCGACACGTTGATCGACGGGACCAGCGTACCGAGCAGGTCGCGCACCGACTGCTTGCCGCTATTTTCCAGATCCTTTGCGCCCAGCACGTCGATCGGCGCGAGACTTTCGGCGACGGTGCGGGTGGTGGTGCGGGTGCCGGTCACGATGATGGGCGTCGAGTCCTCGATCGGTTCGGGCGCGGGCGCCATCGCCACCGCGTCGCTGGTGGCGCCGGGCACGCTCGCCTGCGCATATTGCAGCGCCAGCGGGCTGCGCCGCGCGACCGTGCGGTTGGCAGGCGCGGCCAGCGCGATCACGCCCGCGCCGGCGTCGGACGAGCGCAGCGCCGTGCCTGCCAGCAGGCGGGCGAGCGCATCCTGCGTCGTCATCCATCCCTGAATGCGACGGCTGCGGATCGTGGCGACTTCGTCATAGGGGAACAGGATGCGCACGCCCGACTGGGCGGACAATTGCCGGAGCGCGCCGCTCAAAGGCTGGACATGAATGTCGAAATTGTGCCGCTGGCTGAGCGTCGTGCTGCTGCTTTCCGCAGCGAAGAGGGCGGCAGGCGAGGCAAGGCACAGGGCAAGGGCAGCCCCCGCCAGCAAAGAGCGGATACGCATTGTCTGTTCCCCTGAGAAGCGGCGGTCTTTGGCCCGCTCTGTCGCCTCCGACGAAGGACGCGCGCCATTCCGCTACCAGCGAGGGCAGAAATCCGACAATGAATGTCGCGCACTAACCTATGAGCATATTTTCGGATATGCGTCGTCACCCGGTCACAGGCGCGGCAATGTCACGCCCTGCTGCCCCATATATTTGCCGGCCCGGTCGGCATAGCTGACCTCGCACGGCTCGTTGCCCTGAAGAAACAGGAACTGGCACGCGCCTTCATTAGCGTAGATTTTCGCGGGCAGCGGCGTCGTGTTGGAAAATTCCAGCGTCACATGCCCCTCCCAGCCCGGCTCCAGCGGCGTCACATTGACGATGATGCCGCACCGCGCATAGGTGGATTTGCCAAGGCAGATGACCAGAACGTCGCGCGGAACGCGGAAATATTCCACCGTGCGGGCAAGCGCGAAGCTGTTGGGCGGGATGATGCAGCAGTCGGTCTTGCGATCGACGAAATTCTTCGGGTCGAAGTCCTTGGGATCGACGATCGTGCTGTCGACATTGGTAAAGATTTTGAATTCGTCGGCCACCCGCGCGTCATAGCCGTAGGAAGACAGGCCGTAGCTGATGCAGCCCTCGCGCCGCTGGCTTTCCACGAACGGCTCGATCATGCCGTTCGCCTGAGCCTGGGCGCGGATCCATTTGTCGGAAAGAATGGCCATGTGTCTCTCAGCTCTGTTTGGCGGGGCCGACGCCAAGGTCGGCCGGTCCGAAGGCGTGGGGAAGCAGCTCAGCGACGGTCAGGTGCAGCACCTGGCCGCCGCTGGGGGTCGCGCAATGGATGGCGAGCGTGCGCCCGGCCATCTGCTCGGCTTCGTTCATGATCTGGCGGCAGCGGCCGCAGGGCGTGACCAGCGCCTCTTCCGCGCCGTCCATCGCGCCGCCGACCACCGCTATTTCCGTTACGTCAGCGAAACGACCTTGCGCATTGACGCTCGCCAGCGCGACCGTCTCCGCGCACAGCGACAGGCCGTAGCTCGCATTCTCGAAATTGCACCCGGTAACGATGCTGCCGTCGGTCAGGCGCACCGCCGCGCCCACGGCAAAGCGGCTGTAGGGCGCATGGGCGTTGGCCATCGCGGCGCGCGCGGCGGCGATCAACTGTCCAACTTGCTGTTCGTCATGCATCAGGGGGCCACCACATTCCACCGGACCGGACCATCGACGCCGTCGATATGCCGCATGTCGCTGGCTGTCCACATCACCCAGGGGCGGGTGGCGTAATCGGGCGGGAAGAAATTGCCGTCGAGCCACAGCGTGCGATTGATGCCGGAGCCGATGTCATAGACCTTGTCGAAATCCTCCGTGACGTTGAGCAGCACCGGCTTGCCGGCATGGCCCTCCACCAGATTGACCAGCGTGTTGAGGTCGGACAGCAGCTGGTCGCGCCCCGGCCGCGCCGCGCATCGCGGATCGAAGTCGAGGCGGATGACCGGGGGCAGGGCGGCGTTGTCGCGCGGCACCGTGGTCATGAAGGCCGTCGCCTGTTCGCTGGGGCTGCGGCACAGGCTGAAATCCACCTGCGCGCCGTACCGCATCCCCGCCGCCCGCGCACCGCGCCAGTTGGCGGCGAAAGCCCGGTCGCGCCCGCCCGCGCCCGCCGCAGCGCGGATATAGGCGAAGTCCGCCCCCTGCGCCGCCAGCGTGCCCCAGTCGATCGCGCCGTCGTTAGACCCGATGCTCACCCCCTGCACCGGATACTGGTCCCGGCTCGGCGCCCAGGCGCGCGCATAGAGCCACAGCGCCAGCGCCAGCACCGCGACCAAAGCCAGACCCGCCCCGATGCGGACCAGCAACCCCCCGAAACTCGAAACCCTGATCGTCCTACCCCTTGATATGCAGTACGCAGATCAGCGTGAACAACCGCCGCGCGGTATCGAAATCGACGTCGATCTTGCCTTCCAGCCGTTCCTTCAGCATCTCCGCCGCATCATTGTGGATCGCGCGCCGCGCCATGTCGACCGTCTCGATCTGCTGCGGCGATGCGTTGCTGATCGCCTGATAATAGCTGTCGCAAATGGCGAAATAGTCGCGGATCGGCCGGCGGAAACTGCCAAGGCCCAGGATGATCGCCTCCAGCGGGCTGTCGTCCTGCCGGTTGATCTCGATCACCAGCCGCCCGTCCTCGACGCGCAGCAGCACCTTGTAGGGACCGGCATAGCCGTCGGCATGGGCGCGCTGGGGCGCGAAGTGATTATCCTCCAGCAGGTCGAAGATCGCGATCCGTCGTTCCTGCTCCACATCGGCGTTGCGCCACAGGATGGTGCGCTGGTCCAGCTGGATGTCTATGATGCGCGGATCGGCCATAAGCGAAGCTGTCAGTCAGTGCGGCGGCGGGCGGGGAAAAGCAAGCGGGACTTATCCACAGATGCGTTTGCGCCCGCCCCTTGCATGGGGGGCGCGGGAGGAGGAAAGAGAGCGCATGGTCGAACTGCTGAAAATCAATCCCGCTGAAGGCAGCGGAACCGAATTGCCGCGCAACGTGGAGGCGGAAGCCGCGCTGCTGGGCGCGATCATGATCGACAACCGCATCGCCGAGGATGTGCAGCTGCGCCTGAAGGCCGAGCATTTCTTCGAGCCGCTGCACGGGCGCATCTATGACGCGATCATGCGCCTGCTGGACCGGGACATGGTCGCCAATCCGGTGACGTTGAAGCCGATGCTGGAGATGGACCCGGCGCTGAAGGAACTGGGCGGCGCGGCCTATCTGGCGCAACTGACCGGCAATGGCGCGGCTTTGATCGGCGCGCGCGATTTCGCGAGCCAGATATATGACCTCGCCCTGCTGCGGCAGCTTGTCAGCGTCGGCCGCGAACTGGTTGAAAATGCGATGGACACCAGTGAGGATGTCAATCCCCGCGAGCAGATCGAGGCGGCCGAGGTCGCGCTCTACAAGGTGTCGGAGGGGGAGGGCGACGGCAACGGCTCGGTCAAGAGCTTCCTCACCGCTTCGACCATGGCGGTGCAGGTGGCCGAACGCGCGCTCAACAGCGGCGGCCATGTGTCGGGCATCACCACCGGCATCAACAGCCTGAACGCCAAGATCGGCGGCCTCCATAATTCGGACCTCATGATCCTGGCCGGCCGGCCCGGCATGGGCAAGACGTCGCTCGCCACCAACATCGCCTATAATGCCGCCTCGCGCTGGGTGCGGGACAATGCCGACGGTATTCCGCCGGAGAAGAATATGGGCGCGAAGACCGCTTTCTTCAGCCTCGAAATGTCCGCCGACCAGCTGGCGACCCGCGTATTGGCCGAGCAGTCAGGCATCAGCGGCGAAGCCTTGCGCATGGGCAAGATCAGCCGCGCCGACTTCCAGAACCTCTCCCGCGCCGCGCGCGAGTTGCAGGAACTGCCGCTGTTCATCGACGATACGCCGGGCCTGACCATCGCCGCGCTGCGCACCCGCGCGCGGCGGTTGAAGCGGCGGCACGACATCGGCTTCATCGTGGTCGATTATCTCCAGCTGCTCCAGGGCACGGGGCGCGGGAATGAAAACCGTGTGAACGAAATTTCGGAGATTTCCCGTGGTTTGAAGACGTTGGCGAAGGAACTTCACGTCCCCGTGCTGGCCCTGTCGCAGCTCAGCCGCGCGGTCGAGCAGCGGGAGGACAAGCGGCCGCAGCTCTCCGACCTGCGCGAATCCGGTTCGATCGAGCAGGACGCCGACATGGTGTGGTTCGTGTTCCGCGAGGATTATTACGAAGCCGCCAAGGAGCCGAAGCCCGATGACGAGGCCGCCTATGCCGCGTGGAAGGAGAATATGGAGCGCATCTACGGCAAGGCGGAAGTCATCGTCGCCAAGCAGCGGCACGGCTCCACCGGGCGCATCCGCATGAAATTCGACGCCAAGATCACCCGCTTCTCCGATCTGGCGGAGGACGGGTATGAGGATATGGCATATGAGTGATCCCACGCCGTCATCCCGGGCCTGACCCGGGATCCCGCTTGTCTCGGCGCTGAAGAAGCTGGACCCCGGATCAAGTCCGGGGTGACGACCAAAGGGCGGTCAGGCCACGTTGCCCTTCGCCGCCTTCGCCCGCGCCGCGACGCGCTTCTCCAGCATCGACAGCGGCATCGCGCCTTCCTCGAGAATGGCGTGGAACTGCTTGATGTCGAAAGCGGAACCCAGTTCCGCCTGCGCCGCTGCGCGCGCCTTGCTCCATACGCCGTGGCCGACCTTGTAGCTGGTCGCCTGCCCCGGCTGCGTGCAGTAACGCTCGACCTCGCGCTGGCAGCGGGGGCGGGCGAAGCCGGTCGTCTGCACCATATAATCCGTCGCCTTCTCCCGGCTCCACTTCTTGGCGTGGATGCCGGTGTCGATCACCAGCCGCGCCGCGCGGAACAGGAAGGACTGGAGATAGCCGGCCCGGTCGATCGGCGTCGCATAGCCGCCCAGTTCGTCCGCCAGCTGTTCGGCATAGAGCGCCCAGCCTTCGGTATAGGCGCTCATGAACGCGGTCTTGCGCAGCATCGGCACGTCGCCCGCCGTTTGCGCCGTCGAAATCTGGAGATGATGGCCCGGCACGCCTTCATGATAGGTGAGCGAGGGCAGGCCATATTTCGGCCAGTCGCCGACATCCTTGAGGTTGATGAAATAGATGGCCGGGCGCGATCCGTCGAGCGCGGCGCGGTTGTAATAGCCGTTGGATGCGCCGTCCTGTATTTCGACCGGCACGGCGCGGATTTCCAGCGCGGTGTCAGGAATGTTCGCAAACGCCTTGGGAAGTTTGGCTTTCATCGCATCGACGTCGCGGTTCAGTTGCGCCAGCAGCGCCGCGCGTCCTTCCGCGCTGTCGGGATAGAGCTGCGCCGGATCGACATTGAGCGCCGCCAGCCGTTCGCCGATCGTGCCATTGCTGCGGCCCGCCCCCTTGAGGATCGTGTCGAGCTGGGCGCTCAGTTCCGCCACCTGCTCGATGCCCATGGCGTGGATCTGCTCGGCCGACAGATCGGTGGTGGTCGCCTGCTTGAGCGCGGCGGCGTAAATCTCGTCGCCGCGCGGCGTGCGCCAGACGCCGTCGCCCGCCGCCGTCTTGCCCCGCAGCGCCTCGATCGCGGCAATCTGCTCGTCGAGCGCGGGGTAGATGGATTTTTCCACCACCGCCGTGGCCTGTCCCTGCGAGTCGCCCGCGATACCTTTCGCCGCCGCGCGCTTCACCAGCGACTGGACGATGGAGCTGCTGGCTGCCGGCTGCCCGCGCAGCTTCTTCAATTGGCCGAGCGTCAGGTCGAGCGACCAGCCGGGCGCGAGATAGCCGCGCGCGGCCTCGTCCCGCTGGAGCGCGGTGTCGGTACGCAGGTTGCGCGCAAAGGCGTCGAGCCGCGCGACATAAGCGTCCGCATCCGACGCCACGTTGATCGTGTGCGCGGTGTTCAGGAAATCGGGCGTCTGGAAATAGCTGCCGCCCTGCTGGAAGATGCGATAGGGGCGTTGCACGCTGTTGAGGCCGAATTGCGCGGGCACCGTCTGCTGCCCCAGCGAATAGAGGATCACCTCCAGATTGAGCCGCTGCGCGTCGGACAGGCGCGCCGACTTGTAGCCTTCCAGTTCCCTGATCGCCGCCTGCGTCGCGGCGAGCCTTTTGGCCGTGCCCGACTTGCTGTTGTCGTCCAGCTGGCTCTTCGCGCTGGCCCGAGCGCCCTTGTCGAGGCCAAGGCTCGTCACCATCGCGGGGGAAAGGTCCAGCTGCCGTTCGAAAATCGCGGCGAAGGCGGCGGAAAGGCGCGCGTCGTCATTACCGGTCGCCTGCGCCAGGGCGCGCGGCGCGGCGGTGGCGAAAGCGACCGCTCCGGTGGTGGATAGAAACTGGCGGCGGTCCATCGGGCGACTCCTCTCGGGCTTTTGATCGCGCGATGCTATCGCCCCGATGCCACCGCCGTCCAGCCTCTTGTAACATAGTTACGCAGACGGGATATTTTGTCGCGCCAGTGCGGTGGCGCCCGCAGAGCCGCTGGTCAGAAGACCGGCTGGTTCGCGGGGTCGTCGGGGTCCGCCACAGGCGCGGTAATGGCGGAAACGGGCGAGTGAATGCCGCATTCCACCTTGTCCCAGCCGCGCCAGCGGCCGGCGCGCGGGTCTTCGCCCGGCAGCACCTTGGACGTGCAGGGTTCGCAGCCGATCGACAGATAGCCCTGGGCTTCCAGCGGATGGCGCGGCAGGTCGTTGGCCTCGAACCAGGCCTCCAGATCGGCCTTGGTCCAGTCGCCCAGCGGATTGATCTTCAGCCGACCGTCCTCGACCTCGAAGCGGGGGAGGTTCTGGCGGGTGCTGGACTGGAACGCCTTGCGCCCCGAGATCCAGGCGTCGAGACCGTCCTTGGCGCGTTTCATCGGCTCGACCTTGCGGATTTCGCAGCAGCCGTCCGGGTCGTAGGACCAGCGCAGGCCGGTCTCGTCCTTCTTCGCGATCACGTCCGCCATCGGCGTTACCGTCCGGCTGTCGGTAAAACCCAGCCGCGCGATCAGCGTGTCGCGATAGTTCAGCGTCTCGGCGAACATCTTCAACGTATCGACGAAGATCACCGGTATGGTCCGGTCCGCCTTCGCCACCAGATCGAGCAGCACCGCGCTTTCCGTGCCGAAGGAGGAGACGACGGCCACGTTTCCCGCGAGTCTCTCCGCGAAAACGGCCTTGAGCATGGTCAGCGTGTCGACGCCGGCAAAGCGGGCGTTGAGCGCGTCGGCATCCGCCTGGGTGAAGGCGGGGCGGGCGTCGATGATGTCGATACGGCGGGCGGGTTCAGCCATCGGTCTTCTCCGGGTGCCGCTTTGCCCAGATGGGGCTGCGGCCGTCGATCGTCTTCTGATAGACGTCTGCGTAGCGATTGAGCGCGCGATCGACGGCGGCGTCGTCCAGCGGCTTTGCGGGATGGAAGCTGTCGAAGCCGCAGCGGCGCATGGCGTTGATCTGGTCCACCAGCACGTCGCCCACGGCGCGCAGTTCGCCGGCATAGCCCGCCTCCCGCAGGATGCGCGCGGCGGAATAGCCGCGTCCGTCGCCATAAACCGGGAAGTTGACCTCCACCAGCGACAGGCGGTCGAGATGGGGCAGCAATTCGCGTGCGTCCTCGCCCGCCTCGATCCGCACGGCGGTGGAGTTGGACTGGCCGGTGAAGGCTTCGACCGTGACGGCCGGTTCCTGCGCGGCTTCGCCATCGCGGAAGGAAAGGAACTCAACCATCTTAGCAATCTCCGTTCGGGCTGAGCGAAGTCGAAGCCTTCAACTGAGCGAAGCCGAAGTGCCTCGCCTCCGCTCGGCAAAGCCCTTCGACTTCGCTCAGGGCGAACGGATTTCTCCTGCCATCACCCATAGATCGCCTCCTTGAAGGGCTTCATGCCGATGCGGCGGTAGGTGTCGAGGAAGCGTTCGCCGCTTTCGCGCTGGGCGAGATAGATGTCGGTCACCTTCTCGATCGCGTCGACCACGCCGTCCTCCGAGAAGCCGGGGCCGGTGATCTGGCCGAGCGACGCATCCTCCGCGCCCGAACCGCCCAGCAGCAGCTGGAAATTCTCCACGCCCTTCCGGTCCACGCCGAGGATGCCGATATGGCCGGCATGGTGGTGGCCGCAGGCGTTGATGCAGCCGCTGATCTTGAGCTTGAGTTCACCCAGCTCCGCCTGCCGCTCCTGCGCCGCAAAGCGCTGCGCGATCTTCTGCGCCAGCGGAATGGAGCGCGCATTGGCCAGCGCGCAATAATCGAGGCCGGGGCAGGCGATGATGTCGGTGATGAGATCGAGATTGGCTTCCGCCAGCCCCGCTTCGTCCAGCTTCTGCCAGATCGCGTACAGGTCCGCCTTCCTCACATGCGGCAGGACCAGGTTCTGCGCATGGGTGACGCGGATTTCGTCCAGGCTGTATCGTTCGGCAAGGCTGGCGACCAGTTCGATCTGATCGGCCGAAGCGTCGCCGGGAATGCCGGTCAGCGGCTTGAGGCTGATGTTGACGATGGCGTAGCCCGGCGCCTTGTGCGCCGCGACCTGCCGATCGACCCACAGGGCGAAGGCGGGATCACTGCGGTCGATGTCTTCGGAAAGGCCGCTTTCATAGGCGGGCGGCGCGAAGAAGGCGCGGATGCGGTCCAGCTCTTGCGTCGGCGGGTTGAGTCCGAGGGTCCGCATATGCGCGAACTCCTCCTCGACCTGGCGCTTATATTCCTCGACGCCCAGTTCATGGACCAGGATCTTGATCCGCGCCTTGTACTTGTTGTCGCGGCGGCCATAGCGGTTGTACACGCGCAGGCAGGCTTCGAGGTAAGAGACGATCTCATCCTCGCCCACGAAGTGCCTGATAAGCGGGGCGACCATCGGCGTGCGGCCCATGCCGCCCCCGGCATAGACTTCCGCGCCGATGCGTCCGTCCCGCTCCACCAGCTTCAAGCCGATGTCGTGCAGGCGCATCGCGGCGCGATCATCGTCCGACGCGATCACCGCAATCTTGAACTTGCGCGGCAGGTAGGTGAATTCGGGATGGAAGCTCGACCATTGGCGCAGCAATTCGGCCCAGGGGCGCGGGTCCGTCACTTCGTCCGCCGAAACGCCGGCATATTGGTCGGACGAGATATTGCGGATGCAATTACCGCTGGTCTGGATCGCGTGCATCTCGACGCTCGCCAGTTCGGCGAGAATGTCGGGCGCGTCGGCCAGCTTGATCCAGTTATATTGCAGGTTCTGGCGCGTGGTGAAGTGGCCGTAGCCGCGATCATATTTCCGCGCGATGTCGCCCAGCTTGCGCATCTGCCGGCCCGACAGCGTGCCGTAGGGAATGGCGACGCGCAGCATATAGGCGTGGAGTTGCAGATAGAGGCCGTTCATCAGGCGCAGCGGCTTGAACTGGTCCTCGGTCAGTGCCCCGGACAGGCGGCGCTGCACCTGATCGCGAAATTCCTCGACGCGGGCGTCCACCATGGACTGGTCGTAGCTGTCGTAACGATACATGATTCAGATCACCCAGTTGCCGGCGTCGGTGTCGTTCGGTTTCAATGTCAGGTCGGGGCGCACCGTGGGGCCGAGCGCGCGGATGCGGTCCTTGATATGGGCCGGGCGCACGCCTTCGTCCGTCACGGTCGCGTCGATCACATAGGCGCCGACGACGCGGAGCGCGGCCTCTTCGGTGCGGGCGAGATCCTCGCCCTGCGCGCCGACGTCCACGCTGTCGCTCACCTGCCGCGACCAGCCGTCGCCGGCCCACCAGATGACGTCGCCGCTCACCAGGTCATTGCCCGTCAAAATCTTCATTCCGTCCCCGCCCCGTTGCGCGTCGCCGCGCCTTCGATAATCCCGGCAAAGCCGCGGCAGGCGACCAGAACGTCCTCCGCCAGCGCCGCACTCGCCACGTCGCCCACCACGATCAGCGCCGGGCTTTTCACCTTTTCCCGCGCCACCATGTCGCCAAGGTCGGCAAGCAGGGTGCGCAGCGTCCGCATGTCGGCGCGCGTGCCGTTTTCCAGCACCGCCACAGGCAGCGCGGGCGACACGCCGTCCGCGATCAGCTTGTCCGCGATGTCTGCCGCCGTCGCCACGCCCATATAGATGACGAGCGTGCGCCCCTTTCCCGCAAGGCCCGACCAGTCCTGATCCGTCAATCCCTTGCACTGGCCGGCGACGAAGGTGACGGCGCTCGATACCGCCCGGTGGGTGAGGGGCAGTTGCGCCTGCGCGGCGCTGCCGATCGCGGCGCTGATGCCCGGCACCACGTCAACCGGCACGCCCGCCGCGCGGCAGGCCTCCACTTCCTCGCCGCCCCGGCCGAAAATGAACGGGTCGCCGCCCTTCAGGCGCACCACCCTGCGGCCTTCGCGCGCCAGGTCTATGAGCAAGGAATTGATCGCTTCCTGCGGCATGGAATGGCGGCTGCGTTGTTTCGCGACGGAAATGAGGTCGGCCTCCGGTGAAGCCAGCGCCAGAATCTCCGCCGAGACGAGGCCGTCATGCACGATCACCTCGGCCGCGCCGATCAGGCGCGCGGCCTTGATCGTCAGCATGTCCGGGTCGCCCGGTCCCGCGCCCACCAGATGGACGGTCGTGGTTGCAGCATCAGCCATGGTCGCCCACATGGCGAAAGCGGAACCCAAGTTCAATTCAGAATGGGTATGGCGCGGGTTAGGAAATGTTTTGCCTCATTCCCCCATCGCCGCGACATCAATATCTTTCAGCCCCACGCCGATCGACGCGCGCGGCGTCTCGATTTCCGCCGATACCACGGGGTATGCGCAATAGTCCGCGGCGTAATAGGCGCTCGGCCGGTGGTTGCCGGAAAGGCCCACGCCGCCGAAGGGCGCATTGGACGCCGCGCCGTTGGTCGGCCGGTTCCAGTTGACGATGCCGGCGCGGATGTTGGACCAGAACTGGTTATATTGGTCGGGCGACCCGCCGATCAGCGAGGCGGACAGGCCATAGCGGGTATTGTTCGCCTCCGCGATGGCGTCGGCGAATTCGTCCACCCGGATGATCTGGAGCAGCGGGCCGAACAGTTCGACGTCGGGGCGCTCCTTCATTGCCGTCACGTCGATGATCGCCGGCGAGACGAAGGGCAGACCCTTCTTGAGTCGCACCATATGCTTGATCGGCCGCCCGCCATTGCTCATCAGGTACAGGAAGCTTTCGGTGAGGCCATCGGCGACGGCGTTGTCGATCACCGGTCCCATATAGGGCGCAGGGTCGGCATGGGGATGATCGACGATCAGCCGGTCGGCCAGCTTCTTGACCTCCGCCACCAGCCGGTCGGCCATGCTGTCCTTGACGATCAGGCGGCTGGCTGCCGTGCAGCGCTGCCCGCTCGTCAGGAAGGCCGACTGCACGATGATCGCGGCGGCGGCGTGGATTTCGGGCGTATCCCACACCAGGATCGGGTTGTTGCCGCCCATCTCCAGCGCCAGGATCTTGCCCGGCTGCGCGGCGAACTGGCGGTTGATGGCGATGCCGGTATGCGCGGAGCCCGTGAACAGGACGCCGCCGACATCCGGGTGCGCGGCCAGCGCCTTGCCCGCGTCGGCCCCGCCGATGAGCAACCGCATGGCATCAGCCGGTACGCCCGCTTCATGATAGAGCTTCACCAGCATCTCGCCCACCGCCGGCGTCTTTTCCGACGGCTTGAACACCACCACGTTGCCGGCGAGCAGGGCGGGCACGATATGGCCGTTGGGCAGATGGGCGGGGAAGTTATAGGGGCCAAGCACCGCCATCACGCCGTGCGGCTTGTGCCGGACGGACTGGCGCGCGCCGAGGTTGGCTTCCAGCCGCCGCTGGCCGGTACGCTCGGAATAGGCGGCGACGCTCACGTCCACCTTGCCCATGACGGCGGCGACCTCGCTGCGCGCCTCCCACAGCGGCTTGCCGGTTTCGCGCGCGATCAGGTCGGCCAGCGCCTCCTCATGCCGGCGCACGACGTTGACGAAGCGGCGCAGCGTTTCAATGCGGTAGGCGATCGGTTGCGCCGCCCATCTGGGCCAGGCGGCGCGCGCCCGAGCGACCTCCGCATCGACATCGCCCGGATCGCCCTGCCAGAGCAGCGCGCCGGTGGCGGGTTCATGGGATGTGATCGGGGCAACCATTTGGGACCGGATATGAGGCAAATTGGTTAAGGAATGAACAGCGTAGCGCTGGCCGGCACAGCAAAAAGGCTCCCCGCGAACAGGGAGCCTTTTCCTCTGGTTTCAAGCCGGGGCCTGGGCTGGATTACTCCTCGCCATTGTCCTTCACGCCCACGGTCGGCACGTCGATTTCTTCCTTCTTCGTGCCCACGACCACCTTCTTCGAATCCACGTCCACCTTGGGCAGATCGCCGCCCTTGACGCTCACTTCGGGAAGGTCGCCACCCTTGACGTCCGCCTTCCAGAACCCTGTCGCGAACAATACGCCCACGATCGCCAGCGCGACGATCGCGATGATGGCGATGGTGCGGCCGGCGCCGCCGCTCTTGCGCACGACGACGCGGTCGCCATAGGGATCATTTCGCACGTCAACCATGTCACCTCTCCTCAGAAATTGGTGACGGTTCGAACGGACTCGGGGCGGCCTTGTTCCGCTTGCGACATATTCGCAATAGTGCGGCAACGATCATGTCAGGCCAGCGCCGCCCCCATGCGCCGGATGGCGGCGACCTTGGCGTGCAGCGGCGTCCAGTCGTCCGCCGTGTCGATGGCGGACCAGATCGCCTCGACCTCCTCGATATGGAGCGAGCAGGGCGCGTCGTCGCGCCAGTAATCATGGTCGCGCGCGCCCTGAACCGGTGTGCAGTGGGCGATCGCCTCGCGAAACGCCGCCCAGGCCACCATGCCATAGGCATCGTTGCGGCACGCGCCGCCGCGCCAGTCGTGAAAGAAACGGTCGATCGGCGTCCCGCTCTCCATCATGCCGCGCACCGCCGCCTCGATCATCGCGGCGGCGTCCGTGCCCGGCTCGACCCCCAGCCGCCAGCAGAAGCGGCGCTGCATGGCCTCGTGGTAAAGCGCGGGGAAGCGCTCCAGCTGTTCGATCAGCGGTTCGGCCTGCGTCAGCGGGCGGAGCGACACCGCGAGCTGCGCCACGTCCCAATGGATCGCCTCGGCCTGTCGCCCGAAGGCGTAAAGGCCGGCATGATCGAAATAGGCGGCGGTGAAGCCCGGCTCCCATAGCGGGGTGAAGCGCCACGGACCATAGTCGAAACTCTCGCCTGTTACGTTGATATTGTCGCTGTTGAGCACGCCATGCACGAAGCCTGCGACCATATAGCTGGCGGCCAGATCCGCCGTCCGCTCGACGACATGCCCAAGCAGTTGCGCGGGCGGGTTATCGCCCGGCGTCTCGCCATAGAGCCGTGTCAGCGCATAGTCGGTCAGCCTCTCCAGCAGCGACGTGTCGTCGTGGAAGGCGGCGCGCTGGAACGTGCCGATGCGGATATGCGAATGGCTGAGCCGCACCAGCACCGACCCGCGCGTGGGCGACGGTTCGTCATTGCGCTCCAGCGCCTCGCCGGTCTCGATCAGCGAGAAGGTCCTGGACGTGTTGACGCCCAGCGCCTCCAGCATTTCGGTGGCCAATATCTCGCGCACCCCGCCTTTCAGCGTCAGCCGCCCATCGCCGAACCGGCTGTAGGGCGTCTGGCCCGACCCCTTGGTGCCAAGGTCGAGCAGCCGACCGGAAACGTCGCGCAACTGCGCGAACAGGAAGCCGCGCCCGTCGCCGATGTCGGGATTATAGTGACGGAACTGGTGCCCGTGATAGCGCAGCGCCAACGGCCGGGGCAGGCTGCCGTCGAGGGGGAGGAAGCGGCCGAAATGGGCGATCCACGCCTCATCGCTCAACCCCTCCAGCCCGACGGACGCCGCCGCCCGGTCGTTGCGATAGCGCAGGATCGTCTGCGGAAAGTCCGCCGCCGCGACCGGATCGGCGATGTCGGGCATCAGCGCGTCGATTTCGGTCGCGGGGCGATAATTGGCGGCTTGCGGCGTCTGGCTCATGCGGCGATATGGGGGTGGCAGGGCGAAGGGATCAAGCTTGACCGGCTATAGCGACGGATATTGGTGGTCACCCGATGGGCTGCGGCTCCACTATCGCGACTATGCGGGCGGGGACGATGGCCGCCCGCCGTTGCTCTGCCTGCCCGGCCTCACGCGCAATGCCCGCGATTTCGAGCCGCTCGCCGCGCGCCTGGCGGGTGAATGGCGGCTGATCTGCCCGGACATGCGCGGTCGCGCCGAAAGCGCCTATGCGAAGGACGCGATGACCTATGTGCCGCTGACCTATCTTCAGGACATCGGCCGGCTGCTCGCCGACCTCGCCATCACCCGCTTCGTCGCGATCGGCACCTCGCTCGGCGGCCTCATCACGATGCTGATCGCCGCCACGCATCGCGAATGGCTGGCGGGCGCGCTGCTCAACGATGTGGGACCGGTGTTGGAGGAGGACGGGCTGGCCCGCATCCGCAGCTATGTCGGCGTCAGCCAGTCGCACCCTACCTGGGTCCATGCCGCCCGCGCTCTCGCCGAAAGCAACGCCGACGTCTATCCCGGCTATGACCTCGAACAATGGCTCGCGATGGCCAAGCGCCTGTATCGCCTCAACAGCGGCGGGCGCGTCGTGCTGGATTACGACATGAAGATCGCCGAGCCGATCCGCGCCATGGGCAGCGAGGCGGGCGTCGACATGTGGCCGGTGATGCTGGCGTTCCGGGATATTCCCACGCTGCTGCTGCGTGGCGAACGCTCCGACCTGCTCGCCGCCGCCATGGCGCAGCGCATGGTCGATGACATAGGGGAGAGCGCCGAACTGGTGACCGTGCCCGGCGTCGGCCACGCGCCGGCGCTGGACGAGCCGGAGAGCGCCGCAGCGATCGACCGGCTGCTCGCCCGCGTCCTGCATGGCTGAACCGCCCCGCATCCTCCACGTCCATGGCAGCTTCTCCCTGGGCGGCAAGGAAGCGCGCGCCGTGCGCCTCATGAACATCTGGGGCGACCGCGCGCGACACAGCATCGTGAGCGCGGACCCGGACGCTCTGGGCGCGCGCGCCGCCATCGAGGGCCATGTGCCGGTCGATTTTCCGGCTGGCCCGTCCTTCGCGGGCAAGCCGGGGCTTGCGCGCTACCGGGAGATTCGGGCGTTCCTCAAGCGCTTCGACCTCGTCCTTACCTATAATTGGGGGGCGATGGACGCGGTGATGGCCCACCGTCTGGCGGGCCAGCGAGCAGACATGCCGCCGCTCATCCACCATGAGGACGGGTTCAACGTGGACGAGGCGAGCGGCCTCAAGACGAAGCGCAACCTGTTCCGCCGGGTCGCCTTGAAGAACGCGCATGGACTCGTCGTGCCGTCCGCCCGGCTGGAGCAGATCGCGAGCCGCATATGGAAACAGCCCGCCGCCCGGCTGCATCTCATCCGTAACGGCATCGATGTCGATCGCTATGCGACGCTGCCCGCGCCCGATGCGATCCCCGGCCTCGTCCGTTCGCCGGGCAAGCTGCTGGTGGGGACGCTGGCGGGGCTGCGCGCGGTCAAGAATATCCCGCGCCTCGTCCGTGCGGTCGCCGCGCACCGCGACCGGCTGCAACTCGTCGTGGTGGGGGAGGGGCCGGAGCGGGACGCCATCGTCGCGGAGGCGGCGGCTCATGGCCTTGACGACCTCCACATGGCCGGCTTCATGGACCGGCCCTGGCGCTTCGTCGGCCTGTTCGACATTTTCGCGCTTTCGTCAGACAGCGAGCAGTTCCCGATCTCGCTGGTGGAAGCGATGGCCGCCGGGGTGCCGGCCGCGTCCATGGACGTGGGCGATGTCGCCAATATGGTCGCGCTGGAGAACCGGCCTTTCGTGGTGGGGAGCGAAGCGGCGCTCGCCGACGCGCTGGGCGCGCTCGCCGCCGATGACCGCCTGCGCGCCCGCCTTGGCGCAGCGAACCGGGCGCGCGCGCAGCGCGATTATGCCGAGCGCGACATGGTCGACGCCTATGCCGCGCTCTATGGCGAAGCTCTGGCCAGCCCCCTGATTTTGCGCTAGGGCGCGCGAAATTCGTCATAGACAGCCAAAGCTGCTATAGGGTTGCTTTTACCCGGTTCGAGGGAGCCGGAGCCATGTGCAGGAGATGTCGTTGTTCAAGGGGTTGAAGCCTATCGTCTATGGCGGCCGCGAAGTCTGGCCGATAGTCGAGGGCGGCAAGGGCGTGGCCGTATCGAACCACGCCAGCTCCGGCGCCTGGGCGGCGGCCGGCGGCATCGGCACCGTGTCGGCCGTGAACGCCGACAGCTATGACAGTTTCGGCAACGTGATCCCGCAAATATACCACGGGCGCACGCGCCGCGACCGGCATGAGGAACTGATCGCCTATGCCATCGACGGCGCGGTCGAGCAGGTGAAGCGCGCGTTCGAGATCGCCGGCGGAAAGGGCGCGATCAACATCAACGTGCTGTGGGAAATGGGCGGGGCGCAGCGGGTGCTGCACGGCGTCCTCGAAAAGACGCGCGGGATGGTGGCCGGCGTCACCTGCGGCGCGGGTATGCCCTACAAGCTCAGCGAAATCGCCGCATCCTATAATGTGAACTATCTCCCGATCGTGTCATCCGGGCGCGCGTTCCGCGCGCTGTGGAAGCGCGCCTACAGCAAGGCGGCGGAATGGCTGGCGGCGGTGGTCTATGAAGATCCCTGGCTCGCGGGCGGCCATAATGGCCTTTCCAACGCGGAAGACCCCCGCGCACCGCAAGACCCCTATCCGCGCGTGCGCGACCTGCGCGCCACCATGCGCGAAGGCGGGATTTCCGACGACGTGCCGATCGTGATGGCCGGCGGCGTCTGGGCGCTCAAGGACTGGAACGACTGGATCGACAATCCTGAACTCGGCTCCATCATGTTCCAGTTCGGCACTCGTCCGCTGCTGACGCAGGAAAGCCCCATTCCGCAGGCGTGGAAGGAGAGGCTGATGCAGTTGGAGCCGGGCGACGTGCTGCTGCACAAATTCTCGCCTACCGGCTTCTACAGCTCGGCGATCCGCAATCCGTTCCTGCGCTCGCTCGAAGCGCGGTCGGAACGGCAGATTCCCTTCAGCACCGAACAGGCCGGCGACCACACGCACCAGCTGGACGTGGGGGTGAAGGGCAAGAATTTCTGGGTGACGCTCGGCGACCTCCAGCGCGCGCGTGAATGGTTCGGCGCGGGCTTCACCTCCGCGCTCAAGACGCCGGACAATACGCTGGTGTTCGTGACCGAGGCGGAGAAGGCCGAAATCCGCAAGGACCAGACCGACTGCATGGGCTGCCTCTCGCAATGCAGCTTTTCCAGCTGGATGGACAGCGAGACGAACTCCACCGGCCGCCTCGCCGATCCGCGCAGCTTCTGCATCCAGAAGTCGCTCCAGGAATCGGTCCATGGCGGCGACCTCGACAAGAACCTGCTGTTCGCCGGCCACGCCGCCTACCGCTTCAAGCAGGATCCCTTCTACTCCAACGGGTTCGTGCCGACGGTCAAGCAACTGGTCGACCGCATCCTGACCGGCGACTGAGCGCGGGCAGGATGATGGCGGATATTCAGGGGCTGGCGGTGCTGCACTATGGCGCGGCCGATTTCGACATCGTGCGGCCCGGCCATTTCGTGCTGTGCGCCGTCAGCGGCGCGCGGATCGATCTGGAAGACCTGCGCTACTGGAGCGCGCAGCTTCAGGAAGCCTATCGCGGGCCGGAAGAGGCGACGCGGGCGATTCTTGGCCGCCGCCGACCGGGGTGAAACGTCCATCCCGTCGGTTTTTCTGGAGTCATTTGCAGACATTTCGTCAAATCCATCCGCCGGGTGGAGATTCCCTCTGTAACCCGTCGCGCCTTTGGTATATTGTTTCAGCGTGAGGCGACGAAGATCGCCCGTTCTGGAAGGATGTCCATCAATGTCTCGCATAGACGTGTTCGGTGATCGTATCTGTATCGTATCGAGCCTGCTGATCGTCGGCTGGTTCCTCTACAGCATCGTCTCCTGAGGACCGATTGCCGGCACGATGGGCGGCAAGCCCGTCTGCGCGCGTCCCAAGCAAAGCTATTTCGACATTCTCTATTTTCGCAGTAGATAAAGTCCCATGCCTTCGGGCATCGCGGCTTTTGAAGGATGTCAGCTTGCTCCGCGTCACCAACGGCTAAAGCGCACGTACCGAAGCGACGACGCCAGGTTTCGTGTTCCCTTGGGAAAGAGAAGACGATGACCAGAGCCACCATTCGCACCCGCCGGACACGAGGGGACCGTCCCGCGACCCACATCTATCTGCCGCATAGCAGCTGGTCGCGCACCGACCAGAAGCCTGCGCCCGCCGCGCCCATTGCCGCGGACGATTTCTGGGCACGTCTGGGGCTTTAGTCCAGCCCTAGCGGAACACCACTGTCTTGCCGCCGTTGAGCAGGACGCGCCGGTCGGCGATCCACGCCACTGCGCGGGCCAGCACCTGCGCCTCGATGTCGCGGCCGATGCGGATCATGTCGTCTGCGGTGGCGCGATGGTCAACCCGCTCCACCGCCTGCTCGATGATCGGCCCTTCGTCGAGATCGGCGGTCACGAAATGCGCGGTCGCCCCGATCAGCTTGACCCCCCGGTCATGCGCCCGGTGATAGGGGCGTGCGCCCTTGAAGCCGGGCAGGAAGCTGTGATGAATGTTGATGCAGCGCCCGGCCAGCCGCGCCACCAGACCCTCCGAGAGCACCTGCATATAGCGGGCGAGGATCAGATAATCGGACCGGCTGCGATCGAACAGGTCGATGAGCGCCGCTTCCTGCGCCGCCTTGTCGCCGTTGGGGGGCAGCTCGTGATAGGGGATGCCATGCCATTCGGTGATGCGCCGCATGTCGGGATGGTTGGACACGACCCCCATGATATCGACAGGCAGCGTGCCCGTCTGCCAGCGATGCAGCAGGTCGGCGAGGCAGTGCGACCCCTTCGACACGGCGATCAGCATCCGCGGCCGATGGCTGGTCGGGGTGAGCGACCAGTCCATTGCAAAGTCCGTCCCGATGGCGGCGAAGTCCCCGTGCAGCACGGCGGTATCGCCCATCCGCGCGTCGGTCGCCTCGAACGCCACGCGCATGAAGAACAGCCCGGCCTCCCGGTCGGCATATTGCTGGCTGTCGGTGATGAAGCCGCCGCGCTCCGCCAGGAAGCGGCTGACCGCCGCGACGATGCCCACGCGGTCGGCGCAGACCAGGGTCAGCACCCAGGATGGAACGACAGGATCTGGCAACGGCCCCTCCGAACAAGACCGCCTGCCGTTGCCCTAAGCCGCCCCGCTATTCAAGGCCGTTGACGGGCACCGCCGTGACACGCGCCGATTCGAAACTAGCGATGGGGTAGGCGCAATAGTCGGCGGCATAAAAGGCGCTCGGCCGATGATTGCCCGATGCGCCGAGGCCCCCGAACGGCATGGCGCCGGCCGCGCCGGTCGTCGGCCGGTTCCAGTTGACGACGCCCGCCCGGCTTTCCTCCACGACGCGCCGCCACAGGCTTTCGTCCTGCGACACCAGTCCGGCAGCAAGGCCGAAGGCGGTGGCGTTGGCGGCCTTCATGGCGGCGTCGAAGTCGGGCACGCGGATGATAGACAGGACGGGCGCGAAAATCTCCGCGTCGGGTGCGTCGATGCCGGTCGTATCGAGCAGGGCGGGGGTGACGAAGGCGGCGCTGCGGCCGTCGATGCCCTCGAACGGCCGGATTACCCGCGCGCCCCGCGCGATCAGGTCGCTGACGGCGCGATGCGCGGATGCCGCCGCCTGATCCGACACGAGCGGTCCCATGAAGGCCTCGCCCGGATCGTTCCAGGCGGCGACAGGCAGGCGGGCGGCGAGCGCAGCGACGGCCTCGACGATGGCGTCGCCGACAGCGTCCCCCGGCACGATCAGGCGGCGCGCGCAGGAACAGCGCTGGCCGGTGGTGACGAAGGCGGACTGAACGATGATCGACGCGGCTTCGTCCGGCGAGTCCCAGGCGATCAACGGATTGTTGCCGCCCAGTTCCAGCGCCATGATGACGTGCGGCCGGTCCACCAGCGCGCGCCGCAGCGCCGCGCCCGCGCCCGCCGATCCGGTGAAGAGCAGCCCGTCTATGTCGCCCGCCACCAGCGCCTCGCCGGTCGCGCGGCCGCCCTGAACCACGGTCAGCAATCCATCGGGCAGCCCCGCCGCCGCCCATGCATCGGCCATCGCCGCGCCGGTGGCCGGTGTGATCTCCGATGGCTTGAACACCACGGCGTTCCCGGCGATCAGCGCGGGCACGATATGGCCATTGGGCAGGTGGCCTGGGAAATTATAGGGACCAAGCACGGCCATCACGCCATGGCCGCGATGGCGCAGCACCGCCCGCCCGAACGGCATGTCGGTCGCGCGTTCGCCAGTGCGTTCGCCATGGGCGGTGATCGACAGTTCCACCTTGGCGATCATCGACCCGACCTCGGCGTCGGTTTCCCATAGCAGCTTGCCGGTCTCGCGCGCGATCAGTTCGGCCAAGGCTGCGCGCCGCTCGCCCAGCAGCTGCGCATAGCGGCGCGCAATGGCGATCCGTTGGTCGACCGGCGCGGCGCGCCAGCCGGGCAGGGCGGCACGGGCGGCGGCGATGGCGGCGGCACATTCGGGCGCACCGGCAACCGGACCTTCCCACACCCGTTCGCCCGAAGCAGGATCGAAGGATTGCAGTGTCGCACTCATGCGCTGGCCTGCGCGCTGGTCATCGCGAAAATGCCGGTCGCGTTGCCGGTGTCGAAGGCGAGGTCGAGGCGGCCCGTTTCGGGATCGATGTCGCGGCTGATGAATTCGAAGAAGGAGCCGGACACGGAACGGGTCTCCCCTCCGGCGAAGGGCCGCTCAACGGTGTCGGCGCGGAATGCGGTCTGGCGCACCCGGCCGCTGGCGGAGATTTCCAACCGGTCCTTCATCGGCCGGTCCTCGGCTTTCAGCCGCTCGGCGAGCGCCGCGACATCCGCCACGCGGTCGGTCGCGTGGTTGAAGGCGTTGCCCTCCGTCGCGATCCACGCCGCCTCGTTGGAGCGGGAGAGGAGGAGGGCATAATCGTCGAATGCGGGCGGTTCATGCTGCCGGTCGAAGGCGGCGAGGATCGCGGGCAGGGCGGCGATCGCGACAGCGAGTGAGACAGGTTCGCGCGCTGCGTAAAGATCCAGCGCCCGCCGCGCCGCTGCGTCCAGCGGGTCGCGCGACGTGCCGAATATGCGCGCCGCCGCCGCGCCGAACGCGGCATCGAACCGCTCCACATGCAGTTCCGAGAGGAAGAATTGCGGGATCGTTTCGGGGAAGTCGATATGGCGGTAGGCGCGGCCGGTCATGCGCAGCCGGTCGAGCGGGTAGACCGCCGCCATGTCGTAGCCGAGCGGCAGGAAGATGCGCGTGAAGGCGTCCTCGCCCGGCGGCAGCGCGCCGGTCGGCCCTTCGGCAAAGCGCACGGACCGCAACGCGCCATGATCGAACACGACCCGTTGCCCACGCGCCAGCCTGTCTGCAACATAGGCCGCGCCGCTCGGCACCCGGTCGATCAGGTCGCGGAACAGGCAGACATTCATCGCCATGGCGAAGGCCGCGCGGGATACCGGCTCGCCCCGCTCGGAGAGCAGCACCGGATCGATTGCCAGCATGGCGAGCGTATCCTGTCCGTTTACCTCGCCCAGCGTCGCCACGACCAGCGCCGCCACATTGCCCATATTCTCGTTCGACATTATCTGCTCCGATCTCTACCCCCCTTTATCGCAGTAAAAAGCGATGGATCAAAATGGCGAGCGTTCATCTGTTGATGCGTCTGGATCATGAATGAAGGGCGCAAATGGCTCCCGCCGATGAGCGCGCTCGTCGCGTTCGAGGCGGCGGTGCGCCATGGCGGCTTTTCGCGCGCGGGGGCGGAAATCGGCCTGACCCAGAGCGCCGTCAGCCGGCAGATCGCGCTGCTGGAAGATTGGGTGCAGGCGCGCCTGTTCGACCGGATCGGGCGGCGGGTGCGGCTCAATGCGACGGGGCGCGCGTATGCCGACGACCTGCTGCCGGCGCTCGACCAGCTGCGCCGCGCCACCGCCCGCGCCGCGACCCGGCCACCGCAAAGCGCGCTGCGCATCGCCACCTTGCCCAGCTTCGGGATGCGCTGGCTCGCGCCGCGCCTGCCCTTGCTGACCGCGCGCCATCCCGATCTGGTGATCGATTTCGCCGCTCGATCGCACCCCTTCGATTTCGCACAGGAAGAGTTCGACGCAGCTGTCCATTTCGGTGTCGCGCAGGATTGGCCGGGCGTGGCGATGGACCTGCTGTTTCGCGAGGAGGCGGTGCCGGTCTGTTCGCCCGACTGGCTCGCCGCGCACCCGCTGCGCGAGCCGGCCGACCTGCTGCACGCGCCGCTGCTCAGCCAGTCGTCGCGGCGGGACGCCTGGGCGCGCTGGCTGGGCGCGGCCGGGGTGGACGCCAGCGCGCTGCCGCCCGGCCCGACCTTCGAGCAGTTCCTGATGCTGGCGCAGGCGTCGGCGGCCGGGGCCGGGGTGGCGCTGATCCCGAGCTTCCTCATTCGGCCGGAGCTGGAAGCGGGGACGCTGGTCATCCCGTTCGCCCGGCCGATGTCGACCGAGCAGGCCTATTATCTCGTCTATCCTCGCCAGGCGATCGCCAACCCGGCGCTCGCCCATTTCCGCGACTGGATGGTGGAGCAGGCGCGGCCCGAGGATCAACCGAGTTCGGTTCGCTTCGAGCGACGTCGAGAAGCCTGAAACGCCATTCTGCCTGTTTCTCGACTTCGCTCGAGACGAACGGAGCCGATATAGGACGTTCACATCTTCTTGGGCATGCAGTCCGATCCCGCCGCCTTGATCGCGCTGCATAGCCGTGCGGCGTCGGTGGCGCTGGCGACCGGTCCGGCCTGAAGCCGCGTGACCGTGCCGGCCTTCACCAGATAAGGCTGATAGGCTGCGAGGCCGCCGACCTTGCCCTTGAGCTGACCCCAAAGCGCGCGGGCGCGCGCTTCCTCGCCGAATGCGCCGAGCTGCACGCGCCAGCCGCCCGATGGCGCAGGGGCGGGGGTGGCGGCGACGGGCGCGGGCTTGGGTGGGGTCGGAGCAGGGGCGGACGCGACCTTGACCGGCGGCCTGGCCGGCGCGGGCGCTGGCTTTGCGGGGGTCGATGGCGGCAGGTCGACCGGCCGGACGGCGGACGGCGCGCTGCGCACCGGCGCGGGGCTGGCGACCGCGAGCGCGGCGTCCTTCGACCCGCTTTCCATGCCGGCGGCAAGCGCTAGACCCTTCTTGCGCTGATCCTCGGGGATATATTTGTCCATCTGCTCCAGGCTGTTGCCGGCCTGTTGCAGCCCGCTGGCCGACGCGCGGGTCATCAGCGCGTAGGCGCGCACCCAGTCCTTGGGCAGGAGGTCGCCGTTGAAGAGGGCGGCGCCCACGATATATTGCGCCCGCGGCTCGCCCCGGCCAGCCGCCCGCTGGAGCATCGGCATCGCCGCCGCGCGATCCCCCTGCTGGAACATCAGGAGGCCGAGATTGTCTTCGGCGCGAAGGTGCCCCTGGGCGGCGGCCTTGCGATACCAGCCGAGCGCCGTGTCGAGATTGGCCGGCACGCCCCGGCCGAGCTTGTAGGCCTGCCCCAGATTGAACTGCGCATCGGGATCGCCGCCTTCGGCCAGCGGCCGCCATTCGGCCACCGCCTTGGCATAATCCCCCTGCTGCCATGCATCGACGCCCGTCTTCACGTCCGCCGCCGCCGGCGCCACTGCGCCCGCCATCGCGGCCAGCGCCGCCCATCCCCACATCTTCATGCCGCCATGCTCCCGCGCGAAATTGCCCTTCCTGCCCCCTCTGCGCGATCAGGGTTAATGTCCTGTTAGCGGCCTTTCAAAGCCAGCGCGACAGCCCAAACAAGTTCGGCGGCGATTAACCAATTTTTAGGTGCGGCCGTGGCATCGCAGGCGGGAACTGGATTTTCTTCGGGGGATGGGCGTTGCGGATTTTGGCACTGGCATCGCAGAAGGGCGGATCGGGCAAGACGACCTTGTCCGGGCATCTGGCGGTGCAGGCGCAGCGGGCCGGAGCCGGCCCGGTGGTGCTGATCGACATCGACCCGCAGGGCAGCCTTGCCGACTGGTGGAACGAGCGCGAGGCGGAATATCCCGCCTTCGCCCAGACAACCGTGGTTCGGCTCGCCGCCGACCTCGAGATATTGCGGCAGCAGGGGTTCAAGCTCGCCGTCATCGACACCCCTCCCGCCATCACCATGGCGATCCAGAGCGTCATTTCCGTCGCCGAACTGATCGTGGTGCCCACGCGCCCCAGCCCGCATGACCTGCGCGCCGTGGGCGCAACGGTGGATTTGTGCGAGCGGGCGGGCAAGCCGCTGATCTTCGTCGTCAACGCCGCCACGCCCAAGGCGCGCATCACCTCCGAAGCCGCGGTCGCTTTGTCGCAGCATGGCACGGTCGCGCCGGTGACGCTCCATCACCGCACCGATTTCGCCGCCTCCATGATCGACGGGCGCACGGTGATGGAGGTCGATCCCAAGGGGCGCTCCGCCGCGGAGGTGGAGGCGCTCTGGTCCTATGTGTCGGACCGGCTCGAAAAGAATTTCCGCCGCACGGTCTTTTCCGTGCCCCATGGCAGCGTCGGCACCGTCGCCGCCCGTCCGTCCGGCGGGGGCTTCGGCCGCCGCGTGATCGGCCAGTAAGGGGAGGGCAGGACCATGGCCGAACCCAAACCGCTCGCCTCGCTGACCTCCGGCCTGCTCGCCCGCAAGGGTGCGGCCCAGCCCGCGATGCGCCGTCCGATGCTCGGCTTCGGCCGTGCGCCGATGGCGCAGCAGGACGACCTCGGCTGGAACGACATGGGTTTCGATGTCGAACCCGCGCCACAGCCGGTGGAGGAACCCGCCGCCCCGATCGGCCTGACGCCGATGACCGCGATCGTGCCCGAACCGCCGGTGGTGGCGGAGCGCAAGACGCTGGCGAAGCGGCTGGCCGGGAAGGCCGCCGCCGTCGCGACGCCGCGCGGCGAGCGAAAGTCGGCCTTCACGCTGCGCCTCGATGCGCAGCGGCACCTGAAACTGCGCCTTGCCTGCGCGGTCAGCGGGCGATCCGCCCAGCAGATCGTGACCGAGGCGCTCGACGATCTTCTCGACGGCCTGCCCGAAATCGACCGGTTGGCCAAGCAGCTCCCGTCCAAGCGCGACGGCCAGTGAATGAAGGGTGGGTAAGCATATGAACCGCAAGACTTTCGGAAAGGCGGCTTTGTCCTCGCTGTTGGTCGCGACGACGATGGTCGGCTGCGCCGGCGCGGCGTTCCGCCTGTCGGCATCGGTCGTCCAGCAGAAGGGCGACCCTGTAAAACTCGCCGCCGCCGCCAACAAGGCGCTGGCTGCCCGCAACGGCGACAAGGCGGTCGAGGCCGCCGAAGCCGCCGTCCGGCTCGATCCGCAGAACGCTGCCTACCGCCAGACGCTGGGCCGCGCCTACATCCTCGCGGGCCGCTTCGCTTCGGCGGAAAGCGCGCTGGCGGATGCGGTGGCGCTGGGCAATGCCGACGCCGGCACGATCGTCAATCTGGCGCTGGTGCAGGTGGCGCAGGGCCGGGGCGACGCGGCGCGCAGCCTGCTCGCCGCCCATGCCGACACCGTTCCCGCCGGAGACTATGGCCTCGCCATGGCGCTGGCCGGCGATCCGGTGGAAGGCGTGCGTATCCTGTCGGCCGCGATCCACGATCCGTCCGCGACGGCGCGCACGCGCCAGAACCTCGCCTACGCCTATGCGCTGGCCGGCCGGTGGAAGGACGCGCGCATGGTTGCGGGCATGGACATGGAGCCGCTCGCCGCCAACAAGCGCATTTCCGACTGGGCGCAGGTCGCCGCGCCCGCCCTCGCGCCGATGCGAGTCGCCGCGCTGATGGGCGTCACCGTGAACCCGTCCGACCCGGGTCAGCCGGTCGCGCTGGCGCTCGCCGCGCCCGCTGCCCCGCCGGTGGCGATGGCTGCGGCGGATGCCGCGCCGGTGGCCGAGGCCAGCGCAGCGCCGCAGCCGGTCGAGGTCGCGCAGGCGGAGCCGGCTCCGGCTCCCGTCGCGGCACCCACCCCGGTCATCAAGGCGCCCAAGGCTCCCGTCCGCGTCGCGTCGCGGGACTTCATTGTCGAGGATCATCGCGCCAGCCGCGCCGCCGTCCCGACCAGCCGCGCCACCGCCCGGCCCGCGCCGCTCACCGCGCCGATCGCGCGGATGCAGACGGTCGCGTTCATCAAGCCCGTCGCCACCGGTGCGAGCCAGTGGGTGGTGCAACTCGGCGCCTATGACAGCGCGGCGATCGCACGCGAAAAATATGTCGGCATGACCGGCCGCAACAGCGCGCTCGGCGCCTTCCCGGTGCTGACCAGCCAGGCCACGGTGCGCGGCAAGGCGTATCATCGCCTTGCGATCAGCGGCTTTGCCAGCCGGGCGGACGCGCTTGGCGCATGTCGCATGATCCGGTCGCAGCGCGGCCAGTGCTTCGTGCGCGAAAGCGCGCCGGACGCCACGCCGCAGCGCTGGGCCGTCGCTGCGCGGGGCCGGCAATACGCCTCGCGCTGAATTCCTTCCTCCTCCCAGGCAGACTGACGCGCGGCGCCCCGGCACCGCGCGTTTTTCTTTGGGAAAGCGGGAGTTAGAGCGTCGCGCCGATGTCGCGCGCCGCCAAGTCCGGGTCTGCCGCCTGCGTGATCGGCCGGCCGATCACCAGCATCGACGCGCCCCGGTCCAGCGCTTCGCGCGGGGTGACGGCGCGCTTCTGGTCGCCCAATGCGCCGCCAGCCGGCCGCACGCCGGGCACCACGAAATAGCCGCCGCTCCATGCCTTGCGCACTGCCGCGACCTCCTCGCCGGAGCAGACGATGCCGTCGAGGCCCGCGTCCTGCGCCAGATCGGCGAGCCGGCGCACCTGATCCTCCGCACGGCCGCCAACGCCGATGTCGCCAAGGTCGGAATCGTCAAGGCTGGTGAGCAGCGTCACCGCGACAACCTTCGTATTGACGCCGGCCGCTGCCTTGGCGTCTTCCAGCATTGCGCGGCCGCCGGCGGCATGGACGGTCAGCACCGCCGGTTCCAGCACATGGAGCGCCTGCACCGCCTTCGCCACGGTGTTGGGAATGTCGTGCAACTTCAGGTCGAGGAAGATCGGCAGGTCGAACTTCATCATCTCGTGCACGCCATGATGGCCGTTGGCGCAGAAGAATTCGAGGCCGAGCTTCAGGCCGCCGACATGCCGCCGCACCTGCCCCGCCAGCGCCTGCGCCTTCGCAAGGTCCGGCGTATCGATGGCGACGTAGATCGGGCTGCTCATGCTGGTCCTGCGGGGCTGGTGGTCGGGGGCGTGGGCTCTACCGGGGACATGGCGGGGGTTTCGGCGATCACCGGAACGGCAGGCGGCGCGGCAGCGGCGGTCGCTGCGGCCAGCGCCCGCTCGCTGCTGTCCAGCCGCCGCCGCATCCGCCAGCGCGTCGCCCGCGCCATGATCCAGAAGGGCAGGGCGCCCAGCAGGAACGCGCCGATCAACAGCACCGGCAATTTGGTTTCCATCACCATGTCGCCCCACAGGCGGACGGTCACGGGCACATAGTTCGCCATGCAGAAGAAGGCGAGCGCCACGGCGATCACGACCCAGAAAGCGGTGCGTAAAAATTGCATAGGCTGGATGGTCCTCGCTGCTGCTTATGCGCGCAGCTTAGGCGATCGCTGCGGAATTCGGAAGCGCGCGTTCATATTTGTCGATTTCGATGGTCATGGAGAGGCAAGCGCACGCGCCCGGCGCGATGATCGGCATACCGCCCCGATTGATCGCATCGGGCAGATGGCTCACGGGTTCGAGGCAAAAGAAAGGCTCGCCGGGCGGCCGATAGACATGGAGGAAGGGCGCGCCCGTCGCGCGGATCGTCAGGCGCAGCCCGTCGCCGCGTGTCACGACTGCCGGGCCATCCCAGCCGCCATAGACATTGTCGATCAGGACATCGGCCGACACGCGCGCGCCTGCCGCCCAGTCGCCTAGCGCGTCGGCCGGCGCTTCGCGATCCGGCAGCATGTCGGGCGTCGCCAGCCACATCCGCTCCGCCGCAAAGCGCAGGGATGTGTCGACATCCGCCAGGACATAGGGATGGAAGCCGAGGCCGGCCGGCATGGGTTCGTCGCCGACATTGGCGATGGACAGCGACATGGACAGTTCCGACGCGGTCAGCGCGATCCGCTGCTCCGCCCGGTAGGGCCACGGCCAGCCCGCGCCGCCGTCATGCCCATGGGTCAGCGTGATCGCGCTTTCACCTGTCTCACTCGCTGTCCACGCGGCCTGCCAGCCAAAGCCGTGCAGGCTGTGCGGATGATCGCCGAAATTGCGCGCCAGCTGGTGCCCGGCCGCGCCATGGCGGCCGTGCGCGATGCGATTGGCGTAGGGGATGAGGGGGAAGCTGGCCATTTCCAGCGCGTCGCTGGCGTCGGCCGGCGCCCGGCGCAGCAGGTCGACGCCGTCCGCCGCAAGGCACAGCAGCGACCCGCCGATCGAGGGCGCGACCGCCGCCTCCAGCGCACCGGCGCGCAGCCGGATCGGCGCAACGCTCAGCCGACCATCTCCTCAAGCTCGCGGCCCTTGGTCTCGCCGACCATCGCACGCACGAAGAAGAAGGAGACGAGTGCGAAGAAGGCGTAGCCCACATAAGCAGCCGCGAGGCCGGGCGACACGACAAGGGACGGGAAGCTGACCGACACCACCGCATTGGCGATCCACTGCGCGAACCCGGCAACGGCAAGGCCCGACCCGCGAATCTGGTTCGGGAACATCTCGCCCAGCATGACCCACATGATCGGCCCCCAGCTCATGTTGAAGAAGATGACATAGAGATTGGCCGCGACCAGCGCGATGACGCCATTGTTGCCGGGCAACGACACCGTGCCGTCCGCGCCCGTGACGGCAGTGGAAAAGGCGTAGGCGACGGTGGCCAGCGTCACCGCCATGCCCGCCGATCCGATCAGCAGCAGCGGCTTGCGCCCGATCCGATCGACGAGCGCGATGGTGGCAAGGCACGCGCCGATCGACAGCACGCCCGACAGGATGTTGGTCTGAAGCGCATAGTCCTCCGAAAAGCCGACCGCTTCCCACAAGGTCGCGCCATAGTAGAAGACGACATTGATGCCGACCAGCTGCTGGAACACGGCAAGACCGATGCCGGTCCACACGATCGGGCGCACCCTCCCGCTGGCCTTGTCGATGAGGTCGGAAAGCTGCGGGCGATGATGGTCGGCGGCCAGGCTGGCACGGATGTCCGCCACCTTGCGCGCTGCTGCCTCAGCCCCGAAGAGGCGGGTCAGCACCGCCTGCGCCCGCGCCTCCTGTCCGCGCGCCACCAGATAGCGGGGGCTTTCGGGGATGACGAGCAGTGCCACGAAGTAGATGGCCGCCGGGATCGCCTGCAACCAGAACATCCAGCGCCAGGCGGGATAGTCGAGCCACAGCGACGCGGTGGACCCGCCGGCGTGACGCGCCAGCACGAAGTTAGCGACGAAGGCACCGGTGAGGCCGGAGATGATCATGACCTGCTGCACCGACGAAAGCCGGCCGCGCACATTGGCGGGTGTGACTTCGGAGATATAGACCGGCGAAATGACGCTCGCCGCGCCGACGCCAAGGCCGCCGATGATGCGCGCGATGATGAAGATCGCCGACGAGTCCGCCGCGCCGGCCAGCAGGGCGCTCAGCAGGAAGAGGATCGCCGCCAGCATCATGACGCCGCGCCGGCCGATGATGTCGGCCATCCGCCCCGCGCCGAACGCGCCGATCGAGGAGCCGACCAGGATCGCGCCGACATTGACGCCGATGCCGAGCTTGCCAAGGTCGAACGCGCTTTCCAGCCCCTTCTGCGTGCCGTTGATGACGCCGCTGTCATAGCCGAACATGAAGCCGCCGATCGTCGCCACCGCCACGATCGCGGCGATGAAGGCCATGTTGACCTTGCCCGCGTCCCCCTGATCCATTGCCCGTCCAATCCTTCCTGTTCTGTCCTATGTCGTTGCGGGCCGCCGTGCCGCCCCCGCGTTCAGGGCTAACAAATCGCCTGCGAAGGGCTGCGCTGTCAACGCTGTCAGGCGCGAGGGCATGGGTGCCGGTGTTCCGCGTCCGCGGACGGGGTGCGGTCCGGTGCGGGCCGCCCCTGTCAGCGCCAGCCCGCGTCGATAAAATAGTCGTGACCGGTGCAGAAGCGGGCGTCGTCCGACGCCAGGAACATGGTCAGCGCCGCGACATCGGCCGGCAGGATGCGGCCATCGAGGCACTGCGCCGCGACGATCTGCGCCTCGCCCTCGGGCGTGTACCATTTCTCCTGTCGGGGGGTCTTCACATTGCCGGGGACGATGGTGTTGACGCGGATGCCATGGCGGCCAAGGTCGCGGGCGAGGCCGCGCGTCAGCCCTTCGATGGCCGCCTTTGCGGTCTGGTAGAGGGCGAGGTCGGGCAGGGCGAGGTGCCAGCTGATCGACCCGAAGTTCAGAATGACCCCACCGCCGGCGCGCTTCATCGCCGGCACAGCCGCTTGCGCCGCGAAGAAAAGATGGCGCAGATTTACGGCCATGCGATCGTCCCAATAAGCGGGCGTGACCTCCTCCATCGCGTGCCGGTCATCATTGGCGGCATTGTTGATGAGGATGTCGATCCCGCCAAGCCGCGCCTCCACGGCCGCCATCATCGCCTGCACCGCGTCGATGTCGCGCAGGTCCACGGGGTAGAACAAGGGCGGGTGGTCTGCGCTCGCCAGCCGCAAGGCAAGCGCCTCGCTCGGAGCGACCGCGACATCGCAGAAGGCGACCTTCGCCCCCTGTCCGGCAAAGGCTTCCAACAGCCCTTCGCCGATGCCGCTGCCGCCACCGGAAATGAACACCCGCTTGCCCTTCAGGCTGGGGTAGATGGCGCGGGTCATGCTTCGTCCTTCGTTTGGGCAGGGAGCAGGCCGCGCGCCGCGAGGTTCGCCATCAGCGCGCCGAGGCCGAAGGTCCAGGGCGGGGCATCCCTTGACGTGACGACGGTGTTTTCAAGCGTGCCGAGCCGCGGAGTGGAGATGGTGACGACGTCGCCCACCTTGTGGGTGAAGCCGCGTCCCGGCATGTCCCTGTCCTGCACCGGGGCGAACAGCGTGCCCAGGAACAGGGCGAAGCCGTCGGGATATTGATGCTCCGACAGCGTCTGGCGCACCAGGTCCAGCGGATCGCGACTGATCTCCGCCATCCGGCTGCGCCCTTCGAGCCGATAGCCTTCCGGCCCTTCGATGGTCAGAGCGACTTCGGCGGTGCGCACATCGTCGATGGTGAAGCCATCGTCGAACAGCCGGATGAGCGGCCCCAGCGCGCAGGATGCGTTATTGTCCTTCGCCTTGCCCAGCAGCAGCGCCGATCGCCCTTCGAAATCGCGCAGGTTGACGTCGTTGCCCAGCGTCGCGCCGACCGCTTCCCCGGCGGCGTTGACGATCAGCACGACTTCCGGCTCGGGATTGTTCCAGGTGGAATCGGACCGGATGCCGATCTGCGCGCCCGGGCCGACGGTGGACAGCACCGGCGCCTTGGTGAAGACCTCCGCGTCGGGGCCGATCGCGACCTCCAGATATTGCGACCAGAGGCCGTCCTCGATCAACGCGGCCTTGAGCGCGGCGGCCTCCCCGGTTCCGGGCACGACGGCGCGGATCGAGCCGCCGACCCGATCTTCCAGCCGGCTGCGAATCTCCGCAGCCTTCGCCCCATCGCCCAGCGCCCGCTCCTCGATCACCCGTTCGATGGCGGACAGGGCGAAGGTGACGCCGCACGCCTTGACGCATTGCAGGTCGATCGGACTGAGCAGGGGGAGGGCGAGCCTGTCCAGCGGCCCCACCGCAGTGTCGGCATCGGGGGTCAGCGGCAGCCGCTCCACCAACTGCGCGACGGTGGGGGCGACCCGGCTCATGTCGTGGACGATACCGTGCGCCACCAGCACGGGGCTCGGCCCTGAGTCGGATTGCACGCGCCCCACGAAAAGGCCCTCGCGCCAATCAACGGGCAGGCAATGGGCGAGGGGCGTGGTCCCAGGCATCTCAGGCTCCCAATGGCTATTTTGTTGTTAGCGCTACCAACATTCAACTGCCGACCGAGTCAAGGGCGTAAACGCGCAATCCGTCCGTCGCGTCTTTCCCTGATCGCCCGTTTGCGGCATAGCTGATCGGACTATGAGCAAGACCAAAGACAGCAAGCCGCAATCCGTCACGCCGTCGAGCGGCGCAGACGCGGCGGATACCCAGCCCGAGACGGAACGGCCCGACCTCGCCACCGCTGCCCGCAAATCGGCGGGTAAAGGCGTATGGACGGGCGCGGCGGTGGGCATCGGATCGGCGGCGATCGTGGCGGCGCTGCTCTACGCCCGGAAGAAAAGCTGACGACCCAAGCAGCGCGCAAAAAAGGCGGCATGGCCTTCGTACCATGCCGCCTGATTTTGCGACCCAGAAGGGCGCTTATGACCCTGCCTTCGTGACAAGGAGGGGGACGGGTGCGGTCAGGCCGCGCCGCCGCTCAGATAGCTGATGAGCTCCGGCTTGCTGACGCTGGTGCTCTTGTCCTTGTCGGCGGTGGTGAACGCGCCGCTCGCCCATGCGGTAACCTGCTCGGCCGGCAAGGTCGCGCCCGTTGCCTTCATTTCCTGATTTTTGAGCGCGACCATCCAGCGGGAAAATTCGGACTGGTCGAGCTGCCCGTCCTTGTTGGCGTCATAGGCGGGGAATTCGCTGTCGACGATGGTGGCGACTGCCGTCGCCGGGTTGGCCGGAGCGGCGGGGGCCGCAGGCGTGGCGGCGCTGCCCTGCGACTGAGCGGGCGACGCGGGGGTTGCCGGATCCGCGGTCTGCGCGAGAGCAGGGACGCTCGCGGCCAGCGCGGTGGTGATAAGCAAAGTGCGGAACATCGGTATCTCCTGCCGTCTGTATCGGGTTTGGAAGAGAACGACTCCAGCCCCGTAAATAATCCTGTCTCATCAATGGATGAATATTGAGGAATGTTCCTGAACGGCCGTTCATGTTCGTGATTTCGTCTTGCCAAATGGCTCGACTCGTCTTGGATCGCAGCAATGTTTAGGACGAAATGCGGTATGTCCCGGCACATGCGCGGCCGATTTGCCCCCGCGCGAGCAGGCTGCTAGGCGGCGCGGCATCCTCATCCCTCCAGCCGCCAGGATTCGCCGATGGTCCCCCGCTACGCCCGCCCGCAGATGACCGCTCTCTGGGAACCGGAAGCCCGCTTCCGCATCTGGTTCGAGATCGAGGCGCACGCGACGGAGAAGCTGGGCGAACTGGGCGTCGTGCCCCCGTCCGCAGCCAAGGCCCTTTGGGACTGGTGGGCGACCAACCCCGCGATCGACGTGCCCGCCATCGACGCGATCGAGGCGGTGACCAAGCATGACGTCATCGCTTTCCTGACCTGGGTCGCCGAACAGGTGGGCGACGAGGCCCGCTTCATGCACCAGGGCATGACGTCGAGCGACGTGCTGGACACCTGCCTTGCGGTGCAGCTTGCCCGCGCCGCCGACATCCTGATCGAGGACATCGACAAGCTGCTGGAGGTCATCAAGCGGCGGGCGTTCGAGCATAAGCTGACCCCGACGATCGGCCGCAGCCACGGCATCCATGCCGAACCCGTCACCTTCGGCCTAAAGATGGCGGAAGCCTATGCCGAGTTCAGCCGGTGCAAGACCCGCCTGATCGCGGCGCGCGCCGAGGTCGCCACCTGCGCCATCTCCGGCGCGGTCGGCACCTTCGCCAATATCGACCCGCGGGTGGAGGAGCATGTCGCGGAAAAGCTGGGCCTCGCCATCGAGCCGGTGTCGACGCAGGTGATCCCGCGCGATCGGCACGCGATGTTCTTCGCGACGCTGGGCGTCGTCGCCTCCTCCATCGAGCGGCTGGCGGTGGAAATCCGCCATCTCCAGCGCACCGAGGTGCTGGAGGCGGAGGAATATTTCTCGCCCGGCCAGAAGGGGTCGAGCGCCATGCCGCACAAGCGCAACCCCGTGCTGACCGAGAACCTGACCGGCCTTGCCCGCATGGTCCGGGCCTATGCGCTGCCGGCGATGGAGAATGTGGCGCTGTGGCACGAGCGCGACATCAGCCATTCGTCCGTCGAACGCTATATCGGCCCGGATGCCACCATCACGCTCGACTTCGCGCTGGGGCGCCTGACCGGGGTCATCGACAAGCTGCTCGTCTACCCCGATCGCATGAGGAAGAATCTCGACAGGATGGGCGGCCTCGTCCACTCGCAGCGGGTGCTGCTGGCGCTGACGCAGGCGGGGGTGAGCCGCGAGGATTCCTACCGTTACGTCCAGCGCAACGCGATGAAAGTGTGGGAGTCGGACGGCCAGTTGTCGCTTATGGAATTGCTCAAGGCCGACCCTGACGTCGCCGCCGCGCTTTCCGCGCAGGAGATCGAGGACAAGTTCAACCTCGACTATCACTTCGCCCAGGTGGACACGATCTTCCGCCGCGTGTTCGGCGAGGCGTAAGCAACCGGTCGTCAGCGCCCGTCCATGCGCGGCGGGGCGTCCGACTGGCGGCGCACCAGCGCATGGTCCATGACCAGCCGTTCGGGAACTGACCCGACGCCGCGCCGGCCCTTCAGCTGCCGCACCAGCAGCTCCATCGCGGCCCGCGACATGTCACGCACCGGCTGGCGGATGGTGGTGAGTTCGGGCCAGATCGTCGTCGCAAGCGGGGTGTCGTCAAAGCCGCAGACGGTCAGGTCGCCCGGCACGTCCAGTCCGGTGCGGTGCGCGATCGCCATGGTGGCGGCGGCCATGTCGTCATTGCTGGCGAAGATCGCCGTCGGTGGGTCACGCAGCGCCAGGATGCGCGCCGCCGCCGCCAGTCCCGACCGATAGGTGAAATAGCCCTGCGCGATCAGATCGTCCTGCACTGACATCCCCGCCTCGCCGAGCGCCGCTGCATAGCCTTCGAACCGGCGGGCGCTGGCGCTCTGGTTGGGGTTGCCCCGGATGAAGCCGATCCGGCTGTGGCCGAGCGCGATCAGATGGCGGGTCATGTCGTAAGCGGCCAGCCGATCATCGATGCTGACCGCTGCCATGTCCGGCGACGGGCGGCCGGTCGCAACGGCGACGGCGGGGATGCCGGCATTCGCCAGTGCCTCGACCAGATCGCCGAGGTCGCAGAGCGGCGGGGGCAGGACGACGCCGTTTATGCGGCTACGTTGCAGCTGGGCGATCACCAGCGCGATCGTGCCCTCATCATCCCACTTTTCGACCACCAGATCGACACCGCTGCGGCTCGCCTGATCGAGGCTGCCCATCAGAAATTCGCTGAGATAGGAAGCGGACGGGTTGGAGTAGAGGAGGGCGACCCGCATTCCGTCACCGCCCGCCAAGGCCCGCGCCGCAGCGCTCGGCGCATAGTTCAGCGCCTCTATTGCGGCCTCCACCTTCTCTCGCGTTGCGGGGCGCACGACCGGTTCGCCGTTGATCACGCGCGAGACCGTCATCGGCGACACGCCGGCGGCCTGGGCGACATCGTTGATGGTGGGGGCGTGGCGCTGGCGGCGGGTGTATCGGGCGTCGGTCAAGAGGGGCGCGGCTTTCGAGCAGGATTATGATGTCGTTATGGGTCCGTATTCCTGCTCCTGTCCAGTCGCCTGCGCGATTTCGCACCGCCCGTCCGCCAACCCATATCTGATCACAAAGGCATAAAATTGGTCAGGCCGCTATTGACGACCTCCCATGGGCTATTTTAATTGGCTTTACCAATTTACGGAGTCCGCCATGCCCATCATTACCGGCGCCAAGGTGATCATAACATCGCCCGGCCGCAATTTCGTGACGCTGAAGATCGAAACGGACGAAGGCGTCTATGGGCTTGGTGATGCGACCCTGAACGGACGGGAGCTTTCGGTCGCAAGCTATCTGACCGATCATGTCATTCCCTGCCTGATCGGGCGCGACGCCCACCGGATCGAGGACATCTGGCAATATCTCTACAGGGGAGCCTACTGGCGGCGCGGCCCGGTGACGATGACGGCGATCGCGGCGGTCGATACGGCCCTGTGGGACATCAAGGGCAAGATCGCGGGCCTGCCGGTCTATCAGTTGCTGGGCGGCGCGAGCCGGGAGGGCGTGATGGTCTATGGCCACGCCAACGGCACCACGGTCGAGGACACGGTCCGGGTCGCGCTGGAATATCAGGAACAGGGCTACAAGGCGATCCGCATCCAGTGCGGCGTGCCGGGCATGGCGTCCACCTATGGCGTTTCGAAGGACAAATATTTCTACGAGCCGGCCGACGCCGACCTGCCGACCGAGAATGTGTGGAACACCAGTAAATATATGCGCGTGGTGCCCGAACTGTTCAAAGCCGCCAGAGAAGCGCTGGGCTGGGACGTGCATCTGCTGCACGACATCCACCATCGCCTGACGCCGATCGAAGCCGGGCGGCTGGGCAAGGATCTGGAACCCTATCGCCCCTTCTGGCTGGAGGATGCGACGCCGGCGGAAAATCAGGAAGCGTTCCGGCTGATCCGGCAGCATACGACGTCGCCCCTGGCCGTGGGCGAGATTTTCAACTCGATCCACGATTGCCGCGACCTCATCCAGAACCAGCTGATCGACTATATTCGCGCGACGGTGGTCCATGCCGGCGGCATCACCCATCTGCGCCGCATCGCCGCGCTGGCCGATCTCTATCAGGTCCGCACCGGGTGCCATGGCGCGACCGACCTGTCGCCGGTGTGCATGGCCGCCGCGCTGCATTTCGACCTCAGCGTCCCCAATTTCGGCATCCAGGAATATATGCGCCATACCGAGGAGACGGACGCCGTTTTCCCGCACGCCTACAGCTTCGCGAACGGCATGATGCATCCGGGCGACAAGCCGGGCCTTGGCGTCGACATCGATGAGGAACTGGCCGCGAAGTACGAATATAAGCGCGCCTTCCTGCCGGTGAACCGGCTGGAGGACGGGACCATGTTCAACTGGTGATCCGCATGGCAGGCCGGCGCGTGCAATAGGGGGCGCGCCGGCCCGCCGTGCGCGAGGCGGATGGGTGCGGACTGCACACCGCGCTCATCCGCCGCCCTGCACGATGCCCGCTCGCGCCGAGGAGAAAAAGACATGACCGCCATTCCCAAGCCGTCGGGGAAGGTCCGCTGGATCGTCTGTGCGCTGCTCTTCGCGGCGGTGGTGCTGAGCTATATTGACCGGCTGGTGCTGCCGACGCTCAAGCCCGATCTCCAGGCCCGCTATGGCTGGAGCGAGAGCGGCTATGCCAGCCTCGCCATCTGGTTTCAGGCCGGCTACGGCATCGCCTATGTCGTGTTCGGGCGGCTGATTGACCGGATCGGCGCGCGGGCGGGCTACGCGCTCGCCGTGTCGCTGTGGACCATCGGCCATGTCGCCCACATCTTCTTTACGTCGACGGCGGGGATGCTGCTCGCGCGCATTCCGCTGGCGATCGGGGAGGCGGGCACCTTTCCGGCAGCCATCGCCGCCACCAATGAATGGTTCCCCAAGAAGGAGCGGGCGCTCGCCATCGGCATCTTCAACGCCGGGTCGAATGTCGGCGCGATCCTGACGCCGCTGATCGTGCCGGTGATCGCGGTGACGCTGGGCTGGCGCTGGGCGTTCATCCTGACGGGGCTGCTGACGGTGGTGTGGCTCGCAGCATGGCTCGGCTTCTATCGCCGTCCGCGCGAGAAGGCGGGGCTTTCGGCGGAGGAACTGGCCTGGATCGAGACAGACCCGGCGGAACCGCAGCGCCTGGTCAAGTGGGCGACCCTGTTCCGGCATCGGCAGACATGGGCCTATATGTCCGGGCGCTTCCTGATCGATCCGGTGTGGTGGACCTTCCTGTTCTGGCTGCCCGATTTCTTCAACAAGCAGTATAACGTCAAGATGCTGGACTTCGGTCCGCCCCTGATCGCCGTCTACCTGCTGGCGGACGTGGGATCGGTCGCGGGCGGCTGGGCGTCTTCGCGGTTCCTTGGCCGGGGGTGGAGCGTCAACCACGCGCGCAAGACCGCGATGTTCCTCGCGGCGCTCTGCGCCGTGCCGATCGCCTTCGCCACTCATGCACCCAATATGTGGGTGGCGGTCGGCCTGATTGGCCTTGCCTGTGCGGGGCATCAGGGTTTTTCGGCCAACCTCTACGCGCTGCCGGGAGATGTTTTCCCGCGCTGGATGGCGGGCTCGGTGGTGGGGCTGGGCGGCCTTGCCGGCGCGATCGGCGGCATGTTGATGGCGAAGTTCGCCGGGGTGATTCTGGAGACGGTCGGCAGCTTCGGCCCGATCTTCGCCGTCGCGTCGATCGCCTATCTGGTCGCACTTTGCACTATCCATCTCATAATTCCGCGCTATCAGGTCGTTGCCACCGGTGGCACAACCACCCCAGGAGCCTGACTCGTGACCAAAGCTCTCCGCCTGCATCCCGATCGCCTGTTCCCGTCCGATCCCACGATGCGCGACATCGCGCGCCGGCTTTACGCCTCGGTCAAGGATTTGCCGATCGTCAGCCCGCACGGCCACACCGACCCGCGCTGGTTCGCCTATGACGAGCCTTTCGCCAATCCGGCAGACCTGCTGATCGTGCCGGATCATTATGTGTTTCGGATGCTCTACAGCCAGGGCGTGACGCTGGAGGAACTGGGCGTGCCGACCATCGACGGCAGCCCGACCGAAAGCGATCCGCGCGCCATCTGGCGGCGCTTTGCGGAGCGCTATCATCTGTTTCGCGGCACGCCGTCGCGGATGTGGCTGGACTGGGTGTTTGCAGAGGCCTTCGGTATCGAGGTGCAGCTGGAGGCGGACACCGCCGACCATTATTATGATGTGATCGACGTGGCATTGAAAACCGACGCCTTCCGCCCGCGCGCGCTGTTCGAACGCTATAATATCGAGGTCATCGCCACGACCGAAGGGCCGCTCGACCCGCTCGACCATCATCGCGCGATCCGCGCGTCGGGCTGGAGCGGGAAGGTCGTCACCGCCTACCGGCCCGATCCGGTGCTGGATCCCGATGATCCCAAATTCATCGACAATGTGCGGCAATTCTGCGCGATGGCGGGGCAAGACATGACCTACGCCGGCTATCTGCGCGCGCATGAGAAGCGCCGCGCCGATTTCCGCGAAGCGGGCGCGACCTCGACCGACCATGGGCATCCCAGCGCCTTCACCGCCAACCTGTCGCAGGAGGATGCCGAGGCGCTCTATGCCAGGGTGATGAGCGGCCCGGTCGGCGCGCAGGAGGCGGAGCTGTTCCGTGGCCACATGCTGGTGCAGATGGCGCGCATGTCGATCGAGGATGGCATGGTGATGCAGCTGCATCCCGGCGTCCACCGCAACCATAATGAGGCAGTGCGCGTCCGCTTCGGCAAGGACAAGGGCGCGGACATCCCGACCGCCGGGGAGTTCGTGTCTGCGTTGAAGCCGCTGCTCGACCTCTATGGCAACGACCCGCGCCTTACCCTGATCCTCTTCACCCTGGACGAGGACGTTTATTCGCGCGAACTCGCCCCGCTCGCCGGCCATTATCCCGCGCTGCGCCTCGGGCCGCCCTGGTGGTTCCACGACAGCCCGGAAGGGATGCGGCGCTTCCGCGAGCGCGCCACCGAGACGGCGGGCTTCTACAACACGGTCGGCTTCAACGACGACACGCGCGCCTTCCTGTCGATCCCGGCGCGGCATGATGTCGCCCGCCGCATGGACTGCGCCTGGCTCGCGCAACTGGTCGCGGAGCATCGGCTGGACGAGGAGGAGGCGGCCGAGGTCGCCCACGCGCTTGCCTACGACCTGGTGAAGAAGGCGTATCGGCTTTGACGCGCCTGTCCGCCGCGACGCTCGCCAGCCTGCCCGCCGATGTGGTCCGTCCCGGCTATGACCGTGCCGCCATGTCGGCTGGGGTCGTGCATCTGGGCATTGGCGCGTTCCATCGTGCGCATCAGGCGGTGGTGTTCGACGACGCGCTGAACGCGGGCGACCTGCGCTGGGGCATCGTCGCCGCCTCGCTGCGCTCGCCCGCCGTGCGCGACCAGATGGCGCCGCAGGACGGCCTCTACACCATGCTGGTGCGGGACGGATCGGCCGAGCAGGCGCGGGTGGTGGGAGCCGTGCGGCAGGTGATCGTCGCGCCCGACGATCCCGAAGCATTACTCGCCGCACTGGTCGCGCCGGAAACGCATATCGTGACGCTGACCATCACGGAGAAGGGCTACAAGCTCGATCCCGCAACCGGCGCGCTGATCGCGGACGATCCGCAACTCGCCGCTGATCTGGCGTCGCTGGATCGGCCGCAGACCGCGCCGGGCTATCTCGTCGCGGCGCTGGCGCGGCGGCGGGCGGCGGGCTTGGGGCCCTTCACCGCGATCAGCTGCGATAATCTGCCGCACAATGGCGCGCGGCTGCGCGACGCGGTGCTGGCGCTGGCGCGGGTGCACGATGCGGAGCTGGCGGACTGGATTGCCGGGAAGGGCGCATTCCCGCAAACCATGGTCGACCGCATCGTGCCCGCGACCACCGCGCACGACATCGCGGCGCTTGGCGAGCGGCTTGGCGTTGAGGATCAGGCGATGGTCAAGACCGAGCCGTTCCTTCAGTGGGTGATCGAGGACCGTTTTTGCGGGCCGCGGCCGGACTTTGGCGCAGGGGTGCAGGTCACCGCTGCCGTCGAGCCCTGGGAGGAGGCGAAGCTGCGCCTGCTGAACGGCGCGCATAGCGGCATCGCCTATCTCGGCGCGCTTGCCGGCATCGAGCATGTGCATGAGGTGCTGGCGCTGCCCGAGGCGCGGGCGTTCGTCGAAGCGCTGTGGGACGAGGCGGAAACGACGCTGTCCCCGCCGCCGGAGCTGGATGTCGACGCCTATCGCCGCGAATTGATGGCGCGCTTCGACAATCCGACTCTCCGCCACCGCACCCGTCAGATCGCGATGGACGGGTCGCAGAAGCTGCCGCAGCGCCTGCTTGCCAGCGTCGAGGCCCGGCTGGCGGCAGGACAGGGTGTCGAGGCACTGTCGCTGGCGGTGGCCGCATGGATACGGTGGCAGGCGGGCGTGGACGATATGGGCGAGCCGCACAAGGTGGACGATCCGCTCGCCGCGCAGTTGGCGGCGCGCCTTGAAGGCGCGAGGGATGCGGTCGGGCGGGTCGCTGCGATCCTCGGCTTCGACGCGGTCGTGCCTGCAAAGCTGGCGACGCAGCCTGAATTTGTCGAGGCGCTGACCGGCTGGCTCACCGTCCTGGAGCAGGAGGGAGCACGCGGCGCATTGCGGCGGTTCGGCACGGCCGCAGGCCGAATATCGCGATAAAGCGCGGCCCGCCGACGCGCGATGCTGCCGGCGGGCCGTTATTGTCCGGTTCGCGTCCCCGCCTCAGGCGGCAATGGCGTGGCGGCGCGGCGGGTTGAGCAAGGTGCGGGCGAGCGCCAGGCAACCCTCCAGCGTCGGCGCGGCAAGATGGATGTCGCCGCCTTCGTTCGCCCGAATGTCCATCTCCCACAAGCGGGCGGTGTCGAGACAGGCCTGCCGGGCTTCGGTGCTGCTGAAACGGGGCGCTTCGCCCAGACGTTCGCGGTGCAGCAGGTGCCGGGCCACTGTCGTGTGGCTTTCCTGCTGGGGATTGCACCGGATATTGAAATTCTCACTGTGAATGGCCAGCCACTCCAGCATATTGCCGTCGATCATCGTGCCGTTCTCTCCATCGGCCAAGGAAATGGCCTCGCGCCGCATCGATGGAGACGCGCGTGGCGGATGCTGGTTCCCAATCTTTCGCGCAGATTAACGCAGGTTGACGAAATAAGGGCGGTCGGCGAAGATCACGGCCGGGTCGAGCGCGGGATTGCCCGCTATCCCGGTGTCCTGCCACCAGCCCCCGGCGGGCATTCCCCCTTGCTCCACAATCGCCCGTCCGCCCCGGATAAAGAGCGCGCATGTCAGGCGCTGCCCGCCATGGCGACGCTCGAAGGCGAGGATATGACCCCCCCGCTGTCCGCTGACGCCTAGGGGATGATAGCTGCCCCGTGCGAACAGGTCCGGCATGGCGGCCCGGTGCCGCAGCAGATCACGGACAAGCGCGACCTTCTGCCCGTCCGCGCCGGCAGGGTCCGTCAGCAGCACCGTGCGCCGGCCATAGTCGACCGGTCGGCGGTTGTCGGGATCGACGAGGCTGAGGTCCATCGCTTCGCAGCCCTGATAGAGATCGGGCACGCCGGGCACGCAATATTTGAGCGCCGTCTGTGCCAGGCTGTTCGCCAGCGCCGCCGGAGCGATCCGCGCGACGAAGCGGGTCATGTCCTCGGCAAAGGCGGGACTTTCGAGGAGTCTTGTCAGCAGCGCTTTCGCCTCGGCCTCATAGTCTTCGTCGGGCGCTTCCCAGCTTGATCGCAGGCGTGCCTCGCGCAGCGCCTTTTCCAGCCAGGCTTCGATGCGGGCGGCAAAGTCCGACCCCGGCGCGGGATCGCCGGAGCCGGGCCAGGCGCCGAGCAGCGTCTGGAGCAGCTGGTAGCGATCGGCCGGATGGATGTTGCCCCGCGCCATCGCGCTCCAGCGCTCCACCGCCGCGCGCCACAGGTCGGGCACGGCGCTCAGCACCGCCAGCCGCGCGCGACTGTCCTCGCCGCGCTTATGGTCGTGCGTGGCGCTCGCCAGCATCGCGTGGGGGAAGGCGCGGCCTCGGGCGCCGGCACGGCGATGGAATTCGGCGAGGGGAATCGCGAACTGCTCGGGCGCCGAGCCGACATCGTTCGCCGAGAGCAGCGGCGCGCGGCGATAGAAGGCGGTGTCCTCCACGCCCTTGGCGGCAATGGGCGCGGAGAGTTGCTGGAAGCGGCGCACCGCTTCCGCCGCCAGTGCAACGTCGCCGGGGCCATCGCCGGCCAGCCAGTCCAGCAGGCGGCGGGCGACGCCTGCCTCTCCGGGCGGCAGGTGCGGCTGCACGTCGGTCCATGCCCTGTCTCGCGCGGCAGCGTCGCTGGCCGGGGCGATCCGGCCGTCGCCATAGGTGCGATAGACCGGAAAGACCGAGAGCAAGCGCTCGATCGCGCGCCGCCACATCGGCCGGGTGATCGCCGCGAGGTCGCCATCTGTGTCCATCGCGCTATCGGCCAGCGCCGCGAACGCCGCGACGCAGGCTGTCAGTTGCGCTTCGAACTGCCAGGACAGCATGTCGCGCTTGGCTTCCAGCACGGTGCGGGCGGGGTCGTCGTGTAACGGGTCCAGTTCGCGCCAGAGCGCCCGGAGCGGCGCTTCGCCGGCGGGATCATGCAGCAGGGCGGTGGCGTCGCGCATGAAATCATAGCCGCTGGTGCCATCCACGCCCCAGTCCGCCGGCATCGCCTCCTCCGCGCCCAATATCTTTTCGACGACGATATAGGCGCGTTCGTCGCCGGCGCGGATGGCATCGAACCGGGCGCGCAGGGTGTGGCAGTAGCCGGCGGGGTCGGTCAATCCGTCCACATGGTCGATCCGCACACCGTCGATCAGCCCGTCGCGGAACAGATCGAAATAGAGGCGATGCGTGGCGTCGAACACGGCCGGGTCTTCCATGCGCAGGCCGGCCAGGTCGTTGATGGAGAAGAAGCGCCGCCAGTTGAGGCTGTCATTGGCGGTGCGCCAGTGGACGAGGCGATAATGTTGCGCATCGAGCAGCCTGTCGAGATCGCCGCCCGCGTGCGCCAGCGTGCCCGGAGCGAGCGGCAGCGACTGCTCGCCATAGAGACGCAGATGGTCGGCTTCGATGACGAGGTCGCCGGCGGCGACAACCTGCTGCAAGGTGGAACCGAGGATCGGGAGGATGATCGGGCCGGCGTCCCAATCGATGTCGAACCATCCGGCGAAGGCGCTGTCACGGCCATGCGCCAGCACGTCGTTCCAATAGGGATTTTCACCGCCCGCCACGCCCATATGGTTGGGCACGATGTCGATGATGAGACCCATGTGATGCGCCCGCAGCGCTGCGGCGAGACTGCGGAAGCCCTCGTCGCCGCCCAGTTCGGGATTGATGCGAGTGGGGTCGATCACGTCATAGCCGTGGGTCGATCCGCTGCGCGCCGCGGTGATTGGCGATGCGTAGACATGGCTGACGCCAAGGTCGGCAAGATAGGGGACGATCTTCTCGGCGGCGGCGAACGGGAAGTCGCGGGTGAGTTGCAGGCGGTAGGTGGCGCGCGGCGTCATCCGCCTCTCTCCTCGTTCAGGCTGTCGATGCGGCGGACAATGTCGGCGCGGGCCAGCAGCGCAGCGACGGGCGCGGGCAGGCGGCGTCGCCAGTTGGGGTGTTCGTCGACCGTCCCGGGGAGGTTGGGCTGCTCGGCAAGCCCCGCCAAATCCTCCATCGGCACGATCAGCAGCGGTGCGGGCGTGCGGGCAAGGAAGGCGAGGGCGGCATCGATCACCGGCGCGGGATCGTCGTCGGCGGGTTGCGGCGCGCCACTGCCGATCGCCTGCCAGAGGGCAGCGCGGTCCGTCGCGCGCCGGTCGGGGCTGTCGCCGCCGCGATCCAGCTTGCGGTTCCAGTCCAGATCGCGTCCGGTCCACCATCCCGCGACCGTCGCGGTGTCGTGGGTCGCGGTCATCGCGATCGAGGTGGGCGGATAGTCCTCCGCCGGCAGGAAGGCTCCGTCTTCGTCACGGGCGAAGGGCAGGACGGCCATGCCGTGGACGCCGGCTCGGGCGAGCGCGTCGGAAAAGCCGGGCGGGCGGGTGCCGAGGTCTTCGGCGATCACTATTGCGTCGGCGCGCCACGCCTCCAGCTTGATGAGGCGCAGCAGGTCGGCGAAGGGATAGGCGAGATAGGCGCCCTCGCTGGCCGGACGGCCTTCGGGCACGACCCAGAGGCGTTGCAGGCTGAAGGCATGATCGATGCGGATGCCGCCGCCCTGCGGCAGGTTGGCGCGGAGCATGGCGATGAACGGCGCGAAGCCGCTGTCGATCAGATCCTGCGGGCTGTAGCTGGTGAGGCCCCAATCCTGGCCCAGCGGTCCCAACGGGTCGGGCGGCGCGCCGATGCGCAGACCCTGGAGGAAGGCGTCGGGCTGGCCCTGCGCGTCGGCGCCGGCGGGATCGACGCCGACGGCGAGATCGGTGATGAGGCCGATCGCCATGCCGGCGTCCCGCGCCGCCTGCTGCACCGTGTCCAGCCCGGCGCGGGCGTGGGACTGGAGGAAGGCGGCGAAGTCGGATTCGCCCGCTGCATCGAAGCGGGTGCGCAGCGCGGCGAGCTTGGCGGGACCGGCGGCGGTCCAGTCGATGAGGTCGCTCTCGCTCGGCGCGGTGTCCGCCGCGCCGAGCAGGGCGTTGAGCGCGATCCGGCTGGAGGGGGAATAGGGGGCGAAGCGGCCCGGATCGTCAATGTTGAGGGCATGAACCGGGCTGAGCGCCACGGCGTCCGCGCCATGCGCGCCGAGCTGGGACACGGCCTGCGCGAGCGCCGCGAAGTCGCCAAAAGCCCCGTCGCCGCGCAGCGACGGGATCTGGATGGCGACGCCCCAGCAGCGGCGCGGCAGGGTACGGCAGGCCTTTGGTGAGACAGCGATGTGGACAGTTTGCGCGCCGTTTTCGAGGCGGTAGTAGCCGGGTTGCGGCAGGCCGGAGCGGCGCAGGGTTGCAAGGTCCATCGCGATGACCGAGCCGCCTTCGTCGACCAACCTGCTTTCCGAGAATATGTCATCAATATTAATGGGTTGATTGACATCAGCCGTGACCATCCTCGGTTGGGCGGCGCGACGGCGGGCGATTTCGTGCAGGCTTTTGCTTATGTCGCTTTCGTTGTTCGCGGCCAGGCCGAGCGCGTTCAGCACCGCGCGCAGGCTGTCGTCGCTGACTGTCCGGGTGACGCCGTCGGCATCGGTCCAGTCACGGGCCACTCCGGCGGCTTCGGCGAGGCGGTGGAGGGGTGTCATGCGGCGCTGATCCAGGCGGCAAAGCTGGCCGGCGCGCCCGGATCGGCGGTGGCGAACAGGGGCGGGTGATCGAGCGGCGCTGCGGCGGGGCTGTCGCCAAGGTTGAGCAGGATCGTCAGCGTCTCTCCGGTGCTAAGCCGCCAGGATGCTTCCACCGCCGCATCGGCGAGCGCGCGCGCCCCGGTCGCGCGGCAGCCGTCGAGACCCGGCACGATATGGGCGCGGCGAAGGGCCAGCAGGTCTCGGTAGAAGCTGCGCCATAGGTCCGCATCCTCGCCGGGCGTGACGCGGGAGGCGTCGAACGTGGAAAGGGCGTTGGGATCGGGGATGCGGGCGCGGGCTTGCTCGCTGGCGAAGGCGGCGAAGCCCGCGAACTCGCGCCGCCGCCCCTCGCGCACGGCGTCGGCAAGATCGTCGTGGAAGTCGGTGAAGAAGAGGAAGGGGCTGGTCGCGCCGACCTCTTCGCCCAGGAACAGCATCGGGATTTGCGGCATCAGCAGCAGCAGGGCCGTCGCCGCCTTCAAACGGGCGGGCGTGGTGAGGTGGAGGAGCCGCTCGCCCAGCGCGCGATTGCCGACCTGATCGTGATTTTGCAGGAATGCGACGAAGCGGTTGGGTTCCAGATGGGCGCTCGCGGTGCCGCGCGGCTTCCCGTGCTGATGCGGCGAAGGGTCGCCCTGATAGATGAAGCCTTCGGCAAGGCAGCGGGCGAGCTTTTCGGCGGGGCGATCGGCGAAATCCGCATAATAGGCGTCCTGCTCGCCGGTCAGCAGGACATGCAGGACGTTGTGGAAATCATCGTTCCACTGCGCATCATAGCCGCCGGGCACGAGCCGATCGGCGTCGTTGCGCTCATTTTCCAGCATCAGGTGGATGTGCCGGTCGGGACCGGTCGCCGCGCGGATGTCGCGCGCCAGGGTATCCAGGAAAGTATCGTCGCCGATCGCATGGACGGCATCGAAGCGCAGGCCATCGAAGCCATAGTCGTTGAGCCACATCAGCGCATTTTCGCGGAAGAAGGCGGCGACCTGGGGCCGGTCCACCGCCACCGCGCCGCCCCACGGGGTGTGCCGATCCGCATGGAAGAAGTCGCTGGCGTACGCGCCGAGGTAATTCCCGTCCGGGCCGAAATGATTATAGACCACGTCGAGGAAGATCATCAGGCCATGGTCGTGCGCGGCATCGACCAGCGCGCGCAGATCATCGGGTGTTCCATAGGCTTCGGCCGGGGCGAAGGGCAGCACGCCGTCATAGCCCCAGTTGCGCGTGCCGCCAAAGGCGTTGACCGGCATCAGTTCGACCGCGGTGATGCCCAGCGCCGCCAGATCGGGGAGCATGTCCGCGAGACCTGTAAAGCCGCCGCACAGGCCGGCATGGAGTTCGTAGATGACGGTCTCGCGCCACGGGCGGCCTTTCCAACCGTGACGCGCGGGCAGGGCGGTCACGACGCTCCATGCGTGGACGCCGCCCGGCTGCGCGCGCGAGGCGGGGTCGGGCACAGCAAGGTCGGGGTCGATGCGGAAGCGGTAGCGCGTTCCCGGCGCGGCGGGCGCGTCGGCGGTGAACCAGCCATCGCCGCCGCGCGCCATGGCCATCGGTGACGCGCCGTCGATTTCCAGCGTCAGCGCGTCCCGGTTGGGCGCCCAAAGGCGAAAGCGCCAGCGCCCGTCGCCCAGATCGAGCGGACCCCAGAGCCGGGTCATGCCGCCGCCGGCTCCCCGGTCCAGCAGAGCAGCACCGCGCTATGCGCCTGAACGCCGTAATCGTCGCCGATCGTGAACGGCTCCCGTGCCGGCTGGGCGCTGTCTATGAGGACGAGGCGCTCGGCGGAGGGCGGAGGCAGGGTGAAGTCGATCACATCGTCGCTGGCGTTGAGCAGGAGGGTCAGAGCCTCGACCCGCCCGTCCTCCAGCAAGGTCGCGCGACGCATCGCCAGCGCCCGGCCTTCGGGGTTGTTCCAGTCCTCCGGGCTGAGCGGCTGGCCGCGTTCGTCCCACCATTCGATGTCGTTGACGCCCATGCCGGGCGAATCCTGCCCGTAGAGGAAAGTCGGCGCGCGCAGCACGGCATGTTGCTTGCGCAGGGCGATGAGCCGTGCGGTGAAGTCGAACAGCGCCCTGCCCTCTTCGCCCTCCATCATCGACCAGTCGAGCCAGCTGATCTCGTTGTCCTGACAATAGGCGTTGTTGTTGCCGCCCTGCGTCCGGCCGAACTCGTCGCCCGCGACCAGCATCGGCGTGCCGAGCGAGGCGAGCAGGGTGGTGAGCATCGCGCGCCTCACCCGGCCGCGCGTTTCGTTGATGCGCGCGTCGTCGGTCGGTCCTTCCGCGCCCCAGTTGCGCGACAGATTGTTGTCATGCCCGTCGCGGTTCTCCTCGCCATTGGCTTCGTTATGGCGTTCCTCGTAGGAGACGAGGTCGGCCAGCGTGTAGCCGTCATGGCTGGTGAGGAAATTGACGCTGGCCCAGGGACGCCGGGCGCGCCGGTCGAACAGGTCGCCCGAGCCGGAGAGACGCGCGGCAAGGTCCGCCCGTTGTCCCGGATCGCCGCGCCAGAAGCGCCGCGTGGTGTCGCGATATTTGTCGTTCCATTCGGCGAAACCGGGCGGGAAATTGCCAAGCTGATACCCGCCCATGCCAACGTCCCACGGCTCGGCGATCAGCTTCAGGCGACCCAGGATCGGGTCCTGGCGCAGCACGTCGAACAGGCCGGCATTGGGATCGAAGCCATGATCCGTGCGGCCCAGCGTCAGGCCGAGGTCGAAGCGGAAGCCGTCGATGCCGAAGCTGGTCGCCCAGTAGCGCAGCGAGTCCGCCACCATCTGAATGACGCGGGCGTGGGTCAGCTTGAAGGTGTTGCCCGTGCCGGTGTCGTTGAGGCTGTAGCGCGGATCGTCGGGCAGAAGGCGATAATAGGTCGCGTTGTCGATGCCGCGCCACGACAGCGTAGGCCCGGCCTCGCTGCCTTCGCAACTGTGGTTATAGACGACATCGAGGATCACCTCGATCCCCGCGGCGTGCAGGCGGCGCACCGCCACCCGCAGTTCGTCATGGGTATCGGTCGCGAAATAGCTGGGTTCGGGCGCGAAGAAACTGAGCGTGTTATAGCCCCAATAGTTGCGCAGGCCCTTTTCGGTGAGGAAGCGGTCCTGCGTGAAGGCGTGGATCGGCATCAGTTCCAGCGTGGTGACGCCCAGCCGCTTGAGATGATCGATGACCTTGGGATGGGCGAGCGCGGCGAAGGTGCCGCGTTCCTGCGGCGGAGCGGCTTCGAGCAGCTTGGTCAGGCCCTTCGCGTGCGCTTCGTAGATGACCGTTTCCGACCAAGGCACATTCGGGCGCACGTCGCGCGACCAGTCGAAACTGTCGTGCGTCACCACCGCCTTGGGCATGGCGGGCGTGCTGTCGCGCTTGTCGAAGCCGAGGTCGCCTTTTTTGCCCCGCAGGGGATAGGCATGCAGCACATCGTTCCAGCGCAGGCTGCCGGACAGCCGGCGGGCATAGGGATCGAGCAGCAGCTTGTTGGGATTGAAGCGGTGGCCCTGTTCCGGCGCAAAGGGGCCGTGGACGCGATAGCCGTAGAGCAGGCCGGGGCGGGCATCAGGGAGATAGCCGTGCCACACCTCATCGGTGCATTCGGGCAGCGTCAGGCGCGCCAGTTCCTTCCTGCCTTGGGGATCGAACAGGCATAGTTCGACCTTGTCGGCATTGGCGGAAAAGATGGCGAAATTGACGCCCAGCCCGTCGAAGCTGGCGCCCAGCGGATAGGGGGAGCCGCCGTCCAGGCGGTCGGGAAAGTGGCTCAAGCGGCCTCCGGCATGTCAGCGAGGAAAAACGAGGGTGGGCTGGCGGCGCTCAGGCCAGCTTCTTGCGCCTTTTGGGTTTGGCCAGCTCCTCGGCCGCCGCGCCGGTGGCGAGCGGATTGGGCAGCTCGACGGCGTCCCCCGGCGGCGTGACGTCCAGCGCGGCGATTTCCGCCTCCGCCTGTGCCCAATGTTCATCGGCCAGACCTTCCGGGTGCCCCTGTGCTTCCCAGATGGCGTGCGCCCGTTCGCGGATGCGGTCCGTGCTATCCTGCGTCATGTCGTGGAACTCCCTGTTCGCGGTCGCTGCTGCGCCGCCCATGCTGAAATGCGCAGCCGGCCGATAGGATGCAGCCGGTCGTTGCGTGGACGAAATTTATCCGCTCAGTGCAGGATGCGCCGCAGAGCGGGAATGAGCGCGCGGGTGGCGGAGGGCTTGGGGACGAGCGGCGCTCCGGGATGATCCTGGGTCACGACATCTCCCGACACGCCCGAGCAGAAGAGGTAGGGAATGCCATAGGTATCGAGATCGTCCGCGATCAGCCCGGCGTCCTGCGCGCCGAGGCGCACGTCCAGCACGGCGCCCGCCGGCAGATGATCGGCCAGCGCGGCAACGCCTTCGGCCAACGTGCAGTACGGGCCATCGACGGCAAAGTCCGCATCTTCCAGCAGGTCGATGAGGAGCGCCGCGACGGCCGGGTCATCCTCCACCAGCAGGATCGTCTCGCGCGCCATCAGGCGACGCCCAGATGCGCGCGATAGCGATCGAAGCAGCGTTCGCCGCAACGCAGGCGGATGAGCGCACCTTCGGCCATGGCGGTGGCGCGGCGCGGGTCTTCCGCCACTAGGGGCCTGATCGCTTCCTCGTTCCAGTCCTTGCTGTGCTTGACGTCCAGCACGGCATGGAGGTCGAAATATCGTCGTTCCTTGTCGGACAGGCCGATGCGTCGCAGCGCCTTGGCCGTATGCGCCGACCGATCCGGGGCGGTCAGTTCGATGACGCCGAGCGCGCCGACGCTGTGCCAGGCGTAGAAGCGGGAGGATGCCATCGCTGTCATCGCATTGGCCAGCGCCAGGCTTTCCCATACCGTCGCCTCGATCCGGGTGTCGAGGTCGAGAACGTCCACCAGCTGGGACAACATCGGGCCGTGCATACCCTTCACATTGCCGCGTCCCATTTCGTCCCAGTAATTGCGGGCAAGCTCCAGCTTGGCCTGAGTCGGCAGCTTGACCTGCGTCATCGCGACCAGATCGTCGAAGCCCGCCTCGCCGGCCGCTTCCTGGCCGAGGAACCAGCGGATATCGTCGCGGTCGGCCTGTTCCGCCAGCCAGGGGAACAGCCGGTCATGCTGGCCGGGGCCGCTTGCCTTCAATTCCTCGAACCAGGCGATGAAGCCTTCCACGTCGGTCGGGGCGCGGGCGGCTTCCGCCTTCACCTCACTGCGCAGTTCCTCGATGAACGCCTGTTCCAGCCGCGCCATGCGCCGGTCGGCCTCCAGCCGCTGCGGCGTTGCTTCGTCGGGAAAGCCGGGGGCGAGCCGCTGCCGGTTCCAGCGGCTGAGCTGCTCCTGAAACGGTTGCTGGAGAAATTGCGATCCTTCAAATTGCCAGACAGTCGCCACGGGATGATCCTTTTGATACGTGCCCTGACAATCCCGCAGGCCCATGTCCCGTTCCGCGAAAACACATTGATCCTTGTTAGTGCCGGGCAAAGAGGATGGTGCCGCGAAAGCACATCGACGGCGGCCCTTCTCCCCGCTAAGGGAAGGCAATGGATAGAGAGCGGTCGCATTTCGCCCATGCAGCATAAGGTAAAGCGCAGCCGGGCGATCGCGATGCCCAATGGCGAATTTCGTGCCCGCGCCAGCGAATATCTCGATTTCCTTGCCGCCTGGGTGAAGAAGCCGCGCCAGACGGCATCGGTCGTGCCGTCGAGCCGCTATCTCGCCCGGCTGATGGTCGCGCGCATCGACCCGCGCGACGAAGGCCGGGTGCTGGAATTGGGCGGGGGCACGGGCGTGTTCACGCGCGCCATCCTGGAGACCGGGCTGCCGCCCGAGCGATTGGAAGTGGTGGAGATCAACCCCGGCTTCGCGCGCGGGCTGCGCCGTCATTTCCCGGCCGTGTCGGTGCTGGAGACGCCGGCCCAGATCATGTCCACCGCCACCGCCGGCGCGCCGGGCGAGTATCAGACGGTGGTGAGCGGCCTGCCGCTGCTCGCCATGGACCGGCATATGCACGCCGATATATTGTCCGAATCCTTCCGCATGTTGCGACCGGGCGGCAGCTTCGTGCAGTTCACCTATTCGATGCGCCCGCCGGTCAGCCGCGATATTCTCGATGCGCTGGACCTCGACGTCGTGCGGGCGGGCCAGACGGTGCGCAACTTCCCGCCCGCGACCGTCTTTCGCTTCTTCCGCCGCGGCGAATAGGTTGCGGATCGCTTGAGCGCTCCTATGTTCGCGTGAGCGAAAAAGGGGCAGAGCCATCCATGGCATCCATCATCCAAGTCAGCGGCCTGACGAAACGCTATGCGTCGGGGTTCGAGGCGCTGAAAGGCGTCGATCTCACCATCAACGAAGGCGAGATTTTTGCGCTGCTCGGCCCCAACGGCGCGGGCAAGACGACGATGATCTCCATCATCTGCGGCATCGCCCGGCCGACCGGCGGCAGCGTGACCGTGGCGGGGCATGACATCATCCGCGATTATCGCGGCGCGCGCAGCGCCATCGGGCTGGTGCCGCAGGAATTGTCGACCGACCAGTTCGAGCGGGTGATCGACACGGTGACGTTCAGCCGCGGGCTGTTCGGCAAGCCGCGCGACCCCGCCTATATCGAAAAGATACTGCGCGACCTGTCGCTCTGGGACAAGCGCCACAACAAGATACTGGAGCTGTCGGGCGGCATGAAGCGGCGGGTGATGATCGCCAAGGCGCTCTCCCACGAGCCGCGCGTGCTGTTCCTCGATGAGCCGACCGCCGGTGTCGACGTGGAACTGCGCCGCGACATGTGGAAGCTGATCGGCGAACTGCGCCAGACCGGCGTCACCATCATCCTGACGACCCATTATATCGAGGAAGCCGAGGAGATGGCCGACCGGGTCGGGGTCATCAACCGGGGCGAGCTGATGCTGGTCGAGGAAAAGACCGCGCTGATGAAGAAGCTGGGCAAGAAGACACTGACGGTGGTGCTGGCCGAACCGATCGGGGCGGTGCCGCCGGAGCTTGCGGAATGGGATGTCGGTCTTCATTCCGACGGCCACGAGATCGAATATGTTTTCGATACGCAGGCGGAGCGGACGGGCGTGTCGTCGTTGCTGCGGCGGCTGGGCGACCTTGGCATCGGCTACAAGGATCTGAACACGCGGCAGAGCAGCCTGGAGGACATATTCGTGAGCCTGGTCCATCAGGAGAAGGCCGCATGAGCCTCCACAATCTGCGCGCCATCGCGTCCATCTACCGGTTCGAACTGCACCGGTTTCGGCGCACATGGCTGACCGGCCTGCTGGTGCCCGTCATTACCACCTCGCTCTATTTCGTTGTTTTCGGCGGGGCGATCGGGTCGCGGATGACGGAGGTGGACGGCATCCCCTATGCCGCCTTCATCGTGCCGGGCCTCATCATGATGTCGATGTTCACCGAAAGCATCTTCAACGCCAGCTTCGGCATCTACATGCCCAAATTCACAGGCACCATCTATGAACTGCTGTCGGCACCCGTGTCGGCGACGGAGACGGTGATCGCCTATGTCGGCGCGGCGGCGACCAAGTCGCTGATCGTAGGCACGATCATCTTCGCGACGGCGCACCTGTTCGTGGACGTGCCGGTCGCGCATCCGTTCGCGATGGCGACGTTCATGGTGCTGATCGCGGTCAGCTTCTGCCTGTTCGGCTTTATCCTTGGCGTATGGGCGCAGAGTTTCGAGCAGTTGCAGGTCATTCCGCTGCTGCTCATCATGCCGATGACGTTTCTGGGCGGAGCCTTCTATTCGGTGAAGATGCTGGCGGAGCCGTGGCGGACGATCACGCTGTTCAACCCGATCGTCTACCTGATCTCGGGATTCCGCTGGACCTTCTTCGGGCGGGGGGACGTCGGCATCGAATATAGCCTGATCTTCGTCGCCGGGATGCTGGCGGTGTGCCTGTCTGTTATCGGCTGGATGTTCCGCAGCGGATACCGGCTCAAGAAGTGATTGTTCCCCGGCGAAGGCCGGGGTCCAGTTCAGACCGCGGGACTGGACCCCGGCCTTCGCCGGGGAACCTTCCTGCCTTCAGGCCGCCGCGCTCTCCGGCGCGATGGCGAAGAGGGTGACGCCCTTATATTTGTCGTCGGCTTCATTGTAGAGGCCGTACATTCCCTCGAACGCCTCTTCCATGACCTGAAGGTCGGACAGGCCGGCAACCTTGAACGTGCCGAGCTTCAACTCGCGCGGCGGGCGGCCGTCGCGGTCGGTCGTCACCGCATCGACATACATCTCGTCATGGCGGGTGTAGAGGATGTGCGGCGCGAGCGTGACCACCATCTTGTTGTAGGTCACCTTCAGGCACTTCTGGAGCGCGATGGCTTGCAAAATCTCGGTCGGGGCTTGCATGATCGCCATTCCCTGACCGATTTGCGCGATTCTTTCAATTGCTTTGTGCGCTGCACCAAGCGCCTGTCGTGCAATCGGCGGGACGAACCGTTAGGCGGGGACGAGACCGAGCCTCGCACGCAGCGTCCAGCGCAGGACAAGCAGCAGCGCAACGACGCCGAGGCCGCTCGCCAGGCCCAGCCATATGCCAAGGCCCGCCATGCCCAGGGGGAAGGCGAGGAAGGCGCCGACGCCGATGCCCACGATCCAGTAGCCGAACAGGGCGAAGAGCATCGGCACCCGCGTGTCCTGCACGCCGCGCAGAACGCCAGCGCCCACCGCCTGCGCCGCATCGACCAGCTGGAACAGGGCGGCGACCGACAGGAAGCTGACGGCCAGCGCGGCGGTGCGGGCATTGGCGGGATCGCCAAGGTCGAGAAAGGCCGACACCAGCGTGCGCGGCATCAGGAGCAGCAGGGCCGCCGCCGCGCAGGCAAAGCCGGTACCGGTCATCAGCGCCAGCCATCCGGCACGGCCGATGCCCGCACGGTCGCGCCGGCCATAGGCGATGCCGACCCGCACGGTCGCGGCCTGCCCGATGCCCATCGGCACCATGAACACCAGCGCGGCGATCTGGATGGCGACGGCATGGGCGGCCAGCGAGTCGCGGTCGATCAGCCCCATGAGGAAGGCGGAGGCGTTGAACACCGTCGTCTCGAACCCCAGCGTGATGGCGATGGGCAGGCCGAGCGCCCAGACCTGCCGATGCCGTTCGCGATCACGGGTCCAGAAGCGACCCATCAGGCGGTAGCGGCGGAAGCGCCGGTCGCACAGGATCACGGTAAGCAGGCCGAGGAACAGGAAGGAGGAGGAGAGGGTGCCGGCAAGGCCCGCGCCAAACAGTCCCAGTTGCGGCAAGCCGAGATGGCCGAAGATCAGCGCCCAGCCCGCCAGCACATTGAAGGGAATCGCGGCGAGCATGATGACCAGCCCCCAGACGGGCCGCTCCAGCGCGGCGATGAAATTGCGCAGCGTCGTGAAGCCGAGGAAGGGGAGCAAAGCCCATTGCAGGCCGCGCATGAGGTCGCCCGCGCCGCGCGCAAGGTCCGGCTGCTGCCCCATGGCGCGCAGGATCGCCTCGCACTGCCAGAGCAAGACCCAGGCGGGGAGGACGAAGAACAGGGCGGCGCGCAGCGTCTGCTGCACGGTGCGGCGGACGTCGCGCACGCTGTGGCGGCGGCGGCCGCGCTCGCTGGCGATCAGGGGGGAGGCGGCCGTGACGAGGCCCATGCCGAAGATGAGCAGCGCGTGGAACAGGTTGATGGCGAGCGCGCCCGCCGCGACGTTTTGCGCTCCGCGGCGGCCGAGCAGCAGGAGGTCGCTCGCGGCGATGGCGGACCAGGCGATATTGCCGGCGATCATCGGCAGCGCCAGGGCGACAAGGGCGCTCGCCTCGATGCGCCAGGGGGAAGAATGTGTCACGTCAGGTCAGGATCGAATGCGGCGCGGCGTGCGCCTCAATGTTTTTTCGAAGGCAGCAGGTGCAGCGCGCCGACGATGACGCCGCCAACCAGCAAGCCTACCAGCGCGCCGCCGAGAGCAGTGACCAGCCAGTGGAGAAACCCGCCAATGGCCGGTGCCGCACGGGCCGCGCCCTCCGCGACATGCTCGATCATGCCGGGGATCGGCTCCAGGTGAAATTCGTGCAGGCCGTGGACGATGAGGCCGCCGCCGACCCAGAGCATGGCCGCCGTGCCCACGACGCCCAGGATCGCCATCAACACCGGCATCGCCTTTACCAGGCCGCACCCCAATGTCCGGGTCGCCGGCTTTCTGGCGAGGTGCAGACCGATGTCGTCCATCTTCACGATGAAGCCGACGACGCCATAGACCCCTGCCGTCATGAGGATGGCGACGACCACCAGCACGATCGCCTGTTCCCAGATCGGCTTGTCGGCAACCGTGCCGAGGGAAATCGCCATGATTTCGCCCGACAGGATGAAATCGGTGCGGATTGCGCTCGATACCTTTTGTTTTTCGAGGTCGGCGGGATTGGCGGGCGCGGTTTCCTCCACGCCATGGTCGCCGCCCAAAGCCTCCGCGATCTTCTCTACCGCTTCGAAGCACAGGAATGCGCCGCCCAGCATCAGCAGCGGCGGAAGCAGCCAGGGCGCGAGGGCCGACAGCGCGAGTGCTGCGGGCAGAAGGAACAGCAGCTTGTTGCGCAGCGATCCCTTCGCGATCTTCCAGATGATCGGCAGCTCGCGCTCGGGACTGAGGCCCATGACATAATTGGGCGTGACGGCGGTGTCGTCGATCACCACGCCCCCCGCCTTCGATCCCGCCTTGCCCGCCGCGCCGGCAACGTCGTCCAGCGAGGCGGCGGCGAGCTTGGCGATGCCGGCGACATCGTCGAGCAGAGCGATCAGACCCGAAGGCATGGCAATCTTTCCCCTGTCATGGGCGAAGTCGCCCTTGCTGCGGCCTCATAGAGGCGGCGCGGCGGAGGAGCAATGCGCGCGGATCAATAGTTGCCGGGCGGATCGCTTGCCGGAAAACTCTCGTCCACCTGCTCGTCCACGACATCCCAGTCGCGCGCTTCGGCGCTGGACTGCGGGCCAGCGTCGCGCACGACCCCGGACGAGCCGACCGGACCGCGATCGTCGACCGGATCGCCGCCGCCCATCCATTCGCGCCAGCCCTTGATGGCGATCGCGCCGAGGCCCGTGACCACGGCCAGCTTCAACAGTCCCCTCATGTCTTCGTCTCCTGCCCTTGGTGAAGATGCACCCAGTCGGCGCGGTCATGGCCGATCGCGTCGGGGGTGAGGCGCATGTCGCCTTCCTCGTCCGCGCCGCCGGGCGTGTCCGTGCCGGCGGGTGCCTGCGGCACCGACCATCGCGCCCGCAACGCCGCGTCGATCATCGCGCCCCATGCCGCCACGTCGCCCGCCTGGCGCATGGCGACGTCGGGTTCCTTGAGGATGGCGAGGATGCTGGCGGCGTCCTCCACGCGCGCGGGCCACTGGTCCGGCGCGGCGGAGGCGAGGTGGCGGGCCAGCCGCTCGATGAGGGTGCGGTCTTCCATGGCGGGGAAACGCACCCGCCTCTTGCCCGTTCCGACCGGTCGTAACGATAGTGCACCGATTTGAACGGGCGGGAACCGGGCGGGTTGGATGCGCGAGCGGTGGTTGAAGGAGACGAACCATGCCTCAGGGCGACAAGAGCAGCTATACCGGCAAGCAAAAGCGCAAGGCCGCGCATATCGAAGAGGGGTATGAAGCACGCGGCGTGCCGAAAAAGGAGGCAGAAGCCCGCGCCTGGGCGACGGTGAACAAGGAGTCCGGGGGCGGCAACAAGTCCGGTTCCGGGCGCGGCCAGCCCGACACCCATGTCTCGTCCCGCGAGGGCGGACGAAAGGGCGGCGCTGCATCCGCCCGGCGGTCTGCGGCGGATCGATCCGCAGCGGCGAAGAAGGGGTGGGAGACGCGGCGGAAACGGTCGGCCAGCTAACAAGGGTCAAACAAAAAGCCGCCCGGGGAGGGGCGGCTTTCCGTTTCGGTCCTGCGGAGAGGCTCAGGCTTCGTCGGCCGGGGCTTCTTCCGTCGCGGCGGCGATCTCGCCGGGTTCCGCGTTCGGATCATAGTCTTCGGTGAAGCCGCTCTCGTCCTTTTCGAACAGGTCGGCCATCACGTCCACGCCCTGGGCCTGAAGGTCGGCCTCGTCAGGCGAGCGGGCGACGTTGACCGAGATGGTGGTGACGACTTCGGGGTGCAGCGCGACCTTAACGTCGAACACGCCCAGCGTCTTGCTCGGGCGTTCCAGCACGATCATCGCCTTGGTGACGTTGGTCACGCCATCGGCGTGCAGCGCCTCCACGATGTCGCGGACGGCGACCGAACCGTAAAGCTGGCCGGCGTTGGACGACTGGCGGATGAGGACGATCTGCTTGCCATTGACGCCCTCGGCGGCCTTTTCGGCGTCCGAACGACGGGCGGCATTATCGGCCTCGATCTTGGCGCGATTGGCTTCGAACACCTTCTTGTTGGCGGCGTTGGAGCGCAGCGCCTTCTTGTTGGGCAGCAGGAAGTTGCGGGCGTAGCCGTCCTTGACGGTCACGACGTCGCCGATCGCGCCCAGCTTCTCGATGCGTTCCAGGAGAATGATTTCCATGGGTCTTTCTCCCTTACTTCACGATGTAGGGCAGCAGGCCCAGATGACGGGCGCGCTTGATGGCCTGGGCCAGCTCGCGCTGCTTCTTGGCCGAAACGGCCGTGATGCGGCTGGGGACGATCTTGCCGCGCTCGGACACGAAGCCCTGGAGCAGACGGACGTCCTTGTAATCGATCTTCGGCGCATCCTTGGCGGCGAAGGGGCAGCTCTTGCGGCGGCGGAAAAACGGGCGTGCCATTGTTCAGGTCTCCTTATTCGCCAGCCGAGGCGTCTTCGCGCTCGCGGCGCGGGCCACGATCACCGCGGTCGCCGCGCGGGCCACGATCGCCGCGCTCGGGGCGGTCCTGCTTGCGCATCATCACCGACGGGCCGGTTTCCAGCGCGTCGACCTTCACGGTCATGTAGCGGATGATGTCTTCGTTGATCTGGGTCTGGCGCTCCAGTTCCGCGACGACGCCGGCGGGGGCGTCGATGTTCAGCATCACATAGTGCGCCTTGCGGTTCTTGGCGATCTTGTACGCCAGGCTGCGCAGGCCCCAGGTTTCCACCTTGGTCACCTTGCCAGCGTTGTCCTCGACGATCTTGGTGGCGGTTTCCGCCAGTGCGTCCACCTGCGCCTGTGCCAGATCCTGGCGCGCAAGGAACACATGCTCGTAAAGAGCCATGGTTAGCCTCATCTGTTGGCCGATCGCTGACGCCCACCCCATGTGGTGCGCCCCTCCGGCTGTCGTCTCAAATGCTCCGCAGGCGCGGCGAGTCACCCCGACGCTTAAGCGAAGGCGCGCCTATGGGGGAAAGGCGGGGGAAAGGCAAGGGGTGTGCGCGCTATTGCCAGAGTCGGTGGTTCGAGCCAGATTGTTCCCCGGCGAAGGCCGGGGTCCAGTTCGAGGGTCAGGACTGGACCCCGGCCTTCGCCGGGGAACAGGAGGGGGACAGATATAGCCATGTCAATTGCCATAGCTGCCCTGTCCCTCATCCTCCTGATGCTCGCCGCCTATCGCGGGATGAGCGTCATCCTCATGGCGCCGCTGCTCGCGATGCTGGCGGTGTTGCTGACCGATCCCGCCGCTGTCCCCGCCGCCTTTTCCGGCTTGTTCATGGAGCGGGTGGGCAGCTTCCTCAAACTCTACTTCCCCGTGTTCCTGCTGGGCGCGCTGTTCGGCAAGCTGATCGAGATTTCCGGTTTTTCGCGTGCAATCGTGACGGCGGTGATCGCGCTGGTGGGCGCGGGGCGGGCGATCCCGGCGATCATGATCGTGACGGCGCTGCTCACTTATGGCGGCGTGTCGGTGTTCGTGGCGGTGTTCGCCGTCTATCCCTTCGCCGCCGAGATGTTCCGCCGCGCCGACATTCCCAAGCGGCTGGTCCCCGCGACCATCGGGCTTGGCGCGATCACCTTTACCATGGACGCACTGCCCGGCACCCCGCAGATCCAGAACATCATCCCGACCAGCTTCTTCGGCACCACCGCCTGGGCGGCGCCGGTGCTCGGCTCGATCGGATCGCTGTGCATCATGGGGATGGGCCTTGCCTATCTCGGCTGGCGGCGGCGCGCGCTGGTGGCGGCTGGAGAGGGATATGGCGCGCCCGAAACGCTGGTCAACGAGCCGGAGCAACAGGGGGAGGAGCGCCGCGTCCATCCGCTGATCGCGCTGCAGCCTTTGCTGGTGGTGGGCCTCGGCAATCTGGCGCTGACGATCGCCATTCCACGCTGGATGCCGCAGGAGGACGTCACGCTGGCGCTGCCGGGCATGGCGGAGCCGGTGGCGGTCAAGGTTGCGCAGCTTTCGGCGCTCTGGGCAGTGGAAGGCGCGCTGATGGGCGGGATCGCGACAATCCTGCTCTTCGCATTCCCTACCGTGGCGCGGCGTTTCGCGGACGGGTCGAAGGCTGCGGTCGGCGGCGCGCTGCTCGCGGGCATGAACACGGCGGTCGAATATGGGTTCGGCGCGGTCATCGCCGCGCTTCCGGGTTTCCTGATGGTCAAGGAAGCGCTGAAAGCCATTCCCAATCCGCTCCTCAACGAAGCCGTCACCGTCACCTCGCTCGCCGGCATTACTGGCTCCGCATCGGGCGGCCTGTCGATCGCGCTGGCGGCGATGGCGGAACAGTTCGCCGCAGCAGGTGACGCCGCCGGCATCCCGCGCGAGGTGCTGCACCGCGTCGCTTCCATGGCGAGCGGGGGCATGGACAGCCTGCCGCACAATGGCGCAGTCATCACGCTGCTGGCGGTGACGGGTTTGACCCACCGGCAGGCGTACAAGGATATTTTCGCACTGACGCTCATCAAGACGCTGACGGTGTTTATCGTCATTGCCGTCTATTATCTGACGGGCCTCATATAAGGACGCTGGCTTGCGATCGCCGGCCGCGCGGCGTGCGCGCTTATCCCCTGTGCATTTCCGCCGAGCCGATGAAATGGGCGCGGGTTGAAGGGCCGGCGCGGTCGAGCAGGGCCGATACCTTGTCCTTCAATATGTCGGACGGGCGCGCGGGATCGTCATAGGCCATGCCCCACTGGCCGAATTCGCGCGTGTCGATGGACGCCTCGCGCAGCTTGACGATCGCGCCGTGGCGGCCGTCCTTGGCGATCCGGCCGTAGATGCGCTCGACTGCCTCTTTCGGCCCCTCCAGCACCTGGAGAAAGCGGCGGCTGTTGAACAGCAGGAGGCCAGTGACCCCTTCTGCCTGATTGCGTACAGCGGAGGCGCGGGCGATGTCGGCGCATTGCGTGGGTGATACCGCGCCGGTCACGCTGCTGATATACATGATTTGGTGCAAGGGCATCGCTATCTTCCGTCGTCTGTCCCCCCGGACGAAAGGTGGGATAAACCAAAAGCCTTTATAAACGATGACTTAACCTGTGTTGCACGAAGACCCCGGCGCGGAGAGAAGCGCCGGGGCCTTGTGCTGCCGACTATCGGCGAAGGAGGGTCAGCGAATCGCGCTGCCCACCACCGCGCCGATCAGCCCGCTGGCGATGGCCACCATCACCGCGTCATTGCCCGAGCGAACCCACTGGTAGCCGCGCGGCGGGGCCGAGAGGCGGTAGCTGCGATAGTCGTTGATCACGCGATAGTTGGTCGCATAGCGGCGGTCGAAGCGCTGACCCCTGGCCCAGCGGCGCGGGGCCGGCGTCGCCTTGCGGACCGTGGTCTGCTGCTTCACGTCCGTGCGGCCGTTGGGCTTGTGCTTGACGATCGTGCGGGTCACTTCCTGCCGATGCGGCGCGGCCTGCGCCTGCGCGGTGACGATAGGGCTGGCGACCAAGGTGGTGGTGGCGAGCGTCATGAGGATCTTCTTGAACATAACTTGCTCCTTCCTGTGTTTCGGGCGCCGTTCCGTGGCGTCGAAGACAGAGATAGGCGCTGCTTGTCGCGCAAATGTGTCGCGGGCAGGGGAGAAGTGTCGGAAATTGTAACAGGTTGATATTTAACCTGAACCCTTGTTCAGAAACGCCTGCTCCATTGTCCTATTCGTGCCGCAGGGCGTCGATGGGGTTCAGCGCCGCGGCCCGTCGCGCGGGGAAATAGCCGAACACCACCCCGATCGCCGCCGAAAAGAGGAAGGCGATGAGATTGGTCTTGAGATCGAAAAGGAAGGGCACCTGCATCAGCGGGGCGATGGCGAGCGAGGCGACCAGCGCCAGGAACAGGCCGATGAGACCGCCGAGGCAGGACAGCACGATCGCCTCCACCAGAAACTGCATCAGCACTTCGCGCGCGACCGCGCCGATGGCGAGCCGGATGCCGATCTCCCGCGTGCGCTCCGTCACCGATACCAGCATGATGTTCATGATGCCGATGCCGCCCACCAGCAGCGATATGGCCGCCACGGCCCCGACGATCTGCGTGAGGATGGTGGTGGTGCCGGTCAGCGTGTCGCTGATCTGCTTGGTGTCGAACACGTTGAAATTGTCCTGATCGCCCGGCTTGATCTTGCGCCGCTCGCGCATCAGTTCCTCGAGGCTGTTCTGCACCGTCGCGCTGTCATAGGCGTCGTCCACCGCGACCATGATCTGGCTGATGTCGCGGTCGCCGGTGAAGCGGCGCTGCACGAACTTGATCGGCATGACGACAACATCGTCCTGATCGCCGAAGCCGCCCTGGCCCCGCGTGGTGAGCACGCCGACGATCTGGCAGCTGACGCCCTTGATGCGCATCCGCTTGCCGACCGGCTCCCCGCTCTGGAACAGGTTGGTGCGCACCGTATTGCCGATGATGCAGACGGGACGGCCGGCCTCTTCCTCTTCGGGCAGGAACAGGCGGCCGTCCGCGACCTTCCACTGCTGCACCTCCGAATAGGCGGATGTGGTGCCGTAGACGGTGGTGGACCAGTTATTGCCTTCGTAGATGGCGGTGCCGCTCGATTGCACCACGGGCGCGACGGCGCGGACGCCGGTTAGCTGGTTTTCGATGGCGCTGAGGTCCGCCGGCTTGAAGTCGGGCGGGCGCGGGCCGCCACCGCCACGACCGAAGCCCTGGCCGGGGCGCAGCTGAAGCACGTTGGCGCCCAGCGAGCTGATCTGCTGCCGCACCGCCGCCGTCGCGCCATTGCCCAGAGTCACCATGGTGACGACCGCCGCCACGCCGATGATGATGCCCAGCGTCGTCAGGAAGCTGCGCAGCTTGTGCCGGTTGATCGCCCGGAAGGCGAGGATGATGGTGGTGCCTAGCATGAGTACCATTCCTTCTCCTTTGAGGGAGAAGGTTGCGCAGACTTGGCAGCTTGCTGCCTAGTCGAAGCTGGATGAGGGGGTTGCCGTCTGTCGATGGCGGGCATCCCCCTCATCCAACTGCGCCTAAGTCGCTTCGCGCCTAAGGCTCCGTATCCTTCTCCCTCGAGGGAGAAGGTTTGGATGTGCGCCATCACGCCGCCACCCCCTGCTCGATGCGTTCGACCAGCCCGTCCTTGAAATGGACGATGGTCCGCGCATAGGCGGCCATATCCGGCTCGTGCGTGACCATGAGGACGGTGATGCCGCTGTTGCGGTTGAGATCGGTCAGGAGTTCCATGATCTCCACCGACCGTTCCGAATCGAGATTGCCGGTCGGTTCGTCGGCCAGCAGCACGTCGGGCTGGGTCACGATCGCGCGCGCGATGGCGACGCGCTGTTGCTGGCCGCCGGAAAGCTCCGCCGGGGTGTGGTCCCACCAGTTTTTGAGGCCCACCTTGTCCAGCGCAGCCATACCCATTTCGTACCGCAGCTTCTTGTCCTCGCCGCGATAGAGGAGGGGCAGTTCGACATTCTCCAGCGCTGTTGTGCGGGACAGGAGGTTGAAGCCCTGAAACACGAAGCCGAGATAGCGGCGGCGGAGCAGCGCGCGCTGGTCGCGGTCGAGCGTTTCGACGTGGCGGCCCTTGAACAGAAATTCCCCGCCAGACGGCACGTCGAGGCAGCCCAGGATGTTCATCGTGGTGGACTTGCCCGATCCCGATGGCCCCATGACCGCGACGAAATCGCCCTGCGCGATGTCCAGGTCGATGCCTTTCAGCGCCTGAAAGGCGGTCGGACCTTCGCCATAGACCTTCGTGACGCCCTTGAGCGAGATGATCGGATCGGCGGTCATTGCGTCAGCGCTCGCCGGGCCGTCCGGTGCCGGCTGCGGGCGCGACCGGGGCCGTTTCCGGCGCGCGCGCAGTGCTGTTGCCGCCCGAATTGCCCAGCGCGCCGACGCTGGCCGGCTGGCCATTCGTCGCCGGATTGCGGCGACGTTCACCGTTGGCGGGGGCTTTGGTGTCGGCCCCGCGATCGCGCTGGTCCTCGGCGGGGGCTTCCTGTCCCGCCGCCAGCTGGCCCGTGATGACCCGCATCCCGGCCTTGAGGTCGCCGCCGGTAATGACGGTGCGCGCGCCGTCGCTGGCGCCGACCACCACCTGCACCGCCTTGGGATTGCCGTCCTCGCCGACGACATAGACGGTCTGGCTGCTGCCCGCGCCGAAATTCACCTGCCGCTGGCCGCCGCCGCGCCGCATCCGGCCGGGGCCGGGCAGGACGCTGGTGATGCCGCCGCCCTGTTTCTGCGCGCTCGGCTTGAAGCGCAGCGCGCTGTTGGGCACGAGCAGCACGTCGCGCAGTTCCTGCGTGACGATGTCGGCGGTCGCGGTCATGCCGGGGCGCAGGATTTCGTCGCGATTATCGACGCTGAGCACGGCGGTATAGGCAACGACGGTGCCGGTCGTGCTGGCCGTGCTGCTGCTGGTGGAGGAGGAGGAACTGCTGCTCGATGCGTTGGAGCCGACATTGACGCGGGTCACGCGCGCGGGGAAGGTGCGCCCGGGGAAAGCGTCCACGGCGAAGGTCGCGCTCTGCCCTTCCTTCACCTGGCCCACATCGGCTTCGTCCACCGACACCTCGACCTCCATCTGCGTCAGGTCTTCGGCGATGGTGAAGAGCACCGGCGCGTTGAGTGAAGCGGCAACCGTCTGCCCCGGCTCGATGTCGCGGGAGAGGACCACGCCGGTCACGGGCGACACGATCTGAGCGATCGACAGGTTGGTCTGCGCGCTCGACAACTGGGCGCGCGACACGTTCACCTGCGCCTGCGTCGAGCGCAGGTTGGCGAGCGCGCCCTGATAGTCGGCGCGGGCGGAGTCGAGTTCGGTCCTGGCGGGCACCCGGCCCCCCGAAAGGCGAAACACATTTTCCTGCCGGTCAAGCGTCGCCTTCGCCAGCGCCGCCTGCGCCTGCGCCTGCGCGACGCTGGCCTGCGCGGAGGCGACCTGCGCGCGGTTCTGGTTCACGGTATCAACCAGCCGGCGGGTGTCGAGTTCGGCGAGCTTCTGGCCGCGAGTCACCCGGTCGTTCACATCGACATAGACAGCGGTGATCTTGCCCGACTGTTCGGAGCCGACATCGACCTGATTGACGGGTTTGAGATTGCCGGTGGCCGAGACGCTGACGGTGAGGTCGCCCTTGCGCACCTCGCGCGTGGCGTAATTGGGCTTGTCCTCGCCGGAAAAACAGCGGGCAACGAGCAGGATCAGCAGCAGCAGCCCAAGGCCGATGCCGCCCCGGATGACCCATTTGCGCCAGGGTTTCTGCGGCCGGGCGCCGAGGAAATCGTCGATGTCCTGATCCTTGGTCACATCATTGCTCATCGTTGGGGCCATTTCCGGGGCGGGTGTCCATGGTCTGCCAGCCGCCGCCCAGCGCATTGTAAAGCTGGGCAACGGCCAGAACCTCGTCGGATTGCGCGGACGCCAGGCTGTTGCGGGCGTTCAGCAGGGTGGATTCGGTGTTCAGCAGCGTCTGGAAGTCGATAAGGCCGGCCTGATACTGGCTGCGGGCCAGGATTGCCGCATTGTTCGACGCTTCGAGCGCGATGGCGAATTCCGCCTTGCGGGAGCGGGCGCTGGTCAATTGCGCCATCGCATTTTCGGTATCTTCCAGCGCGGTCAGCACGCTCTGCTTGTAGGCGGCGAAGGCGGCGTCGGTCGCCGCCCGTTGCGAGCGGACCTGCGAAGCCAGTCGTCCCCCATCGAAGATGGTCTGCGCGATATTGGCGAAGACGCCGCCGGTGATCAGGCTGAACAGGTCGCGGAAAGCGTTCGATGTCGTGCCGATATTGCCGCTGAGGCCGAGCGAGGGGTAAAGCTGTGCCTGCGCCACGCCGATCCGCGCGGTGGCGGCGGCGAGCGCCCGTTCGGCGCTGCGCACGTCGGGCCGCTGGCGCAGCGTGTCGGCGGGGATGCCGGTCGCGATCTGTGTCGAGGCGACCGGAATGGGGGCGGGCGTTTCCAGCGCGCGGGTCGCTTCTCCGGGCGCTTGTCCGGTCAGCACGGCGATCCGGTTAAGGCTGCCGCGCAGACTGGCTTCTATCTGGGGGATGCTGGCATTGGTCTGGGCCAGTTGCGCGCGGGCCTGCTGCTCGTCGAGCGAGGAGACGAGACCGGCCTGCAACCGCCAGTTCGCTATCTGGTAATTATCCTGCTGCACCTTCTGCGTTTCGCGCGCGATCCGCAACTGCTCCTGCGCCAGCCGCGCCTGGACATAATTGGTGACGAGTTCGGAGATGATGGTGATCCGAACATTGGCCAGGTCATAGCCAGAGGCGGCGAGGTCCGCCCGTGCCGCTTCCCGCCCGCGCGCCAGTTCGCCGAACAGATCGACCTGCCAGCTGGCGTTGAGGCGGGCGCTGTAGCTGCTCGACCAGTTGCTGCCGCCGCCGCCGATCGGGTTGCCGTTGGCGTCCAGGCGGCCGCCCGCGTCCTGATTGCTGTAGTTGCGCCCGCCGGTGGCGCTGCCGCTAAGCTGCGGGAGGAAAGCGGCGTTGCTTTGCACCAGGCTTTCGCGCGCCTGACGCAGGCGGGCCTGGGCCTGGGCGATGTCGAGATTGTTGGCGATTGCCGTGTCGATGAGGGCGCTGAGTGCCGGATCATTGAGCCGCGTCCACCATTGCGCCAGTTCGGCCGCGCTGACGGCGGCGCTGTTCCCCTGACTATAGGCCGCCGGCAGGCCGAGGGCAGCGGCTTGCGGCGCGCGATAATCGGGGCCGGCGGCGCAGGCGGACAGGACCAAGGCCGCCGCGCAGCTGAAGGATATGCGATATCGCACCTTTTCCTTGCACTCCGTCATCGTTAAAGCGGCCGCCACGCCGGCCCATGGGAACCGGCGCGCGTGCCTGCCCTGACTGCCGCAGGGGCATGTACGGCTCAACGACATTTATGTCTCAAAGTGTAACGGTAGTGGATTTCAGCGCTTTTCAGGCAGCGCATAAGGGTGGAGGTCAAGGATGCGGGCATTTCTCTTTCCGGGGCAGGGCAGCCAGTCGGTCGGCATGGGCAAGGCGCTGAGCGAAGCCAGCCCGGCGGCGAGGGAGTTGTTTCAGGAGGTCGATGACGCCCTGTCGCAACATTTGTTCCGCATCATGGTGGCAGGACCGGACAGCGACCTGACGCTGACTGGGAACGCGCAGCCGGCGATCATGGCAAACGCCGTCGCCACGCTGCGGGTGATGGAGAAGGAAGGCGGCTTTTCGCTCGCAGAGAAGGGCGATTATGTCGCCGGCCACAGCCTTGGCGAATATAGCGCACTGTGCGCCGCGCAGGCGTATGACATCGGTACGACGGCCCGGCTACTGAAGCTGCGGGGGCAGGCGATGCAGGCGGCCGTGCCGGTGGGCGAGGGCGCAATGGCGGCGCTGCTCGGCGCGGACATCGAGAAGGCGCAGGCGCTGGCCGACGCGGCGGCGCAAGGCGAAGTCTGCACCGTCGCCAACGACAATGACCCCACGCAGGTCGTCATTTCCGGCCATCGCGGGGCGATCGAGCGGGCGGTGGGACAAGTCAAGGATCATGGCATCAAGCGCGGCGTGCTGCTGCCGGTGTCCGCCCCCTTCCACTGTCCGCTGATGCAACCCGCCGCCGACGCGATGGAGGAAGCGCTGGGCAAGGCGACGATCGCCGCGCCGCTGCTGCCCGTCTATGCCAATGTGCTCGCTGCGCCGATCGCTGACACGGACGAGATCAAGGCGCGGCTGGTCGAGCAGGTGACGGGCCGGGTACGCTGGCGCGAATCCGTCGCCGCGATGTGGGAAGCCGGGGTGACCGATTTTGTGGAGGTGGGCGGCAAGGTGCTCGGCCCGATGGTCAAGCGCATCGCGCCCGACGCCACGGTGCGCAGCATCGTCACCATGGACGACATCGAGGCGGCTTTGGCCTCCTTTTAAGGCGCCGTTCGGGCTGAGCCTGTCGAAGCCCTTGCATATCTCCAAGAAATACGGCCCTGCGACACGCTCAGGGCGAACGGTTTGAAAGGCATGTCTATGTTCGACCTTACGGGAATGACCGCGTTGGTGACCGGCGCTTCGGGCGGGATTGGTTCCTCGATCGCGCAGGCTCTGGCGGCGCGCGGGGCGACGCTGGCGCTGTCGGGCAGCAACGCCGAAAAGCTCGACGCATTTGCGTCCGGCCTCGGCGGCGATCACAAGACGATCGTTTGCAACCTGTCCGATCCCGCGTCGGTCGATGCGCTGGTGCCGCAGGCCGTCGAGACGCTGGGCAAGATCGACATCCTCGTCAACAATGCGGGCATCACGCGCGACAACCTGATCCTGCGGATGAAGGACGAGGAATGGAGCCAGGTGATCCAGGTCAATCTGGAGGCGGCCTTCCGCCTTGTCCGCGCCGCCGCCAAGCCGATGATGAAGGCGCGGTTCGGCCGCATCATCTCGATCACTTCGGTCGTGGGCGTTACAGGCAATCCCGGGCAGGCCAATTATTGCGCGTCGAAGGCCGGGATCATCGGCATGTCCAAGAGCCTGGGCCAGGAGCTGGCAAGCCGGGGCATCACCGTCAATTGCGTTGCGCCCGGCTTCATCCGCTCGGCCATGACCGATGCGCTGACCGATGCGCAGAAGAGCGGGATCCTCTCGAAAATTCCGGCGGGCGATCTGGGGACCGGCGATGACATCGGCGCGGCGGTCGTCTATCTGGCGAGCCGCGAGGCGGGCTATGTCACCGGCCAGACGCTGCATGTGAATGGCGGGATGGCCATGATCTGAATGTGGCGAGCGCGCCGTCCAGCCGGATGGCGCGCCGGGTCGCCAGCGCCAGCACCGCGATGGCGGCGATTAGGTTTACCGGCACCAGAGTATGTTCCGACACTGCGCGGCCGAACAGCGGCGCGATCCACGCATAAGCCAGCCATGTCGCCTCCCACGGCAATGTGCCGCGAGGGCGCATGTCCGCCACGCAGAAGGCGATGGCGACGCCCAGCAGCACATGGTCGTAATCCAGCACATAAGGGGTGCAGAGCAACGCCGCGCTGAGCGCCGCCGCGCCGCGCACCGCCACGGTGCCGCGCCGCGCAGCCAGCGCCGCCGCCCCGATTGCGATGGCGCTCACGATCCCCTGCACGGCGTAGGCGAGCGGGATGGCCCCGCCCCACTGGCGGATTGCGGCGAAGGGGCTTTGAATCTTTTCCCAGCCGGTCGCTCCCGCTTCGATGATGATGTGGCGGGTGAGCGGAAGGGAATCCAGGAACGCCTGCCATACCGCCCAGCCCCAGACGGCGAAGGTAGCCGCGCACAGCAGCCCCGCCGTTGCCCCCGCGCTCGCAAAGGCGCGCCATTGGCCGCGCGCGACGATCAGGATCGGGATCAGCACCGCGAATTGCGGTTTGTAGACCAGTGCGCCGAGCAGCATTCCCGCGATCCATGGTCGGCGATCGAGCAGCAACATTCCGCCGCCCAAAAGGCTCGCGGTCAGGAAGGCGTTCTGGCCATGTCCCAGGCACACCAGCACCACCGGCGCGCCCGCCGCGACCAGCAGCGCGTCGCGTTCGTCCGGCAGGATGCGCCGCACCAGCAGCAATGCGCCCGCCAGCGTCACCCCCTGCCAGACCAGCAGCGCGGCGACATAGGGCAGCAGCGCGAGCAGGCTGGCGATGATCAGGAAGGGCGGGGGATAGTGCCAGCCGTAGAAGGGAATGGCGGGATCATGATGGACCTGCTTCTGCACTGTATGCTGGGTGGGCCAGTCCCACGCCTCCGGCGCGCGCCCGTCCAGCGCCATGTGCCCGGCGGTCCAGACGTTGGAGAAGTCGGTGCCGAGCGGCCGCCCCAGCGAATCCACCGTGCCGTGTGCGGTGGCGAAGAGGTAGAGCAGGCCGATCACCGTCGCCGCCAGCACCAGCATCGCCGTCAGCCGGACGCGCGCGCGGGTGATGAACAGGTCGGGCGAGGGGAGGGCGGCCATCACCCACCCATTGCAGACACGCCTGAAATTTTGGTAAATGGATCATTATCGCGCCCGGCGACCCGCTCTTTTGTTGCGCCAGGTTTGCTGCGCCCCATCTAGGGGCTTGGCGGCCTTCCCTCTTGCCTCTATCGGGGCTTGGCACTAGGGCTTTGCCTTAACGGTTATTCACAACCACCAACGATACCAGTCAAGAAGGACCACTCATGAGTGAGACCGCGGATCGCGTTAAGAAAATCGTCGTCGAGCATCTGGGCGTCGAAGCTGAGAAGGTGACCGAGGACGCCAGCTTCATCGACGATCTGGGCGCAGACAGCCTGGACATCGTTGAACTGGTGATGGCGTTCGAAGAAGAATTCGGCGTCGAAATCCCCGACGACGCGGCGGAAAAGATCGCCACCGTCAAGGACGCCATCGATTATATCGACAGCAAGCAGTAAGGCGGTCGTGGCCTGACCCGATTGGGGAAAGGCCGCTCTCCTTTGCACCAAGAAATGGCTCCTCCTGTCCGGTGAACCCGGAGCGCGGGGAGCCTTTTCATATCTGATGCGCCGTTTGAAACGGCGCTTGTAATGGCTACATGGGCGGCGCAAAGCCCATAAGAGATTTTCGGAGCTAGGATATGCGTCGTGTCGTCGTAACCGGCCTTGGCATGGTCAGCCCGCTTGGCGGGGATGTCGAAACCAGCTGGAAGAATATCATCGCGTCCAAATCCGGCGCGGCGACGATCACCCGCTTCGACGCGACCGATTACAAGTGCCGCATCGCGTGCGAGGTGAAGCCGGCCGACCACGCCTATGGCTATGATCCGTCGATCGACGTCGATCACAAGATCCAGCGGCAGGTCGATCCCTTCATCGTTTACGGCATCTCCGCCGCCAGCCAGGCGCTGCGCGACGCCGGCCTCGACAACATGACCGAGGAGGAACGGCTGCGCGCCGGCTGCTCGATCGGGTCGGGCATCGGCGGCTTGCCGGGCATCGAGAGCGAATCGCTCGTGCTGGCGAACAAGGGACCGGGCCGCGTTTCGCCGCACTTCGTCCATGGCCGCCTCATCAACCTGATCTCTGGCCAGGTCTCGATCAAATATGGCCTGATGGGGCCGAACCATGCGGTGGTCACGGCCTGCTCGACCGGGGCGCACTCAATCGGCGACGCGGCGCGCATGATCGCGATGGACGACGCGGACGTGATGCTGGCGGGCGGCGCGGAAAGCGCGATCTGCCCGATCGGCATTGCCGGCTTCGCGCAGGCGCGCGCGCTCAGCACCGGCTTCAACGACACGCCCGAAAAGGCGAGCCGCCCCTATGACGTCAACCGCGACGGCTTCGTCATGGGCGAGGGCGCGGGTGTCGTCGTGCTGGAGGAATATGAGCGGGCCAAGGCGCGCGGCGCGAAAATCTATGCCGAAGTGATCGGCTATGGCCTGTCGGGCGACGCCTATCATGTCACCGCCCCCCATCCAGAGGGCAATGGCGGCTATCGCTCGATGGAGATGGCGCTCAAGAAGTCGGGCCTCGCCCTTGAGGACATCGACTATGTGAACGCGCACGGCACCTCGACGCCGCTGGGCGACGAGCTGGAGCTGGGCGCGGTCAAGCGGCTGTTCGGCGATCATCTGGGCAGCATGTCGATGTCGTCCACCAAGTCCGCCATCGGCCATCTGCTGGGTGGCGCGGGGGCGGTGGAGAGCATCTTCTGCATCCTCGCCATGCGCGATCAGATCGTGCCGCCGACGCTCAACCTCGACGAGCCGAGCGAAAGCTGCAAGGGCGTGGACCTGGTTCCGCATGTCGCCAAGGAGCGGAAGGTGCGCGCGGTACTGAACAACAGCTTTGGTTTCGGTGGCACCAACGCCTCGCTCATCATGAAGGCGGTCTGACCTAACTTCCTCCCCGATAAGGGGAGGGGGACCACGAAGTGGTGGAGGGGTCACCTTATCGATAGCGTGACACCCCTCCGTCTGGCGCTTCGCGCCATCCACCTCCCCTTGCAGGGGAGGATGAATTAGAACGGGCGGGACGGACTTACACCTATGGCAAGACGATCCCGCTCCACCCCGGCCCGCCGCTTCGGCCTTATCGTCCTGCTGATCGGCGTGGCGATCGCGGCGTTCGTCGCCTTCCGCTTCGTGGCGGGCTGGACCGAGCAAGGGCCGGCGACCAAGGATGTCAGCATCACCGTGCCGGAGGGCGCGACCCTGTCCGACGCGGCGGTGCTGCTGAAACAGGCGGGCGCGGTGCGATCCGCCGACGCTTTCCTGACCCGCGCCAAAGTGTTCGGTGCGGGCAAGTCGATCAAGGCCGGCGAGTTCGTGATCCCGGCGGGGGCGAGCAACAGCGACATCCTGTCCATCCTGCAAGGCGGCAAGACGCTCACCCGCCTCATCACCATTCCCGAAGGGATGCCGTCCATCCTCGTTCATGAGCGGCTTATGGCGAACGACCAGCTGACCGGCGCTATTCCCGTGCCGGAAGAGGGCAGCGTGCTGCCCGACAGCTACGCCTTCGACAAGGGCGAGTCGCGCGCCGCGGTGCTCAAGCGGATGCAGGCGGCGATGGACAAGGAACTGGGCAAGCTGTGGGTGGACCGCGCGCCCGGCCTGCTGGTCAAGACGCCGCGCGAGGCGATCATCCTGGCGTCCATTGTGGAGAAGGAGACGTCCGTGCCGGCCGAGCGGCCGATGGTGGCGGGCGTCTATTACAACCGGCTGCGCACCAACATGATGCTTCAGGCCGACCCGACGATCATCTACCCGATCACCCGCGGCAAGCCGCTCGGCCGCCGCATCCGCAAGTCGGAGATCGCCGCGGTCAACGATTACAACACCTACGCGATGGTCGGCCTGCCCAAGGGGCCGATCGCCAATCCGGGGCGGTTATCCATTCTCGCGGTCCTGCAACCAGCTAAAACCAAAGCGCTCTATTTCGTGGCGGACGGGAAGGGCGGGCATATCTTCGCCGATACCTACCAGCAGCATAATGAGAATGTGCGCAAATGGTTCGAGATACGGCGCGCGCGCGGCGAATTGTGAGTGCTCAGCGCAGCGCGCCCTTCGCGCCGAGAGACCGGGCGTAGAAGAACTGCACAAAGGCCATCAGGATGACGAAGGCGGGGAAGCCGGCCGCCACGACGACGCCCTTCTGCGCGATCAGATCGGTCGCGCCGAGCGTATAGCCGAACTGCACCAGGACGGCGATCAACGAAACAAGGAACAGCGACGTGGACAGCTTGCTGCGCGCGAGCAGCAGGAGCGCGCCGAGCGTGCCTGCACCCACCGCGACACCGTAGACCGCCCACAGCCACCCCGGCATTGCCGCAAAGATGCGCGCGCCGACCGGATCGGTGGCGGCCAGTTTGCCGAGATCCATTGTATATTGCATGACGAAGGCGGCGACCCCCATCAGGTTCCAGAGCAGCAGGATGACGCCGATGATGGCGATGGAACGCGACTTGGGCATGATGCGTGTTACCCCTTCTGCGCCGACGCCCCGTTGCCGCCGGCCTGCCGCTGATCCTATATCGAAACGATCCCGCGCGAAAGGCGCGGCCAATCCAGGAGATTCGATGATGCTGGGACGGTCCATTCCCGACGTGACGCTCAAGACCCGGGTTCGCGACGAAAGCGTCGGTGGTCCCAATCCCTTCCGCTGGCAGGATGTGTCCACGGCCGAGCTGTTCGCCGGCAAGCGCGTTGTCGTCTTTTCTCTGCCCGGTGCGTTTACGCCCACCTGCTCGACCGAACAATGCCCCGCGTTCGAACGGTCGGCGCAGGATCTGGCAGCGGCGGGGGCGGACGACGTCTATTGCATCTCGGTCAACGACGCCTTCGTGATGTATCAGTGGGGCAAGCATCTGGGCATCAAGACGGTCAAGCTGTTGCCGGACGGGTCGGGCGATTTCACCCGCCGTATGGGGATGCTGGTCAAGAAGGATCATCTGGGTTTTGGCGCGCGCAGCTGGCGCTACGCCATGGTGGTGGATGACGGCCGGATCGTCGCCTGGTTCGAGGAACCGGGCATCAATGATGTGGGCGAGGATGACGATCCCTATGGCGAAACGGCCCCGGAGCCGGTGCTGGAATGGATGCGCGCCAACCCGCGCGCGTGATGGGGGACAGCGGTTCGCCCATCATCGTTACGGCGCTGATGGGCGCGGCCGATTTCGCCAGGGCAGATGGGCTGCGCCGGGCGCATTTTCCGCCGGAGCGCAATCTGCTGTCCGCGCATATCACGCTGTTCCACCATCTGCCGCCGTCTGCGCTGGACGAGGTGACGAGGCGACTGAAAGCGCTGTGCGCCGGGCCGCCGCCGCCTGCACGGCTGACGGAGGTGATGCTGCTCGGGCGCGGCGTTGCGTTCCGCGTGGACAGTCCGGCGCTTATGGCGATGCGGGACGATCTGGCTGGTGCCTTTGCCGGCCTCCTGACGCCACAGGATCAGGCGCGGCCACGCCTCCACATCACGGTGCAGAACAAGGTGGCGCCGGAGGTGGCGAAGGCGCTGGCGGTGGACCTTCGCGCCGGGTTCCGGCCTCGGGCGCTTGCCATATCCGGCCTTGCCGCATGGCATTATCGCGGCGGGCCGTGGGAGCTGGCGATAAAGGCTGCGTTCCGGGGCTAGGCGAGGCCGACTTCCTTCAGCGGCACGCTGGCGTCGCCGAGCTGCGCGATGTCGAGCATCGCGCCGGACAGCACATGGGCGCGGCCCTGCACATAGTCCTTGACCGCGTTGACGCAGTCGAGCGCGATGACCTTCCCGGCTTTCAGATAGACGATGGAGAAGCTGCGCGCGGCCGGATCGCCGCGTAGCACGGTCTGGTCAAAGCCGACCGAGAGGCCCACCGTCTGGAGCTTCAGGTCATATTGGTTCGACCAGAACCAGGGCACCGCATCATAAGGCTCTTCCTTGCCCAGGATGTGGGCGACGGCGGTCTTGGCCTGATCGTTGGCGTTCTGGACGGATTCGACCCGCATATGCGCGCCGCCGGCAAAGCGGTTGGCGTGCGCCGCGCAATCGCCCACGGCGTAGATGTCGGGCAGCGAGGTGCGGCAATATTCGTCGACATCGACGCCGTTGCCACCGGCTGCGCCCGCCGCGATCAGCGGACCGGTCTCCGGCACGATGCCGATGCCCACGATCACCATGTCGGTCGCGATGCGTTCACCGTCCGCCATCAGCACGGCGGTCGCCCTGCCATCGACCACCTCGATGCAGTCCATCCGCGCGCCGGTGCGCAGGTCCACGCCATGGGCGCGATGTTCCGCTTCATAGAAGCGCGACAGATCCTCTCCGGCGACGCGGGCCAGCACCCGGTCGAGCGCTTCCAGCAGCACGACCTGCTTGCCGAACTTGGTCAGAACCGCGGCCGCTTCCAGTCCGATATAGCCGCCGCCGATGATCGTCACATGATCGACGCTGTCGAGCCTGGCGACCATCGCATCGACATCGTCGCGGCGGCGGACGGCATGGACATTCTGCGCGTCCGCGCCGTTGCAGGTCAGCATCCGCGGGCTGCCGCCGGTGCACCAGATGAGTTTGCCATAGCCGATTTCCCGATCGCCCACGGTGACGAACTTGCCCGCCGGATCGACGCTTTTCACCCGCTTGCCGAGCAGCATGTCGATGTTGCGCTCCACCCAGAAGGTGGCGGGGCGGATCAGGATGCGCTCGAACGTCTTTTCGCCGGCAAAATATTCCTTGGACAGCGGCGGCCGTTCATAGGGCGGCTCCTTCTCGTCGCCGATCATGCCGATCGTGCCGTCGAAGCCCGCCTGCCGCAACGAAATCGCCGCCTGCGCGCCCGCATGTCCCCCACCCACGATCAGCACGTCATAGAAGCTCATCCGCCGGCCATCCTCTGTACGCTCGTTTGGCGGGTCATTGGCGCGCTTTGCCGAACGAGGCAAGCCCTTGCGGTAGTAATCGCGTTCAGGCTGTACAGCACGAAATCAAAAAACGAATCACGCCAAGGTTTTAACGGCAATACTGATGGCGATGGCAACGCGACATAGACACGCTGCGCACGAAAGAATATGTTGCAGCGCAACAGGGCGAATCTATTCAGTATTTACGTTTCCGGTGTCCGTATTTTGATCGGGGGGATCATGGCGAGATGGGGAAATATTGGCCAAGCGCTCGACCGTGCTGACGGTCGGCCGGCCGGATTTGACTATCTCCGTCTCGCACTCGCGAGCGGGGTCATCATTTCGCATGCGGACTGGGTGACGCGGGGCGATGTCGGCAGTGACGCCTACTGGCTGTCGCCAGCCGGTTCGGCGGCTCGGCTGATTCTGCCTTGCTTTTTTGCGCTGAGCGGCTTTTCTGGTCGCCGGCAGCTTCGAACGATCGCGGACATTGTTCATGTTCCTCGGTCTGCGGGTGATCCGCATCTGGCCGGCTCTTCTCGTCGAGATTGTCCTCTCCGCCTTCATTCTCGGGCCGCTGCTGACGGAGTTCAGTACAGCGCAATATTTCAGCGACCCGCTGTTCTTTCGCTACTTCATTAATATTCTCGGGGAGCCTCAATATTTCCTGCCCGGCCTTTTTCTGAACAACCCAGCCAAAGGTTATGTAAACTACCAGCTGTGGACCATCCCCTTCGAACTCGGCTGCTATATCGCCATCTCGGCAATTGGTGTCATAGGCGCGCGCAAGCGGCATTTCCTCGCGCCGCTGTCGGCCGCGGTGCTGATGACGATCTACGTCGCCTATCGAATCCACGCTGGGCAACCGGCCGTTCCCGCGGTCACGCGGCCCGTTGCGGGTCCATTGCTCGTCATTGCGTTTCTGCTTGGCGTAACGGCCTATTTCTATCGCAGCCGGATACCGGCAAATCCTCTGCTCAACGCCGCGATCCTGATTTTCAGCATCATATTGCTATCGAACCCCGTCGGCCAGATACCGGCGCTGGTCGGTCTTACCTACGTCACTGTCTATGTCGGCACGCTGAATCCGACCCGGATGTTCATCACCAAGGGTGCGGATTATTCCTACGGTCTCTACCTCTACGGCTTTCCGATCCAGCAGGCACTGGTTGATGTCACAACATTGGGCCTGAACCCTGTCCTGAATGCCGTCACCACGCTCGTGATAGCCGGCATTTTCGCCGGCTTTTCCTGGACCTACGTGGAAAAACCTGCGCTCAAGCTGCGCACGTTCCTCAAAATGGGGGAGGAGCGTATTCTTTCTTGGCGGGGAAAAACCGCCAGCCGTCTGACCGCAGGCTAGGGTTCCGCCTTCACGCCATCTGCAATTATTCAGATAATCGAAAATGGTAGCGGAGGAACGCTACCGCTTGAATAGTCCGCTTAAGAGCTTCCGCGTCTGAGCGATACGGTCAGGATCCTGATCTCCTCTGCAGCGGCTAGCGCGCAAGCAACCGCAAGCTCGCGCTAATCAACCCTCTGAATTCGGCAGTTCTACCACTGCCGATATTTTTTTGGTGCAATAGCGTCACGCTTGTTGAAGAGGCGGGTATGCGTCGCAAAGGCATAACATTCATAACACCCTAGGAAAAACAAATGCTTACGCCATAACATCGGCATAACCTGAATATAACAAAGTTATGTCTTTCTCATATAACATTCTGAATTTGGAAAAGGCTGTAATTTCAACGATGTAATGTCTGCCGGCTAAGATAGTTATGTCCATGTTATGCCAAGCACATAACGAAAGATTTGGCAGTTTTCTGCGGCTTTCCGGGCCAATTTTCGGCCATGTTATGGATGTTATATCGGAGCGACAGGCGGACGGTCCCCGCAGCCGCCGGCAATTCCCGCTCAATGCAAGAAAATCGAAGAAGAAGCCGAAAGCGAGGCGTGGGGGCGAGCGCGGCGCGCGGGGTGCGGGCGCAGGTCTCCCGCCCCCCCGTCACCCTGAGCCGCAGGGGTGGGCACAGGACGCCTGCGGGCGTGGGTGAGGGACGAGCGGGGGCGTCAGCCTTAACGCCGCTGTAGGGGGCACAGGACGCCCCGGATCACAGGCGCAAGCAAAAGGCGGACGTCTTTCAACGCCCGCCCGGTGCCAATCGCAATCGAAAGGTCAGTTTGTGATGATCAATTCGCGCGCAGCGGTCCCGCCCTTGCCCGCGATCGTATAGGTCAAGTCGGCCGTCTGCATGGAGAAGGCAGCGAAAATGCGGCGCACCTCAGGGTGGTCGTTGATCGACAGGATGAAGCGGCCTTTCAAAGTGGACAGATGATCAGCCATGATCTCGAATTGCCCGCGATCGAACATCGCCCGGCCATAGTCACGCTCGGACCCAAAATAGGGGGGGTCGAGGTAGAAGAGCGTGCCGGCTCTGTCATAGCGCGCAATGAAGTCAGCCCATGGCAACCGCTCGATGATGACGCTCGCCATGCGATCATGCACCGCCTCGATCATCGCGCCTAGCTGGGTGACGTCAAACCGCCCTGGCCGATCAGCCGCGACGCCGAAATGTCTGCCGGCGACCTTGCCGCCGAAGGCAAGGCGCTGGATGTACAGGAAACGGGCGGACCGATGCAGGTCCGTCAATGATGCCGGATCCATGGCGAGCAGCTTCTCGAAATTGGCCCGGCTCGTGATCTGGAACCGCATCATGTCGAGGAATGCGACATAGTGATGCTGGATCACTCGGAAGAAGGTGGACACATCCTCTGACCAATCGTTGATGACTTCACATTTGGGGCGGCGGTCGCGGCGCAGAAATACGCCGCCCATGCCGACAAACGCCTCCGCATAGGTTTGATGGTCCGTTGCATTGATGCGCTTTATGATGCGCGCGGCCAGCTGGCGCTTTCCGCCAATATACGGCGCAAGGGGCTTGGCAGGGGTCACCTGCTCAAGGGCGAATAGAAGATTCGACTCCATGTCTTTGTTTCCATACGAGTCCCCGCGCCGAGTCGGCGGGCGGGGTGGTCCTGTGGCGGGACCGAACGGGATCATGACGAGCTTGGATCGTCGGGCTTGGGCGGTGCAACGCCCCGGCCCCCCGCCTATTTCTGGCGGGGAATTCTCATCGCGCTGGCGCCGGTATCTTCACGAAACGGTCGCCCTGCTGTCGGATGATCGACCCATCGCTCAGCACATAGTCGGCGAAGGCTAGCACCTGGCTGCCAAACCACGCGTTGGCGCGCAGCATCCGTGTGGCGATCGGTACGATTTCCACCTCGTAATAGGCGTCGCGGGCGTCCTTCAGGCTGCCGAAACCCCCATTTACCTTCGGAATAACGCCGATAAGTTGCGGCGGCGTCCGGTGCGCGGCAAGCATGTCGTCGCGGCTGATGTCTTTGACGCTCGAAAATTCATCCTTCGCCGTGACGTCGGCGATCGGCATGATCTGCACCCCGTCCTTCTTGCCTTTCGGGATGTGGATGAACAGGTTCTTGAAATTGCCAACGCCTTTCGCCTGGCCCAGCTTGTCGCGGATCGCGTCGGCCGTTTTCGTGTCCGCCAGCGGCTCGTTCAGATAGAAGACGAAGCCGGCATGGGCGCCGTTCAGATAATAGCGGCGGCGAAACAGGGTCGCGTTTTCGCTGAGCAGCCCGGCCTGCAGCGCCGATAGCCATTCTGGCATTCCATACACCTCCTGAGCGACATCGGGCTGTTGCAGGTGAAAGATATGGCCGGGCTTGAACTCATGGATGTTGCCCAGCGGGCCGTTGACGAACCAATAGACATCGCGCTCTACACCCACCCGGGTGTGGACTGCGGGAGCGTGGCCGATCGTCGCCAACCGCCCTGCATTGTTAGGCACCCATTCCAGATAGCCATTGCCCATCTGCACGAAGTCCAGCGCGAATCGCTCGAAATCATCCGCGCCCAACCAGCGCGAAGGGATCATCTGCGCGACCAGCAGATTGACTTTCAGAGCCACGGCGCTGCGATGATAGGGCGCCATGTTGAACGTCTGTGCCAGCTTCCCCATGGGCAAGGGCGGCTCGTACCAGCGGCCATTGTGCCAGATTTCGAAATATTGGGCCAACTCGCGCCGGTCCAGCACGCTTTCGGTGTCGCCGAAACTGAAGACGGAGCCGGGATGCGCGACCGCGTCGGCTTCCACCTGCTCAACCACATCGGTTGCGATTTCGGTCATATTCGCTCCTGTCAGTCGAAAAATGTTGCCGAGCCGCCTTCGCCCTCGCTGGCGCTGCCAGCGTCGAGCGGCTCGTTGGAAAGTGCGTGGAGAAGCGCCCAGGCAAGGTCCGCATGGCCGATCTGGCCGTTGCGCCTGGCGATATAGGTGACGCTTTTTTGGCCGGCGGTCAGCGACGGGCGGATTGCCATCAATGCCTGCATGAGGTCGGTCCACCCGCTATCGAACTCGATACGCTGGGCGCGGAATATGCTTTGGGCCTTGATGACCAGCGCGGTCTTGCTGGCGACCGAATATTCGATCGACCGCACCATGGGAAACCAGTTTGCCACCAGATCGCGGACGGCCTTGCCGCTGCCAGTCGTGTCGATCGCAATGTCGGTCACATTGTAGCGGCCCGCGATATCCTTGATGAAATCGGCCTGCCCCTGAAAATCGCGACCATTCAGTCGATATTTTTCCAGTACGCGGAATTTTCCGCGCCCGGCATCGGTCGGCGGCGCCACGACGACCAGAGCGGCATCGTCGCGGCCTTGTTTGTTCGGATCGTAGCCGATCCAGACTGGCGCATCGTGAAAGGGCCGTGCGCCCGGAATATCGACCAGCGCAGGTTTGAAATCGCGCCATTTGAGGAAACTGTCCACCCGCGCCGGCGCAAGGCGAGAAAAGGGGAAGCTGCTCTCGCTGTCGTCGACGTCCTCGCATTCGTAGAGGTTGCTGAATTCCTCGTCCGTGCTTTCGCGGCGCAGCTCGTCTACGTCGACCAGCTTGCCAAGGCCCCCGGCGACCGCGTCATGGATCGTCAGCAGATGCTGCCAGCTGCCATCGGGCATCCGCGCGCCGTGGCGCAGGTTCTTCAGGCTGACATCGAATGCGACCTGTTCGCCCTTGCGCCGCCCCTTGTTCCATTCCTCGCCCGACCAGAAGGCATAGCTTTCATGCGCCTTCGTCGACGGCGTGGAAAAATAGGTCTTCTTGTAAATCTTGTGCGTCGCCATCGCGCCGGCGACCTTGTTCAGCTGGGTGAAGCCATGCACCCAGCCATATTCGTCGAAATAGAAATCGCCGCTCTCGCCCTGCGCGGTGGCGCTGTTGGTCGACAGGAAATAGAAGCCCACCTGATCGATAGAAGGCCCGGTCGGTTCGCCATCCTCATCGTCGGGATATTGCCCGACGAAATCGAGCATGATGATCTTGCCCTTCAGTTCGACGCCGGTGACGCGCCGGACCCACCCGACGATTTCGCGGCGGAATTTGAGCGCCTGGCGCTCGGACGCGGACAGGAATATCTGGTTGCGGGGCCGCCTATCCTCATCGACGCTGTCGGCGCCGGCGGCCTCCAGGATCGCTTCAGCGACCTTTGCCACGGCTTCGCGCGCGAAATAGGCGGTCGCGCCAACCTGTCGGCTCTTGCGCAGCTTGCGGGTGCGCTCGTGCCGATGCTCCCACCATAATTCCTGATAGTCGAACGTCCATGCGTGGAAATGGTCCAGCAGCTGCCGCCACTGGTCCAGCGTCAGAAAATTGCGGCGCTTCTCCGCCCGCTTGGCCTTCGCCTTGTCGTCGTTGCGCGCGGCGACCTTTTCATTGAGGTCGCCTTCCTTGCCGCTCTGGTTATATTTGCGGATGCGCGCGGCTCGCTCCATCTGGCGCATCAGGAAATCGACGCGCTTCATGTCGCCTTCGTTGAAATCCGGCTTGTCCAGATAGGTGGCGATCTTCGCCTCGATCCGGTCCTCGATCACGACGACCGGCGGATCGAAATCCCATCTGTCGCGGTTCTTCCAGCTGGATATCGTCCCTTCGCTGACGCCAATCTCATCGGCGATGTCGATGATGCGCCAACCGCGCCAGTAAAGCGACCGCGCCTCGCGGCGCTGGGCGCGGCCCACCTGTCGGCTGATCGCCTGATAGTCGTCGGGTTCGGATAGGGCAGCGCCGCGCATAGCCTGCCATCCACCCACTTCCGGCCCCTGTGTCGCGGGGGTCGCCGGGTGACAGCGCGTCCTACCGCGCCCGCGCGTTGCCTAGAAGCCTCCGGATCGGCTCTTCGTCCATCAGACGAAGCGGAAAAGCCCCCGCCGACACTGGAGCCGACACATGAAGACCAAGCCTTTCCTGCTCGCCACCGCCGGTTCGACCGTCGACGGGCGCAATATCGACGACAAGCTGCTGAAGGAAATGGCTTCCAGCTACGATGTGAAGACCTATGGCGCCCGCCTGAACATCGAGCATATCCGGGGCGTATCGGGTGAAAAGCCGTTCAAGGCCTATGGCGATGTCCTCGAACTGTCGACCGCCGAAGTGGACGTCAATTTCAATGGGAAGACGGAAAAGCGCCTGGGCCTCTATGGCGTGTTCGACGTCACCGGCGATGCCAAGGCCCTGAACGACGCCAGCCAGAAGGTTTATCCCTCGATCGAGATCGAGGATAATTTCGCGGGCAAGGGCTTTGCCTATCTTATGGGCTGCGCCCTCACGGACAGCCCGGCGGCCATCGCGACCGAGCGGCTTCAGTTCAATCGTAACCGGCCCGGCACGATCAATCTGTCGCGCGATGAATCGGCCGCGCTCGAATTCGTCGATGATGCGCCCGGCAATGATGGCGCCGGTTTCTTCTCGAAACTGTCGGGCCTGTTGGACAACTTCGCCGGCAAATTGAGTACGATGGAGAAAGTCGAGGAAAAGCCCAAGCCGGAGGAAAAACCCGCCGCTTCGTTCGATTTCTCCGCCTTCAGATCGATGTTCGAGGAATTCGGCAAGACTGTGACGACGGAGATCGGCGCGATCCGCACCGAACTGCGCAGCGAAGTCGATGGTCTGACCCTGCAGTTCAAGAAGCTGTCGGACGAAAAGGAGGAAACACCCGCGCCGCATTACAGCCGCCGCCCGCCGTCCAACGGCAAGGCCGCCAATTATGACGGCGTCTTCTAACAGCCCCGCCCCGACAACCGCCTAACTGCCAAGGAACAATCACATGGCGAAATATACTCTTTCGGATCGCGGCCGCCGGGCGCTCGATGGCCTCTACACCGCGATTGCCCAGATCAATGGCGCTTCGCGCGGCGTCCACCACCAGTTCGCGCTGGACCCGGCCTCCGAACAGCGGCTTGAGGATTTGCAGCGCGAACAGGTGGGCTTCCTGCAGCGCGTCAACATCATGCCGGTCCGCGACATGATCGGCCAGGTGATCGGCATGAACACCCACAATCTGATCGCAAGCCGCACGTCGCGCGCCAATCTGCCGCGCAAGCCCAAATATGTCGGCAACCTGCAGGATCGCAAATATCAGCTGCACGACACCGAATTCGATACCCTGCTGCCGTGGGAGATCATCGACGCCTGGTCGCGTTTCCCCGACTTCGCGCAGCGCTATGCCCGCCATGTCGCCATCTCGATCGCGCTCAGCCGGATCATGGTGGGCTGGCATGGCGTCACGGCGGCGGCGGACAGCGACCCGGATGATAATCCGATGGGCGAGGATCTGAACATCGGGTGGCTGCAGAAGCTTCGCCTTGAAAAAGCGGATCATGTCATGGGCCGTGCGACCGTCACGGCGGGCGGGGTCACCACCGCCACTGGCGCGGCCCAGCCCATCTATATCGGCCCGTCCGCCGACATTGCCGATGGCGATTACAAGAATATCGACGCGCTGGCCTATGACCTGATCGCCGGCATGCCCAGCTGGGCGCGGGGTTCGACCGATCATGTCGTTCTGGTCAGCCAGGATCTGATCGACGAAAAATATTTCCCGATGGTCAACCGGCCGCTCGCCGACACGACCGACGGCGGCAAGTCCACCAGCGACCAGACGGTATCGGATATCGTGATGTCGACCAAGCAGGTGGGCGGTCGCCCGGCCGCGATCGTGCCCTTCTTCCCCGAAGGCACAATGGTCGTCACGCCTCTGGCACCGTCCGGCGCGACCGACGGATCGAACCTTTCGATGTATTATCAGGAAGGGTCGCGCCGCCGCTACATCAAGGATGAGCCGGAAAACAAGGCGTCGCTGGTCGACTACAACAGCGTCAACGAAGGCTATGTGATCGAGGATGTCGATTTCATGGTCATGGCCGAAAATATCACCTTCGGTCAGCGCCCGTAATACCCAGGGGGCTTTGACGGCGCGGCTCTGCCATCCGGGGCGGACCGCGCAACAGCCCACATCATGGCCGTGGCGGGGTGCGATGCTCTGCAACCGCCCGGTCGGCCGCCGCCGGATAGCGCGGCCATTTTGAAGGAGACACCATGGTCAGCCCGTTCCGCCGAACCCAGCAGAAAATCCGCGCGCAGATGAGCGGCGCGCCGATCGCCGCCGGCACCGCCGTCGCGCCGTCGGAACCGGCCGGTGATACGGAGGCGGGCCGCGAATATGCGACCATGCGCGTGCTGCTGCACGACGATCTGCGCAAGCTGGCCGACGTCGCATCGATCGAGGCGCGCAACCCCATGAAGGCGGCGATGGCGGCGGCCTACCGGGACTGGATAGACGGCGTCCTGGCCGCCGGCGAACAGGGATTGGCGTCGCAGGATGAAATCCTCGTGACCAACATGATCTGGGCGATCGACTATCGCGATTTCGATTATGCGCTGCGCCTGGCGGCGCATGTCCTGAAATTCAACCTGGTCCTGCCGGAACGCTACAACCGCACCGCCGCCTGTTTCGTTGCCGAAGACATCGCCACCGTGGCGCTGGAACAGCATGAGGCCGTGACGCTGGAACAACTGGTCCGCGCCAATGCGCTGACGGCCGGCGCCGACATGCCCGATCCCGCCCGCGCCAAGCTGCACAAGGCCATAGGCCGCGCCTATGAGCGCCGCGCCGAAGCCTTCGATCCCACCGCCGACAATGCGCCGGCGGGCGGCAAGGCGGCCTATACCGAAGAAGCGCTCAACCATCTGAAGCGCGCGCTTCAACTCGACAGCAATGTCGGCGTGAAAAAGGATGTCGAGCGTATCGCCCGAACGCTCAGGAAATTGGCGGAGGCTGCCGAAGCCGGCAACCGATAGCCAGAACAGCCCGCCCCACGGCGCTGGGGGGCGGATGGACGGTCCGCACGGCCCTGCACGGTCCGCACGGCCCAGCCATCCTCACCCCCCAAAATCTGACAGGAACCACCGACATGACCGGCCTTATTTCCTCTCCGGTGCCCGCGCCCGATCCCGCCGGCGCGCAGGTGGTGGCCGATGGCTGGTTTCCGCCCGTTGCGCTCGACGATGTGCGCGACCGCTTGCGCCTGGGTGAGGGCGCGGTGACCCACGCGCGCCTGGTCGAAGCGACGGAAGGCGCGATGGTCCATGCCTTTCGCGAACTGGCCGACTGGCGCACGGCGCGGGTTCTGGGCGGGGCGGTCATCCTCGAAGAGGTGACGGACAAAACGCTGAACGGGCGCAACTATGCCGTGCTGTTGTGGGAACGCGTCATCCGCAATTTCGCCGGGGCGGAACTGGCGGCCGACTATCGCGACGTCACCGCCACCGATCAGGGCCTCGATCGCTCGGCGGAAAAGGATTTGACCAGCGACGAATTGCGCCGCCGCGCATTGGCGGCCGTTGCGGATTTGCGCAGCATCGGGGCTGAGCAGCCGGTGGAGCGCAATCGGGTGGAGTTGCTCTGATGCCGCTGACAGAACAGGAAGCGTTACTTCTGGATCAAAGCGCCGCGCTCTGGGACGCCTTTCTGGCCTTGCCGGTCGAGCATCGCTGTGACCGCGTGGAGTTCATGTCCTCGCTGCACGATTTGCAGCGGCACATTCTGGCCAGGCCCGTGCGCCGTGAACTGGCAAGTCGACCATGACAATCGTCACCGCCCTGGACGGCGAAACCGTGGATGCCATCTGCTGGCGCGCACTGGGCCGCACCCAGGGCGTGACGGAACAGCTTCTGGCGCTCAATCCCGGTCTCGCGGCGCTGGGTCCGTCGCTGCCGGGCGGCACGCAGGTGATCCTGCCCGATCTCGGCCAACTGGCGCCGGCGGTGCTGGAAACCGTCAATCTCTGGGACTGACATGCAAAAGCTTGACAGCCTGCGCGCAGCCATCGCCGCCGTTTTGCCCGAACTGCAGCGCAGCCCGGAAAATCTGCGGATATGGATCGAGCGCGGCGCGGGGCGGTGCCAGGGGACCAGGACCGACGCCTTCGGCTTCTCCTTTCAGGCCAGCGTCCTGATCGTCGAAATGCAAAGCGACATTCGCGTGGTCGCCCACGCCGTCTTTCGGTGGCTCCGGGTGCATCAGCCCGACCTGCTCACGCCCGGCCGCGATGGCTTTACGTTTGATGCCGACATTCTCGACAATGGCACCGCCGATTTGCTGTTGCAGATCCAGCTGACACAGAATGTGACGGTCGCGCCGCGCCCGAACGGGCAATATGATCTGGCCTATCTGACCGAACCTGATCCGCTGTTTCATGACGATGATGGCTTCGCCGGCGTTGTGCCGGTGCCGCCCCTGGCCGGCGTCGATCTGGATGGATGACGATCTGCAGGCGTTCGAGGCGTGGTTCGGTCGCATCCTTGCCGGCATGGACCCGGCGAAGCGCCGGCGCGCAACCAACCGCCTGGGGCAAAGGCTCCGGGCGTCCAATCTTGTCCGGATCGCGCAGAATGTCGAACCCGACGGCACGCCGTTCAAGCCGCGCCGCCCCCGAAAGGACCGGCGTGGCCGGCTGCGAAGCCGCGCCGGCGGCAAAATGTTCAAGGGCCTGCGCTATGCCCGCAACTGGAAAATCGACGCCGATGAAGATGGCGTGACCATCTATCCCGCCACCAATGCGGTCGATCGCGTGGCGTCGGTCAGCCATTTTGGCGAGGTTGCGGTTGTCGGATATCTGCGCGGCGGCGCGCCCATCCGCGCGCGCTACCCCGTCCGGCGGCTTCTGGGCTTCAGTCCGGAGGATGATTTCCTCACGCTCGAAGTGGCCGCCTCCCTCCTTGATCCCGATGCCGACTAGGTAACAGCGCCTGCTACCATGGCCATCCCTTCGCGCGCGCGACGAGCCGGGCGAAGGGATGGCCATGTCCTTCGAAGCCCCAGCGTCCGTCGCTATCGAACTGTCCCGCCTGCCGGCCCCGCAGGTTGTCGAGACACTGTCTTACGAGACGATCAAGGCGGACTTCCTCGCCTTGTTTCAGCAATTGATGGCCGATGCCGGACTGGCTTTCGACGCGCTGGTCGAAAGCGATCCGGTCATGAAGCTGATCGAGGCGGCCGCCTTCCGCGAAATGCTCCTGCGCCAGGACTTCAACGAGCGCGCGGTGTCGATGCTGATCGCCAAGGCGACGGGCGCCAATCTGGAAAATCTGGCCGCCTTCTACGGCGTCGTACGCCTGGTTGGGGAGGATGACGACCGCCTGCGCCGCCGGGTGCTGCTGGCGCCCGATGCCTTCACCGTGGCGGGACCGGAGGCGGCCTATGTCTTCCACGCGCTCAGCGCTGATGTCACGATCGCCGACGCCGTCGCGACGTCGCCCGCGCCCGGTGAAGTGCTGGTCAGCCTGCTGAGCGAAACCGGCGATGGCACGGCATCGCCGGCGCAGATCGCGGCGGTGGCCGCCGTCCTCGATAATGACGAGGTCCGCCCGCTGACCGACCATGTCAGCGTCGCCAGCGCTGCCCGCGTCGATTTCCAGATCGATGCCATGCTGACGATCGCGGGCGGCCCCGATCCGGCGATCGTGCTGGCGACCGCCAGCGCGGATCTGGAAAGCTACAAGGATCAGCGGCGGCGGATCGGCCGCATCGTCGCGCGCGCCGGGCTGATCGGCGCGCTGCAGGTTGAAGGGGTGGAAAATACCAGCCTTTCCCTGCCTGCGGCGGATGTCGATCCCGGCCGGACGGGCTTCGCCCATGCCACCGCTACGTCCGTGACGGTGGCGCCATGACCAGCATCCTGCCGCCCAATGCCTCCAGGCTGGATCGCGTGGTCGAGGAAGCCATCGCCACTCGCCTGGACGACGTACCGGTCGCGATAGACCGGATATGGAACCCGGCGACCTGTCCCGCCCAGCTGCTCCCCTGGCTCGCCTGGGGCCTCTCGCTCGATTTGTGGAATGCGAACTGGACGGAGGCGCAGAAGCGCGCCGCCGTCGCCGACGCCATCCGCTTCCAGCAGCGCAAGGGGACGCCCGCGTCCCTGCGCACCGTACTGGATCGTTTCGATCCCATGATCGGAATCATGGAATGGTTTCAGGATCGCGACACGCTCGATCCCTACACATTCCGCCTGGAAATGCCGCTCCGCGCCGACAGCGACGTCATCTACGACGACGCCCTGGTCGAACAGATCATGCGCGATATCGCGCAGGTGAAGCCGGTGCGCGCGCACATGACGGCGGTCTTCAAACTGGTGGCGGAGGCGCGCGCCTGGCTGCTGTCGGCGGCGGCGCTGGCGGGGCAACGCCGTCTGGCCATCCCCGTCGATGCCGTCGCCGCCACCGATCCGGTCTGGAACAGCTATCTCCAGACTGAAGATGGCGAGCCACTGCTGACCGAAGCCGGCGCTTTTCTTGAGGAGCAGCATTGATGCAGCCCATTTCGCTCATCATCACACAGGCCGGACTGGACGCGCTGGTCAATGCGCAGGACGGTACGACCGAACCGATCATGGTCACGCAGGTGGGGATTACCGCCACCGCCTTCACCATGGCCCCGACCATCACCGCGCTGCCCGACGAGTTGAAGCGGCTCGATACGGTGTCGGGCGAGTCCGTCAGCGAAAATGTCATTCACATGACCGCGCTGGACAGCAGCGCCGATGTCTATGACGTGCGCGGGATCGGCCTCTACCTTGAGGACGGGACGCTCTTTGCCGTCTATGCGCAGGAAAGCGAATTGTTCAGGAAAGTGGCCAAAACCACTTTCCTCTTCGTTCAGGACTTGTCCTTCTCCTCCGCGATCGGCGGCTCGATCGTTTTTGGCGACGCGCTTTTCCTCAATCCGCCGGCGACAGAGACAGTGGCGGGCGTGGCCGAAACGGCGACGCAGGCGGAGGTAGACACCGGCGCCGACGATGCGCGGATCGTGACGCCGCTCAAATTGCGGGTCCGGCTGCAGGCGGTGATTGACGCGCTGACCGGCCTGATCGGCGATCTGGATGCGGATGTCTCGGATCAGATCGACGGGCTGGCGGCGGCGCTGGCGGCGCTGACGGGGCGCACCATCACCGGCGCAGGCATTGCGACCGGCGGGGGCAGTCTCTCCGCCAATCGCACCATCACCGTCAGCGCGGCCAGCGCGGCGGAAATCGCGGCGGGCGTTGCCGCCGGGAAAGCGATCACCCCGGCGGGGCTATCGGGCCTTCTGCGCGCGATCGCGCCGAACGGCCATGCCTTCATACCGGGGCAGGGCGGCCTGCGCCTGATGTGGGGCCGCTTCACCTCGGCCGCCAACGCCGTCACGCCGGTCTCTTTCCCCGACAGCTTCGCGACCGCCTGTTTCGTCGTCATCGCCGATGGCGTGAAGAACAGCGGCGCGGACAGCCAGGATAACCCGGCGGGCGTCGATTACGGCTCCATAACCGCGTCGGGCTTCTCCGTCTTTTCCGCCGACGACAGCAGCAATGCCTGCGGCTACATCGCATTGGGGGTCTGATCGATGACGATCTATTTTTCCGCCCATCGCCGCGGCTTCTTCGACGGTCGCTTTCATGACGCGTTGCCGGCCGACGCGGTCGCCATTTCCGACGATCAGTATCGTCAGCTGCTGGACGCGCAGGCCGCCGGCGCCGCGATCGATGCCGACGCCAGCGGACTGCCGAAAGCCGCGACGCCCGCGCGGCCGACACTGTCGGCCCTGCGCGCCGCGACGATCGAGAAGGTCAAGGCGCAGGCGTCGCGGCGCATCCTCGCCATATCGCCGCTCTGGCAGCAGATGAACGATCTGCGGCTGCCGACGGACGATGGCGATGCGCGCTTCGCCCGTATCGATGCGATCCGCCACGCCTCCGACGCGATTGAAGCGGACGTCGCGGCCATGTCCGCCCGGTCGATCGAGGCGCTCGACCTTGCCACCCACATAGCCTGGCCGGAGTAAGACCATGGGCAAGATTTCCTCGCTCCCCCTGCTCGACGCGGATGACATGGACGGCCTGGTGACGGTCCCCGTCGTCCAGCATCAAAAGACCTGGCGCTCGCCGGTGTCGCCGATGATAGAGGCGCTGGCGGAACCCTCCATCTACAAGGCTCGCCTTGCAGCCGCGACGGCCGAAAGCGTCGTCGGTCCCACCTATGCGACGATCGCCGCCGGCCTTGCCGCCACCATCGATGGCCAGTCCTTTGCCGTGGATGGCGGCGGCGGCACCGTCTTCATCTATCGCAATGTCGGGGGCAGCGCGGTTTTCCAGCGCCGCCTGGCGACGGCGGAGGCGCTGGGTGCGGCCGACGGGGCGTTCCTGATCGGATTGCCGTCGGGCACCGTTGGCGGGAAGCTGGCGCAGTTTGCGCCGTCCATCGCGGATGTACCCTTTGGCGCGATTGAGGGGCGCAGTCCCGACAACGCGGCCCATAATGGCGACGCCCTCGACGCCGCACTGGCGGCCGCCGATGATGAGGTCTATCTGCCTTCGGGCGATTGGGTGGTGGCGCAGACACCGAACAATCCGACCGCCAAGCACTTCACCGGACCGGGCAGGCTGTCGATGGTCGATCCGGACGGCGGCTTCCATCAGCTGACCACCTATGCCGATCGCGATATCGTCGTGGGCCGCGAATATCTGGTGCGCGTCTATGCCCGGCTGTCGATCGGCCCCAGCGGCCTTTCCACGCAACTGAACATTGCGGGTTTCGGCGACAGCACGATGGAGGGCTTCCTGTCCGCCCCGGCCATCCGCAACGGCTATTTCCTGTTCCAGAACATCATGCCCCGCCTGCTGCGACAAGAGGGGGTCCATAATGTCATCGCCGCCAACCATGGCGTGTCGGGGACGTCCTGGGTCCATTTCGACGCGCTCAGCCATATCAGCGCCGACACCGACCTGGTCATCATCAAATATGGCATCAATGACCGGGCGCTTGATCCATCCCTCTTGCCCCGCGAGGCGCTGGCCGCGATGGCCGTGGCCATGGACGCGAAGCTTGCCGAACTTCGCGAGGCGCGCGGGGTCGAAACACTGGCGATCATCCTCATGGGGCCGAACGCGACCAAGGATCAGGTCAATGGGCGCAACGAAGAATGGTACGAGCAGTTGCGCGCGCTGTACGTGATGGTTGCGCGCAAACATGCCTGCTGCTTCTTCGACACCTATGCCTATCTGCGCGACGCGCGATCGTCCGGCCTTTTCTGGCTCGATGCGACGGTCATCAGCGGCGAAGTCGTCAACGTCCACCCGCTCGACAATGCCGCGCAATGGATCTGGGGCGGCATGGTGCGCCATGTCTTTCCGCGTCATGAGCATAGCTATTGGGCGGCAAATAATTTCACGGTCAGGGGCGAGTTGGCCGGACCTGTTTCACTGACGAAGATGCCGATCGATTATGTCCAGGCCGGTGAATTCGGCAACACGCGCGAATTCGTTCTGGAAGAGGACGGCTTTCCGGCGACGGGCTTCCTCGATACTCGCCTCAGCCCCGATCGCTACGCGGTGCAGGAATTGTTTCCGCTCGCGATCAACGGGCGCAAATATACGCGCTTCGCCGCCAACGCAGCGGCCTGGGGCGGCTTCTGGACCGGCTTTCCCGTCCCGATCGTCTATAGCAATGGCTGGGGGGCTGGGCCGGAAGTGGATGTAGCGCCCTTCGCCGTGCGCGACGAAAGCGGCGAGGTGACGATCGGCGGTTCTTTCGCCGACGGCGATCCTGCGGCCAATACGATGATCGGCGCCTTGCCGCTCGGCTTTCGCCCGCCGCGCTACGCTTATGGATTCGCCATCGGGTCGGAGGGGCAGGTCATTCCGGTTCGCTTCGACGCCGACGGCGCGATCTATCTTCTAGCCGCCGGCGATCCTCTGAAAATGGTGCTGCATGGGTCGTTCACGGCAGCATAGGGATTAAAAATCACCTTTTCTTCTGAGCACTTATAAAGGCATGCCAAGGCTTCATGCCATACTGCTTATTCTCATCACCGAAAATAATTTGCTCGGGCAACGCATTTAAAAATATATACATGGATGTTGAATTATCGACCGGACCATTAAATACGCGAACCCATAATTTTTGATCGGGATGTTCATATTCTCGAGAATTTCGAGAAAATATTCCGGTGGGGGTGGAGTTTCGTACCGCTGTTCCTGAGGATACCAATTTCTCGCGATCAGATATTGCGACTGCCGCCAATGCCTGATTCCAACTACCCGTTCTTGGCCATACTTCGACAACCCACATCTCCCCGCTTTTGAACACTCTGTGTCCGAAAGGCATAGGCTCATCATCAGCTGATGACTTTGCTCCAGAAGCATCGGCTCGCACTCTATCTACCCAGTCATTGGACTTGAGATTGACGCAAAGCCTGACCTTAAGCGCTGCAGGCATTAGATTTGGGTCGAAGTTACCATTGAAAAGACCGATCAGGCGAAAAGTCGGGCGATCATTCTCCAGCGCGCGATCCAACGCATATGCCAGTTCCTCTATGCAAGGACGGCTATCGATGCTGTTCTCGGATACATATATGACCCAAGCCGAAATCTCAGGGTCAGCAATGTGATTTGCGATCTGATCCCAAAGGAGTTGGCCAGAGATTAATTGATTACGGTCATACCGAACGTCGATGCCGCCTTCCTGCATCTCTTTAATGATATGATCGATGTCTCCGTCATTATTATCGCGCCAAGCATATGTTAGCCAAATTGCGGTCATCTTATTAAATCTCCGACAAGAGGATGCGCGGTAGGTCGCATCCTGTACGCAATTTTGCGGCATGAGGGTAGCAGCCCGCGCTACCCACGCGGCCTATTCGCGCGCGCGCAGCGGCTTGGCATGGCCAGTCCATGACCGCTACCGATCCCGCCAATCTCGCCGCCATCAAGTCCATGGCCCAACAGGCGGCCGATATCGCGCTGGCGGAAATCACACCCATTCTCTCGCGCGTCGATCGGGCGCTGCTCCTGCAGGAAAACAAGGTGGAGACTTCCGTTCCGGCGCTGATGAAATGGGCCGGGGGCATCCTTACCGCGATCCTGACCGCCGGCATCATCGCGCTTTTCTTCTGGCTCGTCAGCAGCGTCAGCGAAATGCAGCAGACGCTCGTGCGTATAGACGAGCGGCAAAAGGCGCAGGTCGACGGGCTTGATACCCGCTTTTCCGACTATGACCGGCGGATACGCCGGCTCGAAACTCTCCATCAACTCGACGGGGGCGAAAAGCCATGAAACCCAAACTGGTCGACGACTGGCGCCGCGCCTGGCGCTGGTGGAGCGTGCGCCTCAATGTGCTGGGCACGACGCTGCTGGCATGGTTCCTCGCGGCGCCCGATGTCGCCCGTGAAATCTGGGCTGCGCTGCCCGCCGAACTGAAGGCGGAACTGCCGCCGCGCATCGCCTACCTGATCCCGCTCATCATCCTGTTCGCGGCCAATGTCGCGCGCATCCTCAAACAGGGGGACCATCATGGTGAGTAAAGTGCAGAGGATCGCCGGCGGCGGTCTCGCCGCCATCGTCGGGCTGGCGACGGCGCAGATGCTGTTGACCAGCATCCCGTCCGATGAAAGCGGGCGCAAGGTCCGCGTCGAAATCGACAAGGCGGGTGTCGCCAAGGTGCACCATGTCAGCGGCCGGCAATATCTGCGCGCCTATCTCGACATGGTGGGCGTGGCCACGGCCTGCGACGGCCTGACCAGCTACAAGGGCCGCAAGATCAGGATCGGCGATCAGTTCACCGAAGATCAGTGCGCGGTCATGCTGGAAGAGGAACTGGTCGTTCACGCGAAAGGCGTCATGCAATGCACGCCGGGCCTGGCGCTGACGATCCCCCGGCGCGACCATGCCCGTTTCGCGGCCGTCTCCCTCGCCTACAATGTGGGCGTGGGCGCTTATTGCGGATCGACCGCCCGCGTTCGGTTCAATGCGGGCCAGATCGGCGCGGCCTGCGAGGCGATCACCTGGTGGAACAAGGCCGGCGGCAAGGTCGTGAATGGCCTTGTCGCCCGTCGCAAGCGGGAGCGGGCGGAATGCGTGAAGGACGCATGATGCGCCGACGCGCCTACCTTGGCGGCGTCATGCTCGCGCTGTGCGTGACGGCCGGCTGCAAATCCATGCCGTCGGCGGCCGGCTGCGACAAGGCCGCAAAGGCGCGGGCCGTGGCCGAACAGGCGATCAGCACCATCGATCTTTTCTGTCCGCCGGCGCGCGGATGGACAATGCGCCGGTCGGTCGGCGCGGCAGAATGGAAAGGCCCAAGATGAAAATAGCGTCTCTTTGCCTCGCCCTGGCTGGTCTCTGCGTACCGGTATCCGTCGCCGCACAGGGTAGCCAGGGCGTGGGCGTCCTCAACAAGCCCCTGTCCCCCACGGCGTTCCAGATGGGCGGCGTCGATCCGACGGGCAAGCTCAAGGCGGTGAAGGTCGATGAAGACGGCAATCTGCTGAGCGCGGCCGACAAGCAGGAAAATGTCACGCTTGCCGCTGCGAACGTCGCGTCCGCCGCCGCCACCATCTTCGGCGGCAGCTACGTCTTCAGCCAGTCGTGCGCCAGCTATAATGGCGGGGCGCTCGCCCTGCGCTATCGCGGGCCGGATGGAACGACGATGGTGACGCTTCTGACCCGTACCGCCTCCGACAGCACCGGCGGCGCGCAGCTGGCGCTGGGGTCGAACAGCGTCCTCGATGTAACCCTGCCTGCCGGTTCGACCGGCTGCAACGCCACCCTTTCGCGAGTGCCATGACCATGATCCGCCGCTTCCTCTCGTTTGTCGCCCTCGCGGGCATGATCCTCTCCCCCGCGTCTGCGCAGGTCGTCGTCAACAGTGCCGGCGACCTCAGCTTCGTGTCCCGATCGGCGAACGGCCTGACCGTGCGCGGCGCGCAGGTCGGGGCGCAGGGTGGGACGCATGGCACCTATGAGGACGCTGCCATTGCCTGGGCCATCGCGAACGAGCCGGACGGGCGGCCGCAGGTCAACGGCTTTACCGACGACAGCCAGCTTTCGACCTATGAGGATCGCGACAGCGTGGCCCTGTTCGCGTCGAACGTCGCGCCGCCGCCGACGCAAACCGTCGCCGCCGTCGCCTTCACCGCGACCAGCGTCACGCTCGCCAGCGCCGCCAGCCCCGCCGTCATCGCCGGCATGATCGTCGATACCAGCGACGCGACCAAATATTCGGGCCGCATCAGCGCCATTTCCGCCAATCGGCTGACGCTGACGGTCACTGGCTGGTATCGCATGGGCAATATGGCGGCGGGCCAGGTGCCGACCGGCACGCCCACCCTCTACATCAATCCGATCACGAAGGTGTGGGCCAACAACTCCAACATCATCCTGCGCGCCAACAGCCACGCGAAACGCGGCGCGGCCTTCGAAATCGGCGTTCTCAATAACAAAGGCGCGCTGACTTACGGTACGGGCAGCCCCGGCGCCAACAGCGGCGACAACATGCTCTGGGGCATGGATGTCGTCAGCCTGGGCGTCTATCGCGGCGGTGCTGCCTATATGTCTCGCGGCGACTTTCTGCGCGGCTATGTGTCGCGCGGCCAATATGGGTCCGGCTTCCATGTCGAGGACTGGTCGCAAAATCCCGGCTTCGGCTTCGTTACCGAAGCATCATCCGGCATCCCCTTTTCGGCACGGCCCGGCGGGGTCAAAGTCTGGGAGGTCGGGCTGCAGGGCAGCATGGACCTGGGCAATCAGGCGACGGCATCGCCCGTTGCTTTGCGCTATTATTCCGGCGGCAATGCGACGCCGACCGCGACCTACACGGTCGATACCAGCGGCAACGTCAGCCAGGTGTCAGCCGGGCCATTCTGCGTCAAGGCGCTCAGCGCGTGCGGCGACGAAGCGCTGCGGGTCGTGTCGGTCGCCAGCCAGGTCGACGCCGTGCAGATCACGGGTGCGGCGGCGGGCGGGATACCATCCGTCCTGGCGCGCGGCGCTGACGCAAACATCAACCTCCAGATCGGCGGCAAGGGGACCGGCAATATCCTTGCCACCAGCACGCTGCGCCCCGCGACCAACCAGGCCTATGACCTCGGCTCGGCTTCGTTTCGCTGGAAGGCGCTCTATCTTTCCGGACCCGTCGCCCGCAACGTCACCCTGGTCACTACCGGCGCTTCCTATGTCGCCAACGGCAATGACAGTCTGATCGTCGTGCGCAAGGGCACCGGCTCCGCCACCGCCATCACCCTGCCGGCCAGCCCGGCCACCGGACAGGAGCTTGTCGTAAAGGACGGGAAGGGCGACGCCGCGACCAACGCCATCACGATCACGCCCGCCAGCGGCACGATCGACGGCGCGGCCAGCCTCAGCATCGGCAGCAACCGGGGTGTCGCGCGACTGACCTATGACGGGACCGAATGGGTCGTCCTGTGACGCGGCAACAGGAAGACATCCCCGCCGATCTGTCCGAACTGATCCGCCTGGGATCGATCGCGTCGGTCGATCTGGCCGCCCGGCGCTGCACGGTGCGTTACGGCGATCCGGACGATGAGGATGGAGGGGCGGAAACGCCCCCCGTCGCATGGCTCGCCCTGCGCGCGGGCGATACGCGCAGCTGGTCGCCGCCCACGGTCGGGGAAGGGGCGATCCTCTTGTGCCCGGATGGCCAGATCGCGGCCGGAATCGCACTGCTGGGCGTCCCCAGCGATCAGTTTCCGCTACCCGGATCGACGCTGGCCGAACTGACCGAATATAAGGATGGCGCGCGCATCGGTTACGATCCGGTCGCCCATGCGCTGACCGCGCTATTGCCCGCCGGCGGCACCGCTTTGATCGAGGCGCCCGGCGGCCTCACGATTCGGGGCGACCTGCTTATAGAGGGCAATGTCACGCTGAAAGGCGGCATGGTTGCCGATGACGACGTTGTGGCCGCTGCCACCAGCTTGAGCCAGCACAAACATAAGGGTGTACAATCTGGAAATGACCTCACCGATACACCGGCATAATTAAATATCGATCTAGATTGTTACGCATTCGCAATGCATTGTCCTATTCTCTTTCACAGGGGAGATTTTGCGATGCGTAAGATGTGTTTTGTCACTTCATTGGGAATTTCTTGCAGCTTACTCGCCAGCGCACCTGCAAGAGCGGAAGGCGGTCTTGTGCCGGTTTCAGACGGCGCGGAGGTCGCGCCGCCACGTTTGACAGGTGAATGGGCGCAATTCGTCGGGATGGTTGCCAAAAGTTCGGCCATTTCGGCAGAGTCGGAGGTGAACAAAACGGCGGTTGATCAGGCTCAAAAGATTACCTGTCCGGCTGATAAAAACGGGCTTGACGATGGTTTTGACCAGTTCACTTATTCGCTAAATAAATCGGCCGCCGTAAAACTCAATTTTTATGCAAATGCGGACATGACCGCGAATGACAAAGTCGTTTTGCAGCAGTTGGTCTGGTACAAGGATATTCAGAACGCGAGTGGCGAAACGATCGCGCGCTGTGCCTCGGGCATTCTGGTCGCCGTAAAGGTAAAGGATGCTGGCGCTAATTTCAGTACATCTTTGCCCTTGCTGGCTGTGAATGGTGAAGCCAAATTACAGCAGGTCGATTATCGACTACGGACCTTCGGTATGTCCGGTACAGGAATCGACACGGCAATTCCTCCGGCACTCAAGCTGGGAAAATTCGATACCGAAGCCTATATTTCGATACTGCAGGCGGTGGATAAAATCCGCGACGCCGTAATCAAAGAACCTGCCACGGTTACCTTTCGGCCAAAAATCGCGGCTATCACCGCAGATGACGAGCCGGACGACTTGCTATCCGCGACGGCAGTCCGGGCTATGGCGATAGGTCAGATTTCAAAAGGAAAAAAATGCGCGTTCGCGCAGGGGGCGGTTGTCAACCGAAACTCGGTGACAGATGACGCCGTTCGTGAAGTATATGTCAATATCATGGGCAGCAATGCCTGCAGCGGCGACGTAATCCCGACCGATGCCGACAGAAATAGGGCCGGCACGGCGTTGACAACCTATTCCCTGAAATTCTGATACACTTGGCGACGGGGTAGCAGCTTCTCCTACCCGTCGCCCCTCTTCGCGCGCGCGACATTGCGGGGCAGGCATGGCCCCATGAAGGGCATGAGCGCGACAACCGGGAAAGCGATCGAAGGCGCGGATCATCTGGCGCAATCGATCTGCGACATCCTGTCGACCCCGCTGGGATCGCGGGTGATGCTGCGCGACTATGGATCGCTGCTCTTCGATCTTGTCGATCAGCCTTTGAACGCGGCAACCGCGATGCTGATGCGCGCCGCGACGGCGCTCGCCCTGCGCCGCTGGGAACCGCGCCTCCGGATCAGCCGCATAGCCCTGTCAGGCTCGCCCGCCGCCGGATCGCTGGCGATCACGGTCACCGGCACGCGGACCGACATGCCAGCGCCCACCGCGCGAACGACCCTTTCCATCCCGCTTCCCTCGATCATCGCCAGCTGAAAGGCACATCATGCACGGCATCACCATCCGCGAAACGACCATCGGCGCCCGCACCATCCGCACCGCCAGCCTGGGCTATATCGGCCTCATTGCCACGGCCACCGCCGCCGCCGGCGCGGCGACCGAGGCGCTGGACGCCGCCTTTCCGCTGGACACACCGGTCCTGGTCACCGATGTCGAGGCCGCCGCCGGCAGTGCAGGCACCGGCGGCACGCTTCGGGCCGCGTTGCAGGCGATCGGTGACCAGACAAGCCCGATCGTCGTGGTGGTGCGCGTGGCGCCCGGTGACGATCAGGCCGAAACCGACGCCAATGTCATCGGCGGGACCGACGGCAACAGCTACACCGGCATTCAGGCCTTGCTGGCGGCGCAGGGCAAGCTGGGCGTCCGGCCGCGGATCATCGGCGCGCCCGGCCTCGACAGCCAGGCGGTGACGGCGCAGCTGGTCATCGCGGCGAAGAAGCTGCGCGCGCGGGTCTATGCCCGCGCGATCGGCGACGATGTGGCGGACGTCATCACCTATCGCGAGAATTTCGGTGATCGCGAACTGACGCTGATCTGGCCCAACACCGCTGCTTCCTTCGCCGGCGACGCCGTCGCCCGCGCGCTTGGCCTGCGCGCGCGCATCACGGAGGAACAGGGCTGGCACAAGACGTTGAGCAACGTCACGATCGGCGGCGTGACCGCGCTGGCGAAGGATGTGCATTTCGACCTCCAGGACGAAAGCAACGACGCCGGCCTGCTCAACGCGGCGCAGGTCGTCACGCTGATCCGCAACGATGGTTTCCGCTTCTGGGGCAACCGCACCTGCGCCGGCGACGATCAGCCCGAATTCAGCTTCGAAAGCGCGGTGCTGACCAGCTTCGCCCTGCAGGACATGATCCTGTCGGCGGTCGCGCCCTTCATGGATCAGCCGATGACCATCGGCCTGGTCAAGGATCTGCTGGAAACCATCAACGCGCAGCTGCGCCTGCTCGTGACGGAGGGGCGGATCATCGGGGCGGAGGCCTATTATGATCCCTCGAAGAACAGTTCCGCCGCGCTGGCGGCGGGCCGCCCGACCATCAGCCTGAAATATACGCCGGCCGCGCCGCTGGAAAATCCGATCATCGAACTGGTCAACACCGCCGAATATTATGACGGCTTCGCTGACCAGCTCGCCTGACCCTCTCATCTGAAAAGGACAAGGCCATGGGCCTCCCACGCAATCTGGTGAACATCAACGCCTTCAAAAACGGCGTCAGCTATCTGGGCGTGATCTCCGAATTCGAACAGCCCAAGCTGGCGATCGAGACGGAGGATTATCGCGGCGGCGGCATGTTGGGCGCGATCAAGCTCGACAAGGGCGTCGCCGCGATGGAAGCGACCCTTTCCTTCGGCGGCCATGAAGTCAGCCTGGTCCGTGAATTCGGTACGACCAGCGCGGAAGGGACGCGTCTGCGCCTCGTCTGCGCCTATCGCGCCGACGATGGCAGCCCGGCCCAGGCGGTCGAAATCTATATCGGCGGGCGCTTCACCGAAATCGATCTGGGCAAGGATAAGCCCGGCGACCAGACCGAACATAAATATACGGCGGCGCTGTCCTATTATCGCCGCGTCGTCGACGGCCGGACCGAGGTGGAGATCGACTTCATTCGCGGCATCTTCATCGTCAACGGCGTCGATCGCTATGCGGAGATCATGGCGATCCTGCTGGGCTGATGCCGTCCATCCGATCCGCCGGGCGGCCTAATGCGGGGCTGCCGTCCGGTGGCGGGCCGGTGGGGGGACTTTCCTCTCCACATACCCCACCGGCCCAATCCGCCCCGCTTAATCAGAGGAACCCCGCATGACCGACCCGCAAGTCGCTGCCGCCAGCGAAAACAGGAACCGCTTCGAAACCGTCACCCTCTCGACGCCGATCGTCCGTGGCGAAACGAGGATCGAGAAGCTGACATTGCGCAAGCCCAGGGGCGGCGAACTGCGCGGCTTGACGCTGCAGGATATCCTTCAAACCGATATTGGAACCATCATCACCCTGGTCCAGCGCATTTCCGACCCGATCCTGATCCAGGACGAGGCCGAAAATCTGGAAGCCGATGACTTGGCCGAAATCGGGGGCACCATTCGCGGTTTTTTTATGACGGCGACCGAGAGGAAGGCGATCGAAAGCTACGTCGCGGGTCTCATGCCGAAGACCTGATGGCCAACATCGCGGCGGTCTTTCACTGGCCGCTGTCGGAGTTGCAGGCGCTCGCACTGGATGAACTGATCGAATGGAGCGGGCGGGCAACGGCCCGCTTCAACGCCATGTGGGGCGGCAAGGAAGGCTGATGAACAACAAACTGTCCCTGCTGGTCAATTTCATCGGCGTCGACAAGATGTCGGGCGCGCTCAAGAATATCGTCGGCCTGGGCGGCAAGGGGTCGAAATCCCTGCGCGCGCTGACCGGCGACGCGAAGAAGCTGTCCCGCAATCTGCAGTCGGTGCAACGCGAAATCGCCAAGGGCGCCGGCAACGTCACCCAGCTGGTCGACCGCGAACGGGATCTGGAACGTCAGCTGGACGCGACCAACAACCAGCTGCAGCGACAAAAGCGCCTCGCCGCGATCGACGCGGATCGTCGCGCCATGCAGCGGCGCGGCCAAGAGATGAAGGACAAGGGCGCGGGAAATGTCATGCGCGGGGCGGCACTGGCCGCGCCGCTCATCTACGCGACCAAGGCGGCGGGCGAATTTTCCAGCGGCATGGTCGATATTCAGCAAAAGGCCGAACTGACCAACGCCGAAACCGACAGGATGGCCAATAGCATCGTCCTGCTGGCCGCTGCCGCACGACAGCTGCCGGAGGATATGCGCGCAGGCGTCGATGTCCTGTCGGGATTTGGCCTGAACCCGCGCGACGCCGTCCGCATGATCGGCCCGATCGGGCGGCTTGGAACTGCGTTCAAGGTCGATTTGTCGGACGGCGCGGCGGCCGCCTATGCGAACCTCAACAATCTCCGGGTGCCGATCGCGCAGACGTCCGTCGCCCTGGACGTGATGGCCGCCGCCGGCAATGCTGGCGCCTTCGAAGTGAAGGACATGGCGCGCCATTTTCCAGGACTGACCGCGCAACTGCAGGCGCTGGGCCAGCGGGGCGTACCCGCCGTCGCGGATCTGTCGGCCGCCTTGCAAATCGCGCGGCGGGGTGCGGGCGACGCCGATGAAGCGGCCAACAATGTCCAGAACCTGCTGAGCAAGATCAACGCCCCGGCGACGGTGAAGGCGTTCGAGAAGAGCTTCGGCATCGACCTGCCTGCCGCGCTCAAACTGGCCTATGCGAAGGGCAAGACACCGCTGGAGGCCATCGCGGACCTGGCCGTCAAGGCGACCGGCGGCGACATGTCGAAGCTGGGCTATATTTTCGAGGATATGCAGGCGCAGTCCGCCCTGCGATCCCTGATCCAGAATATGGACGATTACCGCAAGATGCGCAGCGAGATCGCAAGGGCATCGGGGACGACCGACCGCGCGTTCGACCAGCGCATAGCACGCGATGCCACCGTGCAATGGCGGGCGCTGATGGGCACCATGTCTTCAACGGCGCTGGTCGTCGGGACAGCCTTATTGCCGGTCGCTCAGGACTTGATGGGCAGCGTCTCGTCCATCGTGCTGGCTGTCAGCGCATGGGCCGGCGCCAACCCGCAACTCGCATCGTCTATCGCAAAGGGCGCGGCGGCGCTGATCGCCTTTCGCATGGGGTTGGGCGTGGCCCAATTCGCGCTGGGTTCCATCATCGGCCCCATTGGCTCGGTCATATCGGTCGCGCGACGCGCGGGGCCTGTGTTGAGCCTGCTTCGCACCGCCGCGATCTTCATGGGGCAAGGATTTATGCGGGCCGGCATAATGATGATGACCAATCCGATAGTCCTCATCATCACCGGGATTGTCGTCGCGCTGGGAGCAGCCGCCTATCTCATCTATACCCATTGGGACAGGATCAGCGCGGCCTGGACCAGCGGCGTCGCGGCGGTCAAGGGCGCGATCGGCGGCTTGCCAGCCTGGCTGCGCAATATCGGCTCGATGATGATGACGGGCCTGCTGAACGCCATCAGTCCGATGGCGCTTGCCTGGCACTTGCTCAAGGTGGCGAAGAACGGCGTCACCGCCTTCAAAAACTATCTGGGCATCAAATCACCCTCTCGTCTCTTCATGGCGCTGGGCGGCCATGTGGCGGGCGGCCTCGAACGGGGCATCGATGGCAACCGCCACGGCCCGGCCCGCGCTGCAGGACGCATGGCGGCGGGCGTCGCGGCGGCGGGAGCGCTGGCGATGGCGGCACCGGCCGCCGCAGGCGCGCGGGGCAGGGGTGGACCAGGCGACGCGCCAGCGGCCGGCGATAGCTACCATTTCCATATCAAGCAGCTGCCGGGCGAAGACGCGGAAGCGCTGGCCGAAAAGATCATGGAAAAGATCAGGAAGGCGAAGGAGCGCAAGCGCCGGCGCGGATTCGAGGATGATGGCGGGTAGCACCGCCCGTCACCGGGCCACCCGGTCGCCTCGCGCGCGCGAATGACCCACATGAGGCCAATGGCCTCGCTCCCGATCATCAGCCCAGCGCATCTCATGACGCTGGGCATGTTCATCTTCGGCATGGACACGATCCCTTATCAGGATCTGCAACGGCGCATCAGCTGGCGGCATGAGGAGATGGACCGTTTCGGCGCCCGCGCCGCCAGCCAGTTCGCCGGTCCCGGCGAAGACCTGGTGACGATCGCCGGCCTGGTCGTCCCGGAAATCGCGGGCAGCTATGCGTCGATAGACCGCCTCATCGAAATGGCCGACACCGGCGACAACTGGCCGCTGGTCGACGGGCGGGGCTATGTCATGGGCCATTACCAGATAGAGGCGATGGAATTGGGCCATGTCGGCATCATGGCCGGCGGCCTGCCGCGCGGCCAGGATTTCACCATGGATTTAAAGCGGGTCGACGGATGACCGCGAACAAGGCGGGGCTGCGCCTGACCCTCGACGGCGTCGATCTGGCCGAAAAGGTCAACCCGCGTCACATGGAATTGACGCTGACCGAAAAGCGAGGCGGCGAAGCAGACGAATTGAGCCTGACGCTCCAGAACGCCGATGGCCGATTGGCCATGCCCGATCCCGGCAAGATCATCGCTTTGGCGCTGGGCTGGGAACAGGGCGACGATGTCGTTGCCGGACTGGTCGAAAAGGGCCGCTTCACCGTGGATGAAGTGGAGGCCTCAGGCCCGCCGGACAAGATCACGATTCGCGCGCGATCGGCAGACTTGTCCGGCGGCTATCGCAAGCGCCGCACCAAGGCATGGAAGGGCGCCACGCTGGGCGCAATCCTTGCGGAGATCGCCGGTCGCCATGGCGTGACGGCGCAGGTGCATCCCGACCTGTCGGGCCGGACCATCACCATCGACCAGAATGGCAAATCCGACATGGCCTTCGTCAAGGATCTGGGCAGCCGCTTCGATGCCGTCGCGACATGGAAGGACCGGCGGCTGATCTTCATGCCGGTGGGCAGCGACACGACGCCCAGCGGGACAGCCATCCCTGCGCTCACTCTGACGCGCCGCGATGGCTGGACGTGGAGCTTCACGCGCGCGGAGCGGGACGAGAATGACGGGGTCGAGGCGCAATGGCATGACCAGGGCGCCGGGCGCAGGAAGAAGCACTCCACGGGAGGCAAGAACCCAAAGCGCTTAAAGCGGGTCTATGCGAGCGAGGCAGACGCGAAGCAGGCGGCCGAGGCCGAGGCGAAGAAGCGCAAACGCGGGGGCTATCGTTTCGAATATGATCTGGCGATCGCCGACTGCCGCATCATGCCCAACAAGGGCGTGACGCTGAGCGGATGGAACAGCCGAATCGATGCGGTAAAATGGCTGGTCGAGAGCGTCGAGACGTCAATGTCGGGGCAAGGGTTGCGCCAGAGGGTGACGCTGGAAAGCGCGTAAAATCGGCTATTCGGATTTGAGCGTTGAAAACGATCAACCATATGCTATCCTCAAAATCGGAATTTGACGTTGAAATGGTGAGCCGATGGATCGCGTTGTTGTTCGATATTCGTGTGGCATTCCGTCTGCGGTGACGGCGAAATTGGCGCTCGCCGAGTTTGGTCATGATCGGGTCGAAATAGTGCGAAGCGATACGCGATCCGAGCATGAGGACAATGAGCGCTTCATGGCCGACTGCGAAGAATGGTTTGGCAAGAAGGTCACCGTTCTGGCGAGCGACGAATATGAAGACATTTGGGATGTCTACCGTCGCGAGCGGTTCATCGTTTCGCACCAGGGTGCGAAGTGTCGAGTTGAGATGAAAATGGCGCCGTTTCACGGCTACTACCATCCGACAGACACGCTCCTGTTCGGTTTCACTTCCGACAGGCGGGACGCTGAACGTGCTATCAGGCTGAAGGCTGGAAGCGCCGAGCTCATGAGGTTTCCGCTGATCGAGCGTGGCCTCACGAGGTCGGATTGCATGGCGATCGTCGAGCGCGCCGGCATTGATATCCCGGTGATGTATCGCCTTGGTTTCAACAACAACAATTGCATCGGCTGCCCGAAGGGCGGGATGGGCTACTGGAACATGATCCGGGTCCACTTCCCGGACCAGTTCGAACGCATGGCCAGTATTCAGGACGAGCTTGGTCCTGGCTCGTGGTTTCACGTTCGTCGCGGTGAGCGGATCTCGCTGCGAATGCTCCGGCCGGAAGACGGGGACCATCGAACAGAACCGGCTTTCGAATGCTCGATCATGTGCGCGCTGGCCGAACAGGAAATGGCCGCCTGAACTGACTCCACATCGTGAGGAGCATCGGGCACCAAGGCCATGATGTCGAATCTGCTTTATCTGCCCAATTGGACCGTGACGAACGTCGAGATCGATGGCGATGGCGCTTACCAGATCGACGCGACCTATGACGTCGTGCCGGATCACTGCCTCGCATGCGGGCTGGCTGACCAGAAGCCGCACCGCTACGGCGTCAGCAGGATCAAGTTCGCGGACGCCCCAGTCCACGGCCGGCAGACCTTCATCAACGTCAAGCGACAGCGCTATCGGTGCCGCGACCTGGTGAACTGCAAGGCCACGTTCGTGCAGCCGCTGCCGGACATGGACGAGGATCGGCGGATGACGCACCGCTGTCGCGAATACATCGAGCGCCAGTGCCTGCTGAAGCCGAACACGCACGTCGCCGAGGATGTCGGAATACACGAGAAGACCATTCGTATCATCGGCAAGGCCCAGGCCGAGCGGCTGTCCGCCGCGCATGAACGCGGAATGCGTGCGCCGCGCATCCTCGGCATCGACGAACTGTTCCTGGCCGACGAGATGCGCGCCATCTTCGTCGACATCGAGACCAGTTGGCCGATCGAGATCCTGCCGAACCGCTGGCAGGGTCCGGTGACCAACTTCCTCATGAACCTGCGCGATCGGGAGAAGGTCGAGGTAGTCACGACGGACATGTGGCGGCCCTACAAGTCGGCTGTGCACTACGCGATGCCGCAGGCCGTCCTCATCGTCGACAAGTGGCACGTCATGCGCCTCGCGAACGACGTGATGGAAACCGCGAGGCGACGCTACCAGAGCCTGCTGACCAAAAAGGACCGCAAGGTGCTGAAGCGCGGCAAGTACATGTTCCTGCGCCGCCCCTATCAGCTGTCCGCCCGCGAGCTGCTCGACCTTGATGGCTGGCTGAAGAACACACCCGAGTTGCGCGGTGCCTATGAATGCAAGGAGGCGTTCATGGACATCTGGAAGGCCCGCAAGATGGCCACCGCGAAGCAGGCGCTGGACGCGTGGCGCGACAGCATTCCGCCACACCTGAAGGCACTTTTCCGCCCCGTCGTGACCGCGACTACCAACTGGGAGCCGGAGATCCTGAACTACTTCGGTCATGGCCGCTGGACCAACGCGCCGACCGAGGCGCGCAACCGCGTCATCAAGATGACCAACCGGCTCGGCTCTGGATACAACTTCGACAACATCCGCGCTCGCGCTCTGTTCGGCAAGCGTCCATCGCGAGTGAAGGCGGAGAAGGCCGCCGCTGCCGCTGCCCGCGCCAAGCTCGTCCAGTGCACCGAGTGCCTTGGCCTGTTCGAGCCTGCCATCATGCAGTGGCTCGACCGCGAGAAGACGAAGCGCGTGTGCCAAAGCTGCAACCGTTTCAACACGGCGAGATGGTTCGCAGATGGTTCGGCTTCAACGCCGAAATCCGAATAGCCGTAAAATCAGTCTCCGCCCAGATCCTTGTCGCTTGCGCCCAGCGTCATGGCCTCGCCGACCAATCCGGCTGCGCACGCCAGTGTGCCAGCCTGCGCCATTTGAGTTTCTTCCTTCAACGCTGCTAGCTTGGCGATGCCGCCTCCATCGAGTGCGTCTTTCATTTTGCCGGCGCTAGACCATTTTGCCAGATAGGCGTTCTCGCATACTTTCTTCGTCTCGGTCAGTTTGGAATGGGCGTCCTTACCAACCGACGGCGGCACGTCGATCGCGCGAATTGCCGATGGTGTGCCGAGGCACGCCGACTCCATCAAGGAGGCGGCCTGATAGACTCCCACGGCGTCATTGGCTGAGCCTGCCCTGGCCATGCTTTTCCCGGCAGCGTCGCAACCGGAAATGGAATCCATCATAGCCTTGTAGAAGGCAATTACATCGGCCTTGGCTGTAGGTGCCGGCTTCTCCGGTATGTCGCTCTTCTGGGTACCGTCACCCGACAAGGTGTAAGAGCAAAATCCTAGCAGCAGCACGAGGAGAAGGCAGCCGATGCCGGCCATGCGACTGTCCGATTTCGCCGCCTGTTTCGCTTGCGCAACTTCGTCGGGGGTGAATTCGGTCCTGCAATGCTTGCAGATCAGAGCGTCGGCCTTGATCGTTTCCTTGCACTTCGGGCATTCCCTTTCGCCCAACCCCGGCTTTTTTGCCATCAAGTCCCCCCGTCCGTTTGATCAGTCGTCCGGCCATTCCTCGTCCGGATAAAATTCCGGCGTTGGATCGACTTCCTCTGTGGTGGTCGAAAGCGGCGCGGCCATAGGCTCGTGCTGTATCTCAGGCACCTCGCCATCGAATGCTGCGCGGATCCACGCGCCTCGCGGTGACACGCCCTGAAACACCGCAGTCACTTCATGGCCGTCGCGCATGATTTGCCCGATCCGCCCGCACCGCTCGGCTGTCAGATAGCCCAGTTGGACGCCGCGCTCACTGAAGACGGCGATCGCGCGCTCGTCATGCTTGTTCTTAGGCTCGGGCCGCAGCTCGACCGGGTCGCCGGGCTTGCAAAGCAGGATCTCGAATTTTCGGTTTGACCCGTCGCGATTGGGATGGCGTACGCCCACCACCTCGAGCGACAGCGCTCGGAGCGGGGCAGGCGTCAACTCCATCAGAGGCTCTTCACTGCCGCGATCACGCGCCCAACGATGAAGAGCTCGCCGTCGCTGGCATATTCGTCGCGGACCAGCTGATTGTCGGAGCTGATGCGAATCCTCCCATCAGGCAGCGCCCGCAGGCGCTTGATCATGCCCCACCCGGAATAGACCACCGCCCAGATCATGTCGCCCATTTCGGGGCGCGTCTGCGATCGATCAATGATGACGACGTCCTGGTCATGGATCGTGGGCATCATCGAGTCGCCAATGCCCTTCGTCGTGCAGAGCATTTCCGGAGGCGAATTGGTGAATTGCCGGATCCACGCCCGGGCGAATTTCACCTTTTCCACCTCGACATGATCGGTGTCGAGGAAGCTGCCGCCCATGCCATATTTCAGATCGATGCTGTCGATCTCAACTAAGTCTTCATCGATCTCCGGCTCAGATGCCGTTGCGGCAATAAGCTGTCGCCCTTGGCCGCCTTCGTTGGTTTCGCCAGTCAGATATTCGGCAGTCGTGCCCAGCTCGCGCGCAATCTTGTGCGTGTGTTTCGAGCCTTGCGCTGGTTCATTCATCAACTTCCAGATGGCCGTTGCAGAAACGCCAACGCGACGCGCTAACTCGCTCTGGGATATTCCCCTCTCTGTCATCAGAGCGATGAGGCGGTCAGCGCGAAACACGCTTTGTTCCTTACAACTTTGGTAAAAATCAGCGAGGCAACTTTTCTTGTTGCGGGCACCTACAACTTTAGTTAAACAATCAACCATGGTTGAAACGCTCACCCCATTTGAGGCGCTGATGCTCGCGATCGACGAGCTTGGGTCTCAATCCGAATTGGCCCGCATATGCGGCGTCTCGCCAACAGCCGTTTGGAAGTGGGTGCAAAGCTCTAAGCGCATCCCGGCTGATTACGTGCTTCGCGTGGAAGCTGCGACTGGCGTGTCTCGTCATTGGCTGCGCCCCGATATCTACCCTGTTGATCTGCCGCCCGCGCCGACGCGCTTTCATGGCGTCGATCGCTTCCGGAGCAGCCGCATGAGCGGCCTAGATGCGCGGACAGGCCGCGTCTCCTTCAATGGCTCTGCAAAATTGAAGGGGGCCAGCCTGTGACCAAGCGCCGCGAACCTCTGACCTATCAGGCGACGCTCACCACTGTCGCCAACCTCATCGGGTGGGACCGTTGCGCAGCAATCTGCGGTGTCCGCTCGGAGCGCACCGTGCGCTACTGGTCAGATCCCGATTGCGAGACGGAAATCCGCATGATCGACGCCGAGCGGCTCGATCGTGCCTACCTCGATCATGGGGGTGACCATGCACCCTTTCATCGGCTGCATGCGCTCCGCCTCGACATCGCCGGCAGAGACGCCCCCGACCTCTGCCTGGCGGGCCTCGCCGGTGACGCCGCCAAGGAAACCGGCGAGGCCATAGCCGCCATGATTGCCGCTAGCACAGTCGGCGATCAGCGCAGCATCCGCCGCGCGAAGAAGGAAATTCAGGAGGGGATCGACAAGATGAAGGACGGCCTGGCCGCCGTCGAACGCCTGGAGGGGGATCAGCCGTGAACATCGACCGCCGTCCGACGCGCCCACTGATTGAAGCACCGCTGCAGTTTCGCACCAGCTCGGGCGGGGAGCGCGCAAAGCATAATGCGCTCATCACCTGCCCGAAATGCGAGGCGCCATGCTTCATCCGCCGCAGCGTCCGCGTGACCGAGCGCGTCAAGCATATCGACGCGCACTGCACCAACACAGGCTGCGGTCATACCTTCGGCCTCGAGCTGGTCTTTCGCCACTCCTACAATCCGGGCCTGCTCGAGCGTCCGGATCTCGATCTGCCTATCTGCCCGCGTGAGCAGGTGCCGCACGTCATGCCGCCTACGAGGGACGCGCCTGATGATCCCGACCAATTGACGATGTTCGCCGGCGGCTGATCCGCCGGCGCCGACCGCAACCGAAAACCGAAAAACGAATGACGGCCGCGCGGCGGCCGAGGGGGACGCTTTGCCTATCGATCTGCACCATCAACCAGCCTGCGATGGCTGCGGCGTCCGTTACCGGAGCCTGTTCGACTCCTTCATGAACGACCGCGGCTTTGTCCGCCTGTGCGGCGGTTGCGCCGAACCCGCGCGCGGACCGGCGCGCCCTTATCTCGGCCCCTATCCGATCAAGCGGGCGCTGCCCGCCCTGCGCCTGGTGAGCGGAGCTGCCGCCCGGTGAACCTGGAAGCGCAAATCCTTAAGGGCCTGACCGACCGCTTCCGCTTCCGGAAGCCAAAGGGCGCATGGATGCAGGAAGGGCAGTGCCCGAACTGCAAACAGTGGGAGCTCTACTGCTCGGCCACCAATCCCAAGATTGTCCGCTGCTCGCGGGAGGAGCGGTGCGGCTACGAAGCCAGTGTCCGCGACATCCTGCCCGATCTGTTCGAGGACTGGTCGCGCCGCTTCCCCTCGACCGACGCCAATCCCACGGCGGCGGCCGATGCCTACCTGCTGCATGAGCGCGGGTTCGATCTCCAATATCTGCGCGGATCCTACACCCAGGAAGTCTACCAGGATCATGAGAGCGGACAGTCGGGGGCGACCGTGCGCTTCCCGGTCGGCGACACCTGGTGGGAACGCATCATCGATCGGCCCGGTCGGTTCGGGAAGAAGGCGCATTTCAAGAAGGGCGGCAAGCCTGGCGGACACGTGTGGATGCCGCCCCGCCTGACGATCGAGGACTTCGCCAAGGCGGACCGCATCTTCTTCGCGGAGGGCATCTTCAACGCCCAGGCGCTGCACCAGGGCGCAGGGCTGCTCGCTGTCTCGGCCATGTCCTGCAACTATTGGCCCGAGCATTTCCTCGATCGCCTCAAGGAAGAAATCCGCGCCATCCGTCGCGCCACCCGGCCCGAGCTGGTGTTCGCCTTCGATCCCGGCGCCGCCGGCGTCAAATGGACCCGCAAGTTCGTCGACCGAGCCGCGCAAGAAGGCTGGCCCGCGTCCGCCATGCAGGTGCGGCCTGATGGCGAGGGGACCAGCCACGACTGGAACGACCTGTTCCTGCGCCACCAGCAATGGAAGGGCGATCCGGACAAGGCCCCGCTCTCCGAAGAGATGGTCGAGGACTATTGCTGGAATGGCGCGGTCACGATCGCCAAGACGCCCCGCGAAAAGGCCCGCCTGATCTACGACAAGAAGCTGCTCGCCAGCTTCGACTTTCGGCACGGCAACCGCATCTGGTGGTGCCGAAGCCAATGGAAGGAAGACGATCACCAATTGATCGTGGAAGAGATCGCGAACTGCGCCTTCCGCATGCTCTACCGCGAGCGGGACGAGATCGCCGACGAAACGAACTATTTCCTGCAGGTCGATTTCCCTGACCAGCCCACGGTGAAAGGGCGTTTCACCGCCGCCGCCTGCGCCAGCTCGGGCGAGTTCAAGAAGCGGCTGATGGATTTCGCCGGCATGTGGAGCGGGACGGGCGAGCAGCTCGATCGCCTGATGCGCGCGCAGACCCGCCGCCTCAAGGTGGTCGAGCCTATCCCCTTCACCGGCTATTCCGCCCCGCACCGCGCCTGGCTGTTCGGCGACTTCGCCGTGCGGGAAGGGCGGATCGAGAAGATCAACAGCGAGAATTATTTCGACTTCGGGCAGCAGGCGGTGAAACTCCGCAGCTCCGAACGCCTGCTCGACATCGCCTACGACGCGGACAGGATCGCGTTCAAATGGATCGATGATCTCTGGACCGCCTATGGACCCAAGGGGCTGGTGACGCTGGCCTTCTTCACAATGAGCTTCTTCGCGGTGCAGATCCGCGAGCGGCACAAGTCTCTGGGCTTCCTCGAGCTGACGGGGCCGCCCGGATCCGGCAAGTCCACCTTGGTCGAGTTCATGTGGAAGCTCGCGGGTCGCTCCGGTTACGAAGGCTTCGACCCAAACAAGGGCACCCCCGCCTTCATCGCGCGCAGCCTGCTCAAGGTGTCGAACCTGCCTGTTGGCCTGATCGAGGGCGGCCGCGACGATGAGAAGCGAACGGGGACGCGCCAGTTCGACTATAACGAGCTGCTTGTCCTCTACGGCGGGCGATCACCGCGTGGTCTGGGCCAGAAGTCCGGCGGCTACGAAACCTCCGAACCGCCCTTCCTGGGCGCGATCTACCTCATGCAGAATGAGCGGATCGATGCGCACCCGGCGGTGCTCGAGCGGCTCATGTCGATGGCGATCGACAAGTCGCGCTGGTCGGAAGCAACCAAGGACGCGGCGATCCGGCTAGAGACATGGCCTGTTGAGGACGTGTCGGGGACCGTCGTCCACATCGTCCGCAACGAGGCCAAGTTCCTCCCCTTCTTTTTCGATCGCTACGCGCACCATGACCGGGACATGCCCCGGCGCGTCGCTGGCCTGCTCAACAGCCGCCCGATCAAAACGCACTCGCAGCTGGCCGCCGGCGTCGAGGCGCTCGCACATCTGTTTTCCGGGATCCGGCCCGAATGGATCGCCGAGACGCTCGAGCTGGTCGACGGCATGGCGCTCGATCGGCAGCAGTCCTGCGGCGGCGATCACCCGCTGGTCGCGCGCTTTTGGGAACAGGTCGAATATCTGCTCGATCGCGAAAAGCTCGAGGATCACGAGCAGGGCCGGTCCATCAATCAGCATCGCGATCCCAACAAGATCGCCGTCCGCCTTGTCGATTTCGAGGCGCGCTGCCGCAATGCCGGCATCGTCCCCCCCGACATGGACAAGCTCAAGAAGGTCTTGCGCGGGTCGAAAAGCCGCAAGTGGCTGGCCACCAAGAACGTCCGCAACCCAGTCGACCATGTCGCGCTCTGCTGGGTCTTCGAAAATCCCCAAAGCCCGGAGAATGTCCTGTGACCCAACAGCGCACCACCGCGCGCGCCGACGCCGCGCGCCCCGTTTCCCCGCCGTCTTTCAGCGTCACCTGCGCCCGCTGTCAGGTGCAGCATGTATCTACGGTGCCGACCTTGCCGGAAGGCTGGGCGATCATCACCGCCGGCGTCCGTTGCCCGGACTGCAAGCCCAAGGGTAGGGCGGTGCCAAATGGCTAAGCATCGCTGCGACGTAGGCGGCTGCACCCGCGACCGTGCCCGCTGGCAGCGCGTCTGCACCCGTTGCTTCGCCGTCGTGCCCCGGCGCACCATCCTGGCGCTGATCGCCGCCTACCGCACCGGCGATCGCCCCGCCTGGCGCGCGCTCCAGAAGGAAAGCGGTCGCCTGCTGGCAGACAGCCTCGCCTGCGAAAGCCGCCGCCTGACCGCCCGCGCCGCGCGCATCGGCCTGCCGCATGTCAGCGCCCAGCAGGCCTTCCAGAACCACCAACGCCTGCTCGGCGAGCAGGACTGACGAAAGGATCCCCGCATGATCTGGCCATCTGCCCTCACGATCCCGCCTGACGATCGCCACACCGCCCGCATCGCGATCTACGCGGCCTTCCGGCTCTATCGCGTCGACGGCATTGCCCTGCGGGATCTGCGCGCGCTGCTCGACCGCGCCGCCGATCGCGGCCACATCCCGCACGTCACTGACAACAGTCAGCTTGTCCGCATCATGCAGCGCCTTGGCTGGCGGAAGGACGGCTACGCTGGCGAGGACGCAGCCCGCAGTCCCTTCTACCGCCGCGTCGCGTCAGCGCGGAAGGCGGCCTGACATGGCTCCCGCACCGGATCCGCGCGGCTGCGCCATCCACCCTTTCATCCTGCTGCTCGCCGGCCTGGTCGGCGGCGCTCTTTGGTTTGTGCTGTTTTTCCTGCTCGCCGGCTTGCTCCGTATTGCCGGCGCTATCCTTAAAGGATTTTTCTAATGTCCGATCACGCTTTCACTCCGGAGGAGGCGGCGATCGTCGCCGCGTCCCAGGCCACCGAGGCCACGGCCGAACTGCTCCGCTATGCCCGCGAAGGGGCGGCCACCAACCGCGCGGCCTTCACCGAGGAAGTCGTCGGCAAGCTCGCCGAAGCCCTCAAGCTCGCCATCGAGATCGACGCCGATGCGGTGCTTCCCGGCCCCAACAGCACTCTCGATCCCGACGAACAGGCGCTTTTCGTCAACCTGCGCGGCGCGGCCGAGGCGTTCATTGACGGGTGGGTTGCCTGATGCCCACCGGATACGGATCTCGCGAGCCATGGACGAACCGCGAGGACGAAATCGTCTGTCGTTTCTACGCCAAGGGCGCGGGGGAGGTAGCCGCGCTTTTGCCGGGCCGCACGATCGAGGCCATTCGGCTGCGCGCTAAAAAGCTGGGCGTAGCCGGCTCGACGCCGCAGGGATTGCGCAAGCCTTGCGCGGCCGAGGACCGCGATGCGATCATTGGGCTGCACGACCAGGGCATGAGCTATGAGGCGATCGCGCGCACCCTTGGGATCGATGCCCAGGCCGTGAGCAATGCGATCCTTGCCATCGAATGCGAGCGCGCCGGCTTCACCCCTGCCCAGCGTGACGCCTCGGGCGGCTTGGTCGCGCGAGAGGTTCGCCGGATGCGGGATCTGATCCTTGAGGGTCTCCCCAATGTCGAAATCCAGCGTCGCATGGCGGTCAGCGCGTCTTGCGTGTCGCATCATCGCCGACGGATGAATAAGGCGGGCGAAAGGGTTCCGGCACCGGGGCAGGGGCTACGCTACAGCGGCTCCCGCTATCCCGATGATGTCCGCGCCCAGGTCGACCTGCATTTCATGCAGGGATATGGATGCGCCAAGGTCGCGGAACTGACCGGCATCCACGTAAGCGCGGCGAAGCGGCGGCGCAGGGAACTTGTCCAACGCCTCGCGGCCAGAAACGAATGTCTGCCGGGGTGCGATCTGGAAGGGAAGCGGATCGTTGTAAGAGAAAGCGCCAGCTTCATCACCCCGCAGCAGAAGGTCGATCTGCAATGGCTTTATCTCCGGGGATGGCCGACTGCGCCGGCGGCCGACTATCTCGGCATCGGCCGTTCAAAGGCTTATGAGATAGTGGATGCGGTGAAGGCGCAACTACGTCGGGAGGGCAAGCCACAGCCGCGACGTCTGCCGTCTGCCCAGCGACCGGCGCTGCCGCATCCCCCGACGCCGAAGGCGAAACGCATCCCGGAGCGGCCCAAGCCGCAGGCCGTTGCGTCAACGCCGGCGCTCCGCCGGCCAGCTGCAATGACAGCCGCAGCCGAGCCTGTCTCCCCCCTCCCGCTCGTCACCGCGAAGCCACAACCCGCGCGCCGCCCTCTCTCGCTTGAGGAGCAACTCGCGCGCATCGCCGCCGGCGCCAAGCTGGTGCCCGCCTTCCGTCCAACCCGTCCGCTGATCGACGCCACCCTCGGCGGTGTCGGCTCCGGCCTGCTCTGAGGACGCACCATGATCGCGCTTCAGCCCTATCAGCCGACCTTCGTCGGCCTCGACATCGCCAGCCCGGAAAGCGACACGCATGTTGTCTCGTTCCAGATTGGCGCGGAGGTCGTCGCCACCCTCTATTGCGGTGACGCCCACGCCATTCGTCCGAGGCTCGGCTTCATGGACGCGGACGTCATGGATCCGCCCTATGTCATCCGAGCGCAGGGGGCAGGGCATTATCGCAAGCGTCGTCCCAACTTCGATCGCCTGGTGCGCGACGATCTGCACCGTGGCTTCGACATGGGCATCATCGATCCGGTCCGCTGCGGATCCGCGATCGTCTTCGCACACAATGACCAGCTCGCCCAGCTGCTCGCCCGTGTCCAGGGCTTCCACCGCCACGCGCTGTGCGTCTGGCAAAAGACCAACCCGCAACCCGTCGCGAACAAGCATTACCGCCCCGACGTCGAATTCTATGTTCATGCCTGGAACCGGGGCTTCCATCCCGCCGGCGACGCGGGCGACAAGCTCCGCGTGAGCCGCATCACGTCGCCGCGCGGCGCGGCCCGGTTCGATCACCCCACGACCAAGCCCGACGATCTCATGGCGAAGATCATCCGCAACGTCGCGGGTGAGACCGTCTGCGACCCGTTCATGGGCACCGGCTCGACGGGCGTCGCCGCGATCCGCGCCGGCAAACGCTTCTTCGGGGTCGAGCACAATCCCACGCACTTCGAGACCGCCTGCAATCGCGTCCGCGCGGCCGTGGAGGCAAGCTATGGCTGATCTGGTCGCCAACATTCGGGCCGGGTTGAAGCCGCTGCTGGACGAGGCCGAGGGCGCGCTCGAGCGCCGCCAGGCGCAATATCCCGCGATGGTCTCCAACGGGCGCATGGACGCGGCCAGGGCGGACAAGGAAATCCGCATCTGGTCCGCGATCGTCGCGGACTGGCGGCGCGTCGTCATGGATCGAGGCGATCGCGGGGACGGGGCGACCGTCCAGGAAAAGATAGCGGCCCTGGTCGATGCCGTCGGCCGATTCGACGCTGCTCTGTCAAAGGAGATCAGGGCGAACGCCAGGATTCAGCGCGACTGCGCAATGGGAGCGGACGCCTACATGCTCCGCATCCTTCATGGTGATGCGGTCTCTTCTCTGCTCGACCTGGCTCGCCGCCGGGACCGCATTGAAGTGCTGAAGGAATGGTATCGGCAGGAACTGCCCGGGCAGCCCGGCCTGTATCAGGGCATAGACGACTATCTAGCTGTCCATCAGAATATCCGCGCGCGCCGACATGCGGAGCTGCGCGCCGCGTGAACCGTGCCGGCATCTTCGATCTTGCCTTAGCCATTGCGGAGGACTTGGCCGCAGAGGATGGTGCCCACGATAAGGAATCAGTGAAAGGCCCCTTGGATGACTTGGGCACCGGAAGGCCCCCGCGTCGCAATCTACGCGCGCTTCAGCACCGACATGCAGAACGCCCTGTCGGCCGAAGACCAGATCAGGCTGTGTCGCGCCTACGCTGATCGGCAGGGATGGGAGGTAGTCGAAGCATTTTCGGACGCCGCCATTTCAGGACAAAACCGGCACCGCCCCGGATTGAACGCCATGTTGGCGTCGGCCGACCGACGCGACTTCGACATCGTTCTTGCCGAATCGCTCGATCGCATCGCGCGCGATCTTGGCGATACGGCGGAGATCTATCGACGGCTTGAATTTGCGCGCGTCGCACTGTTCACCTGCGCCGACAATCGCATCAGCGAGCTCCATATCGGCCTGATCGGCACGATGAGCGCGCTGCAGCTCAAGGACATGGGCAACAAGATCCGGCGAGGCGGCAAGGGACAGGTGGGCCGGGGCCGCATACCTGGCGGTCGCTGCTATGGCTACTCGGTAGCGCCCGTGCTGCGCGATGATGGCAGCGTCGAATTCGGCCACCGTGCCATCAATGAGGACGAGGCAGCCATCGTGCGCCGGATCTTCACCGAATATGCTGCCGGCGACGCACCGCGTGCCATCGCGCAGCGCCTCAACAATGAAGGCGTCCCGTCGCCGCGCGGAGGAGAATGGCGGGCCAGCACCATCAACGGATCGGCCGCCCGCGATTACGGGATCCTCAGGAACCCGATCTACGTCGGCCGTATCCGCTACGGCCGCGTCCGCATGGTCCGAGACCCGACAAGTCGCAAGCGTTTGTCGCGGGTGGATGCCAAGCCCGATATCGCCGAGGGCGAGGCTCCGCACCTGCGAATCGTCGATGATGATGTCTGGGCGGCGGCACAGTCGAGGAAGGAAGAGAGCGCGCGCGTCCCATACCGGCTTCAACGCCCCCCTCGCCACGTGCTGAGCGGCTTGGTGAAGTGTGGCTGCGGCGGTAACTATATCGTCATCAGCAACGGTCGCTGGGGCTGCTCACGACATCGCGAAGCGGGCACTTGCGACAACCCTCGCCGGATCTCGACGAAGCGCCTGGAGGACCGTGTCCTCGGTGGACTGCAGGAGCGCCTGCTGGATCCGGAAATTGTGAGCGCCGTCGTCAAGCGATACCACGATGCGCGGACGCGCCACCGCGCCCAACTTCAAACGTCCCGCTACCGCGCGGAAGAGCGCGTCGATCAGCTAAAGGCTGAAATTGGTAATCTCGTGAACGCCATCGCCGCCGGTGCTGATTTGGCAGAGGTGCGAACGGCCCTCGACGATCGGAAAGCTGCTCTGGCAGCGGCCGAACTGGCGCTGGCGGAGCATGAGGCGTTGCCAGCCATCATCCTTCATCCGCAGATCGTGGAAGCCTATCGTAAGCGCGTCCGCCTGCTGGGCGACGCGTTGACGAAGGGCGAGCATGCCCGTCGCTACCTGCCGATGGTACGTGGCCTGATCGACGCCGTCATCGTCCGCGACGATGCCAACGCGCCTGATCGCGCTTCGCTCGAAGTTGTCGGAAACCTTGCCACCGTCCTCGCGATAGCGACCGATCAGCCCGTCGTCCAAAAACGGACGATACAGGCGGTAGCGGAGGAGGGACTCGAACCCCCGACACGCGGATTATGATTCCGCTGCTCTAACCGGCTGAGCTACTCCGCCCCATGGGCATCCAGGGCGCGTCGCCCTGCGGTGAGGCGGCGCTATACGCAGGGCGGGCGGGCGGGTCAACGGGGCATTTTTTGCCGCTGCCTTTTCCCCCCGCTCACTTGACCCGGATGGTCCAGCCTGCAGGCAGGTCAGCGATGGCGCCGGTCGGCCGGCCAGCGTGGATCGCCGCCATCATGCCGCTGATGACTGGCCCCAGCGTGGCCATGTCAGGGCTGTGGCCGGCTCCGGGCATCATGATCAGGCCGGCAGGCGATGGCGCGGCAGCGAACAGCGTTTCTGCCTGGTCCACTGAAACCCTCGGGTCACTCGTGCCCTGCGCCAGCAGCACGGGTGCGTGCACCCGCCGGATCGCGTCCACATTGTCCCAGGTGTCGGGCAGCAGCGCGCCCACGCCTCCAGGTGCCGACCGCGCCAGCGTGTCGAAGCTGGAGAGCGCCGCCACGCCATCCACCTGCTCCAGCGCCGCGGCATGGAGCGCCACAGCGCCGCCTAGCGAGTGCCCGACCACCAGGACATGCCCCTGCGGCCCGACCATCGCCCGTGCCGCCGCGATGAAGGCGCGGGCGTCAGCGATCAGTCCTTCTTCGGAGGGCCGGCCCGGATTGCCGGCGAAGCCCCGATAGGAGGCGACGATGACATGATCGCCCCGTCCTGTCAGCGCCTGCGCATAGCGGGCGGCGACCGCGGGATTGGATCCGCGTCCGTGGAAGAAGACCAGCACGTCCTCGTCATCCGCCGCGCCCGGCCAAATATACCCGGACAGGGCCAGCCTGTCGCCGGTGCGCACCGTCATGGGACGCGGAGGAACCGCCATATTCGCCCCAACCACGACCGGGTGACGATCGGCGCGGTAGATTTCGTGGCGCAGGGTGCCGGCACAGGCGGTCAGCGCCAGGAGCAGCGCCAGTGCGCTCTTTGCCCGCGTGAATTGAGGTGACGCCATGGCGTCTTTGTCCGCCGCCGTCCGTTGAAGTGCAAGAGCGCGCGCGGGGCCGGCATTTTTTCTGTTGCAATCCTGACACGCCCGCGTCCTACTGTTGCAACGCACAACCGGCCCGACGGGGCTGAGGGAGGATCGTCCACTTGCCCTTCCATGAAATGTTTGAGCCTGACGGTTCGATACGCCCCTGTTATGACGAAGTGCAGAAATGGGTGGAGCGAACGGGCATCGCCGGACTCAATCGCCGCATGGATGAGGCGGAGGCGATATTTCGCCGGATCGGCATCACCTTCGCCGTTTATGGAGAGGGCGGAGACCCCGAAAGGCTGATCCCGTTCGACCTGCTGCCGCGTATCTTCACCGCCGCCGAATGGCGCATCCTCGATCGGGGCATTCGCCAGCGCGCCAGGGCCTTGAATGCGTTCCTGCACGATGTCTATCACCGGGGCGAAATCGTGAAGGCCGGCATCATGCCCGCCGACATCATCTACCGGAACAGCGCCTATCTCGCCGAGATGGCGGACTTCACGCCGCCCGGCAAAGTGTACAGCCACATCGTCGGCATCGACATCGTGCGAACGGGGCCGGGCAGTTTCGAGGTGCTGGAGGATAATTGCCGCACGCCGTCGGGCGTGTCCTACATGCTGGAAAACCGCGAGATCATGACGCGCATGTTCCCCGAACTCTTCGCGCAGGGGGTCGTCGCGCCGGTGGACGATTATTCCGCCGAACTGCTCAAGAGCCTGAAGGAAGTCGCGCCGCCGGCGTGCAAGGGCGACCCGGTCGTCGTCGTGCTGACGCCGGGTTCGCTCAACAGCGCCTATTACGAGCATAGTTTCCTCGCCGACCTGATGGGCGTCGAGCTGGTCGAGCCGGCGGACCTGTTCGTCGATGAGGACCGGGTGTGGATGAAGACGACGCTGGGGCCGAAGGCGGTTGACGTCATCTATCGCCGGATCGACGACGAATATATCGACCCGCTGGTATTTCGCCCGGACAGCCTGCTTGGCGTGCCGGGCATCTTCAACGTCTATCGCAATGGTGGCGTCACGCTGGCGTCGGCGCCCGGATCGGGCATCGCCGACGACAAGGCGGTCTATATCTACGTGCCGGAGATGATCCGCTTCTATCTGGGCGAGAAGCCGATCCTGGACAATATCCAGACGTGGCAGTGCGGCAAGCCCGACGAACTCGCCTATGTCTTGGAGAACCTGCACGAACTGGTCGCGAAGGAAGTCCATGGATCGGGCGGCTACGGCATGTTGATCGGCCCGAAATCGAGCAGGGACGAGGTTGCCGCCTATGCCGATCGCATCCGGGCCAACCCTGGCGAGTTCATCGCCCAGCCGACGCTGGACCTGTCGACCGTGCCGACGCTGGGGCCGGCAGCGGTGGTGGGGCGCCATGCGGATTTCCGGCCCTATTGCCTGGTCGGCAAGCAGATCCGGCTGGTGCCCGGCGGCCTGACGCGCGTGGCGCTGACCGAGGGGTCTCTGGTGGTGAACTCCAGCCAGGGCGGCGGGGTCAAGGATACCTGGGTGTTGCAAGATTGATGATGGACAAAACCATGTTCCCCTTTGCTGCTTATAGCCCCTCCCCTTCAGGGGAGGGGATGGGGTGGGGCCGCTCGACCGGGCACTGCGTGTGGGGCACTCCCCCACCCCCGGCCCCTCCCCTGAAGGGGAGGGGAGAAAAAGGATGCTGAGCCGGACCGCTGAAAATCTGTTCTGGATGGCGCGTTATATGGAGCGCGCCGAAGCCACGGCCCGGCTGTTGACGATGGGTCAGCGAATGGCGATCCTTCCGGGCGCGCATCATCGTGATGAATGGCGGTCCGTCGTGCGCGCGACGGGCGCGGGGCACCAGTTTGCCGAAGGCACGATCGTGACCGAGAGCGATGCCGTTTCCTGGCTGATGCTGGACATCGACAATCCCAGTTCCATCCGATCCTGCCTGCTCAAGGCGCGGGCCAACGCAAAGTCGGCGCGCACCATGTTGACGCAGGACATGTGGGAATCGCTGAACGAAGGCTGGCGCAAGCTCGACAGCTATGATGTGGGCGAAGCGCGGCAGCAACTGCCGGCGCTGATCGACTGGGTCAAGACGCGCGTCATGACCTTTCGCGGCGCGGCGCATTCGGGCCAGCTGCGCAACGAGGGGCATGATTTCCTGCGCACCGGATCGGCGCTGGAGCGGGCGCAGATGACGCTGCGGCTGCTGGACGTCAAATATTATGTGCTGCTGCCCGAAACGGAAGTGATCGGTGGCAATCGCGACCATTATCAATGGACGTCGGTGCTCTACGCTCTGTCGGGCGCGCGCGCCTATCATCATGTCTATGGCGGCACCTACACGCCCTGGCAGATCACCGACTTCCTGATGCTGAACCGGCTGTTTCCGCGCAGCGTCGCCTATTGCTACGATCAGATCGCCTATCGTCTCAATCGGCTGGCCGGCTGGCACGACGCCCGCGCGGCCTGCCACGACACCGCCCAGGAACTGGTCGCGGCGATGGAGAGCATCGATAGTGGCGAGATTTTCCGGCGCGGCCTGCACGAAACCGTACAAAACGGCCTGATGATGACCAACCGGTTGGGCGCGGAGATCGCGCAGGCCTACCATTTCGGCTGACAGAGCAGGAGGGGGGCAAGCGGCATGAAACTGCTCGTCCGGCATCAGACCGTCTATCGCTACGCCGCCAGCGCCGGGCGGGTGGCGATGCGCTTGAAGCTGATGCCGGTGGACACGCCCACGCAGAAGGTTGAGGACTGGCAGGTCAGCGTCAACGGCGAGAGCCTGACCCACGGCTTCCGCCCCAACAGCTATGGCGAGCGGGAGGCCGTCTGGGTGCGGCACGACCGGCTCGACAATGCCACGATCGTTGCCGAAGGGCTGGTCGAGACGCGCGACAATCATGGGGTCGTTGGCCATCTGGCCGGCGGAGTGCCGCCTTTCTACTTCCTGCGCGATACGCCGCTCACCCGTGCGTCGGACGCCATCGTCGCCATGGCCCGCGACCTTTCGGAGGATGACGGCCCGCTTGGCCGCCTCCATGCATTGTCGGCGGCGGTCAGCGATGCGGTGGCCTATCGTCCCGGCCTCACCACCGCGGAAACGTCCGCGGCGCAGGCGTTCGCGCTGGGGGCGGGCGTGTGTCAGGATCATGCGCAGATATTCATCGCGGCCGCGCGCAGCCTCGGCGTGCCCGCCCGCTATGTGTCGGGCTACCTGCTCGCGGGCGATGGCGACCTGCTGCACGAAACCCATGGCTGGGCCGAAGCCTATCTGCCCGACCTTGGCTGGATCGGCTTCGACCCGTCCAACCGCGTCTGCGTCACCGACCGATATCTGCGGGTCGCTAGCGGCCTCGACGCCGACGATGCCGCGCCAATCCGCGGATCGGTCACGGTGGCGGGCGACATATTGATCGACGCGGACGTCCGCATCGCGCAGGCGGAGGAGGGGGTGGAGCAGCGGCAGTTGCAGAAGCAGCAGCAGCAGGCTACCCCGCCCCCGGATTCGCCAGAGCAGCAGGAGGCCGGGGGGCCATGACTTATTGTGTGGCCGTGCGCGTGGACCAGGGGCTGGTCATGCTGTCGGACACCCGCACCAATGCGGGCATGGACAATATCGCGCGCTTTCGAAAGAGCTTCACCTATCATGTGCCGGGCGAGCGGGCGATCACCATGCTGTGTTCGGGCAACCTGTCGATCACGCAGGGGGTGAAGGCGCGTCTCAGCAAGGCGATCAAGGAAGCGAAGCTCGACCCAGAGGTAGAGACGATCCTCAATTGCGAAACGATGCACCGCGTCGCCCAGATCGTCGGCGATGCGATGCAGAAGATGCAGCAGCGCTATCGCGAGAATATCGAGATGGGCGGTTCCGGCTCCAGCGCGTCGATCATGATCGCGGGCCAGCGCAAGGGCGGCAAGCCGCGCCTTTACCTCATCTATTCCGCCGGCAATTTCATCGAGGCGACGGAGGACACGCCCTTTTTCCAGATTGGCGAGCATAAATATGGCAAGCCGATCCTGGACCGGATCATCAAGCGCGAAACCACATTGGAAGACGCCACCAAGGCGGTGCTGGTGTCGATGGATTCGACGCTGCGATCCAATCTTTCGGTGGGCATGCCCCTCGACCTGACGGTGATTCCGACCGACGCCTACGACTTTCGCGTGCGCACCCGGATCGAGGCGGACAATGAGGAATTCGCCCGCATCTCGCAAAGCTGGGGCGCGGCGTTGCGCAAGGGGTTCGAGGATTTGCCGAACGTCCTTGACTGACGACGGGTGACGCTTCTGACTGCAATGCACCGCCAGGTCGCGGTATTGCCTTGCTAGTCGGCCGCGTAGGCGAGAGCCTGGGCTAGAACATTTTTGGCTTGCTTGAGGTGCGGGATGTCCAGCATCCTGCCGTCGAGGCCCACGGCTCCGGCGCCCCCGGCCGCCTCGAACGCCGCTACCACGCGCCGTGCATGGTCTATTTCGGCATCGGTGGGCATGAAGCTTTCGTTGATCGCCGCGACTTGCGCCGGGTGAATGGCGAGACGCCCTGTCCAGCCCTCCGCTCGGGCGGCACGACACGACGCGCGCAGGCCTGGTTCGTCGCGAAAATCGACGAATAGCGTATCGATCGCCTGCACGCCGGCAGCATGGGCCGCCAGTAGCGTAAGCGAGCGAACAAGGCGATAGGTCAGCGCCCATTGGCCGCCTTCGTCGAGGTTGGTGCTGGCGCCGACCGCGGCGCTCAAATCTTCGGCGCCCCAGGTCAGGCCCGCCAGCCGCGTCAATCCCGCCGTCGCATAATCCCCGAGCCGGAACGGCGCCACGGCGGTTTCGGTCGCCACCGGCAGGATGCGGATAGTTCCCGGATCGACGCCGGCCTGCGCCTCCAGCGCATCGAGATAGTGGGAAGCCGTAAGGACGTCCTGCGGACCATTGGCTTTGGGCAGCATGATCCCGTCGGGCGCGCCTGCGACGATGGTGGCCAAGTCGCCGAGAACAAGGTCGGAATCGAGCGGGTTGATACGCACCCACAGCTGCGAAGGGCGGGTGTCGCGGGGCCGGGCTTTCAGGAAGGCCGTGACCATCTCGCGCGCCATCGGCTTGTTCGGTGGCGAAACGGAATCCTCCAGATCGAGGATCAGCGCGTCGGCGCCCGATCCATCCGCCTTGCCGAGCTTCCTTTCGCTGTCTCCCGGAATGAACAGGAAGGAACGCAAAGGCGCGCTCATGGCTGAGGCCTCTTCAACTGGAGTCCCGAGCGCTTGCAGCTGGCGATCAGATCGCCATGCTGGTTGTAGGCGCGGTGCAGGAAGGTGACGATGCCGGCATTGGGCCGGGACTTGCTCTCGCGCAATTCGATGACTTCGCTGACGACATGGACCGTGTCGCCGTGGAACAGCGGCCTGGGAAAGCGGACTTCGTCCCAGCCCAGATTGGCGATGGCCGTGCCCAGGGTGGTGTCGCCCACCGATATGCCGACCATCAGACCCAGGGTGAAGGCGCTGTTGACGATGCGCTGCCCAAAGTCGGTGCCGCGCATATAGTCTTCGTCCAGATGCAGCAGCGCCGGATTGTGGGTCATTGCCGTGAACAGCACATTGTCCGTTTCCGTCACCGTCCGGCGGATCGGGTGTTCGAATATCTGGCCGACCGTCATCTCATCAAACCACACGCCAGCCATCCGTCACCTCCCGCCCAGCGATGCGGCAACCGCGTCGCTTATTTTCCCGTCAAGACCGTTCTGTATCCTGCCTGATCCCTATCATTTGAGCAGGTCCAGCACCTTATCGCCGATGACGTTCAGGATCATGTGCTCCCTAACCGGCGCGATGCGCAAGAGGATAGATGTTCGGAAGGGGCGCCCCATGTTCTGCTGAACAGCTATTGCAGCCGGTCGAACCCAGTACGATCGGACTGGCTCCCCGAGTAGGATTCGAACCTACGGCCATTCGATTAACAGTCGAATGCTCTACCGCTGAGCTATCGGGGAGTGGCCCGGCATCTATCGGGCAGGTAGTCCATCGCGGACGACCCAAATGTTTGAAATCTGGCTCCCCGAGTAGGATTCGAACCTACGGCCATTCGATTAACAGTCGAATGCTCTACCGCTGAGCTATCGGGGAGCGACCCGGCTTTCACCGGGCAGGCCGCGCCTATAGCAGCGCCTTTCCGAACATGGCAAGCGGCAAATATCGGAAAAAAGTCAGGCGATGAACTGCTCCGCCGCGATGCGGTCGTCCAGCGTATGTTCGGGATCGAACAGCAGGGTGAGCGGCGTCGCACGGTCGATGCCGACCTCCACCTGTGCGATGTCGCGTACCTCGCGCTGGTCGGCGACGGCGCTGACCGGACGCTTGACCGGATCGAGCACGGTGAAGCGGATCGCGGTGGCTTCCGGCAGGATCGCGCCGCGCCAGCGCCGGGGGCGGAAGGGGCTGATCGGCGTGAGCGCCACCAGCGCTGACCCCAGCGGCAGGATCGGCCCGTGGGCGGACAGGTTGTAGGCGGTGGAGCCGGCGGGCGTCGCCACCAGAACCCCGTCGCACACCAGTTCGGGCAGCACCGCGCGACCGTTGACCTGCACCTCCAGCTTGGCGGTTTGCCGCGTCTCGCGCAGCAGCGACACCTCGTTGATGGCCGGGATGGAGAAGCGTTCCCCATCCACGGTATCCACCGTCATGCGCAGCGGATTGACCTTGAAGCCCTTGGCCTTCTGCAACCGCTCGTCCAGTCGTTCGAGCCGCCATTCGTTCATCAGGAACCCGACCGTGCCGAGGTTCATGCCGAAGACGGGCAAGATGCGCCGGGCTTCCAGCATGGAATGGAGCGTCTGGAGCATGAAGCCGTCGCCGCCCAGCGCCACGACCATCTCCGCGTCGTCCAGCGGCACGAAGTCATAGGCGGCGCGGAGTCGTTCCTCCGCCGCCCGCGCAGCCTGGGTGGGAGACGCGAGCAGGGCGCGCCGCGGCTCGACGCTCATCCGCCGGTGACGCTCATGTGGCGGCGGGTGGCGGCGGCTTCGCCTGCCCCGATGCGGAAATCGTGCGCGGCGGGCTTCAGGCGCAGCGCCCGGTCGATCAGCGGTTCGACCGCGGCAAGGCCACCCTCGCGCAACGCGGACTTGAAATCGACATGATCTTCATGGCCAAGGCACATGAAGATCTTGCCTTCGCACGTCATGCGGATGCGGTTGCAGTCGGCGCAGAAATTCTGCGTCAGCGGGGTGATGAGGCCAAGGCGCACGTCCATGCCCTCGACCGCATGATAGCGGGCCGGCCCACCCGTTCGGTGGCCGATGGGCGTGAGCGGGTGGCGAGCGTCGATCATCGCGGCAACATGCGTCAGCGGCAGATAATGATCGGTTCGGTCTTCGCCCGTCTCGCCGAGCGGCATCGTTTCGATCAGGGTGAGGTCGAACCCTTGCGCGTCGCACCAGCGCAGCATGGGCAGGATTTCGTCATCGTTGATCCCGCGCAAGGCGACCATGTTGATCTTGACTGCCAGACCGGCGGCCTTCGCTGCATCAAGGCCCGCCATCACCCGATCGACGCTGCCACCTCGAGTCACATGGGCGAAGCGCTCGGGCTTGCGGCTGTCGAGGCTGACGTTGATCCGCCGGACGCCCGCATCGACCAGCATCGTCGCGTGCTCGACAAGTCGCGTGCCATTGGTGGTGAGGGTGAGTTCGTCCAGTCCGTTGCCGATCCGCCGGCCGATCCGCCGCACCAGATCGCCTATGTCGCGGCGGACGAGGGGTTCGCCGCCGGTGAGCCTGATCCGGCGGATGCCGCGCGCGATGAAGAGGTCGGCGAGCAACGCGATCTCCTCCAGTGTCAGCACCTGGTCCCTGGGGAGGAACTGCATCTTTTCCGCCATGCAATAGCGGCAGCGCAGGTCGCAGCGATCCGTCACCGAAATGCGCAGATAGCTGATCCTGCGGCCGAGGCCGTCGGTCATCAGCGTGCGTGAAGGATCGGCCATGGCCATGCCGCCTTAGCTAGGCGATGGACAAGGCCGGCGCAAGCGCGCGACGGTTGCGGCCGGGGCAAGAGGTCGGTAACCCCTTGCGGGTATGGCGGGGCGATGCGCGGGCCGGGGAACGATCGACAGTGAGTGGGGACCAGAGCGGCGGCGATCAGGCGGGCGGGGGGCAGCGCAGCCTGTTCATTCTGTCGCCCGGCGACCGGGACGGGTTGCGGCAGGCGGCACAGCGCGTCGGCTGGCGGGCGATCGGCGCGCGCCGCGCCAAGGATGCGCCGCAGCGCTTTCTCCATAGCGAGGCGCAGGTGGCGCTGATCGACCTGCGCGGCGGCGGTGATGCGGCGGCGCTGCTGACGCCGCTGGTGCCGCCGATGGAAGCGGGCGGGGGGGCGTTGCTGGTCCTGGTCGATCCGCAGGATGAGGGGCAATTGCCTGCGCTGCTCGCTCTGGGCGCAACCCATTATCTTGTCGCGCCGCTGAGCGACGCGCGGCTGGCGGCGGCGCTGGCCTCTGCCCACCGGCTGGTCGAGCGGCTTGGCGGCGGGGTGCAGCACAGCCAGCGGGCGCAGCGCATCCGGCGGGGGGACGCGCTCTACTGGGATATGCCGCGGGGCGGAGGGATGCTGCGGCTCAGCGACAATCTGGCGCGGCACCTGGGGCTGGACGACACGCGGATCGCGCCGTCGGCGCTGCTGCGCCGGCTGCCGCGGACCGACCGGGCGGCGGTGCTTGCCGCGCTCCGGGCGATGCAGGCGGCGGGGCGGCCGGGCGCGCTCGCCCATGCGCTGCCGGGGCGGCGGGATCAGCGGCTGGTCCATCATCTGCGCGTCAGCGACGGCGCGGTGGCCGCCGATGTCGAGTGGCTGGCCGACGGGCAGGAGCAGGCGGGCGCCAGCCGCGATTATCTGACCGGCCTCAAGTCGCGGCAGACCGCGCTCGACTGGCTGGAACGGCGCAAGGGGCTGCCCACCACCATCCTGCTGCTGTCGATCAGCCAGTTCGACCGGATGAACGCGGCCTATGGCCAGGTCGTCGGCGACGCGCTGCTGGGCCGGATCGCGCGGCGGATCGAGCGGATGACGGATGATGTCGCGCCCGGCGCGCTGGTGGCCCGGATCGCGGGGACCGAGTTCCTGGTCGGCCTGACCGGCGAGGCGGCGGGCAGCGACCGGGCGACCTTCCTTGCCCGGCAGCTAATCAGCGTCATCGGCCGACCGTTCAGCGCCGGCGATCATCTGATCCGGCTGACCACCCGGTGCGGCATCGCGCAGGCCCGGCCCGAGGACGATGCGACGCTGCTGCTGCGCCGGGCGGGCACGGCGCTCGCCGACGCGCGGCAGGCCGGCGGCGAGGGCATCCGCATCCTGTCGGCCGAGCGACACAGCCGGCAGGTGGACGGCGACCGCCTCGAAACCGACCTCCGCCTCGCGCTCGACCGGGGCGAGATCGGCATCGTATTCCAGCCGCAATATCCGGTCGACAGCGACAGGATCAGCGGGGTGGAGGCGCTCGCCCGGTGGAACCACCCGCATTACGGGCCGCTGGGCGCGGGCATATTGTTCGCCACGGCGGAGCGGTCCGACTATATGCTGCCGCTCTCGGCCCATATCCAGGCCGAAGCGCTGCGGCAGGCGGCGGCCTGGCCCCGGGCGCTTTCGGGCCTTCGCCTGTCGATCAACCTGACCGCCGCCGACATCGCGCAGCCGGGTTTCCTTGGCAGTCTGCTCGGCCTTGTCGACGCCAGCGGGTTTCCGCGCGGGCGGCTGACGGTGGAGATCACCGAAAGCGGCCTTATCGAGGATGTCGCGGCGGCGGGCGCATTGCTGACGGCGCTGCGGGCCGAAGGGCTGGCGGTGGCGATCGACGATTTCGGCACCGGCTATTCCAGCCTCGCCTACCTCAAGAGCCTGCCGCTCGATTACCTGAAGATCGACAGCGGGCTGGCGCAGGACATTGCCGGCACGGCGCGCGACCGGATCATCGTGCGCGGGGTCATCCACATGGCCAAGTCGCTGGGGCTGAAAGTCATCGCCGAAGGAGTGGAGACGGAGGAGCAGCTGGGGCTGCTGACCCGCGAGGGGTGCGACTATTATCAAGGGTTCCTGCGGTCGGCGGGGGTATCGTCCGCCGACCTGGTGAACCTGGTTCTGGCCGGCTAGAAGCCGAGCAGCGGCCGGAGGGCGATTAGGATGCCCACAAGGCTCGCCAGAAAAACGATGGTGCGGACCACCGGCACGCCGGCCGCATAGAGCGGCAGATAGACGACCCGCGCCGCCAGCCAGATCCAGCCGCCCATGGCCGTCCACTCGCTGGTCCGGCCCGCCGCCACGACGCCCAGCAGCGCGACGATCGCGATGGGCAGCGTCTCCATATAATTGGCCTGCGCGCGGGCGAGTCGGCCACCGAGCGGGCTGATCGGCGGCAGCTTTTCATCGCGCGCGCCCATGTTCCATTTCGGGCCATATTGGCGCGTCTTGACATGCGCGGCGGCGAAGATGTGGACCAGGAGCAGGATCATGCCCCAGGCGAGAATGGTGAGTTCGACGGGCATGATGCGGTCCCTCCTGCGACGCTTGTATCAGAGAGGGCGGAGGTAGGACAGGGCGGCCCTAAAGCATGAGGCCGACCCTGGCGATCAGGGTCGCGCCGGCATGGGCAACGCCGGGGGCGTCGATGTCGGTATCGGCGTAGCGCAGGCCGGCAGACCAGCGGCGGCCATACCAGTCCAGTGCGACGCCATGGTCCCAATAGTTGCCACCGGGGCGCAGGCGGGCGGCGCGGGTCGGGTCGCGCGTGTCGCCGGTCGAGCGGCCGACATGGCCCGAGAGGGTGAACGGCGTGCCGGGAAGGCCGAGCGCCGCGCCGGCGGAGAGGTAGAGACTGTCGCCGCCGATGGCGGACTGGCGCGGGGCGTAGCGGGCGGCAAGATCGACGCTGGCCGGGCCGAGGGTGACGCCGGCGGTCGCGCCCGCTTCGCCATAGCCCTGTCCCGACGCGCCGGGGAAGAGATGATAGCGCGCCTCCGCCCCCAAGCGCCAGCCGCCCAGTTGATGCAGCCAGGTCGCACCGAGATCGATCGCCGCGTCCGCCCCGCCGTGGCGCGCGCCGCGGCGTGTGGTCGTCGCCGCGCCGTCGAGGCTGAGGCCGCTTGCCACGGGCACGGACAGGGCGGCGCGCAATGCCGGGTCGCCGTCGCTCCAGCTGAGGCCGCGCCGCCGGTCGTCGCTCATCGCGTCGATCGTCAGCGACGGGCCGCCGGCATATTGGGCGGCGGCGGGCACTGCATGGCCGGCGAGCAGCAGCGCCGCCCCCGGCCACGCGGCCCGGCAGAGGCGTTCAGTTCGACGCAAGGGCGCGGGCCGAGTCTAGTTCCGCCAGCAGTGGCGCGCGGTCGGCCTGCGCCACGGCGGCGAGACGGGCGGCTATCATGTCGCGATTGCGGGCGATCACCGTCGCGCCGGGATCGCGGCCCGGAAGGCAGGGACCGGCATCGCTGCCGGAAAAGCGCTGGTCGGTGGGGATGGTGCGGGCGTGGGCCGGGCCGTGGTCGAGCCGGCGGTCGATCACCACTTTGGCGGTCCATTGGCAGCGGCGGCCGTCCATGCGGGCGCCGGTGGCGGCGCCCACCGTCTTCATCATGGTTTCGGTGCGGGCGACATAGGTCGCGCCGACGCTCTGGCCGTGATGCTCCAGGGTGACGCTGTGGGATGCGGCCGCCGCCGCGAGCGCGATCAGGGTCAAGCTCATGCGATAATCTCCTGCTGTGCGCCGGACTTTGCTGCCCGGTCGCAGGGCGGATGTAGGGCGATCCTGTTGCTGGCCTGTTGCCGGTTCATGAGGAAGCGCAACCGGCGAAGTTCACACCATGGTGGGCATGGTTGTGACGGAAATCCGCCATTTCGGCCAAGCGCGCGCGTGCGAGGCGGGTCCGACGCGCGCCCGACGCGCTTGCGACGCGCCTGTTCCAACAGGGCGCGGGCGGGTAGGCCGGGCGGGTGGACCGTTTGCACATGCGCGCAGCATAGGGCGCGGCGGCCGGATAGGACAGTCAGCCCGCCGCCTTGGCAAGCCCCTTCGACAGTTGCAGCGCGCCGTTCAGACGGGCCTGGGGGTCGCCCCAGGCGCGTTCGACCACGATCTTGCTGTCGGGGCGCAGGCGGGCGACCCCGTTCAGTTTCTGGATATAGGCGACGAGATTCTCGGGCCGGGGGAAGCGATCCTCGAAGAAGCTGACCAGCGCGCCCTTTGGCCCCACATCGATCTTGGCGATGTTGGCGGCGACGCAATTCTGCTTGATCTCGATGATCTTGAGCAGGTTTTGCGTGGGCAGCGGCAGCTTGCCGAAGCGGTCGATGAGTTCGGCGGCGAAGGATTCGAGGCCCTGCCGGTCCTCCAGCTCGTTGATGCGGCGATAGAGACCCATGCGCAGGTCGAGGTCGGGCACATAATCGTCGGGGATGAGGATCGGCGCGTCGACCGTGATCTGGGGCGAGAAGCCGTCGCTGCGCCGCTCGGCCGCGAGGCCGCCGGCCTTGGCGTCGAGGATCGCGTCCTCCAGCATCGACTGGTAGAGTTCGAAGCCGACCTCCTTGATATGGCCCGACTGTTCGTCGCCGACGAGATTGCCCGCGCCGCGAATGTCGAGATCGTGGGACGCCAGCTGGAAGCCCGCGCCCAGCGTGTCGAGATCGGACAGGACTTTGAGGCGCTTTTCCGCCGTTTCGGTGATGATGCGGTTCGCGGGCGTGGTGAAATAGGCGTAGGCGCGCGTCTTCGACCGGCCGACGCGGCCGCGCAGCTGGTAGAGCTGGGCGAGGCCGAACCGGTCGGCGCGGTGGATGATGAGCGTGTTGGCGCTCGGGATGTCGAGGCCGCTTTCCACGATCGTGGTCGAGAGCAGCACGTCGTAGCGCTTGTCGTAGAAGGCGGACATGCGCTCCTCGACCTCGGTGGCGCTCATCTGGCCATGGGCAACGATGGGTTTGATTTCGGGGACTTGCGTGCGCAGGAACTCCTCGACCTCGGTCAGGTCGGCGATGCGGGGGACGACGAAGAAGCTCTGCCCGCCGCGATAATGTTCGCGCAGGAGCGCTTCGCGGATCACCACGCCGTCCCACGGCATGATGTAGGTGCGCACGGCGAGGCGATCGACCGGCGGGGTCTGGATGACGGAGAGTTCGCGCAGGCCGGACATCGCCATTTGCAGCGTGCGGGGGATCGGCGTGGCGGTGAGGGTGAGGACATGGACGTCGGTTTTCAGCCCCTTCAGCCGCTCCTTGTGGGTGACGCCGAAGCGCTGTTCCTCGTCCACGATGACGAGGCCGAGGCGCTTGAACTCGATGCCCTTGGCAAGGAGGGCATGGGTGCCGACGACGATGTCGATGCTGCCGTCCGCCAGGCCCGCCTTCACGGCCTTCGTCTCCTTGTCCGGGACGAGGCGGGAGAGGCGGCCGATTTCGATCGGGAAGCCGCGGAAGCGGTCCACGAAATTCATGTGGTGCTGGCGCGCGAGCAGGGTGGTGGGGCAGATGACGACGACCTGCATTCCCGCCATCGCGGCGACGAAGGCGGCGCGCAGCGCGACCTCAGTCTTGCCGAAGCCGACGTCGCCGCAGACCAGCCGGTCCATCGGCTTGCCAGCGCCAAGGTCTTCGATCACGTCGCTGATGGCGCGGTCCTGATCGTCCGTTTCCTGATAGGGGAAGCGGTCAACGAAGGCGGGGTAGCCGGCATGGTCCGGCTCGGCCACGGTGGCGGGGCGCAGCGCGCGGGCGGCGGCGGTCTTCAGGAGTTCGCCCGCGATTTCGCGGATGCGCTCCTTCATCTTCGCCTTGCGCCGCTGCCACGCCTCGCCGCCCAGCTTGTCCAGGCTTACGCCGTCCGTTTCCGAGCCGTAGCGGGAGAGGACTTCGAGATTTTCGACCGGCACGTAGAGCTTGTCGCCGCCGGCGTAGGACAGGGCGACGCAATCATGCGGGGCCTTCGCCACCGGAATCTGGGTCAGCCCTTCATAGCGGCCGATGCCATGATCCATGTGGACGACCAGGTCGCCGGGCGAGAGGGTGGCGAGTTCAGCCAGGAAGGCGTCGGCGCTCTTCTTGCGCCTGGCGCGGCGGACGAGCCGGTCGCCGAGCATATCCTGTTCGGTGAGGACCGCGACATCGGGGGCGGTGAAGCCATGGTCCAGCCCAAGGACGAGGAGCGTGACGTTCCCACCTTTCAGCCCCTCCCCTTCAGGGGAGGGGTTGGGGTGGGGTCTTGCCGCAGGCGCTGAGCTATGAGGAGAAACCCCACCCCCAGCCCCTCCCCTGAAGGGGAGGGGAGCAGACAGGCCGAGCGCTTCTTGCCAACTGTTCGTCGCGACCAACCCGGTTACGCCGTGGTCGGCGAGCAGCCCGGACAAACGCTCCCGCGCGCCCGCCGAATAGCTGGCGATGACGACCTTCTTCTTCGCCCGGCGCAGGTCGGCGATGTGGCTGGCCACCGCGTCGTAGATATTGCTGTTCTGCGCGCGTTCGGGCGCGAAATCGCGCGGGCCGTCTACCGCGAAGTCAAGCACGGTGGCGCTTTCCGGCTCGTGGAAGGGCGTGGTGGCGTGCACCGGCAGGGTCGCGACGGCGGCGTCCCATTGCGCGGCGTCGAGGTAGAGCGCCTCGGGCTTGAGCGGACGGTAGGAGCCGGGATCGGCGGACTTTGCCTGCACCCGGTTGGCGTGATAGTCGCGGATCGCCTCGAACCGGTTTTCTGCCGCGCCGGCGACGCCGGGATCGCGGATGATGACGGCGTCGCCCAGATGATCGGTGAGGGGGACCAGCTTCTCCTCGAACAGGGGGAGCCAATGTTCCATGCCGGCGAGGCGGCGGCCGTCGCTGACCGCCTGGTAGAGCGGGTCGCCGGTCGCGGTCGCGCCGAAGGTTTCGCGATAGCGCAGGCGGAAGCGCTTGATCGTGTCCTCGTCCAGCAGCGCTTCGGAGGCGGGGAGGAGGGTGAAGCCATCGACGCTGCCCGTGGTGCGCTGGTCGGCGGGGTCGAAGCGGCGGACGGTCTCGATCTCGTCGCCGAAGAAATCGAGGCGCAGCGGCTGTTCCTCGCCGCCGGGGAAGAGATCGACGATGCCGCCGCGGATGGCGAACTCGCCACGGTCATGGACGGTATCGGTGCGGACATAGCCATTGGCTTGCAGCATGTCGGCGAGGCGCTGGATCGCGATCCGCTCCTTGGGCGCGAGCTTCGCCACCAGCTGGCGCACGCGGAAGGGGGTGAGGGTGCGCTGGGTCATCGCCGCGAGCGTGGTGACGACGAGCTGCGGACCTTTGGGCTTGGCTTGCAGCGCGTAGAGACCGGCGAGGCGGGCGGAGGCGGCGCGCAGCGAGGGGCTGGCGCGGTCATAGGGCAGGCAATCCCAGGCCGGGATCTCGATGATCTCCAGCTCCGGCGCGAAGGTGGGCGCGGTGTCGGCGATGGCGCGGGCCTGCTGCTCGTCGGCGGCGATGAAGACCGCGCGGGCCTCCGCTGCGCCGGCGGCGCGGGCGAGGTCGGCGAGCAGCCAGGGCTGGAACCCGGCGGGGACACCCGAGAGGGTGAGGGGCGCGGCGGCGCGGAGGATTTTGTGGAGGTCGGTCATTTGCAACTCATTCCCCTCCCGCTTGCGGGAGGGGCTAGGGGTGGGCGTGGCAGCAACGGAGGTAGCGCAGGCCCACCCCCTAGCCCCCTCCCGCTCGCGGGAGGGGGACCGTCGTCAGACGATCTTCACGAAATCGAGTTTCAGGAAGCGGTCCATCATCGGGCCTTTCCATTGGTCCGGCACGGGAATCGTGCCCAGCGCCCAGCCTATGATGTCGGCATCCTGCTCTTCCATGAAGCGTTCGAACCAGGCGATCTCCTCTTCGTTCCATGTCGCGTGGTAGCGGTCGAAGAAGCCGCCGACGGTATAGTCCGCCTCCCGCGTGCCACGATGCCAGGCGCGGAACTTGATGCGGCGGAGGCGGGGATCGTCGTTCACAATTTGTTCCTTAAGGCGGCATGGCGCGGCCGGCCGATCGGATGTTTGAGCCATCGTCCCGGTTGCGCTAGATGCACGGCAGATAGCCATGCGACCCGATATTCTCAATCCGCTCTTTGCCGAAATTTCCCTGTTGAAGGGGGTCGGACCGGCGCTGGCGCGGCCGCTGGAGCGGCTGGGCCTCGCCCGGGCGGTGGATGTCGCCTTCCATCTGCCGGTGAGCTGGGTGGACCGGCACCTGACCGACCGGCTCGACATGGCCGATGCGGGGCGGGTGATCGGCACGGTGCTGACGCCGGTGGACTATCGCGCCAGCGGCAGCGCGCGCGCGCCGTTCCGGGTGCAGGCGGTGGATCGGGAGGGCAACGGCGTCGCCCTCGTCTATTTCGGGAAGAACAGCGCCTGGCCGCGCAAGCTGCTGCCGCTGGGCGAACCCAAATTCGTGTCCGGCAAGCTGGAAGCCTATGGCGAGAATCTCCAGATCGTGCATCCCGACCATGTGCTGCCGCCCGAGGAGGCGGGGACGATCCCGCCGCGCGAGCCGGTCTATGGCCTGTCGGAGGGGTTGACCAACAACCGGATGCGCGATCTGGCGGGGCAGGCGCTGGGCCGCGCGCCGGAGTTGCCCGAATGGATCGAACCGAGCCTGCTGGCGCGCAAGGGCTGGCCGGGGTGGCGGGAGGCGCTGGGGCGGGTCCATGCCGATCCGGCGGACGCCAAGGCGCGCGAGCGGCTCGCCTATGACGAGATTTTCGCCGGGCAACTGGCGCTGATGCTGGTGCGGCAATCGTCGCGGCGCAGGCGGGGTGTGCCCATTGAGGGCGACGGGCGGTTGCGCGCGATGCTCAAGCTGCCCTTCGCGCCGACGGGGGCGCAGCGGCGGGCGATCGGCGAGATCGAGGGCGACATGGCGCAGGCGACGCCCATGCTGCGCCTGCTCCAGGGCGATGTGGGATCGGGCAAGACTTTGGTGGCGCTGATGGCGCTGCTGAACGCGGTGGAGGCGGGGATGCAGGGCGCGATGCTCGCGCCGACCGAAATATTGGCGCGACAGCATCATGAGACGCTGCGCAAGATGGCGGCCGGGCTTCCGGTCGAGATCGCGATCCTGACCGGGCGCGAGAAGGGCAAGGTGCGCGAGGCGACGCTGATGGGGCTGGCGGACGGGAGCATCGACATTCTTGTCGGCACCCACGCTATTTTTCAGGAAGCGGTGCAGTATAAGCGGCTGGGCCTTGCGGTCATCGACGAGCAGCATCGCTTCGGCGTGGCGCAGCGCATGATGCTGGCGAACAAGGCCAGCCAAGCGCCGCACCTGCTGGTGATGACGGCGACGCCGATCCCGCGCACGCTGACGCTCACCTATTATGGCGAGATGGACGTGTCGCGGCTGGACGAGATGCCGCCGGGGCGCCAGCCGATCCAGACGCTGGTGATGGCGGCGAGCCGGCTGGACGAGGTGGTGGACGCGCTCGCCCGCCATGTCGCGGGCGGGGGGCAGGCCTATTGGGTGTGTCCGCTGGTCGAGGAAAGCGAAAATAGTGATCAGGCGGCGGCCGAGGCGCGGGCGGAGTCGCTGAAGCTGCGGTTCGGGGAGCGGGTGGGCCTCGTCCACGGGCGGATGAAGGGGCCGGAGAAGGACGCGGCGATGGAAGCCTTCGCCGCCAACCGGACGCAGATACTGGTGGCGACCACGGTGATCGAGGTCGGGGTGGATGTGCCGAACTCCAGCCTGATCATCATCGAGGGCGCGGACCGGTTCGGGTTGGCGCAGCTACACCAGTTGCGGGGGCGCGTGGGGCGGGGGGACAAGCCTTCGGTCTGCATATTGTTGCGCGGCAACGCGCTGGGCGAGACGTCGCGGGCGCGGCTGGCGCTGATGCGGGAGACGAACGACGGGTTCCGCATCGCCGAGGAGGATCTGAAGCTGCGCGGCGCGGGCGAGGTGCTGGGCACGCGCCAGTCGGGCGAGGCGATGCTGAAGCTGGCGACGCCCGAGCATGTGGCGGCGCTGGTGGATGCGGCGCGGGACGACGCGCATCTGCTGATCGAGCGGGACGGCGGGCTGGACAGCGCGCGGGGCCAGGCGGCGCGGACCTGCCTATACCTGTTCGAGAAGGATGCGGCGGTCGGGTTGCTCAGGGGAGGGTGAGGGTTTCCACTTCCGTCATGCCAGCGCAGGCTGGCATCTCAGGCATTGGCGCGCTGCCGCCTGAGACCCCAGCTTTCGCTGGGGTGACGGCGGGGAGCGGGGGAATGGTTCGCGCCAATCTTCTCGCAGTTGCGAAACAAAGCGACGCATCGCCGCGTTCGCTCCGACATGACCGATCTCAGTCTATCTCATATCTCGCCTATGGCCGCGCTGTCGATCGCGCTGTCGGTCGTCATCGCGTTCCTCGTCCACTGGGCGCTCTACTGGGTCGCGCTGCGGGTCGTGCGGCGGTCGAAGGTCGAGCCGACGCTGCTGCCGGCGATCTTTCAGCCGACGCGCTGGCTCGTCGTGCTGCTGGCGCTGGGCGCGGGGCTGAACTCCATCGAGATCGGGCCGCGGGTGGAGGCGCTGTGGACCATCGGCGCGCGGATGGTGTTCGCGCTGCTGACGGGCTGGCTGATCCTGCGCGGCATGGGCGCGGCCAAGACCATGTTCGAGCGCGGCGCGGACATCAGTGTCGAGGACAACCTCAAGGCCCGGCGGCAGCGCACGAAGATCAGCATCCTCTACCGCATCGCGCAATGCGTCGTCGGATTTCTGGTGATCGCGATGATGCTGATCGCGATTCCGGGGGTGCGGACGATCGGCGTGTCGCTGATGGCGTCGGCGGGGCTTGCCGCGCTGGCGGTGGGCGCGGCGGCGCAGCCGGCGCTCAAGAATCTGATCGCGGGCGTGCAGATGGCCTTTTCCGAGCCGATCCGCCTCGATGATGTGGTGATCGTGGAGGGGGAGTGGGGCCGGATCGAGGAGATCAAGCTGACCTATGTGATCGTGCGCATCTGGGACGATCGGCGGATGGTGGTGCCGGTGTCCTATTTCTTGGAAAAGCCGTTCCAGAACTGGACCACCAGGACGTCCGACCTGCTGGGCACAGTGTTTTTCTATGTCGATCCCGCGGCGGACGTGGCGCGGATTCGCGAGGCGTTCGTGGGTGCGGTCAAGGCCAACAGCCGCTGGGATGGGCGGGTCGCGATCCTGCAAGTCACCGAGCACAAGGCCGACGCGCTGGAACTGCGCGGGCTTTTGTCGGCGCGCAACGCGGGCATCGCCTTCGACCTGCGATGCGAGGTGCGCGAGGCGGTGATGGATTTCCTGCGCACCCAGATGCCCGAGGCGCTGGTGCGGGTGCGCAACCGGGTGGAGGCGGACGACGGGCTTTACCAGGCGGTCCGGCGCGGCGGGATGAGCGAGAGCATCGCGTCGTAGATGCGCGGGGCCACGGGCTGGAGGAATTCCACGCCGGCGCGATGATCCTCCGCCCAGCGGACCTCGGCCGGATAGTCCTTGAGCATCGGAAGCCAGATGCTGACCCGCTCCCCCGCGAGGAGCGGATCGTCGCAGCGGCACATGAGGCCGAGCGGCGAGATGTTGATGATCCGCACGCCATGGGTCCGGCCGCGCGCGGTGACGTGGCTCACCATGTCGACAAGGTCGCGGTTCGCGCGCCGCTGCTCGACCGCGGGGTCGCGCGAGCGCATCACATGGCCAAGGCTGGCGAAGACGGACGTGGGCATGGGCGCAGCCTAAGCTGCTGAAAATGGACGGTTTGATAGGAAAGAGCGTTAACCGCCAGCTAACATTCTTAGATTGTCACGCCACGATTAACCCATGTTTCTTCGCGCCGAAGCTGAGCTTGTCGCCGGCGTTCAGCACTACGGCCGGATCGGTGACGACCGCGCCGTTTACGCGGATCGCGCCCTCGGTCAGCTTGCGACGCACCTCCTTGTTGGAGGTGGCAAAGCCGAGCGCGGTTGTGGCCTGCACCACGGTCAGCCCGTCCGTGCCCAGGCTGACGGTCGGCAGGTTGGCGTCGGACGCGCCTTCCTCGAAGGTCTTGCGCGCGGTCTCGGCGGCGGCGGCGGCAGCCTCCTCGCCATGCGCCATGGCGGTTGCGGCATCGGCGAGGATTTTCTTGGCTTCGTTGATCTCCGCGCCGTCGAGACGTTCCAGACGGGCGATCTCGCCCAGCGGCAGGTCGGTGAAGAGCGCCAAGAAGCGGCCGACATCCGCGTCCTGCGTATTGCGCCAGAATTGCCAGTAATCATAGGGCGAGAGCGCGTCGGCATTGAGCCACACCGCGCCCTTCGCCGTCTTGCCCATCTTGCCGCCGTCCGCCGTGGTGATGAGCGGGGAGGTCAGGCCATAAACGGACGTGCCGTCGACCCGGCGCGAAAGTTCGATGCCGTTGACGATATTGCCCCACTGGTCGGACCCGCCCATCTGGAGCCGGCACCCGGCGCGGCGCGACAGTTCCAGAAAGTCGTACGCCTGGAGGATCATGTAGTTGAATTCGAGGAAGGAGAGCGACTGTTCCCGATCCAGCCGCAGCTTGACCGAATCGAAGCTCAGCATCCGGTTGACCGAGAAATGCTGGCCGATGTCGCGCAGGAAGGGGATATATTCCAGCGCGTCGAGCCAGCTTGCATTGTCGAGCATTATCGCATCGGTGGGGCCATCGCCGAAGGTCAGGAAGCGCTCGAACACGCGCTTGATGCTCGCCACATTCTCGTTGATCTTCTCGACCGTCAGCAGCGAGCGCGCCTCGTCGCGGAGGGACGGGTCGCCGATCTTGCCGGTGCCGCCGCCCATCAGGACGATCGGCTTGTGCCCCGCCTGCTGCATCCGGCGCAACATCATGATCTGCACCAGGCTGCCGACGTGGAGAGAGGGCGCGGTGGGATCGAAACCGATATAGCCCGGCACCACTTCGCGCGCGGCCAGGGCGTCGAGGCCCGCCGCGTCGGTCAGCTGGTGGATATAGCCACGCTCGTCGAGCAGGCGCAGGAGATCGGACTGGTAGTTGCTCATGGCGCGCGCCTGTAGCATCGGCGGCGGTCAACGGAAAGATACCGTGCGCCACGCGCTTGTCGAAGGGCTGCACTTCTCTCTACTAGGGGGCTTCGACAGGCTCAGCCCGAACGGAATTTGTCAGATGCCGCAATCTACCCTGGCCATCGGCCTGATGTCCGGCACGTCGCGCGACGGGATCGACGCGGCGCTGATCGAGACCGATGGCGAGGGGGCGAGCCGGGGCGTCGCCTTTCACGCCATGGCCTATGACGAAGGATTCCGCCTGCGGCTGGCCGAAGCGTGCGCGCGGGCGATGGCGATGGAGGGGCCGGGGTTCGAGCCGCTGATCGCGTCGGTCGAGGCGGACCTGACCGAGCGGCATGTGAAAGCGGTGGCGGACCTGCTGGGGCGCAGCGGGCATGTGGCGCAGGACATCGGCGTCATCGGCTTTCACGGCCACACGGTCGCACACCGGCCCGAGCGGGGCTGGACCTGGCAGATCGGCGACGGCGCGGCGCTGGCGGGCGCGTTCGGCATTCCGGTGGTGGCCGATTTGCGCAGCGCCGACGTGGCGGCGGGGGGGCAGGGCGCGCCGCTGCTGCCGGTCTATCACCGCGCGCTGGCGCAGGGGCTGGAAAAGCCGGCGGCGATCCTGAACCTCGGCGGAGTGGCGAACATCACCTTCATCGGCGGGGACGGCACGCTGATCGCGTTCGACACCGGCATGGCGAGCGGCCTTATCGACAACTGGATGCAGGCGGAAGGCAACGCCGCGTTCGATGCGGGCGGCGCGTGCGCGGCGCGGGGGCGGGTGGACGAGGCGCGGTTGGCGGCGATGCTGGCGAACCCGTGGTTCGACGCGCCGCCGCCCAAGAGCATCGATCGCGAGGCGTTCAGCATCGAGGCGGTGCGCGGCCTGTCGCTCGAGGATGGCGCGGCGACGCTGACGGCGTTCACTGCGGCCAGCGTGGCGCGGGCGCTGGAGCATCTGCCCGCGCGGCCCGTGACGATCCATGTCGCGGGCGGCGGGCGGCATAATGCGACGCTGATGGCGATGCTGGCGCAGCGGACGGGCGCGCGGGTGGCCCCGGTGGACGGGCTGGGCTGGGACGGCGATGCGCTGGAAGCGCAGGGCTTCGCCTATATGGCGGTGCGTAGCCTTGAAGGGCTGCCCATCAGCTTCCCCGGCACGACCGGCGCGCCGGAGCCGATGACGGGCGGCGTGCTGTTCCGCGCGTGAGCCGTCACGCCGGGCGCCCGGCGGCCGCAAGCTGTTCCAGCAGGCGATCGACTTTGTCGTGCAGCGCCGCGATCTCCGATTCGGCGCGCAGATTGGTTTCATAGTCGAGCCGCGCCTCCAGCCGGTCCTTGGCCGCCTGCCGGTTCTGGCTCATCATGATGACCGGCGCCTGAAGCGCCGCCAGCATGGAGAGCATGAGGTTGAGGAAGATGTAAGGGAAGGGGTCAAAGGCGTGGCGGGCCAGGATGACGCTGTTCAGCACCGCCCAGGCGGCGAGGAACAGGCCGAACCCGATGATGAAGCGCCATGATCCGCCGATCGCGGCAACCCGATCGGCGAGCCGCTCGCCGAAGGTCAGGCCGCTGTCGAACACTTCATAGACATCGCGCGAGGCAGGCGCGCGGCGGAGCGGGGCCGTGAGGAAACGGATGGCTGCGTTCATAAATCACCTCTTGAATGCGACCGGGCCGACGGATCGCTTCAGGAGGTGCCGGCTTAACGGCGCGCCTCTGCTCCCATCGGGACGGTCGTTCGACTATGGTCGGTACTGGACATGGTCCCCTCTCGGGAGGTTGCGGAATGGGAGGCGGGCGTGCCGCTACCCGCCGCCGACATGCGCCCGCGCGCGCCCCGGGTCAAGGCGGCGGCGCATTACAAATGCGTCATCTTCTCAACGCTGCATTTCATGCTGGCCAAAGCCGTCCGCATCGTCGGCGGGCCGCTGCCGGATCCAGCGGCTGGCGAGCAGCTTGACGCCGGCGCGGACCGGCAGGCCGGCATGTTCGCTCATCGGGTCCGGGCGTCCGTCCGGCAGCGCGTTGGCGAAGAGCAGGCCGTCGCCCCTGCGCGCCGGAACCGTGAGGCCGAGGCGGGTGAAGCGGGTTTCGCCGCCGGCATGATCGTCGCTCAGATAGACGAGCAGGGTCAGGATGCGCTGGTTGGAGAGGCCCGGCAGCGCGTCGAGATGCGGCCGATATTGCTGGCCGGGACGGTAGCGCAGCACTTGCAGCACCTCGCCCTGTTCGACCCGCGTGCCGCTGACGCGGGCGATACGGCGGTTGATCGCGTGGACGGCGGGCCATTCGGACAGGATGGGGAATCCCGCCGCATCCGAATCGCGGATCGGATCCGGCACGAAGCGGCCTTGCCCTTCATGGAAGATCAGCGCGGGGCGCAGCCGCCGGTCGGACAGGTCGGCGAGCAGCGCGCTTTCCTCCGCCGTCAGGAGGGCAGGGATGCTTTGGATCATCGGCTGGCTGGACAGGGGGCGGGGCGCGGGGAGGTGAAGCGGGTCGCCCTGATCGTCGATCGCCATGGCGGCGATCAGGTCGCGCTGGCGCGCAGCGACGGAATCGCGGTCGCGCCATTGATCCAGCAGCGCCAGCGCGCCGGCCCAGTCGCGCGGTCCGCCGACCCCCGCCGCCATGAGGCCGCCCAGCATCCGCGCCGCGCCCATACTGCCAGCCTGCGCCGCGCGGAACAGGCCATTGCGCGCAGCGGGCAGGTCGCGAGGCAGCAGCTTGCCCTCCACCTGCCAGAGCGCGCTCATCGCCAGCGCGTCCGCGTCCCCGCCGGCGCAGGCGCGATCCACCAGCGCGCGGGCAGCGTCCGCGTCCCCACCCCGGAGCAGCGCCAGCGCCTCTGCCGCCACGCTCATCGTTTGCGCGTCAGTTCGCGCATGGCCGCGTCTATGCCCTCGATCGTGAGCGGATACATGCGGTCCTTCATCAGGTCGCGGATGATTTGCGTCGACTTGCTGTAGCCCCAGTGCGCCTGCGCCGCCGGATTGAGCCAGACACATGCAGGATAGGTGCGGGTCACGCGGTCGAGCCAGACGGCGCCCGGTTCCGGGTTCATATGTTCGACCGATCCGCCCGGATGGCTGATCTCATAGGGACTCATCGCCGCGTCGCCCACGAAGATCACCTTATAGTCATGACCATATTTGTGGAGGATGTCCCAGGTCGGAATGCGTTCGGAAAAGCGGCGGCGATTGTCCTTCCACACGCCTTCGTACAGGCAGTTGTGGAAGTAGAAGAATTCCATATTCTTGAATTCGCCGGTCGCGGCGGAGAAGAGCTCCTCGCACAGGGTGACGAACGGGTCCATCGAGCCGCCCACGTCGAGGAAGAGCAGGAGCTTGACCGCATTGTGCCGCTCCGGGCGCATCCGTATGTCGAGCCAGCCCTGCCGCGCGGTGCCGCGGATCGTTTCGTCGAGGTCCAGTTCGTCCACCGCGCCTTCCCGCGCGAAGCGGCGCAGGCGGCGCAGCGCGACCTTGATGTTGCGGGTGCCAAGCTCGCGGCTGCTGTCGAGATTGGCGAACTCGCGCTTTTCCCACACCTTGATGGCGCGCTTGTGCCGCGATTCGCCGCCGATCCGCACGCCTTCCGGGTTGTAGCCGCCATGGCCGAAGGGGGAGGTGCCGCCGGTGCCGATCCATTTGCTGCCGCCCTGATGCCGGCCCTTCTGCTCCTCCAGCCGCTGCTTGAGCGTTTTCATGATCTCGTCCCAGTCGCCGAGCGACCTGATCTTGGCCATCTCTTCCGCGCTGAGATATTTTTCAGCGACGAGCCGCAGCCATTCCTCGGGGATGTCGGCCTCCACCCCGTCGCCATCCAGCAGCCCCTTGAACACGCGGCCGAACACCTGGTCGAAGCGGTCGAACAGCCCCTCATCCTTCACATAGGTGGCGCGGGCGAGATAGTAGAAGTCCTCGGGCCGGCGGGCGATGACGTCGGCGTCGAGCGCTTCGAGCAGCATCAGATGCTCCTTGATCCCGGCCGGGATGCCGGCGGCGCGGAGCGCGTCGAGGAAGTTCAGCAGCATGGCGCCCTTGTCGGGCAGCGGCCGCAGCGATGCAAGCGCGCGGCGCGGCTTGTCATGCAATGGAAATATTAAGTGTTGCAGTGCATGGTTAATCGGTCATCATCCATCCTGTTGCCAGATGTTCGGGGGTTCATTGGAAAACAGAGACTTGCTGGCCGACCTTGGCGAAAGGTCGGGCGACATCGCCCTGCAATGCAGCGAAACGGCGGGCTATCTCGGCGCGCTCAACCGCCATATTCAGGAGGATGTCGCGCGGCTGGGCGACCTGACCGCCAACATGGACCGGCTGGCGAGCAGCCAGGCCGAAAGCGTCATGGCGGCGCAGGAGTTGAGCCTGACGGCGCGGCGGGCGGGCCGGATCGTCGCCGACGGGCATCAGGTGATCGGCCTGTCGCTGGGCGAGGTCAGCAGTCTGGTGGAACATGTGACGGGCCTGGATGGCCATCTGCGCCGGTTCCTGACGGTGATCGAGGCGGTCGGCGGCATATCCGAGCAACTGGGCGCGATCGCGCGGCAGACGCGGCTGCTGGGCGTCAACGCCGCGATCGAGGCGGCGCGCGGCGGGGCGGCGACGCAGGGGTTCGCCGTCGTGGCGGAGGAAATCCGCCGGCTGGCCGGGCAAGCGAGCGAGTCGGCGGCGTCGGTGGGCGACAAGCTGGGGCAGCTGGACCGCGACGCCCGCGCGCTGATCGGCGGGGTGGAGGCGAATATCGGCCGGGGGCGGGAGGTCGGCACCCATATCGACCGGCTGCGCGGATCGCTGGCCGAAATCGCCAGCCTCGTCACCCAGTTCGGCGAGCGGTCCGAGTCGATCGTCGCCTGCACCGACGCGGCCGATGGCGATGTCGCGGCGCTGCGCCATGGGCTGATGGGGTTCAGCCGGTCGGCGACCGACAACGCGGCGCGGGTCGATGTGGCGCGGGGGCAGCTCGACGCGCTGGAGGGCATGGCCAACGCCATGCTGGACACCGCCGCCCACGGGCCGGGACGGACACGTAACAGCCGCTATATCGCGCTGGCCGAGGAGGGAGCGGAGGATGTCACGGCCCTTGTCGAGCAGGCGCTGCGCGACGGGCGACTGACGGCCGGCGACTTGTTCGACACCGCCTATCGCCCGATCGCGGGATCGAACCCGACCCAATATCTCAATGGCTTGACGGCCTTTGCCGACACGATGTTGCAGCCGATGCTGGACCGCCATACGGCGCAGGACAGTGCGATCGTGGGGTGCTGCCTCATCGACATGAACGGCTACCTCCCCACCCATATCAGCGCGCGCAGCCAGCCGCAGCGGCCGGGCGCGCGCGACTGGAACATGGAACATGCCCGCAACCGACAGATGTTCATGGACAGCCAGACCCGACGCGCGCTGGACGGCGACGGGGACTTCTTCCTCTTCACCTATCGTCAGGACCTGGGCGAGGGGCGCTACCGCGCGCTGCGCAGCGTGTTCGTGCCGCTCGTTTTCGCGGGGCGGCGATGGGGATTGTATGAGGTCGGTTATCTGATCTGATCGCGCTCCCGCTCGATGCCGTGCACGCGCGACACCAGCACGAAGGAAATGATCATCAGCAGATACCAGCTGCCGAGCTTGGCGAGGCTCACCATCCGCCACCCGCCGCGCTGGTCCGGGTAGGTCCACGCATTGGCGAAGGTGCCGATATTTTCGGCAAACCAGATGAAGAGGGCGACGAGCAGGAAGCCGATCAGCAGTGGCATTCGCCGGGGGGTGCGCCAGGGCGTAAAGATGATCCAGGTGCGGCCGAACAGCGCGATCGCCGCTGCAAACAGGGCGAGGCGGACGTCGGGCAGCCAATGGTGCGCGAAGAAGTTGACGTAGATGGCGATCGCCAGGAGGGTGGTCGTCCACATCGGCGGATAGCGGGTGAAGCGGAAGGCGAAGATGCGCCAGATGCGCGCGATATAGCTGCCGACCGCCGCATACATGAAGCCGGAGAAAAGCGGCACCCGCCCGATGTGCAGCAGGCTGGATTCAGGATAGAGCCAGCTGCCGGCCGCCGTCTTGAACAATTCCATGATCGTGCCGATGACGTGGAAGGCGAAGATCACCTTCGCCTCCGCCCAGCTTTCCAGCCGCAGGCCAAGCATCGCGCCTGAATCGCGAGCGCGGCGAGCGTCAGGAAATCATAGCGGTGGAGCGGCGCATCGGCCGGGTAGAAGAGGTGGGTGGCGAGCAGCAGGGCCAGCATCAGCCCGCCGAACAGGCAGGCCCAGCCCTGCTTGAAGCCGAAGAGCAGAAATTCGAACGCCCATGCAGCGGGGCCGGGCGTGATCCGCACCCCCTCCAGCCGGGCGCGGACACGGGCGAAGCGGGTCGCGCCGGCGGGACGGTTCATACCGACGCTTCAGGCGCGCGCATCGCGGAGAGGCGGGTGGCTCAGCGGCCCTGCTGCGCCAGGCGACTGACCGTCACTGCGCCATCGGCGGCATAGGCGGCGACGGCGTCGGCCTGCGCGGTTTGCGGGTCTTTGCCGTCGATGATCGCCGCGACCTGCGCCGGGGTCGGCACCTTGTCATAGACGCCGTACAGGTCGGTCTGCCCCACCATGTGGATCGAGAGTTTGTAGCGCTTTGCGGCATCGGGTTCGAAGGCGAGCACGGTGCCGCTGTCGTCCACCGGCACGATGATCGGGCCATCGGCGCGGCCGGCCTGCTGGAGCATGTCGAATGTGCCGTCCGCGGTGGCGACCGTGCCGCGCACGCATAGCGCGTCCTTGCCATCGCGGGGGATGCGCACATCCTGTGGCGCTGCGGCATCGCCAGCGGCGGCGGGCGTGAGGCGCGCTTCCGCTCCGTTGGCGGCGGGGCAGGCGGCGAAGCGCGCGGCGGGGGCGGTGGCGTGCAGCGTGGCGACATCATCGACGCGGAGCGCGGCGAGCATCGCGTCTAGGCTGGCGACCACTTCGGCGCGGCGTTCGGTCGGGCCGGTGATGCGCAGCTTGACGATCCAGCGCCCGGCATGGACGAAACCGGCCGCCGTGGTCAGCGCGCCATCGGCGGCATCGTCATAGACGGCGCGGATCGCGCGGCCCGGCTGCCCCGCGACGGCCGCGCTGGCATAGGCGGTGCGGCGGGTTTTGGCGCCGAACCGCTCCATGATCGCCTTGTCGGTCATATAGGCGGCGAGCGACGCATCGGCGTAGGTCGGCATATAGACGTAGAGGGTCGCCTGGATGACGCCGTCTTCGGAGAGATATTGGGCGTAATTGTCCACCGCGCGGCCGCCATTGGAGGCTTCGCCGCTCTTGGTCAGGGACAGGCCGCCGACCGTCTGGGGCAGGGCGATGCCAGCGGCAGACGCGCGGATCGCATCCTGGGTCGGGGCCCAGGCCTCGACGTCCTCGGCCGCGAATGCGGAGCCGGCAAGGCCAAGGCTCGCGGCCAGCAGCAGCGATGAAATGACAGTCCGGGCGTAACGGCGCATCGGCAACCCTCTCCAATTCCAGACCGTCTTGGCGCGGCCTTGAACCATGACAGGAACGCTACAGGCTGAACGCGCCAGTGCAAGCGGGGAAATGCCGCTATTGCGGATTTTGTCGCGGATGATGGGGCAGGGCAGGGTCGAGGCATGCCCAGGCGGGCGCTTCGTCCGTCCAGATGACCATTTGCGGCCCTGCCAGCGAAGGATCGTCCAGAGCGCCCGCGCGCACGATCAGCAGGTGCGGCCGGCTTTCCGCACGGCTGAGCAGCGGCGTGCCGCAGGTGGGGCAGAAACCCCGCTGCATCGCGTTGCCGCTCTCGGCGACGCTGTCATGCCAGCGCACATCGCCTGTCACCGCCACGGCATCGGTCGGAAAGACCAGGTTCACCGTGCCGCCGCCCGCGCTCAGATACTGGCACAGGCGGCACCAGCATTGGCGCGCCGCGATCGGATCGGCGGTGAGGGTGATGCGGACCTGTCCGCAGAGGCAACCGGCGGTGTGAGACATGGAAAATCCTATGCTGGCTCCGTTCGTTTCGAGCGAAGTCGAGAAACGTCAAACCTTCTGCGACCTGCTTCTCGACGACGCTCGAAGCGAACGGAGGTTTGTGCCGGACGCGGATCAGCGTCCCTGCCGACGGGCCATGAAGGCGAGGCGTTCGAACATCATGATGTCCTGCTCATTCTTGAGCAAGGCGCCATGAAGCGGGGGAATCGCCTTCGAAGGATCGCTGTTTTGCAGCACGTCCAGCGGCATGTCCTCGTTCAGCAGGAGCTTCAGCCAATCGAGCAGTTCGGACGTGCTGGGTTTCTTCTTCAGGCCGGGCACGTCGCGGATGTCATAGAAAATGTCCATCGCGCGGGAGACGAGGATTTTCTGGATGTCGGGGAAATGGACCTCGACGATGCGCTCCATCGTCTCGCGGTCGGGGAACTTGATATAATGGAAGAAGCAGCGGCGCAGGAAGGCGTCGGGCAGTTCCTTTTCATTGTTGGAGGTGATGACGACCACCGGCCGCTCCGCCGCCGCGATCGTCTCGCCCGTTTCATAGACGTGGAAGGCCATGCGGTCGAGTTCCTGCAACAGGTCGTTGGGGAATTCGATGTCGGCCTTGTCGATCTCGTCGATCAGGAGGACGGGCAGGCGCGGAGACGTGAACGCCTCCCACAGCTTGCCCTTGCGGATATAGTTGGAAATGTCGTGGACGCGCGGATCGCCCAATTGCCCGTCGCGCAGGCGGGCGACGGCGTCATATTCGTAGAGACCCTGGTGCGCCTTGGTCGTCGACTTGACGTTCCATTCGATCAGCGGCGCGTCGAGCGCGCGGGCGATTTCCTGCGCCAGCACCGTCTTGCCGGTGCCCGGCTCCCCCTTCACCAGCAGGGGGCGGCGCAGCAGCACGGCGGCGTTGACCGCGACCTTGAGGTCATCGGTGGCGACATAATCCTGCGTGCCTTCAAAGCGCATGTCCGCGTCCGCTCCCCGTTGTGACTTGCAACGGACGTAGGGAAGGAGGCGGAGCCGTGCAACCGGGAAAAGGGCGGGTCAGCCGGCCTTCGCGCGCACGTCCGCGCGAGCGGTGAGCAGATCCCAGAGGCCGCGATGCTGGTTCAGAAGCTGGCGCGCGCCGAACTGGATCGCGCGGTCGATGCTGTCGTCGCCGCCGATCGCGCGGGCGACGTCGAGCGTTGCGGCGCGGTCGGGCAGGGTGCAGGGTTGCGGCTCGATCCCGGCGCGGATCGCCGCCATATCAAGCACATGGCGCACCGCGCGCCAGTCGAGCACGAGCGCCATCGCCGCGCCCATGGCGCAACCGCGCCGGTCGGACTGGGCGAGCATGTCGATGGCGTGCCGCTGCTGGCTGACGACCGCTTCGCAGTCGGCCTGGCCCGCCGTGCTGGGAGCGGGGCCGGCGGCGACCGTCACCTGCGCCAGATAGGCGCGTTCGCGGGCGAAACCGTCCGCCGCGCCGATCAGCCACAGGCGCGCGGCATTGTCGGCGGAGCGGGTGGCGGCATGATCGATGACGCCGGGATGGCGGCCATGCAGGATGCACAGATAATAGGCCGCGTCGGCAAGGTCCGCGAGCGAAAGAAGTGCTTCGCGCGACACGCCGGTCGCTGCGCGGTTGGCATAGGGGTGGGCCGCCGTGCCATCGCTCGTCACAAGGGCTTCGAGCACGCGGGCGATGTCGCCAAACTGGTAACGCGGTGCCGCTTCGCTCATTCCAGACCCCTGTGCTGCCCCCCGGGGAAGGGGGCGTGAACCTGTGGAATAATCGAACCGGGTAAACTTACCGTATACAGACGCGGAAAGGGCGACCGTCAAAGCCGCCCTTTTGCGTCAAGCATGGTTAACAGCGATTTACCGCTGTCGATTTACTGATCGAGGAAGCTGCGCATCTTCCGGCTGCGGCTGGGGTGCTTGAGCTTGCGCAGCGCCTTCGCCTCGATCTGGCGGATGCGTTCGCGCGTCACGCTGAACTGCTGGCCCACTTCCTCCAGCGTATGATCGGTGTTCATGCCGATGCCGAAGCGCATACGCAGCACGCGCTCCTCGCGCGGGGTGAGGCTGGCGAGGACGCGGGTGACCGTTTCCTTGAGGTTCGCCTGGATCGCGGCGTCCACCGGGATGATGGCGTTCTTGTCTTCGATGAAGTCGCCCAGATGGCTGTCCTCCTCGTCGCCGATCGGCGTTTCGAGGCTGATCGGCTCCTTGGCGATCTTCATCACCTTGCGCACCTTCTCCAGCGGCATGGAAAGGCGCTCGGCCATTTCCTCGGGCGTCGGTTCGCGGCCCTGCTCGTGCAGGAACTGGCGGCTGGTGCGGACCAGCTTGTTGATCGTCTCGATCATGTGGACCGGGATGCGGATGGTCCGCGCCTGATCCGCAATCGAGCGGGTGATCGCCTGCCGGATCCACCAGGTGGCGTAGGTGCTGAACTTGTAGCCGCGGCGATATTCGAACTTATCCACCGCTTTCATCAGGCCGATATTGCCTTCCTGAATAAGATCAAGGAATTGCAGGCCACGGTTCGTATATTTTTTAGCAATGGAGATGACGAGGCGCAGGTTCGCCTCGACCATTTCCTTCTTCGCGATGCGCGCCTCGCGCTCGCCCTTCTGCACCATGTTGACGATGCGGCGGAATTCGGGGAGCGACATGCCGGTCGCCTGCGCGATTTCGCTCACCTCGTTGCGAATGCGATCGACGGCGCGGGCTTCGGCGGCGGCGAAGGCGGACCATTTCTTGTCGAGGCCGCTCACCTTGTCGAGCCAGCCATCGTCCAGCTCGTGGTTCACATAGCGGTCGAGGAAATCCTTGCGGCTGACCTTGTGCCGCTCGGCGAGGCGCAGCATCTGGCCGCCGAGCGCGGTCAGGCGCCGGTTATAGGCATAAAGCTGGTCGACCAGATATTCGATCTTCTGCTGGTGGAACTGGACGCTTTCCACCTCGGCGGTCAGGCTTTCGCGCAGCGCCTGATACTCGTCCTCCGCCTGCTGGCCCAGCGTGTCGCCATTGGCCATGGCGAGCATCCGCTTTTCCTGCGCGCTGGAAAAATCGCGGAAGATGCCGGTGATGGTCGCGAACTTCTCCAGCGCCATCGGCTTCAAAGTCTCTTCCATCTGGGCGAGGGAGAGGGTGTTGTCTTCCTCTTCCTCATCATCGGTGCGGCGGGCGCGGCGTTCGGTCAGGCCGTCCTCATCCTCGTCGCTGTCGGCGGACTCCTCCTCCGGCTCGTCCTCTTCCTTGAAGCTGGGGCCGGCGGTCTTCTCGCTGATCTCGCCGTCATCGTCCTCGGCGCCTTCCTCCAGGCTTTCCGGGGCGGGGTCCTTCGAGAGCATCGCGTCGAGATCGAGGATCTCGCGCAGCTGCATTTCGCCATTGTTGAGCGCGGTCGACCATTCGATGATCGCGTTGAAGGTGGTCGGGCTTTCGCACAGGCCCAGGATCATCGTGTCGCGGCCGGCCTCGATCCGCTTGGCGATGGCGATTTCGCCCTCCCGGCTGAGCAGTTCGACCGCGCCCATCTCGCGCAGGTACATGCGGACCGGATCGTCGGTGCGATCGACGGTCTCCTTCTTCTTTTCGGTGACGAGCTTGGGGCCGTCATCCTCGGCGCCGTCATCGGACGAATCATCGTCGCTGTCGTCACGGTTGTCCTCGCCGTCCTCGCCGGCTTCCTCATTCTCGACGATGTTGACGCCCATGTCGTTGAGCGCGGACATGACGTCCTCGATCTGCTCGGAGGACATCTGGTCCTGCGGCAGGGCGTCGTTCAGTTCGTCATAGGTGATATAGCCGCGCTTCTTCGCGCGCGCGATCAGCTTCTTGACCGACGCTTCGTTGAGGTCGAGCAGCGGGGCGTCACCACCATCCTCACCCTCAGCCGCGCCGTTATTCTTGCTGTTCGCCTTGGTCGCCATGTAATCGCCTTAACCTCGTCACCCTGAACACAGGGCGTATCAAACAATGTCTTCGGACTGCGCCAGTTCCGCCAGGCGACGGTCGTGATCGGCCTTCAGCGCGCGAACCCGCTGCTGCTCAGCGAAATTTGCTTCGCTGAAGTCGCTCTCGAACCGTCTCGTGGCCTCCACCAATGCCGTTTCCAGCTCCGGCCCCTGCGCCATGACCCGAACGGCTTCCTCCAGATCGCGGGCAAGGCGATCCGGGTCGGCAGCCATCCTGTCGGAAGCGAGCGTAAATGCATCGGCCCGGAGCATCCCCTTGGCCATATTATACAACTCACCTTGCCCCAATATGGTAAGGAGGGCCTGCGTTTCAACTGTTTCTTTGCGGAAGGATTGCGCGACCATCGCGGCGAGCAATTGCGCCAGCAGCGGGTCGGCGATCCGCAGGCTCGAGAGCATTTCGCGATGCGGCGCGATCTGGTCGGGATGGCGCAGCAGCGCGGCGAGAACGGCGCGCAGCAGCCTTTGTTCCATGCCGCCTGCGCCGATCGCCCGTGCTTCGGTGCCGGCGGGCGGGATCGGCGGTTTCCAGTTGCCGCGCTTGTCGCGTTGCCAGCGCGGGCCGCCATTGCCGGATGCGCGCGGCTGGAAGGGCGCGGCGTCGCGCCGGGCGAAGAAGAGCGCGTCGTAGCGGGCGCGAAATTCATGCGCATAATGGGCACGCACGTCGGGATGGGCGATCGCGTCCGACAGGGCGCGCAGCCGCTGCTTGAGTGCGGCCTTCTGCTCGGGCGTGTCGAGCGGGCCGGCGGCGACTTCATGGCTCCACAGCCGCTCGATCAGCGGCTGCGCGGCGGAAAGGACAGCGTCCATCGCTTCGGGGCCGCTCGCGCGCAGCAGGTCGTCGGGGTCTTGCCCTGACGGGAGCGTTGCGAAGCAGAGGCTGTGGCCGGGCCGCAGCAGGGGCAGGGCGCGGGTGGCGGCGCGGATCGCCGCCTTCTGCCCCGCCGAGTCGCCGTCGAAGCAGAGGACCGGCACCTCGACCATCTTCCACAGCCGCTCGATCTGATGTTCGGTGAATGCGGTGCCGAGCGGGGCCACGGCATCGTCGAACCCCGCCTGCGCCAGCGCGATCACGTCCATATAGCCTTCGACCACGATGATCCGGCCGGTCGCGCGGCTGGCAGGCGAAGCGCGATCGATATTGTAGAGGGTGCGGCCCTTGTCGAAGAGGGGCGTGTCGGGCGAATTCAGATATTTCGGCTCGCCCGCGCCCAGGATGCGCCCGCCGAACGCGATCGTCCGCCCGCGAATGTCGCGGATGGGCAGCATGAGGCGGCCCCGGAAGCGGTCATAACTCTCGCGTTCCCCGTCCGGGTCGATGAGGAGGCCGGCTTCCACCAGCATCGGATCGCCGAAATCCTTGAGCGCCGCTTTGAGGCGTCCGCGCGAATCCGGGGAGTAGCCGAAGCCGAAGGCGCGGCGGGTGGCGTCGCTGATGCCGCGCTTGGCGAGGTAGGCGCGCGCCTCGCCGCCGTCGATGCCGTCCAGTTGCGCGACGAAAAAGTCCTGCGCCGCGCTCATCGCGTCGTGCAGCCCCCTGGCCTGCTCCGCGCGTCGGGCGGCGCGCGGATCGGGGGCAGGCACCTCCATGCCGGCGGTGGCGGCCAGTTCCTTCACCGCTTCCATGAAGGGCAGGCCGCGCTGGTCGGTCATCCACCGGATCGCATCGCCATGGGCGCCGCAGCCGAAGCAATGGTAGAAGCCCTTCTCGTCGTTGATCGTGAAGCTGGGCGTCTTTTCGTTATGGAAGGGGCAGCAGGCCTTATACTCGCGGCCGGCTTTCTGCACTTTGACGGTTCGGCCGATAAGGGTCGAGAGCGATGTGCGCGCGCGCAGTTCGTCGAGAAAGGCGGGGGTGAGGGTCATGGTCCATCACCGCTGGTGGCTTCACCCCTCTGTCCGTTCGTTTCGAGCGAAGTCGAGAAACGGGTAGCGCATCGGTTCTCGACTTCGCTCGAAATGAACGGCGTTTTGCTATTCCGTTCAGCAGGCGGTTTTGCCAGAAAAGACAGCAGCGACCAATTACCGGCCACCAGCGCTTCCTTCTTCGCGCGGGACCAGCCACCGACGATCCTTTCAGCGTCCAGCGCTTCCGCCCTTGTGCCAAAAGACTCGTTCCATACCAATGTCACGGGAAGCCGCCGCATGGTGTAAGCACCACCCTGGCCGCACTGGTGCTGACCGATGCGATGGTCCAGATCATCCGTATGCCCGGTGTAATAGCGGCCGTCTGCACATTTGAGCATGTAGGTCCAGAACGCCATAAAGGGACTATGCCTTACAGCCTTGCGCAGCGCGATCTGTTTCTCGACTTCGCTCGAAACGAACGGACTTTGGGTTGCACCTTTCGTCGAAGGGGGCTTTTATCTCACCCCAGCGCCGCTTTCACCAGCCCGCTCGCCTTGCTCATGTCGATGACGCTGCCGTGCCGTTCCTTCAGCACCGCCATCACGCGGCCCATGTCCTTGACGCTGCTCGCGCCGACCTCGGCCTTGATGCCCTCGATCGCGGCCTTCGTCTCTTCCTCGCTCAGCTGGGCGGGGAGGAAGCCTTCGATCACGTCGAGTTCGGCCTGTTCCTTCGCCGCCAGCTCGTCGCGCCCGCCGCTTTTGAACATGTCGATCGATTCGCGGCGCTGCTTGACCATCTTTTGCAGCACCTCGACCACCACGGCGTCGTCGTCGGGCACGTTGGACGCGGTGCGCAGTTCGATGTCGCGGTCCTTGAGCTTTGCAAGGATCAGGCGGACGGCGGCGAGGCGCTCCTTGTCGCCCGCCTTCATCGCCGTGACCTGGGCGTTCTTTAGCTGCTCGCGAATCATCGACGCATGAATCCTGTGCTTGCGGGAAAGAAGCAGATATAGCGGCAAAAGAGATTTTTAACAGACGTTGACCTTGGCGGAACACGCGCCTACCTGACCGGCCGTTTAACCCGCAGCAGACGGGTTCCTAGCAAAAGCATAAGAAGGACCGCGAACCATGGCTGACGCCAAGACCCTCATTGCGCCTAAAGGAGCCACCGGGGTCGTGGTTTTCGCCGATGGCAGCGCGGTGTTCGGCCGGGGCTTTGGCGCGGTGGGTGACGCGGTGGGCGAACTCTGCTTCAACACCGCGATCACCGGCTATCAGGAGATCATGACCGATCCCTCCTACGCCGGGCAGATCATCACCTTCACCTTTCCCCATATCGGCAATGTCGGCACCAACCTGGACGATGTGGAAGCCGAGCATCCCTATGCGCTGGGCTGCATCGTGCGGCAGGACGTGACCGCGCCGAGCAATTTCCGCAACGTCATGCCCTTCGACCAGTGGATGAAGGATAATGGCCGCATCGGGCTGTCGGGCGTGGACACGCGCGCGCTGACCCGCATGATCCGCGAGAAAGGCGCACCCAATGTGGTGATCGCCCATGATCCCGACGGCGCGTTCGATCTCGCGGCGCTGGCCGCCAAGGCGGCGGGCTGGCCGGGGCTGGAGGGCATGGACCTCGCCATCGAGGTCACCGGCAGGGAGACGCGGCTGTGGAAGGATGGCCCCTGGACCCTGCGCGAAGGCTACGATGTCGACGCGACCGAGCGGCTGGAGACGGTCGCGGCGGGATACCCCGCGAGCGATGCGGAGGGCCATGCGCTGCTCTTCGACCAGCAGGATCTGCCCACCGCAGCGCCCCGCCCGCATGTCGTGGCGATCGACTATGGCGCGAAGAACAATATCTTCCGCAACCTGGTGAAGGCCGGCGCGCGCGTCACCGTGCTGCCCGCCACCGCGACGTTCGACGAGGTGATGGACCTCAAGCCCGACGGCGTGTTCCTCTCCAACGGCCCCGGCGATCCGGCGGCGACCGGCGCCTATGCCGTGCCCGTCATCGCGGCGCTGCTGACCGAGAATGTGCCGATCTTCGGCATCTGCCTCGGGCATCAGCTTCTTGGCCTCGCGGTCGGCGCGAAGACGATCAAGATGCATCAGGGCCATCGCGGCGCGAACCATCCGGTCAAGCGGCTGGACGACGGCCTCGTCGAGATCACGTCGATGAACCATGGCTTCGCAGTGGACGCCGACACGCTGCCCGCCAATGTCCGCGCCACCCATGTCTCGCTTTTCGACGGCAGCAATTGCGGCATCGAATTGACGGATAAAAACGCCTTCTCGGTTCAATATCACCCCGAAGCCTCGCCGGGGCCGCAGGACAGCTTCTACCTGTTCAAGCGGTTCGTCGCCGGCCTCAAAGGCCCGGTCGCCGCGTGAGCCAGAACCTGCCCCCGGTCGATGAAGCGCGCCTCGCCGCCGAGTGGGAGGCGGACAAGGCCGTTCTCGCCAACCTCGCCGCCAATGGCGATGTGGCGCGGGTCGCGCGGCCGGTTGACGTGTCCTTCCGGGGCAGCGAGCAGGATTTCGAGCGCGTCCTCACCATCGCCAGCCAGTTCGGCTTCGTCGAACTGGACCGGGAAGAGGATGAGGCGGGCGACCTGTTCCTGTTCCTCGAATGCGTGCAGCCGGTCGATGAAGCCTCGATCCGGGCGCTGACCAAGAAATGCCTCCAGATCGAAATCCTCTGCGGCGTCGAATATGACGGCTGGGGCTGCGAGGCGCAGGCGGGGGGCGTGCATTGATGATGCAACTTGGGGGAAGGGACTGAGCAATGGCGACAGTACGCGACTTTACGGTTGAACATCTAGATAATGCTCGGCCGCACGATGAGGTCGAAACCATCGTTCGGCTCGTAGATTGCGGCCGCGAGAAATTAATTCAGATCGACACTTATGGTCGGCCCGGTCGAGAAATCCCAGGTAAAGTTTCGCAGACAATTCGCTTAGATAAAGCCGCTTTTGAAAAGCTGGTGCAGATCGGGAAAAGCCACTTCTGATGCCCAAAAGAACCGACATCTCCTCCATCCTCATCATTGGCGCGGGGCCGATCATCATCGGCCAAGCGTGCGAGTTCGATTATTCGGGCACGCAGGCGGTGAAGGCGCTCAAGGAGGAGGGCTATCGCATCATCCTCGTCAATTCCAATCCGGCCACGATCATGACCGACCCGGAATTCGCCGATGCGACTTATGTCGAGCCGATCACGCCCGAAATCGTGGCGAAGATCATCGAGAAGGAGCGGCCGGACGCGGTGCTGCCGACGATGGGCGGGCAGACGGCGCTCAACACCGCGCTGGCGCTGTTCAACGACGGCACGCTGGAGAAGTACGGCGTCAAGATGATCGGCGCGGACGCCGAAGCCATCGACAAGGCGGAGGATCGGCTGAAGTTCCGCGACGCGATGGACAAGATCGGGCTGGAATCCGCCCGCTCGCGCATCGCCCATACGATGGAAGAAGCGCTCGAAGCCCTTGAATTCACCGGGCTTCCCTCGATCATCCGGCCGAGCTTCACGCTCGGCGGAACGGGCGGCGGCGTTGCCTACAACAAGGACGAGTTCAAGCAGATCGTCGCCGCCGGCCTCGACGCCTCGCCCACCACTGAAGTGCTGATCGAGGAGTCGCTCCTCGGCTGGAAAGAATATGAGATGGAGGTCGTGCGGGACCGCAACGACAATTGCATCATCATCTGTTCGATCGAGAATGTCGATCCGATGGGCGTCCATACCGGCGACTCCATCACCGTCGCGCCGGCGCTGACGCTGACCGACAAGGAATATCAGATCATGCGCAACGCCAGCATCGCGGTGCTGCGCGAAATCGGCGTGGAAACAGGCGGTTCCAACGTGCAGTTCGCGGTCAATCCGAAGGACGGCCGCCTGATCGTGATCGAGATGAACCCGCGCGTCAGCCGCTCCTCGGCGCTGGCGTCGAAGGCAACCGGCTTCCCGATCGCAAAGGTCGCGGCGAAGCTGGCGGTGGGCTACACGCTCGACGAGATCGAGAATGACATCACCGGCGCGACGCCCGCGTCCTTCGAGCCGACGATCGACTATGTGGTGACCAAGATCCCGCGCTTCGCCTTCGAGAAGTTCAAGGGGTCCGAGCCGCTGCTCGGCACCGCGATGAAGTCGGTCGGCGAAGTCATGGCGATCGGCCGCAACATCCATGAATCGATGCAGAAGGCGCTGCGCGGTCTGGAGACGGGCCTTTCCGGCTTCAACGATGTCCACCATCTGGCCGGCGCGCCGCGCGACGACATCATCGCCGCCCTCGCCCGGCCGACGCCCGACCGGCTGCTGATCGCCGCGCAGGCGCTGCGCGAGGGGCTGAGCGTTGCGGAAATCCATACCATCGCCAAGTTCGACCCCTGGTTCCTGGAGCGGCTCAAGGAAATCGTGGACGCGGAGGGCGAGGTGCTGACCAACGGCCTGCCGCAGGACGCTGAGGGGATGCGGCGGCTCAAGTCCATGGGCTTTTCCGACAAGCGCCTTGCCTATCTCGCGCTCAAGTCCGCCAATCTGCGCGGCATGGAGCGCGGCATCGCGCGCGGCAGCGGCCTGATCCACGATGCGGTCAAGGCGATGACCGGCGGCGTGACCGAGGACGAAGTGCGCGCGCTGCGCCACAAGCTGGGCGTCCGCCCGGTGTTCAAGCGCATCGACACCTGCGCCGCCGAGTTCGAGGCGAAGACGCCCTACATGTATTCGACCTATGAAGCGCCCCTGTTCGGCGAGCCGGAGAATGAATCCGCGCCGACCGACCGCAAGAAGGTGGTCATTCTGGGCGGCGGGCCGAACCGGATCGGGCAGGGGATCGAGTTCGACTATTGCTGCGTCCACGCCTGCTTTGCGCTCAGCGAGGCGGGCTATGAGACGATCATGGTCAACTGCAACCCGGAGACCGTATCGACCGACTATGACACGTCCGACCGTCTCTATTTCGAGCCGCTTACCGCAGAGGATGTCATCGAAATCCTGAGCGTCGAAATGTCGAACGGGACGCTGGCCGGGGTGATCGTGCAGTTCGGCGGGCAGACGCCGCTCAAGCTGGCGCAGGCGCTGGAGGATGCGGGCGTGCCGATCCTGGGCACGTCGCCCGACGCCATCGATCTCGCCGAAGATCGCGAGCGCTTCGCCGCGCTGATCGACAAGCTGAAGCTGCGCCAGCCGGCCAACGGCATCGCCCGCAGCCGCGAGGAGGCGATCGCGGTGGCCAATCGCATCGGCTATCCGGTCCTCATGCGCCCCTCCTATGTGCTGGGCGGCCGGGCGATGGAGATCGTCGACGGGCAGGCGCAGCTGGAGGAATATATCGCCACCGCCGTTCAGGTGTCGGGCGACTCCCCGGTGTTGATCGATCAATATCTGCGCGATGCCGTGGAAGTGGACGTGGACGCGCTGTGCGACGGCGACGATGTGGTGGTCGCGGGCGTGCTCCAGCATATCGAGGAAGCCGGCGTCCATTCGGGCGACAGCGCCTGCTCGCTCCCGCCCTACAGCCTGCCCGCGCAGATCATCGCGGAAATCGAGCGGCAGGCCGATGTGCTGGCGCGGGCGCTGTCCGTCCGCGGCCTGATGAACATCCAGTTCGCGGTCAAGGACGGGGTCGTCTACCTCATCGAGGTCAACCCGCGCGCCAGCCGCACCGTGCCCTTCGTCGCCAAGGCGATCGGCACGCCCATCGCCAAGATCGCGAGCCGGGTGATGGCGGGCGAGAAGCTGAAAGACCTGCCGAAGATCGACCGCAATGCGATCAGTCACATCGCGGTCAAGGAAGCGGTATTCCCCTTCGCGCGCTTCCCCGGCGTCGATCCGGTGCTTTCGCCGGAAATGAAGAGCACGGGCGAAGTCATGGGAATCGATAGCGATTTCGCCACCGCCTTCGCCAAGGCGCAGATCGGGGCGGGGACCATGTTGCCGACCGGCGGCACCGTGTTCGTGTCCGTCAAGGACAGCGACAAGCCGGTGATCCTGCCGGCCGTGCGGAAGATGGCGGCAATGGGCTTCACCATCATCGCCACCGGCGGCACGGCGGTGTATCTGGCGGAGCAGGGCATCGCGGTGGAGACGGTGAACAAGGTCGCCGAAGGCCGGCCGCACATCGTCGACAAGATTACCGACGGCGACGTGCAGCTCATCTTCAACACGACCGAAGGGTGGCAGTCGCTGAAGGACAGCAAGGCGATCCGCACCTCCGCCCTCCGGGCCAAGATCGCCAGCTTCACGACTGCGGCGGCCAGCGTCGCGGCGGCGGACGCGATCGAGGCGCTGCGGGGCCGTGCCCTTGAAGTGCGGGCGCTCCAGTCCTATTATCCCCTGTCGCACGCCTGATCCCCTGCACAGGAATGACGCTGCGGGGCGGCTCCATCGCTGGAGCCGCTTAAAGGGAAGTTTTGACGAAGGATTTTTAGGGAATGGCGACCGTCGAGAAGATGCCGATGCTGCAGCAGGGCTATGAAAAGCTCAATGCGCAGCTCCGCGAGCTGAAGGCCGAACGGCCGCTGATCGTGGACGCCATCGAGGAAGCGCGCGCGCATGGCGACCTGTCGGAAAATGCCGAATATCATGCCGCCAAGGAACGGCAGGGCCAGGTGGAGGCGACCATCGCCGACCTGGAGGACAAGCTGTCGCGCGCCCAGATCATCGACCCCACGACCCTGTCGGGCAGCAAGATCGTATTCGGCGCGACCGTCACCCTGCTGGACGAGGACGACAAGCCGATCAAATATCAGATCGTGGGACATGCCGAGGCGGACGCGAAGCTTGGCATGATCTCCTACAACAGCCCGCTGGGGCGGGCGCTGATCGGCCGCGAGGTCGGCGACGAGGTGGAAGTGTCGGTGCCCGCCGGCGACAAATTCTACCTGGTCGACAAGATCGAGTTCGTCTGATCCCGTGAAACTGCCGGCCGGCCGCGCCACCAACGCCATCGCGGCGGTCAACGTCGCGCTGTTCCTGCTGCTTTATCTGACGCATCGGGTGGACGACGCCGCCATATTGGGCGGCTTCATCCCGGCCCGCTGGGCGGAGCCGGGGCTGCTGGACGGCGTGGCGGCGGTGCCTTTCTGGCTGACGCCGCTCAGTTGCGCCTTCATCCACGCCAACTGGATGCATATCGGCTTCAACATGCTGATGCTGGTCTTTTGCGGGCGGCAGGTGGAGCATGTGCTGGGATGGAGCGGCACGCTCATCCTCTACGTCGCGGGGGCCTATGCCGCCGCGCTGGCGCAATGGGTTGCGGGGCCGGCGTCGCCCAACCCGATGGTCGGAGCGAGCGGCGCGATCTCCGCGATCATTGCGACCTATGCGCTGCTCTACAGCCAGCAGAAGGTGCGGGCGATCGGCCCGCTGTCGGCCAATATCGTGCGCCTGCTGTGGCTGGCGGGCGCGTGGATCATCCTGCAACTGATGATCGGGGTCGCCATGGGCGGCGGACTGGCGGACATCGGGCAGATCGCGGTGGCCGCGCATATCGGCGGCTTCCTGCTGGGGCTGGCTCTCACACGTCCGCTGCTGCGCTGGCGGTTTCGCAAGAGGTCGCAGGCGGTGCGGTAAGCCGCCTGCGTTCTGGCCGCCTGACAGGGGCTTGCCTCAGGCGGCGGGCAGTTCGGGCTCCAGCAGCCGGTGCAGATGCACGATCACATAGCGCATTTCCGCGTCGTCGACGGTCCGCTGCGCAGCCGCGCGCCAGGCCTTTTCCGCCGAGGCATAGTCCGGGTACACGCCGACGAGATCGACGGCTTTCAGATCGGTGAACTCCAGCGTCTGCGGATTGTTAACGCGACCGCCCATCACCAGATGCATCTTGCTCATGGCGTTTTCATGTCTCCCTTGGATGATCGGCCAGCCTTAGCAGCGACGCCGCCCGCGTCCAAGGGGCGCGAGCGGCGGCGGCGATTGCTTTTGATGGTGGCGCGATTAGCTTTTCGGCAACCGCGCCTTGATGGCGTCGCCGATCGCATCGACCCGGGCGGCGATCAGCGCCGCGACATCATCGGCCAGCTTGGTGGCGCGGGCGGGAATATCGGCATCGACCACGCGGTCCCTGGCGTTGGCGGCGGCGTCCCCGGCGGCATGGAGCGCGCTGCTTGCCCCTTGCTTGACCGTGTCCGCCCCATCGGCGGCAGCGGCGCGGGCGGCGATCGCCGCTTCCACCACCTTCGACCCTGCCGTCGCGGCGAGACCAGGAAGCGCCTTCATGACGCGGCGGCTCTTGGGGAACATCCAGGCGACGACCGCGCCGACCGCGACCGCGCCGGCGACGGCGGCGATCGGATGGTCCTGCACAATCTGGTTGGCGCGGGAGGCGGCGCGCTGCGTCTTGTCGCGCGCGTCGCCATAGGCCATGCCCGCCTTGTCCTTGCCGGTCTGGATCAGTTCGCCGGCGCTCTCGCGAGCCTTGCTGCTGCTTTCCTTGAGCCGGTCGGTCGCGCTGATCGCGGCGTCATTGGCGGCGTCACGAACGCGGGTGATCTGGGCGCGGATGTCAGCCATGGTCGTTCTCCATACTATCCGGTTGGGGGTTGCCGAAGCGAACGTACAGGCGGCGGAAAAGTGCCGCCACCGGCCGCCGGGCGAAGAAAAGAAGCAGCGCCGCGCCCCATGCGGCGGCGACGGCCGGGCGCTCTCGCGCGGTGGCCTTGACCTTTGCGACGCTGTTGCGGGCAGCGCCGCTGATCTTGTCCTTCGCGTCCTGCTTAAGCCGGGCAGGGGCGACGCGCGCCTTTGCCGCCTGGACGCTTTCCATGAAGCGCTCCTTGGCTTCGTCGGCGCGGAGGCGAGCCGCGTGGTAGGAGGTTTCGTCGGTCATGCGATCGCCTTCCGCATTCGGCTGATGCAGCCCTTCGCCAGCAGCAGCAGGATCAGCACGACCGCCAGCGTACCGCCCACGACGATCAGCGTGGCCCAGATCGGGGCGAGCAATTGCGCCAGCGACAGGATGAGGCCGACCAGCAGCGCCACGATCGCTCCGAAGGCGAGGATGAGGGCGAGGACGCCCAAAATCGCTGCGTTGCGGACGCCGCCGGCGACGATGCCGGCCTTCGCTTTCTGCTTGTCCGCCTCCGCCCGGGCATAGGCGCGGCCATCCTCATAGAGGCGGGTCAGGACGTCGCGCACGCTTTCGTCGCGCGCGGCGTCCTGTTGCCCGTCGGCGTGCGGCGTCACCGCCGTCTCCGCTGGCATATCTGTCACTTTGCAGCCTCCGCCCCGCCATGCGGGCCTGTGCGTCGGTAAGGAAGAAGAAGGCGGGGATCAGGCCCGGTCGTCCGAACCCTTGTCGTCGGACCCTTTGGCCAGCTTCATCAGCACATAGCCGACGACCGCCGCCGCGCCGATCGCCACAGCCGGGCTTTTGCGCACGAAATCGCGCGCCTCGGTCAGCAATTGGTCGACATCCTTGCTGTCGAGGCTGTCGGCGGCGCCCGCCACCGACTGGGCGGCCTGGCGGGCATAGTCGCCATATTGCGGGCCGAGCTTGGCATCGACCGTGCCGGCCGTGTCGGCGATCAGCTTCGCGAGGCTCTGCATCGCCGTGCCGGTCTTGTCCTTGGCGACGCCGGCGGCGGAGAGGGCGGTCTTGCCGGCCTGTTCCTTGATGGGATCGATCTGCGCCTTCCAGTCGACGGCATTCAGCTTGTCGGCGGCGGCGCGGGCGGCTTTCTCCGCCTGTTCCTTGAGCGGGGCGATCTGCGCGGTCCAGCCATGGGACGCCGCGCCGTTGCCCGGCTTCTTGGCGGCACTGCGGGTCGCGGCCGTCTTGACCGGCGCGGACTTGACCGGCGTAGCGGCGCTTGGCGTGTCGGTGGTCGCCTCAACGGCCTTGGGCTTGCGGCCGCGCTTGGCGGGCGGGGTTTCCGGGGTGTCGGCCATGGTGCTCAAATCTCCCTTTCTCAGCGGCACGCGCCTGTCGCACGGCACCCGCCGCTGCCATCATCCTGCCCCCAATGCTTGGGCAGGCGGTGCAGTTCCGTTGCCGTACCATTTAGACCATCGGCATTTTTGCGGACCATGCAAGCCCTGCATTGCCAAGGACGGGGGGGCTGGTTAAGCGGAGCGCGGTTTTCGGGGGCCAGGGGGCCGCCGGTGCGACGCTAAGTGCAGGGAGCGATCATGACCGCCATTCTCGATATTCACGCCCGCCAGATTCTCGACAGCCGGGGCAACCCCACGGTCGAGGTCGACGTCATGCTGGAGGATGGCAGCTTCGGCCGCGCCGCCGTGCCGTCGGGCGCGTCCACCGGCGCCTATGAGGCGGTGGAGAAGCGCGACGGCGACGCCGCCAAATATCTGGGCAAGGGCGTGCTCCAGGCGGTCGCCGCGGTCAACGACGAGATCGCCGAGCAGATCATCGGTCTCGATGCCGAGGATCAGTCGGAAGTGGATGCGGCGATGATCGCCCTCGACGGCACGGAGAACAAGTCGCGGCTGGGTGCGAACGCCATTTTGGGTGTCAGCCTCGCCGTCGCGAAGGCCGCCGCCGATGCGCGCGGCCTGCCGCTCTACCGCTATGTCGGCGGCGTGTCGGCCCATGTCCTGCCGGTGCCGATGATGAACATCATCAACGGCGGCGAACATGCCGACAACCCGATCGACTTCCAGGAATTCATGATCATGCCGGTCGGCGCGGACAGCATCGCCGACGCGGTGCGGATCGGGTCGGAAATCTTTCACATGCTGAAAAAGGGCCTGCACGACAAGGGTCTGGCCACCTCGGTCGGCGATGAAGGCGGCTTCGCGCCCAACATCGCCTCCACCCGCGATGCGCTCGACTTCATCCTCGCGAGCATCGAGAAGGCCGGATACAAGCCGGGCGACGACGTCGTGCTGGCGCTGGATTGCGCCGCCACCGAATTCTTCAAGAACGGCAAGTACGAGATTTCGGGCGAGGGGCTTTCGCTCTCGCCTGTCGAGATGGCCGACTATCTCGCCGCGCTGTGCGCCGACTACCCGATCAAGTCGATCGAGGACGGGATGAGCGAGGATGATTTCGAGGGCTGGAAGGCGCTGACCGACAAGATCGGCGGCACGGTGCAGCTGGTCGGCGACGACCTTTTCGTGACCAACCCGGCGCGGCTTGCGATGGGCATCGGCAAGGGGCTGGCCAACTCGCTGCTGGTGAAGGTCAACCAGATCGGCACGCTGACGGAGACGCTCGCCGCCGTCGATCTCGCGCACCGTTCGCGCTACACCGCCGTCATGTCGCACCGGTCGGGCGAGACCGAGGACGCGACCATCGCCGATCTCGCTGTCGCGACCAATTGCGGGCAGATCAAGACCGGCTCGCTCGCCCGGTCCGACCGGCTTGCCAAGTACAACCAGCTCATCCGCATCGAGGAGGAGCTGGGCGACGTGGCGGTCTATGCCGGGCGGTCGATCTTCCGCTGAGTCCGTAACGAATCGGCCGGCCGCAAAATGCGATTTTTCGCTTGCGGCCGGCTCTTTCCTGTGATTCATCAGGGCGATGGCGCACATCGCTAAACTTCGCCTTCTCCTCTTCTCCGCCTTCGGGCCGGCGATCGCCCTGCTGCTGCTGCTCTTCTTCGCGGGCTATGTCGTGCTGGGGTCGAACGGCATCCTGGCCTGGGGGGATTATTCGCGTCAGCTGCACGCGGCGCAGGGCGAACTCAAGAAGACGCAGGAGGCGCGGGCGGAACTGCGCAACCGGGTCGATGCGCTCAATCCGCGCCGGGTCGATCCCGATTTGGCGGACGAATTGATCCGCCGGCAACTGGGCGTGATTCACCATGATGAAGTGATCGTGCCGCTGAACTGAACGGCTGCCCGGCCGCGCAACGATTTTGCGCCATGTCGCGGGTTCGAGCAATTTTGCTGCGAGCCGTAAATTGCCACTTCATTGCCGCCGTCCGGCGCGATCAGTTTTCGCCTTGGACCATAGGTTTTGCGGGGATTCCGTGGGGTCCGCGGTTGCAATCTTTGCAACACTCCCGCTATATCGGCGCTCCTTCCATCCTACCCACGCAAAAGGATAACAGCCTTGGCGAAACCAACCACGCCGCGCGCTGCGAGCGCAAAGGCAAAGGCGGCTGCACCCGCCAATGCCGGTGCGGATCATAACCGGCCGCGCCCGGAAACGCCCACGGATTACAAGGCCAGCAAGGAAGAGCTGCTGGAATTCTATCGGCAGATGGTCCTCATTCGCCGGTTCGAGGAAAAGGCGGGCCAGCTCTACGGCCTGGGCCTCATCGGTGGTTTCTGTCACCTCTATATCGGCCAGGAAGCGGTGGCGGTCGGCATCCAGTCGGCGCTCAAGCCCGGCAAGGACAGCGTGATCACCGGCTATCGCGACCATGGCCACATGCTCGCCTACGGGATCGATCCCAAGGTCATCATGGCCGAGCTGACCGGCCGCGAGGCGGGCATTTCGCGCGGCAAGGGCGGATCGATGCACATGTTCAGCGTCGAGCATAAATTCTACGGCGGCCACGGCATCGTCGGCGCGCAGGTGTCGCTGGGCGCGGGGCTGGGCTTCGCGCACAAATATAATGACGATGGCGGCGTGTGCGTCGCCTATTTCGGCGACGGCGCGGCCAACCAGGGCCAGGTCTACGAATCGTTCAACATGGCCGAGCTGTGGAAGCTGCCGATCATCTTTGTGATCGAGAACAATCAGTACGCCATGGGCACCAGCGTCAACCGCGCCTCGTCGGAGGACCAGCTCTACCGTCGCGGCGAGAGCTTCCGTATTCCGGGGCTTCAGGTCGACGGCATGGACGTGCTCGCCGTGCGCGGCGCGACCGAGGAAGCGCTCAAATGGGTGCAGGGCGGCAACGGCCCCATCCTGCTCGAAATGAAGACCTACCGCTATCGCGGTCACTCCATGTCCGATCCGGCGAAATATCGCTCGCGCGAAGAAGTGCAGGCGATGCGCGACAATTCGGACCCGATCGAGGGCGTGAAGAAATATCTGATCGAGGCCGGCGTCAGCGAGGACGAGATCAAGACGATCGACCAGGACATCCGCAAGATCGTGGCCGAAGCGGCGGACTTCGCCGAAACATCGCCCGAGCCGGAAGCGCATGAACTCTATACCGACGTGCTGGTGGAGCAATATTGATGGGTATCGCAATCAAGATGCCGGCCCTTTCGCCGACGATGGAAGAGGGCACGCTGGCCAAGTGGCTGGTGAAGGAAGGGGACGAGGTGAAGTCGGGCGACATCCTGGCCGAGATCGAGACCGACAAGGCGACGATGGAATTCGAAGCCGTCGATGAAGGCAAGATCGGCAAGATCGTCGTGCCCGAAGGGTCGGAGGGCGTGAAGGTCGGCACCGTGATCGCCGAGATGGCGGGCGAGGGCGGCGCCGCCGAGGCTCCCAAGGCGCAGGAAAGCGCGCCGCCGGCCGCGCCGGAGGCTGCTCCGCAAGCGCCCAGGAAGGCGGAGAGCGGCACGTCCAAGCTGGCGTCGGAAACCAAGGCGAGCGTGCAGGACCCGGCGATCCCGGAAGGCACCGCATTCGTCAAGACGACGGTGCGCGAAGCGCTGCGCGACGCCATGGCCGAGGAGATGCGCAAGGACGAGCGCGTCTTCGTGATGGGTGAGGAAGTCGCCGAATATCAGGGCGCCTACAAGGTGACGCAGGGCCTGCTGGACGAATTCGGCCCCAAGCGCGTCATCGACACGCCAATCACCGAATATGGCTTTGCCGGCATCGGCGCGGGCGCGGCGATGGGCGGCCTGCGCCCGGTGATCGAGTTCATGACGTTCAACTTTGCCATGCAGGCGATCGACCACATCATCAACTCGGCGGCCAAGACCAATTACATGTCCGGCGGCCAGATGCGCTGCCCGATCGTGTTTCGTGGTCCCAACGGCGCGGCCAGCCGTGTCGGCGCGCAGCACAGCCAGAATTACGGCCCCTGGTATGCTTCGGTCCCCGGCCTGATCGTCATCGCGCCCTATGACGCGGCGGACGCGAAGGGCCTGCTCAAGGCGGCGATCCGGTCCACCGACCCCGTCGTGTTCCTGGAGAACGAGCTGGTCTACGGCCGCAGCTTCGACGTGCCGCAGATCGATGATTATGTCCTGCCGATCGGCAAGGCGCGCATCGTGCGCGCGGGCAAGGACGTGACGCTGGTCAGCTATTCGATCGGCGTGGGCGTCGCGCTGGAGGCGGCCGAAACGCTGGCGGGCGAGGGCATCGATGCGGAGGTCGTGGACCTGCGCACGCTGCGCCCGCTCGACACCGCGACGGTGCTGGAGAGCCTCAAGAAGACCAACCGCATCGTGGTGGTCGAGGAAGGCTGGCCGACCTGTTCAATCGCATCGGAAATCGCGGCGGTGGTGATGGAGCAGGGCTTCGACGATCTCGACGCCCCGGTGCTGCGCGTCACCAACGAGGACGTGCCGCTGCCCTATGCCGCGAACCTGGAGAAGGCGGCGCTGATCGACGCGGCGCGCGTCGTCGCGGCGGCCAAGAAGGTCTGCTACAAATAAGCGGCGCGATTGCCGGGATGAAGAGGGCGGCTCTGCGAGGAGCCGCCCTTTTTCGTCAAGGCTGATCGGCTCCCGCTTCTCGACTTCGCGCGAAGCGAAGGGTCGGAGTACAGCGTTCAGGTGCAGGCCGCGGTGGCGCTGGTGGCGAGATTGCCGGCGTTCTTGATCGCCTGATCGGTGCGTTCGCGCACGTTGAAGGCGCTGGAATAGCGGATCACCTTGTTGCCGAAGATGGCATTGGTGATGAGCGGCTGGTAATTATAGGCGATCTCCACGAACATGACCGCCGTGCCGCTCGATGCCTTCACCTTGTTGGGCGTGGGCAGGGTTGGACCCATGCCGTCCACCATGCTCGCATCATTCTGGCCATTGCCCGCCACGCCGTAGCTGGAGGTGAAGGCGCCGTTGCCCCAGCAGCGCTGCCAGCGGATATATTGGCCGGTGTTCGGGCTGGCCTGTCCGTTAGGTTCGAGGTCGGACAGGAAGATGCGGCCATTCTGCTTGAGGTTGAGCGAGGCGGTGGAGAGTTCCGCGCCGGTCATGATCTCGTTCACGTCCGCCTCGTCGATGGAGGTGCGGACGCGGGCGGCATTGTCCGCCACCAGCATCGCCACCTGGCTGACGCGCAGATGCGCGAGCGCGAGGTTCGCGCATTCCAGCCCCGCCATGCACAGCACCACCAGCACCGGCAGCGAAAAGGCGAATTCGATCAGCGCCAGCCCGCGCTCGTCGCCGCGCAAACGGGCGGCCAGATGGTGCAGCCGGCTCATGAGCAGCGCACCGTTGGCGTCGCCTGGTTGGCCCAGGGCTGGTTGCGGACCATGGTGGTGACGGTCACCGACTGGTCGGCGCTCCACCCGAGCAGCTTCGCCATCGGAAACATGCGCGGCTGGGTGATCGTCACCTCATAATAGACGATGTCGTCGGCGCTGCCGAGGCCGGTGGAGCCGCCGGCCGCGTCATAGCTGCCGTTGCCGTTGGCGTCCTCATAGCAGTCGCCCGCATTGTAGGTGCCGAGCGGGGCGGTGTCGGTGGTGATCTTCTCCGGCTTTCCGACGCGCGAGAAATTATAGTAGCTTTTGCGCACGACGGCGGGCGGCGACCCGTTCTTGGCGGTGATATTCTCCATCTGCGCCTGGATATAGGCGTCCATCTGCGTCGCGTTCATCGTGCCGACCGATGCCGCGCGCGAGGCGCGTTCCAGCACGCCGCGCGCGACCGAGCGGAGATAGGACTGATAGGCGAGGTCGCCGATCCCCATGATCGTCAGGATCAGGGGCGGGGCGATCAGGCCGAACTCCAGCAGCGTCACGCCGCGCGCGCAGGTGCGCAGCCGGGCGAGGAGGGGACGGATATGCGCGATCATTGCGACAGCCTCAACCCGCCGATATTCTTGGCGATGTCCTTGAACTTCTGGCTGAGCGACGCGGCGGTATAGGCCATCGTCCAGTGGTTCGAGGAACTCGCGCAATTTTGCAGCGGCGTCTGGATGTCGCCTTCCGACTGGTTGCGGAAACCGATGACCCAGATGGTGATGCCCTTGCCCTTGATGGCGTTGCACAGCATCGAAAGGCGGTTGTTGTGGATCGCCGTCAGATCGGCGTCGCTGGTGCTGGTCGCCGCTACGCGGCCGTCGAGCAGCTGATAGCCATAGGCGCCATAGACCGCCTGATAGGCGCTCATGTCGCCGTCGGTCATGAACACGATGTGGCGCGAGATGTTGAAGCCGTTGGGCGCGCTGTTGTTGTCGCTGGCGAAGATGCCGGTGGGCGACAGAAAGCGCGCACCCCACAACATGCCGATGTCATGATAGGTGCCGCCGACCGCGATCAGGCTGTCGATATACGCGTCGAAGCTGCTGGACTGGCCGGCGGGCGTGGTGGTGCGATTGGCGTAGCTGGTCAGCTTGCGCGCCTGGCTGGGGCAGGCGTTCCAGCCGCCGTCGATGCGGCTTTGCGTGTTGAGATAGCTGCCGCCGCGTGTGAATTCCACCTGCGGCCAGTGCGGCCGCCACTTGGACGCGCGGTCGGTCGGCAGGGCGTCGATGTTGAGATCCTGCGCGTTGGAGGGGACGGAGCTGGTCGACGTGGTCGCGGTGATCGTGTTGTCGGTCTGCCGCTCCTCGATGCAGCCGGCCCAGGTGGCGGTGGCGGGCACGGCGTTGCCGTTCACGTCGTTGGGCGAACTGCTGTGATAGGCCGGGTTCGCCGTGGCGTTGCCGCTATAATATCCTGTCACGTCGAGCGGATATTGCCCATATTGCCAGCTATATTGCGGGGTCTGCGTCGTCGTCGTGGTGCGCTGTTCGGTGTAGTTGTTGTACGTCACCGACGTGTAGTCGCGGCGATAGCGGTTGTTGGAAAAATAGCAGCTGCCCGACGTATAGTTGGTCCCGGTGGTGACGCGCGTTTCGGTGCCGGGCGTGGTGATGACGCCGCTGCTGTCGGTCGTGGCCGTGCCCGTCGTGGAACTGGTGGTGCTGCTGACGGTATCGCTTCGGTTGTTGGGGCAGGTGTAGCGATCGCCGACGTCGGTGCCGCTGCCGTTGCTGGTCGATCCCGACACATAGGTCCAGTTGCCATAGCTGGTCGAACTGGAATAGCTGCTGATGTAGCGCCGCCGCGTCTGGTAATCCCATGTCTCGCCGCTGCTTCCGCCCAGCACATAGGCGGACGGCAGCTGGTAGCCGACATTGACGGTCGAGCTGTAGGGCATGAAGCCGTAGCGGATGCGGCCGGTCGAATCCGATCCCGCGCCCAGCGTGTCGTAGAAGTCCTTCACCGCCTGCTTGAGCGCGGCGAGGCGGGTGGTGGTGCCGCCGTTGCCGTCACTGATCGCGGTGCTCATCGATCCGGTGGTGTCGAGCACCAGCATGATGTCGGTGTTGCCGATGTCGAACCGGCTCTCGCACGTCACCTCCAGCGGCAACGTGTCATATTTGAAGATTTTCATGACCGTGGTGGGCATGGTCGTGGCGGCGCTGACCTGCACCGTCGTCGTTTCGCCGGGCTTGCTGCGGATCGTGGGAGTGAAGGTCGCCGACTGGAACGTGCCTTGGGGAAAGTTAAAATTGAAGAATTTTCGTGCTTCGGCGATGTTGTCGTCGGTCATGCTGCTGGTCGTCATCGCGCGGCGACCGGCCAGCGCGGCGGCGTCGCACGCCTGCTGCATCCGGGCGCGGGCCATATAGGCGCGGCTCATGTCGAGGCCACCGCCGATCAGCGCGGCGAGCGGGATGATCGCCGCCGCGACGATGGCCATGGTGTTGCCCGCCTGATTGCGCAGCAGCCGCGTCAGGAAGCCTGTCTGAACCGTCTTTGCCTTGCCCATTTGCCCGTCATCGCCCATGTCGCGCCCATGCGTCCCCGGCGAGGGGACATGGACAGCCTGCCCGCCTATGCCGGCGCACTGGTTAGAATGTGTATGAGGAAGATGGTTAAGGGACCGATAAGGACCATCCGCCGCGTCGACGCGGGCGATGGAACATGACCGAAACGATCGGCGCGCTGCCGCCGCTCGCGTCGCTGCTGGCCGCCCATGCCGGCGGGAATGCGGAGCGGCAGCGGGCGATCTGGGCGTTCGACGCGCGGCTGGCGGGGGTGGCGCGCACGACGAGCGAGGCGATGATCGGCCAGATGCGGCTCGCCTGGTGGAATGACGTCATAGGCGATGCCGCCGGCGTCAAGGGCAAGGGCGAGCCGGTCGTGGACGCGATGCGGGCGAGCGGCGCGATGGATGCGCCGGGCCTTGCCGCGATGATCGACGGCTGGGAAGTTCTGGTGGTGGAGCCGGACCTCGATGCGGCGGCGCTGGCGGATTATGCGACGGGGCGCGGCGGCGGGCTGTTCCGCGCGCTGGCCGATGTGGCGGACGCGCCGGAGTGGCTGATCGCGGCGGGCCGGGCGTGGGCGTTGTGGGACCTGGCCGGGCATGTCGGTGATGCGGCGCTGGCGGACGCGGCGATCGCGCAGGGACGCGCGGCTCTTGCGGGCGCGGATGCGGCACGCTGGCCCCGCGCGTGGAAGCCGCTGCGCATCGCCTTCACCTTGGCGCGGCAGGATCTGCGCGCCGGGCGGGGCGCTGCGCCGGGGATGCCGCGCGGACAGGCGCTGCGGCTGCTGCGGATCGCGCTTGTCGGGCGCTAGAGGCTCGGGCTAGGCTGCGCGCCGGACGGCCAGGGGAGCGCGGGCATGGGGCGATTGCTGATGGGCGGCATGGCGGCGCTGCTGCTGGTGGCGGGCGGCCTGTTCTGGTGGCAGGGGCGCGCCGATCATGCGCCGCTGCCGCAACTCGCCAGCGCGCCGCCGCCGCCGCCCGAGGTGGAAAGCCTGCCGGAGGGCGATCCCGATGCCGTGGGCGCGCCGCCGCCCATGCCCGCGGAGGCCAGCCCGCAAAGCCGCGAGCAGAAGCGCTTCGCCCGCTACGACCGCAACCGGGACGGCGTGATTACCCGGATCGAGATGTTGGGCACGCGCACCAAGGCGTTCAAGGCGCTGGACAGGAATGGCGACAACCTCCTGTCCTTCGAGGAATGGGCGGTGGCGACGGCCGATCGCTTCGACGCGGCGGACGCGGACAAGGACGGCAAGCTGACCCCGGCGGAGTTCGCGACGACCGCGCCCAGGCGGGCGGCGAAGCAGAGATGCAAATGCTAAAACTCCGTTCGGTTCGAGCCTGTCGAGAACCGGGGCGCGAGGGTTCTCGACAGGCTCGAACCGAACGGGGCAGGCGATTGATCAGGCGATCGCCATTTCCCCTATCCATTGCCCGAAAGACGCGCGGGCCCGCGCCGTATAGGCCTCCTTGCGGCTTTTCTTCTTCACGTCGTCCAGTGTCGGGAACAGGCCGAAATTGACGTTCATCGGCTGATAGTCGGCCGTCGCGACATTGCCCGTCACATGGCCGAGCAGCGCACCCAGCGCCGTGTCGGCGGGCGGCGGCGTCAGGTCGTGGCCCAGCAGTTCCGCCGCCGCGAAACGCCCGGCGATGAGGCCGATGGCGGCGCTCTCCACATAGCCCTCGCACCCCGTCATCTGGCCGGCGAAGCGGATGTGCGGCGCGCTTTTCAGGCGCAGCGTCGGGTCGAGCAGCTTGGGGCTTTCAATGAAGGTGTTGCGGTGCAGCCCACCCAGCCGCGCGAACTCCGCTTTTTCTAGGCCGGGGATGGTGCGGAACAGCTCAACCTGCGCGCCATGCTTGAGCTTGGTCTGGAAGCCGACCATGTTCCAGAGCGTCCCGCTCGCATTGTCCTGCCGCAACTGCACCACAGCATAGGGCCAGCGCCCGGTGCGCGGATTGTCGAGGCCCATCGGCTTCATCGGACCGTGGCGCAGCGTCTCTGGCCCGCGCGCGGCCATCACCTCGATCGGCATACAACCCTCGAAATAGGGGGTGCTGGCCTCCCACTCCTTAAATTCGGTCTTTTCGCCGTCGAGCAGCCCCTGGACGAAGGCCTGATACTGCTCCCTGTCCATCGGGCAGTTGATATAGTCCTTGCCCTCGCCGCCGCCGGGGCCGATCTTGTCCCAGCGATTGGCCATCCAGCACTGGTCCATGTCGATGCTGTCGCGGTGGACGACCGGCGCGATCGCGTCGAAGAAGGCGAGATGCTCCATGCCCGCCGCCTCGCCGATGCTCTGGGCGAGCGCAGGGGCCGTAAGCGGTCCGGTGGCGACGATGGTCATGCCTTCGCGCGGTAGCGTGTCGATCCGCTCGCGCACGATCTCCACATTGGGATGCTCCGCCAGCGCGCGGGTGACGGCGGCGGAAAAGACATGGCGGTCGACGGCGAGGGCGGAGCCGGCGGGCACCTTGGCCGGTTCCGCGCTCGCCATGATCAGCGAGTTTAGCCGCCGCATTTCCTGATGCAGCAGGCCCACGGCATTCTTGTCCGCATCATCGGAGCGGAAGCTGTTGGAGCAGACGAGTTCTGCGAGGCCATCGGTCTGGTGCGCGGGGGTCATATCGCCTGTTCCCCGCATTTCCGAAAGGCGAACCCTGACCCCAGCCTGCGCCAGTTGCCAGGCGGCTTCCGTGCCCGCAAGGCCGCCGCCGATGATATGAACCTGATGATTGGGCATTCGCTTAACTTCGCACTTTTCCCGCAGATTTTGAAATTTCCGGTCGCCGGTAGGATATTTTGCTGCGCGACGCGAGCAGTATAGCGCCTCTCTGGCGATGTTGGACAGAGCCACTGCGCTTTGGTGCAGGCGGGGAACGGCAGCCAGCGCGGCGGATTGGGCTTATCGTCCAAAGAAGGAGCGCGCGATGACGAAGCAGTTGAAGAAGGGCGACAAGGTCGAGTGGAACACCAGCCAGGGCAAGACCCACGGCACGGTCGAGAAGAAGCAGACCAGCACGACCCACATCAAGGGGCACAAGGTCGCCGCCACGAAGGACGACCCGCAATATATCGTCAAGAGCGAGAAGTCCGGCAAGAAGGCCGCGCACAAGCCTTCGGAACTCAAGAAGGCGAGCTAAGGCGGGACGGCCGCGTGTCGTGGCGCGGCCGTCGCTTCACTCCGCCGGGACGAGCGCTTCGGCAGGCGCGGCACCATAATAAGCCGCCTCGTCCAAAATCCCTTCCCGCTTGGCGACGATGACGCCCACCAGCACCTGTCCCGCCACGTTGACCGCCGTGCGGCCCATGTCGAGGATCGGGTCGATGGCGAGAAGCAGCCCCACGCCCTCCAGCGGCAGGCCCAGCGTCGAAAGGGTCAGCGTCAGCATCACGATCGCGCCGGTCAGGCCGGCGGTCGCGGCCGATCCGATGACGGACACGAACACGATCAGCGCATAATCGACGAAATGCAGCGGAATGCCGTAGAATCCGGCGACGAAGATCGCGGCGAGCGCGGGGTAGATGGACGCGCAGCCGTCCATCTTGGTCGTGGACGCCAGCGGAATGGCGAAGGCGGCATAGCCCTTGTCCACGCCCAGCCGCTCGGTCACGGTTTCGGTCACGGGCAGGGTGCCGACGGACGAGCGGGAGACGAAGCCCAGCTGGATCGCCGGCCACGCCTTGGCGAAGAAGGGGCCGGGTTTCAGGCCATTGGCGATCAGCAGCGTCGGATAGACGACCAGCAGCACCAGCGCGAGGCCGAGATAGATGGCGGCGGTGAAGGCGCCGAGCTGCGCCAGCGCGCTCCAGCCATAAGTGGCGATGGCGGTGCCGATGAGCGCCGCCGATCCGATCGGCGTCAGGCGGATGACCCAGCCCAGGATCGCGCGAACGACCGCGAGCAGCGAGCGGACGAAGGCGAGGAACGGCTCGGCCCGCTCCCCGACCTTCAGCGTCGCCAGGCCCACCGCGATCGAAATGACCAGCAGTTGCAGGATGTTGAAGGAAAGGGTCGTGGTCGCCGCGCCGGTCTCCGACACCTTGGTGCTGCCCGACAGGGCCAGGCTGTTGCCCGGGACGAGACCTTTCAGGAAATCGAGCCAGCCGCCGACCGAATCGGGCTGCTTGGCGGCGAGTGCGGCGGTGGAGAGGCCGACGCCCGGCTGGACGACGACGCCGATGGCGATGCCGATGGCGACCGCGATCAGCGCGGTGATGGCGAACCACAGCAATGTCTGCCCGGCCAGCCGCGCCGCATTGTCCAGCGCGCGCAGATTGGCGATCGACGCGACGATGGCGGCGAACACCAGCGGCGGCACGATGGCCTTGAGCAGCGACACGAAGATCGACCCCACGGTCTTGAGCGTCGTCGCCAGCCAGTTGAGGTCGCCGTCCGGTCCCGCGCCGATCTGCCGCGCGACGAGGCCGAGCAACAGGCCCACGACCATGCCGGCCAGCACCTGAAAGCCGAAACTGCGATAATTGAGGGCCATGAACTTTCCTCCGAGCGTGGCGACTATATCGGATGCGTCACGTCCGATTGCGCGCAAGCAATTCTATCAAGGGGTGCAACGCGGATAAGGTGGCCCTCTTTCCCCGTCGTGGAGCCAAACGCATTGGCTCGCCCGATCCTCTATGCCACAGATACGGCGGAAGTCGATTTCGAAGAAGGATGGCGATGCGCAGGGTGATGTTGGGCGCGGCCTTACTGGCCATGCCGCAGGGGGCGCTGGCGGATGCGGATGCGGGTGCGGCGAAGGCGATCCTGCTGCGCTCCATCGCCTATCGCACGGTCGAGGGCGCGGGGCAGGTGCCCGCGCTCGCGGCCTTTTATGCCGGCGTGCTCAGGGATGCGGGGTTTGCCGATACCGACATCGTCATCACGCCCGTCGGCGAAACGGCGATGCTGACGGCGACGATTCCGGGCAGCGATCCGAGCCTCAAGCCGATCGGCCTGATCGGCCATATGGACGTGGTGGCGGCGAACCGGGCGGACTGGACCCGTGACCCCTTCGTGCCGGTGGAGGAAGGCGGCTACATCTTCGGGCGCGGGGCGGAGGACAATAAATATGACGTGGCGATGATGGTCGCCACTCTCGCCCGGCTGAAGAAGGAAGGGTGGAAGCCGCGCCGCACCGTCGTCCTGCTGCTGTCGGGCGACGAGGAAACGGAAATGGCGACGACCCGCGCGCTGGCGGAACGATACAAGGGGCTGGAGCTGCTGCTGAACGGCGATGGCGGCGGCGGGTTGCTGAACGAGGCGGGACAGCCGGTGCTCTACCAGATGCAGGCGGGCGAAAAGACCTATGCCGATTTCGAGATCGGCTTCACCGACGCGGGCGGCCACAGCAGCGCGCCGACGGACGGCAACCCCATCTATAGGCTGGCAAGGGCGATCGACCGGATCGCGGCCTATCGGTTCCCGCCCGCCCGCAACGAACTCACCAAGGCGTCTCTGTCGCTGTCCGCCGACCGGATCGGCGGCGACATTGGCGCGGCGATGCGGCGCTATGCAGAGACGGGCGACCCAGGGGCGGCGGACTTGCTGTCATCCAAGCCGGAGTTTGTGGGCCAGGTGCGCACCACCTGCGTCGCGACGATGCTGAACGGCGGCCATGCGCTCAACGCCCTGCCGCAAAGCGCGAAGGTGATCGTCAATTGCCGCATCTTTCCCGGCGTGCCGATCGAGACGGTGAAGGCGCAGCTGGCGACGGTGGTTGCGGACCCGGGCGCGACGATCACGACGCTCGGCAGCCCGCTCGCCAGTGACGCCTCCCCGCTGCGCGCCGATGTGGTGAAGGCCGTGCGCGACGCCATCGCCGCGCGCGCGCCGGGCATTCCGGTGATGCCGGCCATGTCCTCCGGCGCGACCGACAGCCTCTATTTCCGCGCACAGGGGGTGCCGAGCTATGGCGTCGCCAGCCTGTTCATGCGGGCGGAGGACGGCTTTGCCCATGGTCTGAACGAGCGCGTGCCGGTGGCGGGCATCGCCGCGTCGCTGGACCAGTGGGACAGGGTGGTGCGGGCGCTGGCCCGGTAGAGTTCTTAACCTCCGTTCGGTTCGAGCTTGTCGAGAACTGTTCTCGATACGGCTTCTCGACTTCGCTCGAAGCCTGCTCGAACCGAACGGATATTTGGAAGAGGGTTCGCTTTACCCCCGCAGCGCGATGCCGTTCGCGGCGGACAGGACCGCCTTGACGGACGCGGTCGCGACGTCGCTGTCGGTGCCGACGCCAAAGACGGTGCGCCCGTCAGGCGTCCGGCATTCGACATAGGCGGCGGCGTTCACGTCGCTGCCCGCGCCGATCGCATGTTCGCTATAGTCGGCGATCTCCAGCTGAACGCCGAATTCCTCGCGCAGCGCCGCCAGCACCGAGGAGAGCAGGCCGTTTCCGCGCCCGGATACGGACCGCTCGACGCCGTCATGCGCGATCTTGCCGGTGAAGATGCGGTCGCCCGCCTGGCCGCCCTCATGATAGTCGATCAGCGCATAGGGCTGGTCACCGGTCAGGCAATAATGCGCCTCGAACGCCTCGCCGATGTCGGCGGCGTTGAGTTCGCGGCTGGTGCTGTCGGCCAGCGCCTGCACCACCTTCGAGAAATCGGCCTGCATCCGCTTGGGCAGCTTGTAGCCCTTGTCCTGTTGCAGCACCCAGGCGACGCCGCCCTTGCCCGACTGCGAATTGACGCGGATCACCGCTTCATAGTCACGGCCCAGATCCTTGGGGTCGATCGGCAGGTAGGGCACGTTCCAGATGAGGTCGTTGCGCGCCTCCTGCGCGGCGAAGCCCTTCTTGATCGCGTCCTGATGGCTGCCGGAGAAGGCGGTGAACACCAGTTCGCCGGCATAGGGGTGGCGCGGGTGGACGGGCAGCTGGTTGCAATATTCGACCGTCTGGATCACCTCGTCGATGTCGGAGAAGTCCAGGCCGGGGTCGATGCCCTGCGTGTACATGTTGAGCGCGACGGTCACGAGGTCGCAATTGCCGGTGCGCTCGCCATTGCCGAACAGGCAGCCTTCGACCCGGTCCGCGCCCGCCATGATGCCCAGTTCGGCGGCGGCGACGCCGGTGCCCCGGTCGTTATGTGTATGCAGCGAAATGACCACGCCGTCGCGGCGCGAGATGTTGCGGCAGATCCATTCGATCTGGTCGGCATAGATGTTGGGCGTCGCGCACTCGACCGTGGCGGGCAGGTTCAGGATCAGCGGCTTTTCAGGTGTCGGCCGGAGAATCTCCATCACCGCCTCGCAGCATTCCAGGCTGAAATCCAGCTCGGCGGTGGAGAAGGTTTCGGGGCTATATTCGAAATGCCAGTCGGTGTCCGGCATGGCGGCGGCATGATCGCGCAGCAGCTTGGCGGCGTTGACCGCGATCTCGCGCACCTGGGGCCGTTCCATCTGGAACACGATGTCGCGCCAGGCGGGCGAGATGGCGTTGTAGACATGGACGATCGCCTGGCGCGCGCCGCGCAGGCTCTCAAAGCTGGTGGCGATGAGGTCGGCGCGCGCCTGCGTCAGCACCTGCGGCATCACATCGTCGGGAATCGCGCCGCTGCGCACCAGCCCGGCGATGAAGTCGAAATCGGTCGCGCCCGACGCGGGGAAGCCGATCTCGATCTCCTTGACGCCGACCTTCAGCAGCAGGTCGAAGAAGCGGCGCTTCTTTTCGGCGTTCATCGGGTCGATCAGCGACTGGTTGCCGTCGCGCAGGTCGGTCGACAGCCAGCGCGGCGGCGCGGTAATGACGCGGGATGGCCACTGGCGGTCGGGCAAGTCGACCTGCGGGAAGGGGCGATATTTCAGCGAGGGATCATTCAGCATCATGGGATCAAGCTACTTTTCAAGCGATCGGAACGCGGCGGCGCCCCGGCGATACGACGTTGACTGCGATGGAAGCCCTTAGGCGAACAAGAAGCTGCCCTTAGCCGGAAGGCAGCGCAAAAGCCACGCCTAAGGGCGTGTAAGTCGGAGCAGGGTAAGGCGCGCGACGCTCTGCATGATGGAGCGGCTCATAACCCGGTTCGGTGGCGGGGGCAAAGATTTTTGTTGCCGCGTGGCTGGCCGGCCGGTCAGGCGCGGCGGAACAGGGCGTCGATCGTCAGGCTGACGGTATCGGACACGAAGGGGCGGCCGAACCCCATGCCATACTGGCTGCGTTCTATCGCCATAGTGCCGGTGAAGTGCAGGACGGAGAGGCCCGGCGCTTCGTCCGGGGTCACGCCGACCAGCCGCACGGTGAGCGTCACGGGCCGCGTCTGCCCATGCATGGTCAGCATCCCCGGGATCGGGATGTCCCTGTCCCCTCGGCCAAGCGGCGCGTCCTGCGCGGTGAAGCGGACGATGGGGAATTTCGCCACGGCAAAGAAGCTGTCGCCCTTCAGCATCGCGTCCGTGGAGCCGTCCCCGGTGGTCAGCCGCTCGACCGGGAAGCTGATGTCCACCTGCGCGCGGTCCGGGCGGGCGGGGTCGATGACGACGGACCCCTGCGGCGCGACAAAGTCGCCTTCGTAACCGCCGACGAGCGCCTTCGCATGGAAGTGCACCTTCGTCGCGGCGCTGTCGACCGCATAGCGGCCGGGCGCGAACAGGGGCGCCGGCGTCGTGGAGGGCAGGGGCGGCGGGGTTGCGATCGCCGCCGACACGAGCGCCATCATGCCCAGAAGCAGGACGGCCCGTGCCGGCGCGCGCATCACGTCCTGGCGCTTACTGCTTCTGGAAGCCGGCGATGATCTTCAGCTCGATCGCGTCGCTCACCAGCGGGACGGCCATGCTCATGCCATAATCACTGCGCTTGATCGTGCCGGTCGCGACGAAGCCGATATTTTCCTTCTTGCCCATCGGGCTGGCCCCGGCGCCATAAAATTGCGCGTCCAGCGTCACCGGCTTGGTCACGCCCTTTATGGTGAGATTGCCGGTGATGTCCGCACTGGTCGGGCCGGTGGGCTTCACGCTGGTGGACGCGAAGGTCGCGGTCGGGAACTTGGCGACGTCGAAGAAATCGGGCTTCATCAGATGCTCGTCCAGCTTGGCGACGCCGGTGCGCAGGTTGGCGATCTGGAAGGTGACGGACACCTTGCTGTTGGCCGGGTTCGCCTTGTCCAGCGTCAGCGTGCCGGTCGGCTCGGCGATGGTGCCGGCATTGTTGGTGAAGCCCATATGGTCCCAGGCGAACACGACCTGGGTATGGCCGCCGTCGACGGTGTAGGTGCCGCCGGTGACTTTCGTCGCGTCCTTGGTGCCGGGCACGGCGGGCGCCTGGGCGATCACGACAGTGCCGCCAGCAATCGCGATCAGGGCGGCGGCGGGGATCAGGAACTTCTTCATGGGACAAGACTCTCCGAAATGCTCAAGGGCCGCCGCACCATAGCAGCGGCCCCCGATTGATCCAGAGGCGTAACGGGAACGGATCGTTTCGGGAAATAGCCGTCCTGAATTCCTCCCCTTTAGGCGGAGGGGTGTCCTGCTATCGATACGGTGACACCCCTCCGTCAGGCGCTACGCGCCTGCCACCTCCCCTTGCAGGGGAGGAGCCTAGTGGCTCAGTTCTTGTCCTGATCCACCAGCTTGTTGGCGCTGATCCACGGCATCATCGCGCGCAGCTTTGCGCCGGTTTCCTCGATCGGGTGGCGCTGGGCGGCGATTCGGCTGGCCTTCAGCTCCGGCTGGCCGGCGCGGTTGTCGAGCACGAAGTCCTTGACGAAGCGGCCGGACTGGATGTCGGCCAGCACGCGCTTCATCTCCTTCTTGGTTTCCTCGGTGATGATGCGCGGGCCGGTCTTGATGTCGCCATATTCGGCGGTGTTGCTGATCGAATAGCGCATGGTCGCGATGCCGCCCTCATACATCAGGTCGACGATCAGCTTGAGTTCGTGCAGGCACTCGAAATAGGCCATCTCGGGCGAATAGCCCGCTTCCACCAGCGTCTCGAAGCCCGCCTGCACCAGCGCGGTGGTGCCGCCGCACAGCACCGCCTGCTCGCCGAACAGGTCGGTCTCGCATTCCTCGCGGAAATTGGTTTCGATGATGCCGCTGCGGCCGCCGCCCACGCCCGAAGCATAGGAGAGGGCAATGTCATGCGCGTTGCCGGTCGCGTCCTGATGGACGGCGATCAGGCAGGGGACGCCGCCGCCGCGCTGATATTCGCCGCGGACGGTGTGGCCCGGACCCTTGGGCGCGATCATGATGACGTCGACGTCGGTGCGCGGCTCGATCAGGCCGAAATGGACGTTGAGGCCGTGCGCGAAGGCGAGCGCCGCGCCGGGGCGCAGGTTGGCATGGATGTCGGCGGCGTAGATCGCGGCCTGATGCTCGTCCGGGGCGAGGATCATCAGCACGTCGGCCCAGGCGGCGGCTTCCGCGTTCGGCAGCACCTTGAAGCCCGCGCCTTCCGCCTTGCGCGCGCTCGGCGAACCGGCGCGCAGGGCGATGGCGACTTCGGCGACGCCGGAATCGCGCAGATTCTGCGCATGGGCGTGACCCTGGCTGCCGTAACCCAGAATGGCGACCTTCTTGCCCTTGATCAGGCCGATGTCGGCGTCGCGATCGTAATAAACCTTCATGTCTCGTCTCTTCCCGTTCCAATATCTCCCTCCCCCCATTGAAGGGGGGAGGATACGAAATCTTGGGCCGGCGCAGCCGGTCCTAGATGAAGTTGGAGGGGGGCAGTGGCGCCGCGCCCCCTCACCCAGCTGCGACTAGGGCACTGCGTGCCCGAGTCTCCGCAACCCTCTCCCCCAGGGGGAGAGGGAATCTAGTTCGCCTCTTTCCCCCGCATCAGGCCGACGACGCCGGTGCGGCCGACCTCGACCAGGCCGACCTGGCGCATCAGCGCGACGAAATTGTCGACCTTCTCGGTGGTGCCGGTGATCTCGAAGATGAAGCTGCCGATCGTCGTATCGACCACCTTGGCGCGGAACACGTCGGCGAGACGCAGCGCCTCGATCCGGTTCTCGCCCGTGCCCGCGACCTTGACCAGCGCCAGTTCGCGCTCGACGAAGGGGCCGGCGTCGGTCAGGTCGGTGACCTTGTGTACCGGCACCAGCCGGTCGAGCTGGGCGATGATCTGGTCGATCACCCGGGGCGGGCCGCTGGTGACGATGGTGATGCGGCTGATCGCATGATCGTCCGTGATGTCGGCCACGGTCAGGCTGTCGATATTATATCCGCGCGCGGTGAACAGGCCGGCGATGCGCGCCAGGATGCCCGCTTCGTTGGAGACGGTCAGCGACAGGACGTGCCGCTGGCTGGTTTCTTCCTGAATATGCATCAGATGGTCGTTCCGTTATCCTGCGCGTCGCGCTCGTCCTGGGGGTCGGAGCGCTGCGAAATCATGGCGACGAAGGCGAAATGCCAGTCATTGTCGAGCCGGTGGGCGAGCCGCACCGGAAAGCCCGCCACCGCGTCGAACATCCGCTCCAGCCGTTCCCCGACATAGCGCGGCCCGACCAGCAGCGTGCCGATATGCCGCTTGTTGAAATCAAAGCCATGGTCGAGATGCACTTCCCATTCCTCATTCTCAGGGTCGGCATGATCGACCGTCCAGCCGGTGAGTTCGGCCGTGCCCGCGCTCCGCTCGAAGTCCCACGGCTCCGTCACATGGATGCGGAGTTTGAGATGCCCGGTCACTGGATGATCCTCATACCAGCGCCTTCGCCTCGTCCGACATGACGCCCGCGATCTGGTTGGGATCGAGCAGCATGTCGGTATGCGCCGCGCCCGACGGAATCATCGGAAAGCAGTTGGAGAGTTTCGCCACGCGGCAATCGACGATCACCGGCCCGTCGGTCTCCAGCATCTGGCGGATGCCGCTTTCCAGTTCCTGCGGCCCTTCGATGCGGATGCCGGTCCAGCCATAGGCTTCGCCCAGCTTCACGAAGTCGGGCAGGCTGTCCGAATAGCTGTTGGAATAGCGGCTTTCATAGGTCAGTTCCTGCCACTGGCGGACCATGCCCATATATTCATTGTTGAGGATGAAGATCTTGACCGGCAGGCGATACTGGCTCGCCGTGCCCATTTCCTGGATGTTCATCTGGATGGAGGCGTCGCCGGCGATGCAGATGGCGATGCTGTCGGGATTGCCCACCTGCGCGCCGATCGCGGCGGGGAAGCCATAGCCCATGGTGCCAAGCCCGCCCGAGGTCAGCCATTTGTTGGGCGCTTCGAACCCGAAATGCTGCGCCGCCCACATCTGATGCTGGCCGACTTCGGTGGTGATGATGACATCCTTGCCGGTCGCCTGACACGCCTTGTAGAGGTCGGCGATCGCGCGTTGGGGCATGATCTCGACGCCGTTTTCCGGGTAGGCCAGGCTGCGCTTGGCGCGCCAGCCTTCGATCCGGGTCCACCAGTCCGACAGGTCGGCCCGGCTGTGGCCGCGCTGTTTCCACAGCGCGATCATGTCGTCGAGCGCGCTGCCGACGTCGGCGACGACCGCGACATCGACATCGACGATCTTGTTGATCGAGCTGCGGTCTATGTCGATATGGACTTTCCGGCTGTTCGGGGCGAAGGCATCCAGCCGGCCGGTCACGCGATCGTCGAAGCGCGCGCCGATGCATAGGATGAGGTCCGCCTGGTTCATCGCCCAGTTGGCCTCATAGGTGCCGTGCATCCCCAGCATCCCCAGCCACTGGTCGGATGATGCCGGAAAAGCGCCAAGGCCCATCAGCGTCGATGTGACGGGCGCGCCGGTCAGCGCGGCGAGTTCGCGCAGCAGCGCCGACGCCTGCGGGCCGGAATTGATGACCCCGCCGCCGGTGTAGAGGATCGGCCGTTCCGCCGCCGCGAGCATTTCGACCGCCGCGTCGATCGCCGCCACGTCCGCCTTCGTCTGCGGGCGGTAGCTGGCATGGACCTTGAGTTCCGGCCTTGCATAGGGCGCGGTCGCGACCTGCACGTCCTTGGGAATGTCGATGACGACCGGGCCGGGGCGGCCGGTGGTGGCGATGTGGAACGCCTCATGCACGACACCCGCCAGTCTCGTCGGGTTCTTGACCAGATAATTATGCTTCGAACAATGGCGGGTGATGCCGACGGTGTCCGCTTCCTGAAAGGCGTCGGTGCCGATCAGCTGCGTGCCGACCTGCCCGGTGATGACGACCATCGGAATGGAATCGAGCAGCGCGTCGGTGATGCCGGTGACGGCATTGGTCGCGCCGGGGCCGGAGGTGACGAGGACGACGCCGGGCTTGCCGGTCGAGCGCGCATAGCCTTCGGCCATGTGCGTCGCGCCCTGCTCGTGGCGGACGAGGACGTGGCGGATCGTGGGATGGTTGTAGAGCGCGTCATAGATGGGCAGCACCGCGCCGCCCGGATAGCCGAACACGACTTCGACGCCCAGATCGACCAGGCATTCGACCAATATGTCCGCGCCGCTCTTTTCGGCCACGATGATACTCCTTCGATAATGCGCGCCGCGCCCATGCGCCCGCGCGCCGCCAATGGCAAGGCGCCTGCCTCTAGTGGACATAAAATGGCGGGTCAAGCGTTATTGGCGTAATTTAATTGCGATCTCATCCATGGTTTTGTCATCAATTATTCCGTGGAAGCGCGGCCAGCCCTCCGGCGGCTGATGCGCGAACCAGGTATATTGCCGCTTGGCATATTGGCACGTGGCGGTGCGTCCCCGCGCGATGCAACTGTCTATGTCGCTGTCTCCGGCCAGCATCGCTGCAATCTCCGGCACGCCGATCGCCCGCATTACCGGGAGCGCCGGATCGAGGTTGCGGGCGAGCAGCGCCTCGACCTCCGCAACCGCGCCATGCTCGATCATGAGGGCGAAACGGCGGTCGCACCGTTCGATCAGCCAGTCGCGCGGCGGCAGGAGGATGACCGGGGAAAGGGCCATCCGGTCGCCGATCCCGCCCGCCTTGTGCGCCTGCCAGTCCTTGAGCGTGCGCCCGGTCGATCGCACGACTTCAAGCGCCCGCGCCACCCGCGTCGTGTCGGCGGGAGCGAGGCGGGCGGCGGCCTGCGGGTCTTCGCGGCTCAGCGCGGCATGGGCCTGCGCCACCGGCATGGCTCGCACGGCGGCGCGCACATCGGGGTCGATCTCCGGCACCGGGGCGATGCCGTCCAGCAGGGTGCGGATATAGAGGCCCGTGCCGCCGACCAGCACCGGCAGACGGCCTGCGTCGTGCGCGGCGGCGATCTCCGCCTTCGCTTGCTCCGCCCAGCGCGCCGCCGTGCAGGCCTCCGCCCCGTCGATATGGCCGAACAGCCGGTGCGGGACGCCGCCCATCTCCTGCGCCGAAGGGCGGGCGGACAGGATCGACAGGTCGGCATAGACCTGGCTGGCGTCGGCATTGATGACGGTGCCGTCGGCGGCCTCGGCCAGGCGGACGGCGAGCGCGCTCTTGCCGCTGGCGGTCGGCCCGGCAATAAGCGCGACCCGTGGGCGGGATTCGCCGGTTCTGGGTTCGGGAGTAAGCATGTTCGTCGCGACCTTAGTGGCAAGTGGCTCCATGGGGCAGGGGGATATTGCCGAAGCCACCGGCCGGCTTGGCGCCGCCGGCTGTGCTCCGGTCGATGGCGTCTGGCTGGACGAGGGCAAGGCCGCCGACATCTTCTTCGGCACGGATCCGGTAACCGCCCGCGCGGCACTGACCGGCATCGGTGCGGGCGTGGACGTGATCGTGCAGCCCGCCGCGACGCGGGAGAAGGCGCTGCTGATCGCCGACATGGATTCGACAATGATCACCGTCGAGTGCATCGACGAACTGGCCGACTATGCCGGAATCAAGCCGCAGATCGCCGAGATCACCGAGCGGGCGATGCGCGGCGAACTGGATTTCGAGGGCGCGCTGCATGGCCGGGTCGCGCTGCTCAAGGGCCTGCCCGACAGCGCCATCGACCGTTGCCGGGCGGAGCGGGTGCGGATCATGCCGGGGGCGAAGGCGCTGGTGCGCACGATGAAGGCGCGGGGCGCGCGCACCTTGCTGGTGTCGGGCGGCTTCACCCGCTTCACCGGGCCGGTGGCGGCGGAGATCGGGTTCGACACGCATGTCGCCAACGTGCTGGAGATCGAGGACGGCGCGCTGCGCGGCACCGTCACTACGCCGATCGTCGACGCCGCGCGCAAGCGGGCCGAACTGGAAGCGGCGATCGCTGGCGGCATCGACCGGGCGCTCACCCTGGCGGTCGGCGACGGCGCGAACGACATCCCGATGATCGAGGGCGCGGGCCTTGGCGTCGCCTATCACGCCAAGCCAAAGACACGCGAGGCGGCGGCGGCGGAGATCGTCCATGGCGACCTGTCGGTCCTGCTTTATGCGCAGGGTATCCCGTCGGCGCAGTGGGCGACGGAATAGGCGCTCAGCGCTTCTTGCGCGCCGGCTTCTTCGGGGGCGTCTTGCAGGGCCATGCCTTTCGCGTGGCGGCGAACACCTGCGAGGAGGCTGATTTCGCGCGGTCCTTCGGGTTTGCGGCCAGATATTCGACGGTCACGTTGCGCAGCCTGTTCAGCGTGACGTCGGCGGGGATGCAGCTTTTGAGGCCGTTCGCCTCCCGCGTCGTGTTGAACGCATCGACTGCCCCGGCGATATAGCCGACACATTCGTAGGACGCCTCGAAAAAGCCCTTGTCCTCCCGGGGCGTCGTGCAACTCGCGTACAGGGCGTCGCCGCTGTAGAAGCCCGCCTGCGCCGGCGTGGCGAGCGCGAGCGCGCCCACAAGGACAAGCAGCCGCCTCATTCCAGCCCCGCGACAAGGCCGTCGATCGCGCCCTGCAAAATGTAGCTCGCCGCCATCTTGTCGACCAGCTCGTCGCGCCGGGCGCGGCTGGCGTCCGCCTCCAGCAGGGTGCGGGTGACCGCCTGCGTCGACCAGCGCTCGTCCCACAGCAGGACCGGGTGGCCAAGGTCGGCGATATTGTGGGCGAAGGCGCGGCTGGCCTGCGCGCGCGGCGAGGAACTGCCGTCGAGGTTCAGCGGCAGGCCGATGACGATGCCCTTCACCTGCTGCTGATCGATGAAGGCGGCAAGGCCGATCTTGTCCTTGCTGAACTTGCCGCGATTGACGGTGTAGGCGGGGCTGGCGATCGTCCACGCGGCGTCGCACAGGGCGAGGCCGATCGTCCTGGTTCCCACGTCCATGCCGATCAGCCGCCCGCCCTGCGGCAGCGCGGCGCGAAACGCCGCGCGATCTGTCGTAACCAGTGCCATGGCCCCACGCCCTGTCACTTTCCGGCGAAGGCCGCCAATCTTTTCTGCGCGTCTTCCCGCACATCGCCCCAGAACAGCGCATAGTCATAGACGTGGTAATTGTTGCCGGGCAGGGTGAACGGTCCCATGTCGACCGGCTCCCCAATCATCAACACGCCGCTGGTGTCGCAGCGGGCGGGCACGATGCCGGGCACCAGCCTGGGCGGCTTGCCCTGCTCCCGCGCGTCGAGCGTGCCCTTGTTGGCGCTGGCCGGGGCCGCGCCGTTGAACGCGCCGGTGATGGGGTTGGTGCAGAGCATATGCGTGCCCTTGCGCGGGCGGCCGGTATAGCCGGTCTTGCGCTCGAAACTCTCGACCACCGCCGAAGGATCGGCCGGTTCGGCATAGCTTTGCCAGCTGACGATGCAGTGCGCCTGCTCGCGCCCGGCGCACGCCGGGAGGCCGAGCGCGGGCAGGTCCGCCTCCACCGACACCGGCCAGCCCACGACATAGGCGGCGACGATGCGGTCGGACACGGGCTTGCCCGCCACCTGCTCACGCAGCAGGCGGAGCAGATGGCTTGACCCCTGGCTGTGCCCGGCGAGGATCAGCGGGCCGGTGGGATTGGCTTTGAGGAAAGCGGCGAAGGCCTGGGCCACGTCGCGATAGGCGACGTCGAGCGCCCGGTCGCCGTCAGGCTTGTCGGTCAGAAACGCGCCGTAATTGGCCTGGCGGTAGCGGGGCGCCCATATGGCGCCCGCAGCGTTGAAGGCGCTCGCCTGGCTGGCGACGAAGCGGCGGGCGGTCGCGTCCGCTTCCTTGTCGTCCAGCCGCGCGTTCCAGTGCGCGTCCCCGAAGGTGGTGATGTAGCTGGTGGGGTGGATGAAGAAGATGGCGGCTTTCGGCCCGTCCTTGCGCGTCGTCACCCCGGCCGGCGTCCACAGCGCCGGATTGTCCTTCACGATGTCGGGCCGGGCGATCCACATCCCGGCGTCGGCATAGGCGTTCGCAGGCAGGGGCTGAAGCTGGGCGAAGGGTTCGCGCGGGATCATCACCATGCGGATGAGCTGCATTCCCCACACGCGGTAGACCAGCAGCGCGGCGATCACCAGCACGACCAGCGCCGTAATGCCATAGAGGAACTTGCGCGCCACCTTATACCTCTCCCCGCTTTCGGGGCGGCCCTGGCCCCGTCCGCCTCCTGTCTGGCGGAAGCGGCGGCAGCGCGCAAGGGGCGCGAAAGCGGCTTGAAGCGGGCGCAAGCGGGTGGTAGCGGCGGCCCATGTCGATAGACCTTCAGACCGTGAAAAAGATCGCCAGCCTCTCGCGCATTTCGGTGAGCGATGCCGAAGCGCAAGCGATGGTGCCCGAACTCAACAACATCCTGGGCTGGGTGGAGCAGCTGGGCGAGGTGGACGTGACCGGCGTGGAGCCGATGACCGCCGTCATCCCCAACCATCAACGGCTGCGCGACGATGTCGTCACCGACGGCGATGTGCGGGAAAAGGTGCTGGCCAACGCGCCGCAGGCCGAACATGGCTTCTTCGCCGTGCCCAAGGTGATCGAGTGACCAAGGCGCCTCCCACGCCGTTCGCCCTGAGCCTGTCGAAGGGCTCGGCCGACCCCAGGGAGGCTTCTTCGCTTCGCTCAGCAGAGGGCTTCGACTTCGCTCAGCCCGAACGGGGAAAAGAATTTGACTGATCTGACTGATCTGACCGTAGCCGAAATCCGCGACGGCTTTCGCGCAGGCGATTTTTCGGCGCGCGAGGTGGCGGAAGGGTTCAACGCCAATGTCGCGGCGGCCAAGGCGCTGAACGCCTTCATCGTGGAGACGCCGGACAAGGCACTGGAAGCCGCCGACGCCGCCGACAAGGCGAAAGCGGCGGGCGAACCGCTCGGCCCGCTCGCAGGTGTCCCGATCGGCATGAAGGATTTGTTCTGTACGCAGGGGGTCCAGACAACCGCCGCCAGCCATATGCTGGAAGGCTTCGTGCCCCCCTATGAATCCACCGTCTCCGCCAGGCTGTGGGCGGCGGGCGCGGGGATGCTGGGCAAGCTGAACCTCGACCAGTTCGCCATGGGATCGTCGAACGAGACGAGCTATTTCGGCAATGTGATTTCGCCGTGGCGGCGCAAGGATGGGGGCAACGCGGCGCTTGCGCCCGGCGGGTCTTCGGGCGGGTCGTCCTCCGCCATTTCCGCGCGGCTATGCCCGGCGGCGACCGGCACCGACACCGGCGGCTCGATCCGCCAGCCCGCCGCCTTCACCGGCATCAGCGGCATCAAGCCGACCTATGGCCGCTGCTCGCGCTGGGGCATCGTCGCCTTCGCCTCCTCGCTCGATCAGGCGGGGCCGATGGCGCGGACCGTGCGCGACAACGCGATCCTGCTGGAGGTAATGTCCGGCTTCGATCCCAAGGATTCGACCTCGCTCGACCTGCCGGTGCCGCAGTGGGAGGCCAACCTGTCGAGCGACCTGCGCGGCAAGACGGTCGGCATCCCCAGGGAATATCGCCCCGATGGCCTGAATGGCGAGATCGCGGCGATGTGGGATCGCGGCATCGAATGGCTGAAGGATGCCGGCGCGAATGTGGTGGAGGTGTCGCTGCCCCACACCAAATATGCGCTGCCGACCTATTATATCATCGCCCCGGCGGAAGCTTCCTCCAACCTCGCCCGCTATGACGGCGTGCGCTATGGCCAGCGCTTGCTTGCCGATGGTGCGGGGTTGCAGGATATGTATGCCGCCACCCGCGCCGCCGGCTTCGGGCCGGAGGTCAAGCGCCGCATCATGATCGGCACCTATGTGCTGTCGGCCGGCTTCTACGACGCTTATTACACGCAGGCGCAGAAGGTCCGGGCGCTGATCGCGCGCGATTTCGACCAGGCTTTCGAGCAATGCGACCTGCTGCTGACCCCGACCGCGCCGAGCGCGGCCTTCGCCCTGGGCGAGAAGCAGGCCGATCCGCTCGCCATGTATCTGAACGACGTGTTCACGGTGCCCGCGTCGCTGGCGGGGCTGCCGGCGATGGCGGTGCCGGGCGGGCTGGACGCGGCGGGTCTGCCGATCGGCTTGCAGATCATCGGCAAGGCGCTGGACGAGCAGACGGTTCTGAACGCATCGCTGGCGATCGAAGAACGGGCCGGGTTCAACGCGCGGCCGGAGCGGTGGTGGTAAGGGATTGACCAAAGTGTTACCCTGGTAACACTGGAGATGCGACCATGAATGCGCCGAGCAAGATCGAAACCGGAACCATGACCAGCAATGGGCAGATACTGATTCCCAAAGCCATGCGCGATGCAGCGGGACTGAAGCCGGGCTGGCCCTACAAGGTTGCGATCAATGCCGAGGGTCAGATCGTGGTCGCGCCATTGGGCTTCGGGCCGGAGGACGCGGAGGAGCGGGTGCGGCGGGTCAAGGCGGCGATCAAGGAGATCGCCGGCAAATATCCTAACCCCGATGGTATGACCACCGACGAATATATGCGGGAATTGCGGGGCGACTACGAACCGTGATCCTCGTAGATTCGAACGTGCTGATTGATATTCTGGACCAAGATGACCACTGGTTCGAATGGTCTTCGGCCAACGTCAATCGGGCCGTGTTTGGGGCTTATCTGTTCGTCAATCCGGTTGTCGTCGGCGAGCTGGCACCACGATTTCAGATATTGGACGATTTGCGGATTATCCTGAGCGCGATGCTCATCAGCATTGAGCCGTTGCAGGCTGAGGGTGCGTTTTTGGCAGGCAAGGCTTTCGAACTTCATCGCCTCAGAAAAGCCCCAGGCTCAGCAAAGGCTACTCTGGCAGATTTTTTCATTGGCGGTCACGCGCAGGCTGTCGGCGCGACGATCCTGACCCGCGATCCACGCTTCTACCGCAGCTATTTTCCCGGCGTGCCGCTGATCACGCCATCGAAGGACGAATGATGACTGAATCAACCTATCGCATTCAGGGCGCTACCGGCGAGTGGGAGGTCGTGATCGGCCTTGAGGTCCATGCCCAGGTCACGTCCAATGCCAAGCTGTTTTCCGGCGCGGCGACGGCTTTCGGGGCGGAGCCGAATACGCAGGTGTCCCTGGTCGATGCGGCGATGCCCGGCATGTTGCCGGTGCCCAACCGCGAGTGCATCCGTCAGGCGGTGCGCACCGGCATGGCGATCGACGCGCAGATCAACACATGGTCGCGCTTCGACCGGAAGAATTATTTCTATGCCGATCTGCCGCAGGGCTATCAGATCAGTCAGCTTTACCACCCGATCGTGGGGGAGGGCGCGATCGACATCGTGCTGGACGAGAAGAACCCGGAAGCGACCACCAAGCGCATCGGCGTCGAGCGCATCCATGTCGAGCAGGACGCCGGCAAGCTGATGCACGACCAGCATCCCACGCGCTCCTATGTCGATCTCAACCGTTCCGGCGTGGCGCTGATGGAGATCGTGTCGAAGCCGGACATGCGCTCTCCCGCCGAAGCCGGCGCCTATTTGTCGAAGCTGCGGACCATCCTGCGCTATGTGGGGTCGTGCGACGGCAATATGGACCAGGGGTCGATGCGCGCGGACGTCAACGTCTCCGTGCGGCGGCCGGGTGAGCCGTTCGGCACCCGCACGGAGACGAAGAATGTGAACTCCGTCCGCTTCGTCATGGCGGTGGTCGAGCATGAGGCGAACCGGCAGGTCGATGTGCTGGAGGCGGGCGGCACGGTGGTGCAGGAAACGCGCCTCTACGATCCCGACCGCAACGAGACGCGGTCGATGCGGTCGAAGGAGGATGCGCACGATTATCGCTACTTCCCGGATCCCGACCTGCTGCCGCTGGAACTGGACGAAGCCTTCCTTGAGGAATGCCGCGCCTCGCTGCCCGAACTGCCGGACGCGAAGCGCGCGCGGTATGTGAACGATCTCGGCCTGTCCGCCTATAACGCGACCACCCTGACCGCAGACGCCGACACCGCCCGCTGGTTCGAGGCGCTGCTGGCGGAAGGCGCGCGCATTCAGGGGAAGGGTGAGGCAGATGTCGCCAAGGCGTCGGCCAACTGGCTGCTGTCGGAACTTTACGGCGCGCTCAACCGCATCGGCAAGAGCCTGGAAGACAGCCCGGTCAGTCCGCAGGAAGGCGCGGAGCTGCTGGCGCTGGTGGCCGACGGCACGATCAGCGGCACGATCGCCAAGCAGGTGTTCGAGATCATGCTGGAAACCGGCGAGAAGCCGGCGAAGATCGTCGAGGACAAGGGCCTGAAGCAGACCTCGGATACCGGCGCGATCGAGGCGGCGGTGGCCAGGGTGCTGACCGACAACGCCGACAAGGTGGAGCAGTATCGCGGCGGCAAGGAAGCGCTGTTCGGCTTCTTCGTCGGGCAGACGATGAAGGCGATGCAGGGCAAGGCCAATCCGCAGGTCGTGAATGAACTGGTGAAGAAGGCGCTGGCGGGCTGATCCTGCTGCGGCGGCCCGGGTTGAGCCTGTCAATGACCCGTATCGAAGCATTAAGCGCCGCGCATGATCCATCGATACGCCTTTGGCAGGCCCACTGTACAAATCCTCCCCTCTAAGGGGAGGGGGACCACATAGTGGTGGAGGGGTGTTCACCTATCGATGGGCGGATACCCCTCCGTCTGGCCCGCGGCCATCCACCTCCCCTTAAAGGGGAGGATGGTTGGTGTCGGCCTTGCACACTACAAGATCGCTGAAGGTATAGCGCGCGAAACGGGAAAGGGGCGCCACCGGTCTAACCGGCGACGCCCCTCTTTGGGTTCCGCGGCGCCCTTGGGGAGAGCGTCGTGCCGCGGCGGAACGGGCGGACCGGGAGGGTCTGTGGGGTGTGGCCCGCCTGTTCACCATCAAGACGTCACAGCACGAAGTTAACCGTCGCGCGAAGTGACAGGGCGACGTGATTTTGTTGTTCCTCCGCGCCGACCTCGCCGCCGACGCGAAACGTATCGGTGCCGCCATAGAGGCGCGCGCGGCCCGTCCAGCCGCTGGTGCGCTCTTCCGAAACCAGGGTGAAGCGCTGGCCGCCCTTGAAGGCGGCGGTGGTGTCGCCCAGCGATCCGCCGACGATCTGCCGGCGTCCGCCCTCCAGTTCGAGGCGAAGCCAGCCGTCCTCGCGGTCCATGCTGCCGAAGTCATAGCCGGCGGTCAGCGTGCCGTTGACCGTGGTTTCGTCGCTGGTGCGGCCGAGCACGGTCAGGTTGAAGGCGTCGCCGCCGCCGCTTTCGCTATAGCCGTCCTCCTTGAGGCGGTAATAGTCGATCCCGGCCGCCGGGCGCAGGCTGAAACGGCCCATCTGAAGCTGATAGGATGCGCCCGCCGTCGCCGACAGCAGCGTGCCGTCCCACTTGCCGGTCGCGGTGCGGGTCACGCTGCCGCTTTCGAAATAGCGGGAGCCTGAAAAGCCGATGGTCGCGGCGGACAGGCGGGCAAAGGCCATCAGCCCGCGCCACTGCCCGCGCCAGTGCGCCGCCAGCTCATATTGATCGGAGTCGACCGCATTCTGCGATCCGCCGCCGGCGTCGCTGCCATGCAGATAGGCGAAGGAGCCGCCGAACGCGCCGAGGTCGGTCAGATATTCCGCGCCGCCGCCCGCGCCCCAGCCGGTGATGTCGTAGGAGGCGGTGTCGCCCACGCTCTTCGCGCCGCCGAAGCCGACCTGCTGCAACCAGAAGCCGAGCCGACCGTCGCGCGTGCGATAGATGCCGTTGGGGTCCGACAGGATGCGCGCGGTGGCGCGCGATCCCGACGTCACCGCCTCGAACGTGCCGCCGGCATGATCGGGCAGCATCTGGCGCAGACTGGCGTTCAGCGTGCCGCCGTCGGCGATGGCCAGATAGGCGCGGGCCACATCCTTGTCGTTGTCGAGCGCGTTGAAGATGGCGGAATAGGCCCGCGCCACCGATCCGGTGAGGCCGAGGTCGGACACGCTCTTGGCCGCGATGGAGAGGGTGACGGTGCCGGCGGTCGCATCGCCGGCTACGCTGCCCTTGAAGATGTAGGGCAGCAGCGTCTGAGTATCGAGCACGGGCGCGCCGGTGAGCGACCCCGCCCGCACGATCACATAATCGCCGGCCGATCCGCCGACCTGGGTGAGGTTGACCTTCACCTTCGATCCGCTGGCGAAGGTCGCCGCGCCGGCCACGGCATAGGTGGTGTTCGCCTTGTTTGCCGCGTCGATGGTGACGCCGATGGTCGAACTGCCGCTGGCCGACAGGGAGGCGAGCGCGACGTTGCCGGTGTTCGTGGCGATCAGCGTGCCGCCGTTCAGCGTCACGGCGACATTGCCGCTGTTCGCGATCGTGCCGATCAGACTGGACGTGCCGCCCAGGGTCAGCGCGCCCGCGCCGCCGCCGAAATCGACCCCGCCGGTCAGACTGGCCGTGTCGGCGAGGGTCAGCGCCGCCGTGCCCGTTCCAAATCCGACCTGGCCGGTCAGGGTGGAGGCGCCGGACAGGATGACGCTGTCATTGCCGGCGCCCAGCGAAAGGTCGCCGGTCAGGCGGCCGGCCGACAACGTCACGCTGTCATTGCCGGACCCCAGATAGACAGCGCCGGTGATCGCCGGCGCGGTCGCGGTGGCGGAGGCGGCCGCCTGCGTCAGCGTCACGCCGCTGTTGTTGGCGCGCAGGTCGATGGCGGTGTTGGTCAGGCCACCCGATGCGCTGATCGAGCCGGTGTTGGCGATGGTCGAGACGGTCCCGGCATTGTCGAGGATGGCGGTCGCGGTGCCGTCCGTCGTATCGGACGCCGACGCGACGACCGTGCCGCCGATGGACAGGGCGTTCACGCGCGCCCCGCTGTCGATGACGATGGCGCGCGCGGCCGTGCCGGTGGAAGCCGATCCGGTCGCGCCGACCGTGCCCGTCACCTCCACTGTGCCCACCGTCGCGCCGGACCCGATGCGCAGCGCGGTGGCGCTGCTGTCATAGGAGACGGCGGCGATGGTGCCGGCCACCTTCACGCCCCTGGCGATGGTCACGTCGCCCCCCAGCCCGCCGATGGCCAGGCCGTTCGCCTCCACCCCGTCATAGATGCCGTAGCCCGCGATGGAGCCGTTGACGATCAGGCCGTAGCCGGTGTCGCCGGCCGCCACCGCGCCGATGCTGGTGGCTTTCGTGGCCGACCCGATCTGCACCGCCGCCGCCTTGCCATAGGTGATGATCGACGCGCTGCCTTCGCTCGAATCGGTCAGGCCGTCGCCATCGACATCGGTCTTGGTCGAATCGAGGGTGGGGGGAATGTCGAAAATGACGCCGCCGCTCACATTACCGGCGATCACCACGGCAGACCCGCCTTGCAGCAGGTCGTCGGCGTCTAGGGTGGACGTGGTCGTCGGCCGGCTCGTGCTGCGATAGCCGGTGCTGGTGATGCTGCCCTGAATCTTGAGCGCGCCGTCGATGTCGCCGAGCAGCGCCGCGCCGACGCTGTTCGCGCCGGTGACGGCGGTCGCGCCGCGCAGCGTGACGTTGCCGCTGACATTGTTGGCGATCACGCCATAGCTGTTGTCGCCGATCACATTGGTCGATCCGCTGGTCGAAAGCGCCCCCACCAGCGCGCCATCGACGCGGATGCCCGCGCTGTTGTTGCCCTCTATGCTGATCGTGCCGCTATGGTCGATCGCGCCGGTGTGCGCCGCGCCGGACTGGACCCAGATGCCGTTGCGGCCGGTCCCCTTGGCGAAGGGGCCGTCCACGTCGCCATCGCTGTCGCTGTCGGTCGCGGTGTAGTTTTCGGTAAGCGTGATGGTGCCGCTGTTGGTGATCGCGCCGCTGGTGCCCGGCGCGACCAGGATGCCGGTCGCGTTGTCGGCGTCGTTCACGGTGATGGTGCCGGCGTTCGACACCCCATGGTTGCTGTCCATCGTCACCGCAGCGCCGCTGGTGACGGTGACGGAGCCGGCCGAACTGATGGTGATGCTGTCGGGCGATCCGCTGGCGGCGGTGGCCGTGCGGACGGCGCTGGTGGTTGCGGTGCCGATCGTCGTTTCCGCCGCCGCGTCGGCGAGCGTCAGCGCCGCCAGCGCCGGGGCGATGGCCGTGCAGGCCAGTAGATGTCGCATGATGTCTCCCTTTGCGTGTCGCGCGCGTTGGGGTGCGCACGTTGGCAAAGGGACGTCGCCGGACAGGTGCTTCCGTCAGACGATGCGATGAACGGATGTTCAGAAAGCGAAGTCGATGCCGATCCGCAGCGTGCGCGGGCGTAGGGGCGTATAGTAGTCCGTGCGCAGGTCGAACGGCGTGCCGAGCGAGAAACGGTTGCCGTTGCTGTCGAGCAGGTTGGTCAGCGACAGCGAATATTGGATGGCCCCGCGCGTCAGGCCGGCCGACAGGCTGGTGTCGACATAGTCGCCCTGCGTCTGGCCCAGGATCGGGCCAACGCCGAGGCGCGACTTGCCGACGTAGCGGGCGGCGGCCGACAGGCTGAATTGCATGTCGTCGCCGATCCGCGCGCGCCAGTCCGCCGCCAGCCGCCCCCCCAGATTGGCGACATTGGGCAGGGTGAGCGACTGCCCCTCATAGGACAGGGCGCGCACGAAGGCGGCGGGGCGGCTGAGGCGGCTGTCATTATAGATGAAGCTGGCGTCCAGCGTCAGCGGCCGGACGGGATGCAGGACGATGCGGCCCTCCACCGTGTAGATGCGCCCGTCGCCGATATTGGCGGTGGCGGGCAGGCCGATCCGGTCGGTCACGTCCGCCTGGATGTCGCGCCAGTCGGTATAGGCGATGTTGGCGGTGGCGGCGAACAGGTCGCGCCCCGGCACGCCCTTGCGCGCGCCGACTTCGATCGTGGAGACGCGATCATTCTGATAGCGGCGGACGCGCTGGTCATCGACGGCGAGGCCGCCGGGACGAAAACCCTGCTGGAACCGGGCGTATAGGGTGAGGTCGGGAATGGCGTCGGTCAGGAGCGAGGCCGATGGCAGGAACATCGTCTCGCTGCGGTTCGCCTGCGCTTCCGCCCGCGCCACGTCGGCGCTGGACAGGGCGAGGACGGGATCAAGCGCCCGGCCCGACAGGCGGCTGTTGGTCAGGCGGCCGCCGACCGTGGCGATCAGGCCGCGAACCGGCTCGAACGAGGCTTCGCCAAAAAGGGTCGCTTCCTTCACCTGATTGCGCACGCCGGTGGCGGGGGCGGGCTGCCCTCGGCCGTAGACGGGGACGCCCGGGATGATGACGGGCTGGAACGCCGGCACTGGGCCGAAGCCGGTCAGCGACCGATGAAGGCGGGACGTGCTTTGCAGGTAGGACGCCCCCAATATCCAGCCGAGGCCATCGTCCGACATTTGCACCAGCCGGTTTTCGGTGGAGAAGATGTCGACATCATTGGTCTGGCGGAACAAGGCGGGGGAGCCGCCGGGCTGCGTCGCGTCATAGCTTTCCGCCAGTTCGTGCCGGACATAGCCGGTCGAGGAGACGAAGCGCAGATTGTCCCATTGGCGCTCGATACGGACGTTGCCGAGCAGATAGTCCGACGCATAGGGCTGCGCCACGGAGGACGCCCGTTCCAGCCGGCCGACCGAGCGGCTGGCATATTGGGCGTCGTCCCCGGCGATATGCTGGTAGACGCCGTTGAGATCGACGGTCCAGTCCGCATCCGGCGCGAAGCGCAGCGCCGCGCGGCCGCCCCATGTCTGCACCCGGTTGACGTCATCCCTGCCGCGCAGCGTGTCGTCGATATAGCCGCCATCGCGCACCCCATAGCCCACGATCCGCAGCGCCAGCTTTTCTGCCACGATCGGCAGGTTGAGCGTGGCCGACAGGTCGCCGCCCGGATCGCCATGCTGGGTGGCGCTCAGGCCCGCCGACACCTGCCCGCCGAACGCGCCGAGATTGGGCGCGTTGGGCATGATGCGGATGATGCCACCCAGCGACCCCGCGCCATAGAGCGTGCCCTGCGGTCCTTCCAGCACCTCGACCCGGCCCACGTCATAGAGTTTGAGGTCGGGATCGGGCGCGGCGTAATTGAGGCGCATGTCGCCCAGATATTGGCCCGTGGTCGCCTGGGTCGGGCCGGCGACGCCGGAATCGGCGATGGCGCGGATGAACAGTTTGTTGCGCCCCGCGCCGGCGTGGGTGGAACTCAGGCTCGCCACGCGGGCGAGCAGCGTGGCGGTGCCGCCCGCCGCTTCGCCGCTGCTGAACAGGTTGCCGCCCAGCGCCTCGACCATGCCGGCATAGCGGGGCAGCGGCGTGTCGCGTTTCGACGCCGTGACGATGATTTCGGCGGGCGGCTGGTCGGGCAGGGGGAGGGCGGCGACCGACGCGGGCAGGGCGGACGTGCGGGCGGGGCGGGCGCGCACGATGCGCCAGCCCGCGCCGCCGATCGGCTGCGCCGCCGCGCCCGTGTTGCGCAACAGGGCGCGCAGCGCGGTCTTGACGTCCATCCGGCCATGGACGCCGGACGTGGCGATCCCGGCCAGCGACTGGTCGGACATGCCGATGCTGGAGCCGGTCTGGCGGCCGAGCGCGATCACCGCCTCTCCCAGCGGGCCGGGGGCGATGTCGATCCTCTGTTTGTCCGCCGCCAGCGCAGGCTGCGCGGCGCCCGCCGCCAGCGCGGTGACGATCAGCAGGTCATGTCTGCGGAGCATCTCCGTCTTTCATCGGTGCCGGCTTCAGCAACCATCCCTCGCCCTGCCGCACGGCGGCCAGCCCCATGAGCGGCGCGGCTTCTTTCAGGAAGCGGGCGGGGTCGCGGTCCAGCCTTATCGTGCCGGTAAAGCGCATCGCCGCCGCCTGCGGGGTTGCGCGCAGGGCAAAGCCCAGCGAGCGGGCGGCGTCCTGCGCCACCTGCGCCACGGTCGCGTTGGCGTAGATCAGCTGCCCGTTCCGCCAGCTGGCGACGGCAGCGGGCGCGATGTCCATGACGCGCAAACCCTGCGCGTCGTCAGCCAGCGCGCGGCCGGCGGGCAGCACGATCGCCTGCGCTTGCGGGTTATAGATGACCTTGCCTTCCGACACGCCGATCCGCGTCGCGCCGCCGGCATGAACGATGTTGAAGACGGTGCCGGCATCCTCGAACACGGCGTCGCCTACGGTGACGCGGAACGGGTCGGCGGCGTCGTGGCGCACGGTGAAGGCGGCCTCTCCGCTGTCGAGCGCGGCGAAGCGCGCGTCCTTGCGGTCGAAGCGCATCGTGGTGCCGCCGTTCATCTCCACCCGCGTGCCGTCGTCCAGTGCAATGGTGCGGATTTCGCCGGGCCGGGTGGTGACGCTGTAATAATCGTGGCGGTTGAAAACAGCGAGTGAGACAGTTGCAACGAGCGCCGCCGCCACCGCCCCGCCACCGATCCAGCGCCAGCGCTGGCGGGGTCCGGCATCGTTTGCGGCGACGGGCATAGCGACCGGCTCAATGGGCATGAAACTGTCCATCTCGCTGTCCGCCGCCATCAGCGCGTCATAGGCCGCCGCGTTCCCCGGCGCGGCTTCCAGCCAGGCGGTGAACCCGTCCCAGTCGGTGAAATCGGGATCGCGGGTGCGGATCACCCAACCCAGCGCCTCCTCGTTCGTCATGGTCCTGCCCTGTTCCTTTTTGCCCCTTGACGCACCTGACGCCGCCGACCGGCTTATTCCGTATCCAGTTTCTGCTTGAGCGCCAGCATCGCGCGATACGCCTTCTGCAAGTCCTTCTCGACCGTGGTGAGGCTGACCCCCAGCTCCTCCGCGATCTGTTTCTGCCCCACCCCCTCGATGCGGAAACGGCGGAACACCAGCTCCACCCGCGGCCCAAGATCGCGCAGCACGGCGCGCGCCTGCTCCAGCCGCTGGTTGAGGATCATCCGTTCGTCGATGGCGACGTCTTCGGCGGGGTCCGCCATCACCCCGCCCGCGCCCTTGGCCCAGTCCTGCTCGCGCCGGCCGCGCCGGGTCGTCGAGCGATAGCGGTCGAGCATCAGGTTGTTGGCCATGCGATAGAGATAGGGCAGCGGGTCGGCGACCGGCCCCAGATCCTTCGCCTCCAGCTTCATCCACATGTCCTGGAGCAGATCCTCGGCGTCCTCCCCCGCGCCGCGCGCGCGCAGGAAGCGAAGCAGCGCAGACCGGTTGGCCATGAAGATTGCGGTGAGGCCGGTGGCCATGCCTGTCGTGCGTCCAGTCAAACGGTTCTGGCGCGTTGCCATAGAGGGGGGCGAGGGGTCTTGGCAACGGCCTAGCGGTTTACGTTGGCGACGCGCTGCTCTAGCGATGGCGCATGGACGGTGCGAACGGCGGTGCAGCATGGAAGAGGTGACGGATCGGGCGGCGGCGCGGGCGGCCGGGATGGACGCCGACCGGCTGGACGCGCTGGTCGCCGAACTGGACCGCGATTATCTGGCGACGGGCAAGCTCCCGCACATGCAGCTGCTGGTGTCGCGGGACGAGGTGCCGCTGCTGTCGGTCACGCGCGGCCGGGCGCGGGAGAGCGGGGAGCCGCTGCGCGAGGATGCGCTGTACCGGATCGCGTCGATGACCAAGCCGGTTACCTCGGTCGCTTTCATGATGCTGGTGGAAGAGGGGCGGGTGGCGCTCGACACGGCGGCTACGGACGTGATCCCCGAGTTCGCCGATCTGCGCGTCGGGACCGATGATGGCCCGCGACCGGTGCGGCCGATGATGATGATCGACCTGCTGCGCCACACGTCGGGCCTTACCTACGGCCTCCAGCGGCAGACCCCGATCGACGCGCGCTACCGCGCGCTGGCCCTCGACGAGTTCCAGCAGAAGCGCACCTCGGACCAGTTCATCGCCGATCTTGCGTCGTTGCCGCTGGAATTTTCGCCGGGGGAGCAGTGGAATTATTCGGTGTCCACGGACGTGCTGGGCATCGTGGTCGAACGGCTGCGGGGGGAGAGGCTGGAGGCGGTGTTCCATCGGCATGTCTTCGGGCCGCTGGGCATGGCCGACACGACCTTCATGCTGCGCGACGGACAAGCGGACCGGATGACCGATGCCTGGCGGCTGGAGGAAGGCGGCGGCATTGCAGTCGCCGACCATGGCGCGCGCAGCGGGTGGCGGCGCACCGGCTGCTTCCATTCGGGCGGTGGCGGGCTGGTGTCCGGGGTCGCCGACTATCACCGGTTCGCCCGGATGCTGCTGCGGGAGGGCGAACTGGATGGCGTGCGGCTGCTCCGGCCCGAAACGGTGCGGGCGATGCGCAGCAACCAGCTGCCGGGCGGCGGCGACCTCGCCAGCCTTTCGCGCGCGATGTTCAGCGAGGCGGACTATCAGGGCGTCGGTTTCGGTCTCGGCTTCGCCATGGGGCTTGAGCATGGCGAATATTATTGGGGCGGCGTGTTTTCGACCTATTTCTGGGTCGATCCGGTCGAGCACATCATCGGCCTGTTCATGACTCAGCATCTCCCCTCCAGCACCTATCCCATCCGCGCGCGGCTGCGGCGGGGGGTGGCCGATGCGATCATGAAGCGGCGCTAGAATAATCCTTGTAAGCCTTTGGAGCGGGATCGAAAGATCGCGGCATACGTTCCTGTTGTTGCAGCGCAAAATTGTCGATGGCGCGATGTGGGAGGCTGTGCCATCATCGGGGCGAGTTCAGCAACTGGGGGACATACAGCCATGAACCCGACCGCGCCCACGCTTCCCAAGCCCGCACCGCGCCAGCTTGATCCCGACACGCTCGCGCATGAGATCGTGGAACGGCTCACCTACCGCATGGGCAAGAATGCCGCCGCCGCCAAACCGCACGACTGGCTGCACGCGGTCATTCTGGAAATCCGCAACTGCGTGATCGACGCCTGGATCGCCTCCACCCAGAAAACCTATGAGGAGCAGGGCCGGCGGGTCTATTATCTCAGCCTCGAATTCCTGATCGGCCGGCTGATGCGCGACGCCGCGTCGAACATGGAGATGCTGGGGACGCTTCAGGTCGCGCTCGGCAAGCTGGGGGTCGACATCGACCTGATCGCCGCGCTGGAGCCGGACGCGGCCTTGGGCAATGGCGGCCTCGGCCGGCTCGCCGCCTGCTTCATGGAGAGCATGGCGACGGTGGACGTGCCCGCCTATGGCTATGGCATCCGCTACGTCAACGGGATGTTCCGGCAGGAGATTTCGGACGGCTGGCAGGTGGAGCTGCCCGAAACCTGGCTGGCGCATGGCAATCCCTGGGAGTTCGAGCGGCGCGAGGCGAGCTACGAGGTCGGCTTCGGCGGGCGTGTCGATCCGCATGAGGGGGAGGACGCGGGGCCGCACCAGATGCGCTGGCGGCCGGGCGAGCGGGTGATCGCCACCGCCTATGACACGCCGATCGCCGGATGGCGCGGCAAGCGGGTCAACACGCTGCGCCTGTGGGAAGCGCAGCCGATCGATCCCATCCTGCTCGACAAGTTCAACGCCGGCGACCATCTGGGCGCGCTGGCCGAAAGCAACCGGGCCGAGGCGCTGACGCGGGTGCTCTACCCGGCGGACTCTTCGCCCGCGGGGCAGGAATTGCGGTTGCGGCAGGAATATTTCTTCTCCTCCGCCTCGCTCCAGGACATCGTGCGGCGGCACGTCCAATATTTCGGCGACATTCGCACGCTTGCCGACAAGGCCGCGATCCAGCTCAACGACACCCACCCGGCGGTGTCGGTCGCCGAACTGATGCGCATCCTGTGCGACGACCATGGCGTCGATTTCGACGAGGCATGGGACATCACCCGCCGCACCTTCAGCTACACCAACCACACGCTGCTGCCCGAAGCGCTGGAAAGCTGGCCGGTGCCCTTGTTCGAGCGGCTGCTGCCGCGTCACATGCAGATCGTCTATGCGGTCAACAGCCGCCTGCTGGGCGAGGCGCGCCGGTCGGGCCAGTTCAGCGACGGCGCGATCGGGGCGATCAGCCTGATCGACGAGGGCGGGGACCGGCGGGTGCGCATGGGCAATCTCGCCTTCGCCGGATCGCACAGCGTCAATGGCGTGTCGGCGCTGCACACCGACCTCATGAAGGTCACGGTGTTCGCCGACCTCCACAAGCTCTATCCCACGCGGATCAACAACAAGACCAACGGCGTCACCTTCCGCCGCTGGCTGATGCAGTGCAATCCGGGGCTGACCGCGCTGATCCGCGAGGCGATCGGCGATGCTTTCCTGGACGACGCGGAAAGACTGAGCGATCTCGACCGCTTCGCCGACGACCGGGCGTTTCAGGACAAGTTCCTGGCGGTCAAGCGCGCGAACAAGGGCGCGCTGTCCGACCTGCTGCGAAGGCGCGTGGGCGCGCGGATCGACCCGGCGGCGATGTTCGACATCCAGATCAAGCGTATCCACGAATATAAGCGGCAGCTGCTCAACATCATCGAGGCGGTGTCGCTCTACGACCAGATCCGATCCCACCCCGAAAAGGACTGGGTGCCGCGCGTGAAGCTGTTCGGGGGCAAGGCCGCGCCCAGCTATCATAACGCCAAGCTCATCATCAAACTGGCGGGGGACGTGGCCCGCGCGGTCAATCATGACCCGGCGGTGCAGGGGCTGCTCAAGGTGCAGTTCGTGCCCAATTACAATGTCTCCATGGCGGAGGTGATGATCCCCGCCGCCGATCTGTCGGAACAGATTTCGACGGCGGGCATGGAGGCGTCGGGCACCGGCAACATGAAGTTCGCGGTGAACGGTGCGCTCACCATCGGCACGCTCGACGGCGCGAATGTCGAGATGCGCGACCATGTGGGGGAGGAGAATATCGTCATCTTCGGCCTCACCGCGCAGGAGGTCGCCGATCGCCGCGCGCAGGGCTATGTCCCGCGCGATGTGATCGCGGGCAGCCGGGAACTGGGACAGGCGCTCGACGCGATTGCGGGCGGCGTCTTCTCGCCCGACGACCCGGACCGATACAAGGGGCTGGTGCAGGGCCTCTACGATCACGACTGGTTCATGGTCGCGGCCGATTTCGACAGCTATTCCGCCGCCCAGCGGCAGGCCGACGCGCTATGGCTCGACCCGTCGCAATGGGCGAAGAAGGCGATCCACAATGTGGCGCGCATGGGATGGTTCTCGTCCGACCGCACGATCCGCGAATATGCGGCCGACATCTGGAAAATCCCGACATGACCGGAGGCGAATAGAGAGTGCTGACGCCCGCGCAGATCGACAGGCTGGTCAGGGGAGAGGAGGACGATCCCTTCGCGACGCTGGGCGTGCATCCCGATGGCGAGGGCTTCGTCGCCCGGCTGCTGATGCCCGACGCCGTCAGCGTCAGCGCTGAAACGCTGGCGGAAGAGCCAGTCGGCGAACTGGAGCGGGTGCATGACGGCGGCCTGTTCGCCGGGCCGGTCGCGGTCCCGGAGCGCCAGCCGCTGCGCTATCGCATCACCTATGGCGACGGCAGCCAGTATGCGCTGCTCGATCCCTATGGCTTTGGGCCGGTGCTGGGGCCGGTCGACGATTATCTGCTGGCGGAAGGATCGCACGGCCGGCTGTTCGAGAAGCTGGGCGCGCATCTGCTGACGCATGAAGGGGTGGGCGGCACCCATTTTGCGGTCTGGGCGCCCAATGCGCGGCGCGTGTCGGTGGTCGGCGACTTCAACCGCTGGGACGGGCGACGCGGCCTGATGCGGCGGCGCGCGGACGCGGGCGTTTGGGAATTGTTCGTGCCGGAAGTCGGGCCGGGCACGCCCTATAAATATGAGATACTGGCCGCCGACGGCACGCCGCTGCCATTGAAGGCCGACCCCTACGCCTTCCAGTCGGAAATGCGGCCGTCCACCGCCTCGATCGTCGCCGCCCCGCTTCACCATGACTGGGGCGACGACTGGCACCGCGAGCATTGGCGGTCAGCCGACGCGCGCCGACAGCCCATTTCGATCTACGAAGTCCATGCCGGATCGTGGCAGCGGGCCGACGATGGAGGCTTCCTCAGCTGGGACGAACTCGCCAACCGGCTGATCCCCTATGTCGTGGGCATGGGCTTCACCCATATCGAATTCCTGCCGATCAGCGAGCATCCCTATGATCCGAGCTGGGGATACCAGACGCTTGGCCTCTACGCGCCCACCGCCCGCTTCGGCGATCCGGCGGGGTTCGCGCGCTTCGTCGACGGGGCGCATCGGGCGGGCCTTGGCGTCATCCTCGACTGGGTGCCGGCCCATTTCCCGACCGACGAACATGGCCTCGCCCGGTTCGATGGCACCGCGCTCTACGAACATGCCGATCCGCGCAAGGGCTTCCACCCCGACTGGAACACCGCCATCTATAATTTCGGGCGGCGGGAGGTGGTGCAGTTCCTGGTCAACAACGCGCTCTACTGGGCGGAGCGCTTCCATGTCGATGGGCTGCGGGTCGATGCGGTCGCCTCAATGCTCTACCTCGATTATTCGCGCAGGGACGGGGAGTGGATCCCCAACGATCAGGGCGGGCGCGAGAATGTGGAGGCGGTCGCCTTCCTCCAACAGATGAACAAGGCGCTCTACGGCCAGCATCCCGGCATCATGACCATCGCGGAGGAATCGACCAGTTGGCCCGGCGTGTCGCGACCGGTGCATGAGGGCGGCCTTGGCTTCGGCTTCAAATGGAATATGGGCTTCATGCACGACACGCTGCGCTATCTGGCGCGCGATCCCGTCCACCGTGCCCATCATCATGACGACATCACCTTCGGCCTCGTCTATGCCTTCAGCGAAAATTACGTGCTGGCGCTGAGCCATGACGAGGTGGTGCATGGCAAGGGATCGCTGCTGACCAAGATGGCGGGCGACGACTGGCAGAAATTCGCCAGCCTGCGCGCCTATTACGGTCTGATGTGGGGCTATCCGGGCAAGAAGCTGCTGTTCATGGGGCAGGAATTCGCGCAGCGCCGCGAATGGAGCGAGGCGCGCGGGCTGGACTGGGACAGTCTGGACCATGCGCCGCATCAGGGCGTGCAGCGGCTGGTGGCCGATCTCAACCGCCTGTATCGCGAAACGCCGGCGCTCCACGCGCGCGATTGCGAGGGCGAGGGGTTCGATTGGGTGCTGGTCGACGCCGCCGCCGATTCCGTCTTCGCCTGGCTGCGGCGCGCGCCGGGTGCGCGGCCGGTGGTGGTCATCAGCCATTTCACGCCGGTGCTGCGCGACGGATACCGGATGCGCCTGCCCTCGGGCGGGCGCTGGCGCGAGATAATGAACAGCGACGCGCAGGATTATGGCGGCAGCGGCGCGGGCAATCTGGGCATGGTCCGGGCTGACGAGGAGGGATGGGCGAACATCACCATTCCGCCCTTCGCAACCTTGATGCTGGAGCTGGATTATTGACCCGCGCACTGTCCCGCAAAGCGGCCAGAACAGGAGAGGCATGATGCAGACACGAAACCAGCCGATCGCCCGTGACGCGATGGCCTATGTGCTGGCCGGAGGGCGCGGCAGCCGCCTTGCCGAACTGACCGACAAGCGCGCCAAACCCGCCGTCCATTTCGGCGGCAAGGCGCGGATCATCGACTTCGCGCTGTCGAATGCGCTCAACAGCGGCATCCGGCGCATCGGCGTCGCGACGCAATATAAGGCGCATTCGCTGATCCGCCATTTGCAGCGCGGCTGGAACTTCTTTCGCCCGGAACGCAACGAGAGTTTCGACATCCTGCCCGCCAGCCAGCGCATCTCCGAAAGCCAGTGGTACGAGGGCACGGCCGACGCCGTGTTCCAGAATATCGACATCATCGAAAGCTATGCGCCGGAGTTCATGGTCATCCTGGCCGGCGACCATGTTTACAAGATGGACTATGAGCTGATGCTCCAGCAGCATTGCGATACGGACGCTGATGTGACGGTTGGCTGTCTGGAAGTGCCGCGCATGGAGGCGGTGGGCTTCGGCGTCATGCATGTGGACGAAAAGGACAATATCACCGCCTTCGTCGAAAAGCCCAAAGACCCCCCCGGCATCCCCGGCCAGCCCGACATGGCACTGGCGTCGATGGGCATCTATGTGTTCAAGACCAAATTCCTGATCGAGCAGCTCCGCCGTGACGCCGACACGCCGGGCAGCAAGCGCGATTTCGGTGGCGACATCATCCCCTATATCGTCAAGCACGGGAAGGCGGTGGCCCATCGCTTCTCCAGCAGTTGCGTGCGCGCGGAAAGCGAGCTGGAACCCTATTGGCGCGACGTGGGCACGATCGACGCCTATTGGCAGGCCAGCATCGACCTGACCGACGTGGTTCCCGCGCTCGACCTGTACGACCGCAGCTGGCCGCTCTGGACCTATTCGGAGGTCACGCCGCCCGCCAAGTTCGTGCATAACGAGGACGGCCGGCGCGGTTCGGCCACCTCCTCGCTGGTGGCGGGCGGGTGCATCGTGTCGGGATCGTCGCTGCACCGCAGCCTGCTGTTTTCGGGCGTGCGCACGCACAGCTTCTCGTCGGTGACGGACAGCGTCATCATGCCCAATTGCGAGATCGGGCGCGGCGCGCGGCTGCATAAATGCGTGGTGGACAGCGGCATCATCATTCCGCCCGGCCTGATCGTGGGCGAAAATCCGCAGTTCGACGCGCAGCGATTCCGGGTGAGCGAGCAGGGCGTATGCCTCATCACCCAGCCCATGATCGACGCGCTGGCGCGCTGAGCGGAGGCAGGGGGGTGTCCATTCGCGCGCTTTCGGTCGCGTCCGAAATCTATCCGCTGGTGAAAACAGGGGGGCTGGCCGACGTGGTGGGCGCGCTGCCCGGTGCGCTCAGCCCGCATGGCGTATCGACCCGGACGCTGGTGCCGGGCTATCCCGCTGTGATGGCGCGCATCGGCAAGGGGAAGCGGGTGGCGCGGTATGCCGATCTGCTGGGCGCGCCGGCCAGCGTCATCGCGGCGCAGGTGGAGGGGCTGGACCTGCTGGTGCTGGACGCGCCGGCCTATTTCGCGCGGGACGGCGGCCTCTACGGGGATGCGTCGGGGCAGGACTGGCCCGACAACTGGCGACGCTTCGCCGCGCTGTCGCAAGCCGGGGCGGACATTGCGGCGGGCAGCCTCAAGGGCTGGCGGCCGGACGTCGTCCATGTCCACGACTGGCAGGCGGCGATGACCCCCGCCTATATGCGCTTCGGCGCGGCGGCGGCGGTGCCGGCGCTGGTGACGATCCACAACCTCGCCTTTCAGGGGCGGTTCGGCGCGGACATCTTCCCGCAGCTCGGCCTGCCCACGGAAGCATGGGCGATGGACGGCGTCGAATATTATGGCGGCATCGGCTTCCTCAAGGCGGGTCTCATTTCCGCCGACGCGATCACGACGGTCAGCCCGACCTATGCGCAGGAAATCCGCACCCCGGCGCAGGGCATGGGGCTGGAGGGTCTCCTGACCGGCCGGGCCGACCGGCTGCACGGCATATTGAACGGGATCGACACCGATGTGTGGAACCCGGCCGCCGATCCGATGCTGCCCAGATGCTATGGCCTGCGTTCGCTCGCCGGGCGGGGCGCGAACCGGCGGGCGCTGGAGATGCGCTTTGGTCTGACGCCCGACGACGCGCCCATTTTCGTGATCGTCAGCCGCCTGACCTGGCAGAAGGGGCTGGACCTGATGGCGGACGCGATCGACCATCTGGTGGCGGAAGGCGGCAAGCTCGCCGTGCTGGGATCGGGCGACCAGGCGCTGGAGAGCGCGTTCCTCGCCGCGGCGGAGCGGCATCGCGGGCGGGTGGGGGTGCAGATCGGCTATGACGAGCCGCTGTCGCACCTGATGCAGGCGGGCGGCGACGCGATCCTGATCCCGTCGCGCTTCGAACCGTGCGGCCTGACGCAACTCTATGCGCTGCGCTATGGCTGCGTGCCGGTGGTGGCGCGGGTCGGCGGGCTGGCCGATACGGTGATCGACGCCAATGAAGCGGCGTTGGGGGCGGGTGCGGCGACGGGGATTCTCTTTGCGCCCGCCGATGCGGCGGCGCTGAACGGCGCGATCAGCCGGGCGGTCCGACTCCATGCCGACAGGCCGCTGTGGCAGGGGATGCAGCGCGCCGGTATGCGGGCCGATTTCTCCTGGGGCAACAGCGCCGCGCGCTATGCGGCGCTCTATCGGTCGCTGATCGGCGGCGCCGCGTGACCCTCGGGCCGCAGGTCGGCGCGGCCGGCACCCGCTTTTCGGTCTGGTCGCCCGATGCGGCGCAGTTGTGGCTGTGCCTGTTCGATGCGCAGGATCGCGAAAGCCGCCTGCCGATGCTGCGCGACGCGGACGGCTGCTGGCATCTGGAGGTGGCGGGCGCGGGTGTCGGCACGCGCTACGGCCTGCGCGCCGACGGCTCCTACGACCCGCCGAGCGGCCTGTGGTTCGATCCCGACAAGCTGCTGCTCGATCCCTATGCGCGGGCCATCGACCGGCCGTTCCGATACGATCCCCTGCTCGCAGCGCGGCGTGGAGAGGGCGCGGACACGGCGGCGCTGATGCCCAAGGGCGTTGTGGAGGCGGCGCTCCCGCCGGCGCCCGCCGCACCGCCACGCCTGAAGCCCGGCGGCCTGATCTACGAGTTGCAGGTGCGGGGTTTCTCCATCCGCCATCCCGACGTGCCGGAGGATCAGCGCGGCACCCTCGCCGCGCTCGCGCATCCGGCTATGGTCGCGCATCTGAAGGCGCTGCGCGTCTCGGCGGTCGAGCTGATGCCGATCAACGCCTGGATCGATGAGCGGCATCTCCCGCCGCTCGGCCTTAGCAACGCCTGGGGCTATAATCCGGTCAGCTGGTTCGCGCTCGACCCGCGTCTGGCACCGGGCGGCATGGCGGAACTGCGCCGCACGGTGGAGGCGCTGCATCAGGCCGGGATCGGCGTCATCCTCGACATGGTTTATAATCATGATGGCGAAAGTGACATTCACGGCCCGACGCTGTCGCTGCGTGGGCTGGATGCGCGCGGCTATTTCCGCCACGCGCCCGACGGCAGCCTCATCAACGATACCGGCACCGGCAACAGCATTGCGTGCAACGCGCCGGTGGCGCGGCGGCTGATCCTCGATTCACTCCGCTATTTCGTTCGCCAGGCCGGCGTGGACGGCTTCCGCTTCGACCTCGGCCCGGCGCTGGGGCGGACGGAGCGGGGGTTCGATACCCATGCCCCGCTGTTGCAGGAGATGCGCGCCGACCCCTTGCTCGCCGACCGGGCGATGATCGCCGAGCCATGGGACATCGGGCCGGCCGGCTACCAGCTGGGGCAGTTCGGCGAAGGCTGGCTGGAATGGAACGACCGCTACCGCGACGACATGCGCCGCTTCTGGCGCGGAGACGCCGGGATGCTGGGCGCGTTCGCCACCCGGCTTGCGGGATCGTCGGACATCTTCTCGGGCGCGCGGAGCCGCAGCATCAATTTCCTCGCCGCCCATGACGGCTTCACGCTGGCCGACCTGACCGCCTATGCACAGCGCCACAACGACGCCAATGGCGAACAGAATTGCGACGGCCATGGCGAGAATTTCAGCTGGAACAACGGCGTCGAAGGGCGGAGCGACGACCCCGCCGTGCTCGCTGCCCGGCGGCGCGACATCAAGGCGCTGCTCTCCACCCTGTTCCTGTCGCGCGGCACGATCATGCTGACCGCCGGCGACGAGTTCGGCCGGACGCAGCAGGGCAACAACAACGCCTATGCGCAGGACAATGTGATCGGCTGGGTGGACTGGGCGGGGCGGGACCGCGAGGTCGAGGCGCACGCTTTTGCGCTTGCGGCGCTGCGGGCGCAGGAAAGCGACCTGTCCGATCCCGCCTTCCTGTCGGACGATGCGGTCGAATGGCTGGGCGAGGACGGGCAGAGGCTGCGCATCGTCCAGTGGGAGGAGCCGGAGCGCCGCCGGCTGGCGCTGCGCTACCGGGAAAGCGGCCTTGCCATCTGCGTCAACGGCGGGGACGCACCCTGCCGCTTCCACTTGCCGGAGGGCGCAATCGATGTTGCGGCGCGATCGGTCGCGGTCAGCCGACGGGCACGCTGAACAGGTCTGGCCGCCGCAGCCGCAGCGCCATCAGCAACAGCGTGAGCTTCACGTCCGCCATCTGCCCTTCAGCGACCATCGTCCACAATTCGTCCAGCGCCCGTTCATGGACGGTGATGTGCTCATGCTCCTCGTCCAGGCCACCGCCTTCCGCGATCCGGTCAGCCGCGCCATATTCGGCGAGGAAATAGTCGATCCGCTCGGTCGAAACGCTGGGCATACTCCATATCTGACCGAGATGCGTCAGAGGCCCGAGGCGAACGCCGGCTTCCTCCATCGCTTCCCGGCGCGCACAGTCCTCGGGCTGATCTTCGAGTTGTCCGGCGATCGCCTCCAGCATCGGCGGGAGGCCGACGTGCAGCACGGCCGCGCGCGGCATGGAGACAAGCAGCGCGACCCGCCGGTGGGGATCGTAGGGCAGCACGCTCACCGCCCGCTTCATCTCGACGACATGATGCGCGAATTCGACACCTTCTGCCGTTACCATGTCCGCCAGCAGCAGGTTGAGCCACCCTCGGTAAATCGTCCGGGTCGTCACGATCTCGATCATGGAAAGCACCTGCAAGGAGGTGGTGAGCCCTGCTGGATTCGAACCAGCGACCTACTGATTAAAAGTCAGTTGCTCTACCGACTGAGCTAAGGGCCCTTGGGGGGTGGAGGTCGCCCTAATGGCGGCGCGGCGGCTGGTCAACCTTGGCTTTGGCTTTTTGCAGCCGGGCGTGGAGATGACGGACGGCAAGGCCCGTCACCGGATCGCGCCAGGCGGAGGCAATCGCCCGCACCGGATCGAGCACGAAGGCGCGCGCGCGGAAGGCGGGGTGGGGGATGGTGAGCGGGCGGCTTTGCCAGACGCCGCCCGACCACAGGATGATGTCGATGTCCATGCTGCGCGCTCCCCAGCGGCGCCGCCGGCGGCGGCCGAGCCGCGCCTCCACCGCCTGCACGAAGGCGAGCATCGCCGGCGGCGGCAGGGCGCTGTCCACCAGCAGCGCGCCATTGGCGTAGCGGCGCAGCGAGGGGCCGAGCGGCGGCGTGTCGAAGATCGGCGCGGTGGCGCGCACATGCGCCTGTTCCCCGATCAGGGTGGCGGCTTCGGCCAGCAGGCGGGCCGGCGTTTGGCGGGCGGACAGCGGCCGGTTCGATCCCAGCGCCAGCACATAGATGTGGCACCCGCCTGCCATGCGTTCAGCGCCGCTGCTCCCGGCCCTGCGCCTTCATCGCCGCATAGGCCGCCTCGCGCGGCTCCGGCGCGAGTGACAGCAGATAGCGGGCCGCCTCCCGGTAGGTCAGAAAGGAAAGGCCCTCCACCACCACGGGAATCATGCGACCGTTGTAGAGCCGCTTGAGCAGGCGTTTCTGGGGGCGGCTGAGGTCTTCGGGCGCACCGGCCGCCTGAGCGTCGTCAGACATCCTGCGCGATGCGGGCATAGAGGTCGGGGCGGCGGTCGCGGAAGAAGCCCATGCCGGCGCGATGCTTGCGTGCCCGTTCCAGGTCCAGCGTGGCGACCAGCGCGCCGCTGTCCTTCGCGTCCGCCTCCGCAGCGAAATCGCCCCATTCGTCGGTGATGAAGCTGTGGCCGTAGAAGCGCTGCCCTTCCTCCTCGCCGATGCGGTTGGCCGCGATCACCGGCATACAGTTGCTGACTGCGTGGCCGATCATGGCTCGGCGCCACATGCGGCTGGTGTCGAGGTCCGCGTCATAGGGTTCGGAGCCGATGGCGGTGGGATAAAAGAGCATCTCCGCCCCCAACAGCGCCATCACCCGCGCGGTTTCGGGATACCATTGGTCCCAGCAGATGCCGACGCCGATGGTGCCGTATCGGGTTTTCCACACCTTGAACCCGCTGTTGCCGGGGCGGAAATAATATTTCTCCTCATAACCCGGACCATCCGGGATATGGCTCTTGCGATAGACGCCCATGATCTCGCCCGCGTCATCGATCATGGCGAGCGAGTTATAATGATGATGGCCGTCGCGCTCGAAGAAGCTGGTCGGGATATAAACGCCGAGTTCCCTGGCCAGCTTGCGCATCTCCTGCACGGCGGGGTGCTCGTCCACCGGTTGCGCCAGCGCAAACAGCGCCTCATCCTCTTCGCGGCAGAAATAGGGGCCTTCGAACAGTTCGGGCGGCAGGATGATCTTCGCCCCGCGCATCGCCGCCTTGCGCACATGGTCGGCGACCATGGCGATATTGTCGGTCCTGTCGTCCGAAAAGGCGAGTTGCAGGGCGGCGACGGTCACTTTGGTCATTGTTGGCTTCTCTCACCGTTCGCCCTGAGCGTGTCGAAGGGCTGTTCCTTCTGGAAGAAAAGGGAGGGCTTCGACAGGCTCAGCCCGAACGGAACAAGGGGTTACAGGCTCGGCATCTGCTGGCTGCAACAATGGAAGCTGCCGCCGCCCGACAATATGGCGTCGCTCGGCAGCCCGACAATATCCCGCCCCGGAAAGAAGGGGCGCAGGGCGTCGAGCGCCGCAGAATCGTTGGGCCGGCCATAGACGGGCACGATGACGGCGGCGTTGCCGACATAGAAGTTCATGTAGCTGGCCGGGATCGCTTCCCCGTCCACCTCGACCCGGCCGGGCGAGGGGATGTCGACCACCTCGACCCCGTGCGCCTTCGCCCGCGCGCGCGCGTCGGCGTAGATGGCGGCGTTGGGATCGTCGTCGACCGTGGAGATCGGCAGCGCCAGCGTGCCGGGCGCGACGAAGCGGGCGAGATTGTCGACATGCCCGTCGGTATGATCGTTGAGCAGCCCGTCACCCAGCCACAGCATGTCCGACAGGCCAAGGCTGCCCGCCAGCAACGTCTCGATCTTGCCCCGGTCTAGATCCGGGTTGCGATTGGGATTGAGCAGGCATTGCTCCGTCGTCACGAACAGGCCGGTGCCGTCGGTGTCGATGGCGCCGCCCTCGAACACCCAGTTCTGGGTGGAGGTCGGCAGGCCCGTTCCGGCGGCGAGGCGCGCGCCGATGTCCTCGTCTCCCGGCATCCGGTATTTGCCGCCCCAGCCGTTGAAGGCGAAATCGACCAGCGCCCGCTGACGCTCGCCCCCGGCCGCGCCGTTGAGCACCGCGATCGGCGCGGTGTCACGCAGCCAGACGTCGCCCAAGGGCTGAACGACGATCGAGACTGCTTCCGGCACCAGCGCGCGGGCGGCGCGGGCGTCCGCTTCATTGGCGACCACCAGCCGCACCTCCTCGCCCCGGCCATCGGCATGAAGCGCGCTGGCGAAAGCCGCAATCTGCGCGCGCGCCTGCTCGAACGCGCCGGGCCATTCGGCGGGGTTGGTCGGAAAGCCGATCCAGGTCCAGTCATGGGGCGCCCATTCGGCGGGCATACGGAAGGTCATGAAATCTCGTCCTTGCTTGGGCCGGGCCGATCCGGGATAGCGGTGTCGGCAGCTCCATAACGTCCGGGGCGGCATAAGGACAGAGGGCGAAAGCCGATGCGCGCAAGAGTTTCGATGATGGCAGCGGCGCTGCTGCTGGTGTCGTCCCCCGTCGCGGCGCGGGCGGCGGACCTGCCCGACTGGCTGAGCGGCGAATGGCGGCAGGAGCGCGGCGACCGCTGGGCCGAGGAAGTGTGGACCCTGCCGCGCGGCGGCGTGATGATCGGCGTCGGGCGGAACGGGCGGGGCGAAAGCCTCAATGGCTGGGAAATCCTGCGCATCGTGCGGGCGGGCGACGGCACGCTCTCGCTTCATGCCGCACCTGAGGGCGGGCCGGAGACCGTCTTCCCCATGGTGGAGCAGGGCGTGCGCGACATCGTCTTCGCCAACCCCGCCCATGATTATCCGCAGCGCATCCGCTACTGGCGCGAGGGGCGGCTGCTGATGGCGGAGACGGCGAAGATGGATGGCACGGCCGCGCAGAACTGGACCTATTCCCCGGCCGGGCAATAGGTCCAGCCGTCGCTTACTTCCCTGCGCGATCCTTGTCGCGGATGGCGCGGAATTCGTCGCCCGCCACCCAGTTGGGCCAGTCCTTCGTGGTCGCAAGATCACGGCCGACCGCATAATAGAGCTTCAGGTCCGCCAGCACGCCATTCCAGTCCCAGCCCGGATCATATTCGTCCTTGGGGCCATGATAGCGGTTCTTGGTGTAATCCTCGGCCGCCGCCATGCCCGCCGCCGTGCCGCCCTTCACCAGATCCTCGCCGCCCTCGAAATAGAGCATCGGCAGCCCGTGCTTGGCGAAGCTGAAATGGTCGGAGCGGTAGTAGAAGCCCTTTTCGGGCGTGGGTTCGACCGTCGCGACCCGGCCCTGCGCCTTGAGCGCGCGGTCGAGATAGGCGTCGAGGTCCGACTTGCCCTTGCCGATGACGACGACATTCTTCGCGAGGCCCGCGACACTTAGGGCATCCATGTTCACCCCGCCCACCGTCTTGGCGAACGGATAGACCGGGTTTTCGCCATAATAGGCCGATCCGAGCAGCCCCGATTCCTCGGCGGTGACGGCCAGGAACACCTGGCTGCGGTCGGTCGGCCCGGCCTTCACATTGGCTTCCGCGAGCGCGACCAGCGCGGCGGTGCCGGTCGCATTGTCCACCGCGCCGTTGCAGATGTCGTCGCCGTCGGGCGCTGCCTGGCACCGGCCGAGATGATCCCAGTGCGCCGAATAGAGCACATATTCGTCCGGCCGCGCCTTGCCGGGCAGCAGCGCCACGACGTTGCGCGACTTGTGCTTGCGCAGGTCGTTGTCGAAGGAGACGCTTGTCGTGATGCCCGTCAGCGGCACCGCCTTGAACCCCTTCTTCTTCGCGGCGGTCATCTGGGCGTTGAGGTCCAGCCCCGCGCTGGCGAACAGGGCGGCGGCCTTGTCCTTCTGGATCCAGCCGATGGCCTCGCTCTGGTCGGCATTGCCGTTGGCGCTGTCGGCGACATGCTGCGCGCCGGTCCAGCTCGACTGCACCACGTTCCAGCCATAGGCGGCCGGCACCGTGTCGTGGACGATGATCGCGGCGGCCGCGCCCTGCCGCGCCGCTTCCTCGAACTTGTAGGTCCAGCGGCCATAATAGGTCATCGCCCGGCCGTTGAAGGGACCGGTCAGCGCCTGCGTCTCATAATCGGGATCGTTGACCAGGATGATGACCGTCTTGCCCTTCACGTCCAGCCCGGCATAGTCGTTCCAGCCCTTTTCGGGCGCGTTGATGCCATAGCCGACGAAGACGACGGGGCTGTTCCTGATGTCGATGCGCGGCTGGGTCGTGCGGTAGGTGCCGATCACCATTTCGGGGCCGTAAGCGGCGCTCACCACGCCCTTGCCGCCCGAGAAGGTGAGGGGCGACACATTCTTCGCGTTGATCTCCACCAGCGGCACGTCCTGGAACCAGCTGCCCTTGTTGCCGGGCTTGAGGCCGAGCCTGCCGAACTCGGCGGCGAGCAGCGCCATCGTCTTTTCCTCGCCCGCAGAGCCGGGCGCGCGGCCTTCATAGGCGTCGGACGAGAGTTCCTTCACCAGCCGCTTCATCGTGTCGATGGAGGGCTGCACCGCCTTCGCAGCGGCAGGCTTGGCCGGCGCGGCGCTGGTGATGGCGGGAGCGGAAAGGGCGAGGACGGCGGCGATCGCCGCGATGGAACTGCGCATGGGATGTCCCTTTGTTATACGAATGTGCAGGTGATGCCACCGCGCCGGCCCCCGCGCAAGAATGTTGCGCGCAAAGAAAAAGGGCGGCTCGCTTTCGCGACCGCCCTTTTTCTGTATCTCTCGGGTCCGAAGACTTAGCGCGAATAGAATTCGACGACCAGGTTCGGTTCCATCTTCACCGGATAGGGCACTTCGTCCAGCGTCGGCACGCGGACATAGGTGACCTTGGCGGCGCCATCGGGCGACACATAATCGGGGATGTCGCGCTCGGGCAGGCTCTGCGCTTCCAGCACCAGCGCCATTTCCTGCGCCTTCTTGCCCAGGGTGATCTCGTCGCCCGGCTTCACGAGGCGCGAGGCGATGTTGCACTTCACGCCATTCACATAGATGTGGCCGTGGCTGACCAGCTGGCGGGCCGACCAGATGGTCGGCGCAAACTTGGCGCGGTAGACCAGCGCGTCGAGGCGACGCTCCAGCAGACCAATGAGGTTCTGGCCGGTGTCACCCTTCATGCGGGCGGCCTCGACATAGTTCTTCTTGAACTGCTTTTCGGTGATGTCGCCGTAATAGCCCTTGAGCTTCTGCTTGGCGCGCAGCTGGATGCCGTAGTCGGACATCTTGCCCTTGCGCCGCTGGCCATGCTGGCCGGGGCCGTACTCGCGCTTGTTGACCGGGCTCTTCGGGCGACCCCAGATGTTCTCGCCCATCCGGCGGTCGAGCTTGTACTTGGCGCTGGTGCGCTTCGTCATGATATTTTCCTTGAACTGCTAACGACGTTGTTTCCGGTCTCGCCTACGTCCATGTTGCGTCATGCGCTCAGGGGCAGGGCCGCCGCTTCACCGGAGTGCGGAGCCAATTGCGAAGGCGCGCCTATGACGAGGGCGGGGCGGCATGTCAAGCCCTCGACAGACCAAGGCGGGCGGCCTAGTCGGGCGATCCATGAACCCCGAAAGCTATTCCACCATGGAGCAGGTGCGCGCCGGCGTCGACAATCTCGACGCGCAGATCGTCGCGCTGCTGGCTCAGCGTTTCGCCCATATGCGCGCCGCCGCGCGGATCAAGCCGGAGCGCGCGGCGGTGCGGGACGAGGCGCGCAAGGCGCAGGTGATCGCCAACGCCCGCGCGGAGGCGGAGGCGGCGGGCCTGCCCGGCGCGATGATCGCGGAGTTGTGGGACCATCTGGTCGAACTGTCGATCGCCTACGAGATGGACGAGTTCGACCGCACGCGGGGATGACGTCACTGCCCGTTCGCCCTGAGCGAAGTCGAAGGGCCCGGCCGACCGTAGGGAGGCTGCTTCGCTCCACTCAGCAATGGGCTTCGACTTCGCTCAGCCCGAACGGAGTTAGGATCGCTTTCAGCGCTGGCGCGGGTTCGCCAGCGACGAGAGAACGCCGCGCAGCGTGCGCACCTCCAGATGGTTCCAGCCCGGCTTGGTCAGCAGGTTGCGCAGCGTCCGCCTGGTCGCCGGCGCGCGGTCGGGCGGGAAGAAATAGCCGGTGCCCTCCAGCAGCGCCTCGAACTGGGCGATCATGCCCTCCAGCTCCTCCTGCGGCGCGGGTTCGCCAAGGTCGGTGACGGTGGGCTGGACGAGGTCCGCCTGCTTCGACCATTCATAGGCGCACAGGATCACCGCCTGCGCGAGGTTGAGCGAGCCGAAATCCGGGTTGATTGGCACGGTCAGGATTTTCCGGGCGAGCGCGACGTCCTCCGTCTCCAGTCCCGACCGTTCGGGGCCGAAGACATAGGCGCTGCGCCCCTGCGCGACATGGATTTCGCGGGCCGCTTCCTCCGGCGTGACGACCGGCTTGGTGACGCCGCGCTTGCGCACCGTCGTCGCATAGACATGGGCGCAATCCGCCACCGCCTCGGCCAGCGTGTCGTAGACCTGGGCGCCGTCCAGCACCACGTCCGCGCCCGCGGCCGCCGGGCCGGCATCGGGATTGGGCCAGCCGTCGCGCGGCGCGACAAGGCGCATCTGCGTCAGCCCGAAATTGAGCATGGCCCGCGCAGCCTTGCCGATATTTTCGCCCAGTTGCGGGCGGACGAGTACGATGACGGGGGTGGGGTGGGGCATAGTCTTGGTTTTGGCAGCGGCCTCTTCTTCCGTTCGCCCTGAGCGAAGTCGAAGGGCGTCGCTGAGCGAAGGCGAAGTCCGGGATATGGCGGCCGCCTTGAGCGTCTGCCAATCTCCTGCGATTAGCGCCTCCTTCTTCTTGCGCGACCAACCCTTGATCTGAAACTCGCTTTCCATAGCTTCGGCACGGGTGGCGAACTCGGCGGACCACATGAGTTCCACAGGGAGGCGTTCTGACGTATAGCCTTTGATCGCGCCGGACTGATGGGCCGCCAACCGCGCCTCGAGATCGTCGGTGTGACCGGTGTAATAGGAGCCGTCGGCGCAGCGGAGAATGTAAGTGTAGAAGGCCATGGCGTCAGGGCTTCGCTTCGCTCAGCCGAGCCCTTCGACTTCGCTCAGGGCGAACGGATTTATAAATCTCACTCACGCCCTACCTCCTGCACCGTCCCCGCAAACTCCTCGAAGTCCTTGGCGTCGGTGAAATCCTTGTAGACGCTGGCGAAGCGGATGTAGGCGACGCTGTCGAGGCGTTTCAGGCCCTCCATCACCAGTTCGCCGATCGCGCGGGCGGGGACTTCGCTCTCGCCGCTGGTTTCGAGCTGGCGCTGGATGCCGGAAATCAGCTTTTCGATGCGGCTGGGGTCGATCGGCCGCTTGCGGCAGGCGATGCCGATGGAGCGGGCGAGCTTGTCCCGCTCGAACGCTTCCTTGCGCCCCTCGCTCTTCACCACCCAGATGTCGCGCAGCTGGATGCGCTCGAAGGTGGTGAAGCGCGCCGCGCACGCCTCGCACTGGCGGCGACGGCGGATGGCGGCGCCATCCTCCGTCGGCCGGCTGTCCTTCACCTGGCTGTCTTCATGGGCGCAGAAGGGGCAGCGCAAACGGGCTTACCCTTCGTAGATCGGGAAGCGGGCGCACAGGGCCGACACGCGCGCACGGACATCGGCTTCCACGGCGGCGTCGCCGGCTTCGCCCTTGTCGCGCAGCCCTTCCAGCACGTCGGCGATCATGTCGCCGATCGCCTCGAACTCCGCGACGCCGAAACCGCGCGTCGTGCCGGCGGGCGAACCCACGCGGATGCCGCTGGTCTTGGTCGGGGGCAGCGGGTCGCCCGGCACGCCATTCTTGTTGCAGGTGATGAAGCTGCGCTCCAGCGCCTCGTCCGCGTCCTTGCCCGAAATGCCGTAGGGGCGAAGGTCGATCAGCGCGAGGTGGGTGTCGGTGCCGCCCGAAATGACGGCAAGGCCGCGCTGCTCCAGCTTGGCGGCGAGCGCCTTGGCGTTGGCGACGATCGCGGCGGCGTAAGTCTTGAACTCCGGCCGGAGCGCTTCGCCGAACGCCACCGCCTTGGCGGCGATGACGTGCATCAGCGGCCCGCCCTGAAGGCCGGGGAAGATGGCCGAGTTGATCTTCTTGGCGATCGCCTCGTCATCGGTCAGGATCATGCCGCCGCGCGGGCCGCGCAGCGTCTTGTGCGTGGTGGTGGTCACGACATGGGCATGGCCGAAGGGCGAGGGGTGGGCGCCGCCCGCGACGAGGCCCGCGAAATGCGCCATGTCGACCATGAACAGCGCGCCGACCTTGTCCGCGATCGCGCGGAAGCGGGCGAAGTCGATCTGGCGCGGATAGGCGCTGCCGCCCGCGATGATCAGCTTGGGCTGGCATTCGATCGCCTGCCGCTCGACATCGTCATAGTCGATGAGGTGGGTGTCCTCGCGCACGCCATATTGCACGGCATTGAACCATTTGCCCGACATGCTGGGCTTCGACCCATGGGTCAGGTGGCCTCCGGCGTCGAGGCTGAGGCCCATGATCGTCTCGCCCGGCTTCACCAGCGCCAGCATGACGCCGCCATTGGCCTGCGCGCCCGAATGCGGCTGGACGTTGACGAAATTGCAGCCGAACAATTGCTTCGCACGGTCGATCGCGAGCTGCTCCACCACGTCCGACGGCGCGCAGCCCTGATAGTAGCGCTTGCCCGGATAGCCTTCGGCATATTTGTTGGTGAAGACGGAGCCTTGCGCCTCCAGCACCGCCTTCGACACAATATTTTCCGACGCGATCAGCTCGATCTGGTTCTGCTCGCGCTTCAATTCCTGGCTAACGCCACCGAACACGGCCGGATCGGCGTCGGCGAGGCTGCGGGTGAAATAGCCGTCCGAACGGATGTCCGACAGGCCGTGCGGGTTCAGGGCGGGCGGGGTCAGGGTGTCGGTGCTCATCGCAAAGTCCTTTCAGAGCGCGGGCTGGGACAGTTTCTCGACGCGTGCCGAGTGGCGGCCTCCGCCGAAATCGGTGGAGAGGAAGGCGGTGACGCAGGCTTTCGCCATGTCGACGCCGGTCAGGCGCGCGCCCAGGGCAAGCACGTTGGCGTCATTATGCTCGCGCGCCAGGGCGGCCGACAACGGTTCGCTCACCAGCGCACAGCGGCAGGCCGGGTTTCGGTTGACCGCGATGGAGATGCCGATGCCGGAGCCGCACAGCGCGATGCCGCGCTCCGCCGCGCCGGACGCGACCGCTGTCGCCAGCTTGTAACCATAATCGGGATAATCGACCCGGTCGGCGGTCGCCGGACCCAGATCGTCCACATCATGCCCTGCGTCGCGCAGCCATTGGACAAGGTCCGCCTTCAGATCGACGGCGGCATGATCGGAAGCGATCGCGATTTTCATGGGGCAGCGTCCCTTCACCGGCATGGGTGATTCGTGTCTGCGCGCCTCATAGGAGGACGGGCCGGCAATTGCCACAGTCCAGCTTGCCCCCTATGGCATCGACCATGGCCGGAACGATCCTTTCCATCCTGATGCTCGCGGGCGCGCTGCTGACCGGCGGCGGCATCTACGCCATCGTGAAGAAGGGCGACCGCAAGCGCGGGGCGCTGATGATCATGGCGGGCCTCGTCATGTTCGGCAATGTCGCGATCAGCGCGATGCCGGGGCCGGACCTGCCGCCGCTGGAGCAACGCTAGGGCGCAGCGCCAGCGCGGCGAGCAGATCGGTCTGGGTGACAAGCCCGCGCAGCCGCCTTGCGTCGTCGATGACGATCGCGGCCCGATGCGCGCCGCTGCCGAGCGGGCCGATCAGCCGCGCCACCGGCGTATCCTCCTGCACCAGCAGCGGGCGGCGGGCGACCTCGCCGGCGTTCCTGCCCTCCGCCGTCAGGTCCAGCGCGCCGACGATGCCCTGAACCCGCCCGGCATCGTCCACCACCGGCAGCGACCAGAGGCCGCGCTTCGCCATCAGGGCGCGCACCTCGGGCAGCGGGAGCGTGGCCGGCGCATGGACGACATCGCGCGCCATGATCTCGGCGCAGGGGACAGTGCCGTGCAGCCGTTCGGCGGCGCGCAGTTCGGCGTCGGCCAGCAGCTGGCGCAGGTCCGCCGCGTCCACGTCCAGCCGGTCGCCATAGGCGTCCATCGCGGCGACGACATCTTCCGGGTGCGGCGCGGCGCGCTCCAGCGGAGCGGGGTCGGCGGTGCCGTGCGGCGGCGCGGGGCGGGGCGCGAGGTGCGGATAGCTGTGGCCGGTAAGGCGGTGGAACAGCATCGCGACGATCACCAGCAGCAGCGTATTCGCGCCTACGGGCACCAGCGCGAACCAGTAGCTCGCCGCCGCGCCCTTCGCGCCCAGCACCGTCGATAACGCCACTGCGCCTCCGGGCGGATGCAGGCAGCGCAGCAGCGACATAACTGCGATCGCCGCGCCGACGGCCAGCGGCGCCGCGACGGCTGCATTGCTCGCCGCGTGGGCGACGAAGATGCCGACCAGCGCCGAAATGACCTTGCCGCCCAGCACCGGCCATGGCTGCGCCAGGGGGCTGGCGGGCACGGCGAACAGCAGCACGGCGGACGCGCCCATCGGCGCAACCAGCAGCGGGGTGGCAAGGCCATGCCCCAGCATCAGCCCGCACAACAGGCCCGTAATGGCGATGCCGCCGATCGCCCCGCTCGCCGCCTTCAACCGGTCGAGCAGGCCCGGACCCGCCGGGGCAGGCACGAAGGCACTGTAATAGCGGCTCCAGATCAGGCGGGCTTCGGCTTTGGTCGGATCGGACATGCAGGCGCGCTAGGACAGCGGCTGGCGTTGCGCCAAACGCGAAAAACTGCGGGCCGGCAAAGCGCGCATTGCTGCCCTTACAGAACGTCGCCGAACATGAACCAGATGAGCGCCAGCCAGGCGACGAGGCCGACCGCGCCCAGAATCACGCCCGACCGGGCACGGATGGCGGCCCACAGGCCGCGCGGGTCTTCGTCATCGTCGTGCATGGCCGGTCCGTAGCGGGCCGGCGCGGGCGGCTCAATCCCGCTGCGATACCGCGATCACGCCGCCGCTTCGGGTTCCTCGGCAGGTTCCGTCCGCTCCACCGCCGTCAGCCGGCTGGTAAAGGCTTCGCGCCACCAGCGAATGTCCTGCGTCTCCACGCTGTCCATCATCGCCCGCCAGCGCCGCTTGCGTTCGTCGAGGGGCATGGCGAGGGCGCGCAGGATGGAGTCCGACATCTCCTCCGGGCTGTAGGGGTTGATGAGCAGCGCGTCCTTCAATTGCATCGCCGCACCGGCGAAGCGGGACAGGATCAGCACGCCGGGGTCTTTGGGGTCTTGCGCCGCGACATATTCCTTGGCGACGAGGTTCATCCCGTCGCGTAAGGGAGTCACCAGCCCGATCTTCGCCGCGCGATAGATGCCGGCCAGTTCGTCGCGCGGATAGCCCTGGTTGACGTAGCGGATCGGCGTCCAGTCGACGTCGCTATATTCGCCGTTGATCCGCCCGGCCAGCGCATCGAGCGTGGCGCGGATCTGCTGGTAGCTCTCCACGTCCCCGCGCGAGGGCGGCGCGATCTGCGTCAGCACCACCTTGCGATGATGTTCGGGATGATCGCGCAGGAAACGGGCATAGCCGCTGAACCGCTCCTCCAGCCCCTTGCTGTAATCGAGCCGGTCGACGCCCACGATCAGCGGCCGGTCCTGCAAGGAGGCGCGGACCTTGCGGAACATCGCCTGCGCCACGTCGCTTTCGGCCGCATCCTTGAAATCCTGCGCGTTGATGCCGATCGGGCAGGCGATCGCCTGGATGGTGCGGTCGCCGACCGTCACATAGTCGCCGTTCACCGTGCCGCCCATTTCCCGTTCCACATAATGGCGGAAGGATTCGAGCCATTCTTCGGTGTGAAACCCGATCACGTCATAGGCGAACAGGGTGCTGACCAGCTTGCTGTGATGGGGCAGCGACACCAGCAGACGGGTGGGCGGCCAGGGGATGTGGAGGAAGAAGCCCATGCGGTTCTTCAACCCCTTGTCCCGCAGCATCTGGCCCAGGGGGATCAGATGATAGTCATGTACCCAGATGACGTCGTCCGGTTCGATCAGGGGGCTGGCCGTCTCCGCGAACCGCTTGTTGACGCGATTATAGCCGCCTTCGAAATCGCGGGCATATTCCGCAAGGTCGATGCGGAAGTGGAACAGCGGCCACAGCGTCTTGTTGGCGTAGCCGTTATAATATTCGTCGACATCCTGTTCTTCCAGGTCGATCGTCGCGGTCTTGACGCCCTGATCCTCGGCAAAGGCGATATGGCCGGTGAAGCTGTCGGTGGTTTCGCCGGACCAGCCAAACCACATGCCCCGGCTTTCGCGCAGCGCCTGCGCCAGCGCGACGGCGAGTCCGCCCTGATTGCCGGACTTGTTCGGCCGACTGACCCTGTTCGATATGACGATAAGACGGCTCAACGCATCACGCTCCACGGTTTGCTCAGCAAGACGGCGCAGTTGATGATGCCGACCAACGAATAGGTTTGCGGGTAATTGCCCCAAAGCTCCCCGTTCACGGGGTCGATGTCTTCGGAGAGCAGCCCGGCGGCGGTGCGGCGGGACAGCATTTCCTCGAACAGCTGGCGCGCTTCCTCCGTGCGGCCGGTGCGGTGCAGCGCCTCGATCAGCCAGAAGGTGCAGACGTTGAACGCCGTCACCGGCTCGCCGAAATCATCGGGCGCGCTGTAGCGGAGCATGTCGTTGCCGCGCCGCAGGTCGGCCTCCAGCGCTTTGAGCGTCCCGACGAACTTGGGATCGTCGGCGCTGAGGAAACGCAGGTCGAGCAGCTGGAGGAGCGAGGCGTCGCGGGCGTCATCCTCGAAATTGGCGGAGATCGCCTGACTGTCCTCCCGCCATGCCGATTGCAGGATATGCGCCTTCATCGTGTCGGCGCGGTTCTGCCAGTGGACGGCGCGCACATCCAGCCCGAGCGCGGCGGCGGCGTGGGCGAGCCGGTCGCACGCGGCCCAGCACATGACCGCGCTGTAGCTGTGGACATGGGTGCGGTTGCGCAATTCCCAAAGGCCCGCGTCCGGCTTGTCATAGACCGCCCAGGCGCGCTCTCCCACCGCCTCCAGCGATTCGAAATCGGCGTGACCCGCCATGCGCAGCAGTCGCTGGTCGATGAAGCCCTGCACCGAAGACAGCACGATCTGGCCATAGGCGTCGTGCTGGATCTGGCTGTAGGCGGCGTTGCCGACGCGCACCGGCCCCATGCCGCGATAGCCGGGCAGGCTTTCCGCCTCCCACTCGGTCAGCGTCGCGTTGCCGCGCACGTCGTAGAGCGGCTGGATATGCCCGCCTTTCGCCCCGTCGACGATGTTGCGCAGATAGACGAGATAGCTTTCCAGCACGTCGAGCGCGCCCAGCCGGTTCAGCGCCTCCACCGTATAATAGGCGTCGCGCACCCAGCAGTAGCGATAGTCCCAGTTGCGCCCGCTGTCGGCATGTTCGGGAATGGAGGTGGTGAGCGCGGCGACGATCGCGCCGGTCTCCTCATGCTGGCAGAGCTTGAGCGTAATGGCGGAGCGGATCACCGCCTCCTGCCACTCGGCGGGGATGGCGAGGCCGCGCACCCACAGCTGCCATTCGTTGATCGTGTCGTCCAGCATCCGCTCGATCGCGGGTCGCAGCGCGTCGGAAAAGCCTTCGTCAGGCCCCATGAAGAAATGGATGTCGGATTCGAGCCGGAACCAGCTTTCCTGCGCGATGAGGCCGATGGGCGCGTTGGTGGACACCCGCATCGCCATATAGGACAGGACCATGCGGATATGGTTGGAGCCGTAGGTGATCGGAACCGTGTCCGCGTTCCAGCTGGTCGCGGGGCGCAGCTTGACCCGGATGCGGGGGCTGCCAGAGACCGGCCGCACAATGCGGATGAAGGCGACCGGCCGGTACATGCGCCCCTTATGCTTGTGGCGAGGGCAGAAATCGTAGATGTCGATGGCACTGCCCTGCGCGTCGCGCTGCCGCGTCACGAGGATGGGCGTGTTGCGGATATAGTGCTGCTCGACCGCGACGCAGTTTTCCAGTTCGATCGCCCAGAACCCGCGCGCCTGCGGATCGTCCCAGTCCTTGTGATCGAGCAGGGCGGAAAAGACCGGGTCGCCATCGACCCGTGGGACGCAACCCCAAACCATCCGGCCGGCGCGATCGACCAGCGCCGATGCCTGGCAATTCCCGATCGGCCACAGGTCGAGCGTACGTTCGTTCCCGGCCAGCGGAGTGTCGCTGTTGCTGTTGATCGGTCTGCCCCCTTCTTGCCAAAACCACGCGCAGGGGCCGCCGCTCAACCGAGCCGGGCCGCCCCTTGGGCCAGATAATGCCTGACGGCGGCAACCTGTTCCAACTGGTAGGCGGCAAATGTCGGTCGCGACGTCCCCACCAATATCCCCGCGCCGCCCAGTTCGGCCGCCACGGCAAAGCCTTCCTCGTCGGTCACATCGTCGCCGACGAACACGGGGATGCCCCCCGCCATCGGGGGGTGCCGCATCAGGATCGCGACGGCGCTGCCCTTGTCCGCGCCGCCGGGGCGCAGTTCGCACAGCATCTTGCCGCGCTGGACGACCAGCCCATGCTCGGCCGCCAGGCGCGATGCCAGATCATCGACGGCTTCGCCCCATTGCGGCGCGCCACGGAAATGCAGCCCGACGCTGATCGACTTGCGCTCCACCAGCAGGCCGGGTTTGCCGGCGGCGAACGCCTCGAACGCGCGCTCCACCATGTCGATGGCGGGCAGGCGGGCCGGGCCGTCGATGGCTTCGCCCGGCTGCGCGAATTCCAGCCCGTGCGACCCGGCCAGCAGGAAGTCGCCAAGGCCGAGCGCGCGCAGCGTCTCGATCGACCGGCCGCTGACGATCGCCAGCCGCCCGGACAGGCCCGCGCGCAGGCGCATCAGCATGTCCCGCAGGTCGTCATCCACCTCCACTTCGTCGGGCGTGTCGGCGAGCGGCACCAGCGTCCCGTCAAAATCGAGGAAAAGCGATGCACCCTCCAGCAGCGCTGGCGGTGGCGGGGCAAGCTCGGGGCGAAGGGCGCGGGCGGAGTCGGTCACGCGGCGCAAAGTGGCGCGCCGCCGCGATTTGGCAAGCGCCATTTGCCACGCGCGCGATTTCAGTGGCGGCCGTCGGCGTGTCCGCCCGCCCATGGCGCGGACCACTGGACGCGATGGAGCACGCAGAAGGCCAGCATGATCCGGTCCAGAAGGCGACTCACCCCGATCACGGTCTGATCGCGATTGGCGATCCACAGCCGATCATCATATTCGTCACGCATGATGCTATCCTCTTGTTGAAGCTGCCACCATCGGCCCGACGTAAATCGTGGTTTTACGAATGATGCGCCAACAAAAGGCTATACGGCCATCATAAGGCAGGCTTATTATTAGAGGATGTCCAGCCTGCCGCCCCTGTCCGCCATTCGCGTGTTCGAAGCCGCCGCCCGGCACGAAAATTTTACCGCCGCCGCGCAGGAACTGGGCATGACGCAGGCGGCGGTCAGCTATCAGGTGAAGCTGCTGGAGGAGCGGCTCGGCCTTACCCTGTTCCACCGCGCCGGGCGCAAGGTGGCGCTGACCGACAAGGGACGGGAGATCGCACCGGTCTTGACCCGCGCCTTCGACCTGATGCGCGACGCCTTCGCCACGCTGGCGCAAGGTGACGGAACGGTGCTGACGATCAGTTGCACCAACAGCTTCGCCCACCTCTGGCTCGCCCCGCGTATCGGCGGGTTCCAGATGCGGCACCCCGACCTTGCCGTGCGCATCCAGGCGAATGACGCGGTGGTCGATCTGGCGCGCGACGGGGTGGATGTCGCGATCCGCGGCGGCCTGGGCATGTGGCCGGGGCTGGAGGCGAAGCTGCTGACCCACAGCCGCCTCGTGCCGATGTGCAGCCCCGACTGGCTGGCGCGGCACGGCCCGATCGCGGACGCCGCCGCGCTGCTGTCCCTGCCGCGCCTGTCCCCTGACGACCAGTGGTGGCATGACTGGCTGGCGGCGATGGGCGTGGAGGCGGGCGCGGCCGCCGGCCCGCCGGCCATCGCGCTCGACAGCCAGGTGATGGAGGGGCGCGCGGCAATGGCGGGGCAGGGCGTCGCCATCCTCACCCATTTCTTCTGGAAGGCGGAAGTGGAAGCCGGCCTGCTGGTCGAAGCGGTGTCATCCTATGTCCGCGATGCTGCCAGCTACTGGATTGTCTATCCGCCGCACGCGCGCAACACGCCCAAGGTTAAAGCCTTCCGCGACTGGATCAGCGCCGAAATGGCGGCCGAGATCGCCGCCGATCCCGATGGACGATACTTGCCGCGCTGATCGGCGGACGCCGGCACCGGGCAGCGCAACCAAATCCGTTTTCGTTTCGTTTCGGCTTTGCTAAGCCGGGGGCAATGACCGATTTCCGCGATCCCTTCGACGCCATCAAGGACCATCCGTTCGACGACGCGCTGTCGCAGCGCTATCTCGTCTATGCCCTGTCGACCATTACCGCGCGCTCGCTCCCGGACCTGCGCGATGGATTGAAGCCGGTGCATCGCCGCCTGCTCTGGGCGATGCGTCTGTTGAAGATGGAGCCGGGCGGCGCGAACCCCGACGTGCTGGTCGCCAATCCGGCGCGCAATACCACCGCCTACAAGAAATGCGCGCGGGTCGTGGGCGACGTCATCGGCAAATATCACCCCCATGGCGACGCCTCGGTCTATGACGCCATGGTGCGGCTGGCGCAGGATTTTTCGCTGCGCACGCCGCTGGTCGACGGGCAGGGCAATTTCGGCAATATCGACGGCGATAACGCGGCGGCGATGCGCTACACGGAGGCGCGCCTGACGCAGGCTGCCGCCGACCTGATGGCGGGGCTCGACGAGGGCACGGTCGATTTCCGTCCCACCTACAATGGCGAGGACGAGGAGCCGGAGGTGTTCCCCGGCCTCTTCCCCAACCTGCTCGCCAACGGGGCGAGCGGCATCGCGGTCGGCATGGCGACCAGCATCCCGCCGCACAATGTCGCCGAGCTGATCGACGCCGCCAACCTGCTGATCGACGACCCGGATGCCGATCACGCCGCGCTGATGCAGGTGGTCAAGGGACCGGACTTCCCGACCGGCGGCGTTCTGGTCGATAGTCCGTCCATCATATCCGAAGCCTACGCCACCGGGCGCGGCGCATTTCGCACGCGGGCGCGCTGGCACAAGGAGGAGGGCGGGCGCGGCACCTGGGTGGCCGTTGTCACCGAAATTCCCTATCAGGTGCAGAAGTCCAAGTTGATCGAGCAGATCGCCGCGCTCATCAACGATCGCAAGCTGCCGATCCTGGCCGATGTGCGCGACGAGAGCGACGCGGACATCCGCATCGTCATCGAACCGCGCGCGCGCACGGTGGACGAGCGCGTGCTGATGGACAGCCTGTTCCGCCTGACCGATCTGGAAAACCGGTTTCCCTTGAACCTCAACGTGCTGGACGCCAGCCGCACGCCCCGCGTGCTGGGCCTCAAGCCCTTGCTGATCGAATGGCTCAAGCACCAGATCGACGTGCTGGTCCGCCGCGCGCAGCATCGCCTGGCCAAGATCGCCGACCGGCTGGAACTGCTCGACGGCTACATCATCGCTTACCTCAACCTCGACCGCGTGATCGAGATCATCCGCACGCAGGATGAGCCGAAACAGGTGATGATGGCCGAATTCAGCCTGACCGACCGGCAGGCCGAGGCGATCCTCAACATGCGCCTGCGCTCCCTGCGCAAGCTGGAGGAGATGGAGCTGCGGCGCGAACATGCCGATCTGCTCAAGGAAAAGGACGAGCTGGAGAAGCTGGTCGAAAGCCCGGCGCGGCAGCGCACGCGCCTGAAAAAGGATCTGGCCGCCCTCCGCAAGCGCTATGGCCCGGAGACCGACCTTGGCCGCCGCCGCTCGCTGGTGGAGGAGGCTGCTCCGGCGCGCGAGATTCCGCTGGAGGCGATGATCGAGCGCGAGCCGATCACGGTGATCCTGTCCGAACGGGGCTGGATTCGCGCGATGAGCGGCCATCGCGACTTGTCGGCCGCCGATACGCTCAAGTTCAAGGAAGGCGACGGCCCGCAATTCGCCTTTCACGCCTATACGACGGACAAGCTGCTGATGGCGACCGCGACGGGCCGCGTCTATACGCTGGCGTCGGACAAGTTGCCGGGCGGGCGCGGCTTCGGCGATCCGGTGCGTTCGCTCGTGGACATGGACAATGAAGGCGCGATCGTCGCGCTCATGCCGGCGCGCAGCGGCACCGATCTGCTGCTGGCGTCGTCGGACGGACGCGGCTTCCTGGCGGCGGTGGGCGATCTGATTGCGGAAACCCGCAAGGGCAAGCAGGTGGTGAACGTCCGCCCGGGCGCCAAGCTCAGCGTCATCCGCCCGGTGCCGGCGGAGGCGGACAGTGTCGCCGTGATCGGCGAGAACCGCAAGCTGCTGGTCTTCTCGCTATCGGAAATGCCGAAGATGGCGCGCGGGCAGGGGGTGCAACTGCAACGCTATCGCGACGGCGGCCTGTCCGACGCGATCGCCTTCAGGCTCGCCGACGGCCTCAGCTGGACCATGGGCGGCGAGTCGGGGCGCACGCGAACGGAAAGCGACATGGCTCCGTGGAAGGTGGCGCGCGGCGCGGCGGGGCGGATGCCGCCCAACGGCTTCCCCCGCGACAATCGTTTCTGATCAGCCACTTCACGCCCGCTTCTGCATTGTGCCTTGATCGAACAGCGTTTCCCGAAAATTTACTCCTTGTCCCTACAGCGGACGCATGGAGTCCATTTCCGTGCGCAATTTGTCGGTGGACGCGACAGACGACACCCCGCCTGCGGGGCAGGACGGCGCACATCCGCAACCGGCGATCGGGACCGACGACTGGCTGAAAGCCCTGCCGCAACTGGCGGCGATATTGGCGTTTGAAAACGGCGCGATACGGGTGGTTCGGGGCAATGGCCGCTTCCTGCGGTCGATGCACAATATCGACCAGTCGCAAAGCCGCGCCAGAACGGCGGCGGACTTGCAGGAGCGCTTCGCCGCCTTCGTGCAGTCGGGCCGCGACTCGGAAAGTTTCGAAATCCGCCGCGACGGCAAGCTCGGCCCGGAATATTTCATGTGCACGCTCGGCCGCCTGCCAGATGCGGACGGGCCGCGCTATCTCTTCACTGCGACCGACCGGACCAGCGAACGGACGATCGAGAAGAACCTGCGCCGCGAGCTTCTGTCGGACGGGCTGACCGCGCTGCCCAACCGCACCGGCTTCGGCGAGGAGATTGACGACCGCATCTCCAATTCGGTCTGGCCCGACAAGGCGCAGTTCGGCATCATCGCGATCGACCTCAGCCGCTTCAGCCGGGTCAACGAATCGCTGGGTCCGATGGCCGGCGACGAACTGCTCATCACGGTGGCCAAGCGGCTGAAATCCAGCCTGCGCCAGGGCGACGTCCTGGCCCGCATCGGCGGCAACGACTTCGCGATTTTCGCGCGGCTTAACAATGGCTTGTCGGATGCTCTTCACATCGTTCAGCGGATACGCGAGGCGCTCAGCTCGCCCATCAGGCTGAGCGACCTGCAAATCCGCGTCGACTGCGCGATCGGCTGCGCCCTGTCGGTCAGTCTGGACGACGACCCCGACGATGTCGTGCGCAAGGCGCAGGCAGCGGTGAAGATCGCCAAGCGCAGCGGCAAGGTCGAAATCTATCGCAACGGCGTGCTCAAGGAAGCGCAGCGCCGCTTCTCCATCGAAAGCCGGTTGCGCGACGCGCTGGCGCATGGTGGCCTCACGCTCGCCTATCAGCCGCTCATCCACCTGCAAACCGGCGAGATCACCGGGTTCGAGGCGCTGGCCCGCTGGCAGGACGAGGAACTGGGCCATGTGTCCCCGGCCGAATTCATCGCCGTGGCGGAGGAAAGCGGCCTCATCACCACGCTCGGCCGCTGGGCCGCCTATGAAGCCGCGCAGGCGCTGTCCCGCTGGGACTCCAAATTCGGCCAGCCGCTGCCCGTCGGCGTCAACGTCAACCTGTCCCCCATCCAGATGGCGCGTGACGACGTCGCCTCCATGTTCGAGGAAGCGCTGCGCTATTCCGGTGTCGCGGGCCATCGCCTGACCGCCGAACTCACCGAAAGCGCGATCATCGCGGACCCGGACAAGGCACGCAAACTGCTGTTCGCGATCAAGGATTTGCAGATGCCGATCGCGATGGACGATTTCGGCACCGGCTTTTCCAACCTGGCGACGCTCCACAGCCTGCCGATCGACATTTTGAAGATCGACCGCAGCTTCGTCACCACCATGCTGGAGGATCGCGACAAGGCGGTGATCGTCCGCACCATCCTGTCGCTCGCCGAATCCCTGAATCTCAAGGTCACGGCCGAGGGCATCGAGACACAGGATCTGGCCCATGCGCTTCAGAAAATGGGCTGCTGGCAGGGGCAGGGCTATCATTTCGCCAAGGCGATGAGCGAAGCCGACGCCTTCGACTATTGGCGCGCCCGCTGGAATTTCGAGACGATCTGATCGGCCAGCACGTCGACGCGCGCAGCATCGGGAAAATCCTCCGCCACCCAGGCCGCCTGCACCGCCTGCAATGCCTTGGCCACGTCGGGGCCGGCGGGCAGACCGCGCGCGATCAGCGCGCCGCCGCCGATGGGCAGCGACGGGAGCGTCCAGTCCTGGATCGCCGCCAGTGCGTCCAGCGGCGCGGCTTCATCCAGCAGCAGCCGGTCGATCGCGCTCTCGATGCCGATGCGGTAGGCGGTCGCACGGATGCTCTCGCCCGGGACGCCTGGCTCCAGCGCCAGCGTCAGCCTCCTGCGCGCCTTGTTCGACAGTTTGAGCCGCGCGCCGACCTGATCGGCAAGCGGAGCGTCGGGTGGCAGCAGCGCAGCCAGCCTTCGCAGCGCGGCCGGCGCGACCCGCGCCGCCGCTTCCCGCGCGATCAGCCGCTCGACCCGCTCGACCCCAGCCATCGTCACTTCCGGCAGCACGGGCGCCAGGATGCCGCCCTCCACCATCAGGCGCAGCGCATGGACCGGCGACGCGCCGCCCAGCAATTTCAGCAATTCGTCGGCGATCCGCTCGCGCGACAGCGCCATCAGGCTGTTGGCGGCATGGATGCACGCGGCATAGGCGATACTGTCCAGCTCGTTGTCGCCATAGCGCGCCAGAAAGCGGAAATAGCGCAGGATACGCAGATGATCCTCGGCGATGCGGGCGTCCGCGTCGCCGATGAAGCGCAGCCGTCGCGCCGCAAGGTCGGCGAGGCCGCCAAAATAGTCGCTGATCGCCCCGGTGTGCGGATCGGCGTACAGCGCGTTGATCGTGAAGTCCCGCCGCGCCGCATCCTCGCGCCAGTCGTCGGTATAGGCGATGGTGGCGCGGCGGCCGTCGGTGCTCACGTCCCGGCGCAGGGTCGTGATCTCCACCGGTCCGTCGGGCAGCACGGCGGTGACCGTGCCATGGTCGATGCCGGTGGGCACCGCCTTGATCCCGGCCGCTTTCAGCCGGTCGACCACATCCTGGGGATCAAGCGTCGTCGCAATGTCCAGATCATTGACCGGCAGGCCGAGCAGCCCGTCGCGCACCGCCCCGCCGACGTAGCGCGCCTTCCCGCCGGCCGCGTCCAGCGCCGCCAGCAGGCCGTCCAGTCCCGGCCGGTGCCGCCATGGCGCATCAGGCAGCGAGGCGGTCATGGCCGAGCCGATAGGACAGGTTGGCGAGGATCGCGGCGGTGATCCCCCAGATGCGGCGATCCCGCCAGAAAATCTCGTAATAATGGCGCGTCGCCCCGGCGAACTCCACTTCGCGCCGGATGCGGTTGGCCGGGTCCAGAGCATAGGCCAGCGGCAGCTCGAACCAGCTGGCGACCTCTCCCTCCTGCGCGTGAAGCGGCAGGTCGGGCGGGATGACGCCCAGCACCGGCACGATGTCGAACCCGGTGAAGGTGTGATAGCGGTCCGACGTGCCGACCACCTCTACGGCGGACGGGGGCAGGGCGACCTCCTCCTGCGCCTCGCGCAGCGCGCCGGCGATCTCGTCCGCATCGCCTGAGTCCACGCGCCCGCCGGGGAAGGCGATCTGCCCCGCATGTTTGCGCAGCGTGGTCGCCCGCTCGGTCAGGATGAGGCCCGGCTCCGGTCGGTCGGTGATCGCCACCAGCACGGCGGCAGGCGCGAGCACGATGTCGCCCGTGATGCGCGGATCGTCGCGTTCGACCATAGGCAGCACGTCCGTGCGCCGATGCCCTTCCGCCAATGCCGCGCGCAGCCGCTCCGCCAGCCTCATTGTGTCCCGTCCAGAGGGAAGAAGGCGCCGCCGCTCCACAGGCCCACCCCCTCGTTCGTTTCGTCGAGCGCCAGGTTCATCAGTTCATAATAGACGCCGCGCGTGATCAGCGCTTCCAGCCCCCCGCGCACGTGGAGATAGGGGTGGGGGCCGTCGGGCGTCTCGCGCAGTGTCAGCCCATGATCCGGCCCCGCCGTCACGATGTCGCCGCTGTTCAGCCGGAACGCCAGCGTCCGCGCGCGCCCTTCGCCCTCGCTCTTGACCTCGACAGCGACGAAGGGGGCGTCGTCCACCGCGATGTCGAGCTTTTCCACCGGCGTCACCAGCACATGGCGGCCGTCCGGCTCGCGCCGCAGGATGGTGGAGAAGAGGCGCACCATCGTCTCGCGGCCGATCGGCGACCCCTGATGATACCAGGTGCCGTCGCGCGCGATCCGCATCTCGCTGTCGCCGCAATGGGCCGGGTTCCACTGGTCCACCGGCGGCAGGCGCTTTTCCTGCATCAGCCGGGCGATGTCGGCCAGCGACAGGGTGGCAAGGTCGGGGATCGGCTCCATGGGCATGGGGCGGAGATAGGAGCGTGCCCGCGCAAAGGCAATCAGGCGGCGCGGGCGATCCGGGGCGCGAGCATTCCCTTGCCGCCCACCGCGGTGCCGTCGACCGACAAAGCGAGCAGGCGGCGGCGCTCGAACGGGCCGGGCGCATCCCACCCGGCCGTGCCGTCGGCGCTGAAACCCCAGAAGCGGCCATAATATTCCGGGTCGCCGATCATCATCAGCGGCTCGGTCCGCTGCGCCCGCGCGGCGGCGACCACCGCATCCATCAGCGCGCGGCCATGGCCCCCCTTCTGATGCGCGGGATCGACCGCGACCGGGCCCACCATGATGAGCGGCATCTGCCCGCCCTCGGCCCGCGTCAGCGCGACCGGCCAGCTTTGCAGCGACCCGATCAGCGCGCCATCCTCCACCAGGGCGAAGGACAGCGCCGGCAGCCACGGCATTCCCGCCCGGATGCGATAGGCGGTGCGGCCATGGCGATCCGGCCCGAACGCGGCGTCGAGCAGCCGCTCGATCGCCGCTTGCGGCTGACTATCCAGGGGCATCATCCGTGACACGTCTTGCCATTCCGCCATCAATGGCGCATGGGGCAGCGCCGGAGCGGCGGGCTTTAGCGCCCGTTCCGCAAAAGGAAAGATGAAACAGGCCGCCGCTCTCGCCGGCGCGCGGCCCTATGTGGCGGGCTATGCACACCGGATTTGACGATTTTCTGACGCTGGAGGTCAACAATCTGCACGTCGACGTGCTGACCGGCATCTATTCGGAGGAGACGCATCTCCCCCAGCCGCTGCGCATCTCTATCCGCGCGCGGCTGCGAATCGCCGATCATTATGATCCCGCGACGCCGCTCACCCGGTCCAAAAACTATATGGACCTGAAACATGCCGCCTCGACCGCGCTGCCCCAGGGCGTGCATTTCACCCTGATCGAAGCCGTGGCCGATCACATCATCGACACCATCTTCCTTCAGGACGACAAGGTCAGCCATGTCGAGGTGAAGATCGTGAAGCTCGCCCTGTCGGAACGGGGCGAGGACATCGGCATCACGCTGGGCCGCGGGCGGAAATAACCGTCCGCGCCGGGCGCTCGCTCAGCCCTTCTTGATCAGCCCGATCTCGATCAGACGCTCGGTCAGATAATCGTGCGCGCTGATCGGCGGGTCGCGGCGCGGATTGGCGTCGCTGACGCACTGGGGCAGGGCGTCGATCATGAAGTCGGGCCGCAGATGCAGGAAGAAGGGCATCGAATAGCGCGAATGGCCACGCCGTTCGGGCGGCGGATTGACGACGCGATGGCTGGTCGAGGGCAGCACATGGTTGGTCAGGCGCTGGAGCATGTCCCCCACATTGATCGCCAGCGCGCCGGGCGGCGGCACGACCGGCAGCCAGTTGCCGTCCCGATCCTTCAGTTCCAGCCCGCCTTCCTCCGCGCCGAGCAGCAGGGTGATGAGGTTGATGTCCTCATGCGCGCCGGCGCGGATGCCGGGCGCTTCCGGCGAGACGGGCGGATAATGGAGCAGGCGCAGGATCGAATTGCCATTCTCGATCGGGCCGTCGAACCAGCGTTCGGGAAGGCCGAGATAGAGCGCGATCGCCGACAGCAATTCCGCGCCGACCCGGTCGAATTCGCCATAGAGCCGGGCGAAGGTGGGGCGGAACTCGGGCATTTCCGCCGGCCAGATGTTGGCCGGCATCGTCTCATTGAGCGGATCGCCCTCCGGCAGGTCGCGGCCGACATGCCAGAATTCCTTGAGGTCGTTCTCGCTCGCGCCCTTGGCGATCTCCGTGCCGAACGCGGTGTAGCCGCGCTGCCCGCCATTCACCCTGGCGTTGTAGCGTTGCTTCACCTCCTCGGGCAGGGCGAAGAAGCGGCGGGCCAGCGTCCATCCTTCGTCGATCAGGTCCATGTTCATGCCATGGTCCTTCACCATGGCGAAACCGAAGCGTTGGAAGGACTGGCCGAACGCCTGGGCGAAAGCCGCCTTGGGCATGTCCGCCATGGACAGGACGGGCACCTGTTCCAGCACCGTTTGCGACACGTTCATTCTCCAAAATCAAGCTCGGGCCGGCCTGCTACGTGGCGCGGCCCCGTCATGCCCGCATCCTTGATCGCGCCGGGCCGCTGATGCAAGGAGGCAAAATGAACTACTGGCTGATGAAATCGGAACCCAACGTCTTTTCCTATGACGACCTGGTCGCCAAGGGGAAGGCGGAATGGGACGGCGTGCGCAACCACGCGGCGCAGGGGCATATGAGGGCGATGCGCAAAGGCGACCTTTCCCTCTTCTACCACAGCAATATCGGCGTGGAGGCGGTCGGCATCATGACCATCGTGGAGGAAGCCGCGCCCGACAGCACCGACGACAGCGGCAAATGGATCGCCGTCCATGTCGCGCCCAGGGAAAAGCTGGCAAGGCCGGTGACGCTCAAGACGATGAAGGCCGATCCGGCGCTGGCCGACATGGTGATGCTGCGCCAGTCGCGCCTGTCCGTCTCGCCGCTGACCAAGGCCCAGTTTGACCACATCATCGCCCTCTCAAAGGCTTAGGCGGTCCGTTCCGCTTGCGATTGCATCGCGTGCAATCAGGATGCCGCCCTTTGCGATTGTCGTACACCGCACTGCAACATAGATCGGGCGCCAACAGAACAAGAACAACAAGAGGTGTTTGATCGGCATTCACAAGGAGAAAACCCATGCGAATGCTGTCCAAGTTTTTTGTCGCCTTCATCATGGCTTCGGCCGCCACGACCGGCTACGCCGCCGAAGACGCCGCCAAGCAGCGCTTCACGCACGAAGGCTACACCTATGTGTACCAGGTCAAGGACACCAAAACCGGCAAGGTGATTTCGGGCCGTCGTTATCCCGACGCCGTCGCCTTCAACCTCGCGGTCAAGAATGGCAAGGTTTCGGGCGTGTCGGGTGGCCAGTCGGTCGCCTTCAACGTCGAGGACGCGCGCGGCGCCGCTTCGAACTAAGGCGCTTTCGCCAAAAAGATCAGGGGACGGCGTCCGATCGGATGCCGTCCCCTTTTTCATGGCCATGTTTCGGCAGGATGGGCGGTGCGATCCGGTCGCACCGCCCAGTCCTCGCTCAGCGGCAACGACGCTTGCTGTCGATTTCCTTGCCGAGCAGGGCACCGCCGGCCGCGCCGAGGATCGTGCCGGTCGCGCGATCGCCGCGCGTGTCGATCGCGCGCCCGACCAGAGCGCCGCCCACGCCGCCGACGATCAGGCCGGTGGTGCCGTTCGACTTGCGACAATAGGTGCGACCGTCGCGGCCGCGCCATTCCTTATAGGCATATTTCCGCGCCTGGGCGCCTTCGGTCGGCACCGCCATCGACACCGGAATGGCCAGTGATACGGCGGCCAGAGCGAGCAGGGCATTACGCATGGGTTTTCTCCTCCAAAAAGCGTTGGTTGATCGCTTGAACCCCCGCACCTTGATCGAGGTTGCATGAACCTGCGACAACGATGCAAGGCTCTGTATTTCGGCCGGAATTTTTTCAGGTGAGCAGAAGCGGGAGGGGGACGAGTGGAACGATCGCGCGGCGCGGCCCTGACTTATCCACATTCATCCACAGCTTTGCGTCGGCAGTGGTCATCAATCCGTCCGATTTCGCTTGGAACGACTCGGTACTGGTGAGACGATCCTTGTATCGGAACGGAGGAAACGGAGCGATCCGCTTCCAAAAAATGGATGGGAAACCAGCTATTTGGATCGTGCCGGTCGTTACCTGAAGGGCGGTTTGAAAGAACCGCGTCTCTCAGGAAACGGGTCGATTGGAAGCCTTGCCGGGTACGCGCGAAAGTGAACGTCGGGCAGGACGGACGAACGACCGGCGATGAACGGGCGGGTCACACCTGCCTGTCCAGAGCAAACCCGGACGGACTGCCTGCTTGCAGGCTGACGAACGGGATCGCCGGGCCGATGATCGCATCCGAAAGGAAGGCGGATCGGATGACCCGACGGAAATGGGGACCGGCAGCGATGCCGGTCCCCATTTTGCTTTGAAGGGCTAGCGGCAGGATGGCAACCGCCCGCCGCCGCCGCATTTCCCCGTTGACCCTTCCTACCGCGCTCTTTAGGGCAGGCGCGGTCCAGCCGGCTTAGCACAGCGGTAGTGCAGCGGTTTTGTAAACCGAAGGTCGGGGGTTCGATCCCCTCAGCCGGCACCACTCCCCATTATCACACCACGCCGAACGTCCATCCCTCCGTGCGCGCGACCGCATCGGTCATGGCGGGCGGCGACCAGAGTTCTGGCTGTTCGGCAACCTTCCGCATCCAGGCGGCGGTGACGATCGCGTCCGCGCCATGGTCGTCCGGCATAGAGCCGTCATGCGGCTGCGACCCCAGCGCCGCCAGCGCGGCATTCAATGCCGCCGCATCGCGCATCTTCGTCCGCCCCTTCGGCCGACCGGCGGCGCGCGCCGCGATGCTGGTGTAGATTTCGATGATCAGCGACCCTGTCGCCGGCACCGGATCGAACGGCCACACCGGCACCGTGCCCCGCACCCGATGCAGCAACCGCATCCCCGCGAAGCTCGCCTTCGCCACCTGCGCCGCGCCGATCGCGTCATAGACGGTGGACGGCTTGCCGCCCCCGCCCGCATTGTAGCGCGCCTCGCAGACCCGGTTGTGCAGGAACGCGGCCTTCACCCCGTCTGCCTTGCCGAAATAGAAATGGCGGCGATGCGCGACCTCCAGCAGGCTCGCCGCGCCGAGATCGACATCGGCGCAAATCGTATCGACATAGGCCCAGAAGGCCGGCCCTTCGGTCGGCACCACCTCGCCGGGCAGGTAGGAGCCGCGCGCGACGTAAGGCGGTGCGAAACTGAAATCGAAGCCGAACAGGGTGGGCGCCTGCGCCGCGGCATCGACCAGCCAGTCGGCCACGGCCTGCCGCGACCAGACGCCGCCCGGCGCGGGCACCAGGCGCGGCGCGGCGTCGTCGCCTTGCGCCAGCGCCACCGCGATGCCCTTGTGCCGCGCGCCTTTTGCCCCTGACCAGTCGATCGCGGCCAAACGCGCGAACCGCGGCGTCACGCGCCGTCCCGCTCGGCCCGCAACCTGTCCCAATGGGCCATGCGTTCGGCCACCCGCGCCTCGAACCCGCGATCGGTCGGAGTGTAGAAGGTCTGCGGCACCATCTCCTGCGGCCAATAGTTCGCGCCGGAAAAGCCCTCCGCCGCGTCATGGTCATATTGATAGCCCTTGCCGTAGCCGACCTGCTTCATGAGCTTCGTGGGCGCGTTGACGATGTTCATCGGCGGCATCAGCGATCCCGTCTCCCGCGCCGACCGGAAAGACGCCTTCATCGCCATATAGGCCGCGTTCGATTTGGGCGCGGTCGCGCAATAGAGGCACGCCTGCACGATCGCCAGCTCGCCCTCCGGCGATCCCAGAAATTCATAGGCGTCCTTGGCGGCGAGGCACTGGACGACCGCCTGCGGGTCGGCAAGGCCGATGTCCTCGGTCGCGAACCGCACCAGCCGGCGCAGCACATAGAGCGGCTCTTCCCCCGCCGTCAGCATCCGCGCCAGATAGTAGAGCGCCGCCTGCGGATCGGACCCGCGCAGCGACTTGTGCAGCGCGGAGATGAGATTGTAATGCCCCTCCCGATCCTTGTCATAGACCGCGACGCGCCGGTGCAGCAGCGCCGACAGGCCCGCCGGATCGAGCGGCGTGGGCAGGTCGATCGAGTAGAGTGTCTCCACCTGATTGAGCAGGAAGCGCCCGTCGCCGTCCGCGCTCGCCAGCAGCGCCTCGCGCGCGGCGGGATCGAGCGGGAGCGGCCGTCCGGTCAGCGCTTCGGCCCGCTCAAGCAGTAATTCCAGCGCCGCTGCATCCAGCCGCCGGAGGATCAACACCTGCGCGCGGGAGAGGAGCGCCGCGTTCAGTTCGAAGCTCGGATTTTCGGTGGTCGCGCCCACCAGCGTCACCGTGCCATCCTCGACGAAGGGCAGGAAACTGTCCTGCTGCGCCCGGTTGAAGCGGTGGATCTCGTCCACGAACAGCAACGTCTTTTCGCCGCGCCGGCCATGCTCGCGCGCGGCGGCGAAGACCTTCTTGAGGTCGGCGACGCCCGAAAAGACGGCGGAGATCGGCTCGAACCGCATCCCCACCGCGTCCGCCAGCAGGCGCGAAATCGTGGTCTTGCCCGTGCCCGGCGGACCCCAGAAGATGATCGAGGACAGCCGACCCGCCGCCACCATCCGGCCGATCGCGCCGTCCGGCCCGGTCAGATGCTCCTGCCCCACCACCTCGTCCAGCGCGCGCGGACGCAGCCGGTCGGCGAGGGGGGCGGTGTCCGCCACGCTCTCTTGCGGAAGGTCGTCGGGTGCGAAAAGGTCGGCCATTGCTGACCGATATAGGCCGTGCGCGCGATTATGGAACCGGGCTGGACCGCGGCGTCATGCCCTGGCTGCGCTGGCGGATGACGCGCAGATAGGTGTCGACCAGCGCCTGGTTCACCTGATCCCACCCGTTGCGCTCCGCCCGCGCCTGCGCCGCCCGGCCCGCCCGCGTACGCGCATCCTCGTCGAGGCAATAGCTCTGGAGCGCATCGGCGAAGTCGCTGATCGCGCCAGGCCGGATGAGGCGGCCGGTCACGCCTTCGGTGACGAGGCTCTCGCTGCCGGTCGCCCGTGCCGCCACGGTCGGCAGACCGCAGGCCATCGCTTCCAGCGTCACATTGCCGAACGTCTCCGTCACCGACGGGTTGAACAGCATGTCCATGCTGGCGACCGCGCGGCCAAGGTCCGGCCCCTTCTGAAAGCCGGTGAACACTGCGTTCGGCAGTCGGTTCTGGAACCATTCGCGCGCCGGGCCTTCGCCCACCACCAGCACCTTGTGCCGCACCTGGCGCGCGGTCAGCTGGTCCATCGTGTCGGAAAACACGTCCAGCCCCTTTTCCATCACCAGCCGGCCGATAAAGCCGATCGCCGGCACGTCCGGTTCGATCCCCAGCGATTGCCGCCAGTTGAGGTCGCGGCGGCCGGGGTTGAAGATGTCCCGGTCGATGCCCCGCGTCCAGATGCCGACATCGTAGTTCATCCGCTGTTCGCGCAGGAGCTGCGCCATCGATTCGGACGGTGCGACGATCGCGTCGCACCGTCGGTAGAAGCGGCGCAGCATGGATTCGACCAGCGGCTCCAGAAAGGCGAGGCCGTAATAGCGCGGGTAGGTTTCGAACCGTGTATGGACCGACGCCACCGTCGGCAGGCCGCGCCGCCGCGCCCAACTGAGCGCGCGATGGTTCAATGGATCGGGGCTGGAAAGGTGCACGAGGTTCGGCGAGAACGCCTTGAGATCGCGACGCAATCCGCCGGACAGACGATAGGGCACGCGATATTCCTTGCGCCCGGGCACGGCGAAGGACGGCGCGCTCACCAGATCGCCGGCCGGCTCGAAGGCGGGCGTGTCGACCGTCGGTGAATAGACCCGCACCGCCGCCCCCTGCCGCAGCAGATAACCCACGAAACGGTTGAGCGCCTGATTGGCGCCGTCGCGCACATAATTGTAATTGCCGCTGAACAGGGCGACGCGAAGGCCGGTTGCATCCATCGCCGCCCCTTAACCTACAAAGGGCGAAAACCCAAGGGAACCCTGTAAGCCCTTGGGAATTATGGCTTCATCGATGAAGTGGACGGCCGGCGCAGCTGCGCCCAACAAGGAGAGGATGCCCCTATGACCGAGACGTTCCGACAGGGGATGCGGGTCAAGTGGAACTGGGGGCAGGGCGTCGGCCGCGGACGCATTGCGGAGCGGTTCGATGGTCAGGTCGAACGCACGATCGAGGGCGCGGCGGTGCGTCGCAACGGCTCGCCCCGCGATCCCGCTTTCCTCATTCGTGCGGACAATGGTGGCGAGGTGCTCAAGCTGCGGTCGGAACTCAGCGCGGCCTGAAAGCTAAAACGCCAGCTACGGGCGATAGGCCATCGCATCCTGCCTGCCGCCATGTCATGGGGCAGGAATGACCACGCCCTTCATGACGATCGACGCGCTGCTGGTGGGAAAGCCCGTGCCCTTCCGTGGCAAGGATTACAGCGCCATCGGCAAGCAGCCGGTCGCCGGGCCTGTGCGCGTCACCTGGGACGGGCTGGCGGGCGATGCGGTCGCCGATCCGATCCACCATGGCGGCTGGGACAAGGCGATCCACCTCTACCCTCAGGATCATTATGGCTGGTGGCAGGCGCGCAAGCCCGATCACCCGCTGTTTGCCGCGCCGGGCGCGTTCGGCGAGAATATCGCCAGCCGCGGCCTCACCGAAGAACAGATATGCCTCGGCGACCGCTTTTCGCTCGGGACCGCCATCGTGGAGGTCAGCCATGGTCGCCAGCCCTGCTGGAAGCTCGACCATCGCTTCGGCGCGCGCGACGTCATGGCGACGATCATCAAGACCGGCCGCGCCGGCCTCTATTTCCGCGTCGTCCGCGAAGGGGAGGCGGAGGCGGGCACGCGCATGGACCTGCTCGACCGGCCCCATCCCGACTGGAGCGCCGCCCGCGTGTTCCACCTGCTGATCGGCGGTGGCCACCGTCATGACCCGGCGGCGGTGCGGACGCTCGCCGGTATGGCCGTGCTGGCGCGGGCATGGCGCAGCCGCGCGGAAAAGCTGGCGGGGTAGGGCGCATGTCCTATCGGCGAAACTGGCGCTAGACTGCCGGGAGGCAAAAGCTGACCAGAGACCGAATATGTCGCCGATAGGAAATTAAAGAATGAAATCAGCGGGAAACATGCGAAGTTAAGCAGACGAAATCCTATTCCCGCCCCCGTCCCTCCGCCGGCGCATCCACCCGGTCGCCATGGCTTTTGGGCGCCGATGTCACGATGATCTCCACCGGCTGCGTGCCCTCGTTGCGCGCCTGATGCAGCACGCCGGGCGCGATCTCGATCCCCTGTCCGGGCACCAGCCGATGCACCACGCCGCCTGCCTCCATCGTCAGTTCGCCGCGCAGCACGTAGAAGAATTGCCGCGCGCGTTGGTGATAATGGCGCACTTCGCGGCTTGCGGGCTGGAGCCGCTCCTGGATCACCGACAGGTCGTCGCGCTTCACCAGGTGCCAGCCGTCATTGACGCCGCCCCAGACATAATGCTCTGCGCCGTCCTTCTCTACGACAGCGGGCGGCGCGGCGGGGGCAGGCGCTGCGGCAAGCAGCAGGAGCGGGGCGATCATAACCTGCCTCAACGATCCGCCCGCGCCGCTCCGCCATGCCACTGGTAAGCAACCGGACGCGCTCCTATAGCCAATCCATGGCATCGACCCAGAAGCACAAGAAACCCGCCCCGAACAAGGTCCGGCCCGCCGGCTTTCCCACCCGCGATCAGGTGCTGGACTTCGTCACCACCTCCGACCAGCCCGCCGGCAAGCGAGAGATCGCCAAGGCGTTCGGCCTGAAGGGCGCGGAAAAGATCGCCTTGAAGGCGCTGCTCAAGGACATGGCGGACGAAGGGCTGCTGGACATCGGCCCGGCCCGCGCCTTCCACAAGATGGGTGGCGTGCCCAAGGTGACGGTGCTGCGCATCGTCGATGTTGACGACACCACGCTGATCGCGACGCCCGAGCGGTGGGAGGCGGAGGGGCAAGCCGCGCCGCGCCTGCGCGTGATGGAGCGCGGCAAGAGGGGCGCGCTCACCATCGGCGACCGCATCCTCGCCCGGACGGAGGAAGCCGGGCGCGGCTGGGTGGCGCACGTCATGAAGAAGCTCGCCAAGGCGAGCGAGGAATTGCTGGGCGTGGTCGAGGAGATGGCCGACGGCAAGCTGTGGCTGCGCCCCGTCGACAAGCGCATCCGCAAGGACACGCCGATCAGCGATGCGGGCGATGCAAAGCCCGGCGACCTTGTCCTCGCCGAGCCGCACGGCCGCCCGCCGCGCATCTCCGCCCGCGTGACCGACGTTCTCGGCGATCCCTTCGCCCCGCGCAGCTTCAGCCTCATCGCGATCCACAAGCACGGCATCCCCCATGTCTTTCCCGATCGGGTGGAGGAGGAAGCGGTCGCAGTCGCGACGATCGGACTTGGGCCGATTCATCCTCCCCTGGAAGGGGAGGTGGCAGGGCGCAGCCCTGACGGAGGGGTGTCCCGCCAACGCGACGGCGACACCCCTCCACCACTCGCCTCCGGCGAGCGGTCCCCCTCCCCTGCAAGGGGAGGATTTAGAGGGCGCGAGGATCTGCGCCATCTGCCTATCGTCGCCATCGATCCGGTCGATGCGCGGGACCATGACGATGCGGTCTGGGCCGCGCCGGACGAGGATGAGGCCAACCCCGGCGGCTTTCGCGCGATCGTCGCCATCGCCGACGTCAGCTATTATGTCCGCCCCGGCAGCGCGCTCGACAAGGAAGCGCGCAAGCGCGGCAACAGCGTCTATTTCCCCGATCAGGTCGTACCGATGCTGCCGCACACCCTTTCGTCTGACATGTGCTCGCTGCGCGCGGGGCAGGATCGGGCAGCGATGGCCTGTCACCTGACCATCAACGCGCATGGCAAGGTCACGGCCTGGCGCTTCACTCGTGCGGTGATCCGGGTGGCAGCGGTGCTCGCCTATGAAGATGCGCAGGCGGCGATCGACGGCGCTGTTGCTCCCCTCCCGCCTGCGGGAGGGGCTGGGGGTGGGCACGCAGGCGACGTTGCGCAGGCCCACCCCCTCGATCAGAGTCACGTGCCTCTGATCGACCCCTCCCGCAAGCGGGAGGGGGAACAAGCAGCGCATGATCTTCTCGACACCGCCCTGAAACCCCTCTGGGCCTGTTGGGCGCTGCTGCGCAAGGCGCGCGACGCGCGCGATCCGCTCGCCCTCGACCTGCCCGAACGGCGGGTGGTGCTGGACGACGCCGGCCGGATCGTCAGCGTCGCCGTGCGCGAGCGGCTCGACGCCCATATGCTGATCGAGGATTATATGATCGCCGCCAACGTCGCGGCGGCCAAGGCGCTGGAGGCGAAGAAGGCCCCGGTCATGTATCGCGTCCATGAGGTGCCGGGCCGGGACAAGCTGGTCGCGCTCAAGGAATTTCTCGCCACATTCGGCATCGACTTCGCGCTGGGTCAGGTGATCCGCCCGGCGACCTTCAACGCGCTCATCCGCAAGGTCGGGGAGTCGGAGGAGAAAGAGCAGATCATGACCCAGATACTGCGCAGCCAGACCCAGGCCTACTACGCGCCGCAGAATATGGGGCATTTCGGCCTCGCGCTCGGCAGCTACGCCCATTTCACCTCGCCCATTCGCCGCTACGCCGACCTGCTGGTCCACCGCGCGCTGGTCGGGGCCTATGGCCTCGAACTGCCCCCGCCGAAGGACAAGGCGATTCCCGATCGCTCGTCGCTGAGCCAGGACGATTATGAGAATATGGGCCGGGTGGGGGAGATGATCTCCGGCCATGAGCGTCGCGCGATGGAGGCGGAGCGCGAGACGATCGACCGCTACGTCGCCGCCTATCTCGCGGCCCATGTCGGCGAAGTCATGCCGGCGCGGATCACCGGGGTGCAGAATTTCGGCTTCTTCGCCACGGTCGAGGGACTGGGCGGCGACGGGCTGGTGCCGGTGTCGACGCTGGGGGCCGAACATTTCTTCTTCGATGAGGGCGGCAAGGCATTGCAAGGCGTGGAAAGCGGCGACCGCTATACCGTCGGCCAGCGGCTGGAGCTGCGGCTGGCGGAGGCGGATCCGGTCAACGGATCGCTACGCTTCGAATTGCCCGACAACCCCGCGCCCCGCGCCGGCCCGATGAAGCGCGACCGCACCCGTCCGGGCGTGGTCCATCGCGGTCGCCCCAAGAATATCCGGCATATCGGCGCGTCGCGGGGGAAGCATCGTAAATAGAACCGTTCGTTTCGAGCGAAGTCGAGAAACGGAGGCGCAGCGCGAACGGAGGCGCAGCGCGATAGCTTCTCGACTTCGCTCGAAGCGAACGGACCCTTCCGAAATAATCAACTCAACCGGTCGATCGCGTCGGCGTCGAGGCCGCCCGGAATGATCATGACGGGGCAGGGCAGCTTTCCCGCGTCCGCCCCGGCGAAATGGCTGACCAGCTTGCCCGGATTGCCGCTGGCCGCCGCGCCCAGTACCAGAGCGGCGACGCCCTCCATCTCGTCCAGCGTCCTGCGCACCACCGTCACCGCGTCGCCCTGCCGCACGGTGATGCTGGGGCGGATGCCGGATTCGTCGGTCAGCGTGCCCGCCGCGCTCGTCACCAATGCCTCGGCGCGTTGCAGCGCTTCATCCTCCATCGTCGCCTGCACGCCGCCCCATTGCACGAACTCCGCCGGCGGGATCAGGGCGAGGATGCGGACCGCGCCCCCGGTTTTGGCCGCCCGGCGTGCAGCGAAACGCAGAGCGGTTTCCGCCTCGGGCGATTCGTCCACCACGACCAGATATGTGCGCATATGCCTTTCATCCCCGTTCAAACTTGGCCGTAGCGGTCGAAACGAACCACGCAGGTAAAATGTGGGCCACAAAACCGCCTTCCGCAAGCGTCCGCTTGACCGATCCGGCAAACGGGTGGAAACCGACGTCAATCACCAGATCATCGAGAAGAGGCCCTCCCATGAGCAAGACGATCCAGATGCCCGCCCTGTCGCCTACGATGGAGGAAGGTACGCTGGCCAAATGGCTGGTCAAGGAGGGTGACACGGTGTCGTCGGGCGATCTGCTCGCGGAGATCGAGACCGACAAGGCGACGATGGAGTTCGAGGCGGTCGATGAGGGCGTCGTCGCCAAGATCCTGGTCGCCGAAGGATCGGAAGGCGTGAAGGTCGGCACCGTGATCGCGATCATCGCCGAAGAGGGCGAGGATGTCGCAGCCGCCGCAGCCGGAGGGGGCGAGGCTGCGCCCGCGCCCAAGGCCGATCCGGTCCCTGCCAAGGCGGAAGCCGCCGCTCCTGCGCCCAAGGCAGACGCCGTGCCGGCCAAGGCCGCTGCCCCCGCTACGTCCGGGGATCGCATCGCCGCCAGCCCGCTCGCCCGTCGCCTCGCCGAGATCAAGGGGATCGACCTCTCGACGATCAAGGGCAGCGGCACCAACGGCCGCATCGTCAAGGCCGACATCGACGGTGCGCAGCCCGGCGCTGCCCCGGCGACCACGTCTGCGCCATCCGCCGCTGCGCCTGCTCCTGCGGCCGCCCCGGCAGCGCCAGCGCCTGTCGTCCACGCCGCGCAGGACTTCGGCATTCCGCACGAGGTCATCAAGCTCAATGGCATGCGCAAGACGATCGCGCGCCGCCTGACCGAATCCAAGCAGCAGGTGCCGCACATCTACCTGACCGTCGACATCCAGCTCGACAAGCTGCTGAAGCTGCGCGGCGAACTCAACGCCGGTCTGGAAGCGCGCAAGGTCAAGCTGTCGGTCAACGACCTGCTCATCAAGGCGCTCGGCGTCGCGCTGATGCAGGTGCCCGAATGCAATGTGCAGTTCGCGGGCGACCAGATGCTGCAATTCCATCGCGCCGACATTTCGGTGGCCGTGTCGATCCCCGGCGGCCTGATCACCCCCATCGTGACCGACGCGGCCGGGCGGGGCGTCGCCTCCATCTCCACCGCGATGAAGGATCTCGCCACCCGCGCGAAGGACGGCAAGCTGAAGCCGGAAGAATATCAGGGCGGCACCGCGTCGCTGTCCAACATGGGCATGTTCGGCATCAAGCAGTTCGAAGCGGTCATCAACCCGCCCCAGGCGATGATCATGGCGATCGGCGCAGGCGAAAAGCGTCCCTATATCGTCGATGATGCGGTGCAGATCGCCACGGTAATGTCGGCCACCGGCAGCTTCGACCACCGCGCGATCGACGGCGCGGACGGCGCGCGCCTGATGCAGGCGTTCAAGCAACTGGTCGAAAACCCGATCGGCCTGCTCGCCTGATGGCGCATCGCGACGAAAGCCCGCCGGATGCAAGCCCGGCCGTTCGGGTCATCGCCATGCCCGCAGACACCAATCCCTATGGGGACATATTCGGCGGCTGGCTGATGAGCGTCATGGACTCTGCGGCCGGATCGGTCGCCGCGCGGCACAGCCACGGCCGCGCCGTCACCATCGCCGTGGAAGGCATGACCTTCCTGCGCCCGGTGGTGGTGGGCGACGAGGTGTCGGTGTTCGCGACGCTGAAGTCCGTCGGCCGCACGTCGATGAAGATCGACGTGGAAGCCTGGCGCCGCACCCGGCATGACGATCGCAGCTATCGCGTGACCCAGGCGACCTTCACCTTCGTGGCGATCGGCGAGGATCGCCAGCCCCGTTCCGTTCCCCCGCTTCCGGCCGATGCCGGCGCGGCCTCCTGATCTTCCTGCACAGAAGAAAGTCTGACCATGGCTGAGAATTACGATCTCATCGTTCTGGGCTCCGGCCCCGGCGGCTATGTCGCCGCGATCCGCGCCGCCCAGCTGGGCCTCAAGACGGCCATCGTCGAGCGCGAAAATCTGGGCGGCATCTGTCTGAACTGGGGCTGCATTCCGACCAAGGCGCTGCTGCGCTCGGCCGAAATCTTCCACTATATGCAACATGCCGGCGACTATGGCCTCGCTGCCGAGAAGATCAGCGCCGACATCGCGGCGGTGGTCAAGCGTTCGCGCGGCGTCGCCAAGCAGCTCAATCAGGGCGTCACGCACCTGATGAAGAAGAACAAGATCGCCGTCCACATGGGCGAGGGCAAGCTGACGGGGAAGGGCAAGCTCTCCGTCACCAGGGAAGGCAAGACCGAGGAACTCACGGCGAAGAACATCATCCTGGCGACCGGTGCGCGCGCGCGCGACCTGCCGGGAACGCCGGCCGACGGCAAGCGCGTCTGGACCTATCGCCACGCCATGACCCCGCCGGAGATGCCGACCAAGCTGCTGGTCATCGGCTCTGGCGCCATCGGCATCGAGTTTGCCAGCTTCTACAACGACATGGGCGCGGACGTGACCGTCGTCGAGATGATGGACCGGATCGTGCCAGTCGAGGATGCGGACGTGTCCGCCTTCCTCGAAAAGGCGCTCAAGAAGCAGGGCATGACCATCCTGACCGGCGCTGGCGTCAGCGACATCAAGGTCACGGACAAGGGCGTGTCCGCCAAGCTCAAGGACAAGGCCGGAACGGAAACGGCGGCCGAGTTCAGCCATATGATCGTCGCCATCGGCATCGTGCCCAACACGGCCGACATCGGTCTCAAGGAACTGGGCATCGCGGTCGATGATCGCGGCTTCCTCAAGACCGACGAGATGTGCCGCACCAATGTCGAGGGGCTGTGGGCGATCGGCGACATCACTGCGCCGCCATGGCTGGCGCACAAAGCGAGCCATGAGGGCGTGATCGCGGCCGAGGCGATCGCGGGCAAGCATCCCCACGCCATGGACCCGCGCAACATCCCGGGCTGCACCTACTGCCACCCGCAGATCGCCAGCGTGGGCCTGACTGAGGCCAAGGCGAAGGAAGCCGGCTATGACGTGAAGGTCGGGATGTTCCCCTTCATCGGCAATGGCAAGGCGATCGCGCTGGGCGAAGCGGAAGGCTTCACCAAGACGGTGTTCGACGCCAAGACCGGCGAGCTGCTGGGCGCGCACATGATCGGTGCGGAAGTGACCGAGATGATCCAGGGCTACACCATCGGCAAGACGCTGGAGACGACCGAGGCGGAACTGATGCACACAGTGTTCCCGCATCCGACCATTTCGGAATCGATGCACGAAAGCGTGCTCGCCGCTTATGGGCGGGCGCTCCATATCTGACCGGCGCATCCGCATCGTAAAGGGCGCGGGGGCTTTGGCTCTCGCGCTGCTTTGCGTTCTTGCGATTGCCCTGATGCAGCGGGCCGGCTGGCTGGACGGCATCAACCGCGGCATCATGGGCGGGGCGGGAGCGGTGCGCGACACAGCCGGCGGTCAGCATGTCACCGTGCTGATGCGGCTGGCTTCCGCTGTCGGCGGTACGGCGGGGCGGCTGGCTCTGCTGGCGGTGGTGTTGCTGCCCCTGCTCTGGTTCGGCCATCGTCGCGCCGCTGCCTGGCTCGCGGCGAGCATGGCGGGCGGCACGTTGCTCAATCTGGGCCTGAAGCAGATATTCGCCGCGCCCCGACCCGACCTGCTGCCGCATCTCGACATCGTCCACACCTACAGTTTCCCCAGCGGCCATGCGGCGGGCAACATGATGGCGTTCGGCGCATTGGCGATGCTGGCCGGCGGCCGCGCAGCCTATGTCGCGGCGGGCGCGATGATCGCGCTGATCGGCGTCAGCCGCGTGTGGCTCGGCGTCCATTGGCCAAGCGACGTGACCGCCGGCTGGATCGAGGGATTGGGCTGGCTCGCCTTCTGTGCCGTCTGGCTACCAGCGCGGGGAGGGGAGGAGCAGCGCGCGAGCCACGCTGCCATGGGGCGGCATCCCGTCGCTGGTGACGAAGCCGTGGACCCAGAAGCTGTCGAAAGCCGTGGCTGCCGCGATCAGCATTAGCGGAATGGCGGTGACCGCGAGTGCCCGCGTCGCGCCACGCCACCCTTGCTCCGGCGACAGCGCCAGCAGGACGAGCGGCAAGAGCGGCAGAAAATAGCGCCCCTGCGTCCCCTGGATATAGTCGGCGGCCAGCGGCGTTCCGGTCAGATACATGGCGGTTTCGATCAGCAGCGCGACGCCCGCCGCCACGGCGAGCCACCAGATCCGCTGCCCCGCGCTGACCCTCACGCCCGACCCGCGGGCAACACCGGCCCCAAGCATCAGCAGCGCCAGCGGATAGGCGATGAGCGGCAGAAGGATCGCGTTCCAGCCGAAGCGCCCGACGATCTGCAACGCATAGACCGGCGCGCGCTCGGTGACGCTGCTGACTAGCACGTTGGCATAGCCCGCCGGATCGCGCAGCATGACCTGCAATTGCGCGGCAAGCGGCGCGGTCATCATCGTCTCGCCGGTCTTGCGCGACTGGATATGATAAAGCGCCTGGCTGCCGCCCGAATAGTGCATCCAGCCGACAAAGGCGATCGCGCCCAGCATCATCGCGCCGACGATGAGCGCCGGCCGCACGTCGCGGCGATGCCGTGGCCAGCGCAGTCCGGCCGCCATCAAAGGCAGATAGACGCCCTTGCACAACGCGAGCAGCGGCCCGGCGACGAGCAAAGCGGTCCCGCCGGCCGGCGCAGCGCGCATGAAGCCGATCCTCAGCGCCAGCGCCAGTCCGAGGAAGCCAAGTCCGTTGATCACCGCGTCGGGCGACAAGGAGCCGGTCTGATAGGCGAAGGTCGGCAGCAGTGCCGTCGCCAGCATCGCGTTGCGCCCGAACGGCAGCAGCATCAGCGCCGCTGTCAGCAACGCGAGGCCGGTCAACGCATTGACCAGTCGCCCGACGTAGAAGGCCTGAAGCCAGGACAGGCCCGCGCCGCGCCCCACCGCCAGTCCCGCCGCATCCGGCGCATAGAGCGTGGGCGCATAGCTGGCGACGTTCGGGAAGTCGGCAAAGGCGTCGCCCGGCCGCGAGGGATCCGCGACAACGCTCCGGCCGAGCTGCGCGCGATCGAAGCGGCGGAGCAGGGGTGCAACCTCGGTCGGAAAATCCGCCGCATGAATGGCCAGCGCCGCGCGCGGCAGCTCCGCACCGGTCGCATCACCGCGCCTTTCCGCCAGCAACTGCCCGTGCGTCAGGGCAAGCGCTTTCATATAATGCTGGTTCTCGTCAGGGGCCTGAAACGGCGGCGTGACGGCTGCAAAGAACAGCGTTGCCGCTGCGATGAGCGCGAGCAGCAGCTTCTCGGTCAGGCTCCAAGGCGCGGCGAACAGCATGTCCGCCTGCCCGGCGCGGTCATAAGGGATAGGCTCGCTTCGCACGGCGGCCGGTTTAGGCAGGCAGCCTTAACATTTCACGACCGTCAGCAAATGTTGCTGACCGGTCTTCCGGCGGTAACACCAGATCGATGGTGGGTCATCGTCCCTCGATGGAAGCCGGCGTCATTGGAGCATGCGCAGCCCTACACGGCTTTTGCCGGCGACGGGCAGCGTAGGCCCTTATTCCTCCACTTCCGCCAGTTCCTCGGGCGGATGCAGGCGCAGCCGGGTGACGCGGCGGCCGTCGCTGGCGACGATTTCGAGTTTCCAGCCGCTTTCCTCGTGGAGCAATATCTCGCCGGGGTCGGGGACGCGGCCAGCGAGGATGAAGGCGAGGCCGCCCAGCGTATCGACATCCTCCTCGACCTCGCCGAGCCGTTCGTCGATCTCCTTCGCCACATCGTCCAGTTCGGCGCGCGCATCGGCTTCCCAGAGGCCGCCGTCGAGCGGCACCAGCATCGCCTCGGGCGCGTCATCATGCTCGTCCTCGACCTCGCCGACGATTTCCTCGACCAGATCCTCGAAGGTCAGAAGTCCCTCGGTCCCCGAATATTCGTCCAGCACAATGGCAAGGTGCGTGCGCTTGGCGCGCATTTCGGCGAGCAGGTCGAGCGCGCCCATGCTTTCGGGCACATAAAGCGGCTGGCGGATCAGCGGCTCGAGGCTGTCGGGCACCGGCGCCTTGCCCGCCAGGATCGCGAAGGCGTCGCGGATGTGGACCATGCCGACGATCGTATCGAGCGTGTCGCGGTAAACCGGGATGCGGCTGTGCCCCGCTTCCGCGAACAGCGCGGCGAGATCGGCGAAGCTCGCTTTCTCCTCAATCGCGACGATATCGGCGCGCGGCACGGCCACGTCATCGACCGTATGCTCGGAAAAATGCAGCAGGTTGCGCACCATCTGCCGCTCGATCGCGGACAGGTCACCTTTTACGGGCCTGGCCTCGGCCTGCTCTTCGCCATCATATTCGTCGAGCGCTTCCTCCAGTTCCTTGCGGAGGCTGGTTTCCTCACCCTCGCCGAACAGGAGCGACTTGATGCCGCTCCATAGGCCGCCCTCGCTGCTACTGTCCGCTTCCTTCGAAGCAGTGCTGTCCTTCGGGCTGCCGTCAGCCATGATGTCGTTCAATCCCCTGTTGTTCGATCCGCATAGGGATCGGCAAGCCCCAGGCTGGCGAGCGCCGCGATTTCCAGCGCTTCCATGGCCTCGGCCTCATTGTCGTCCATATGGTCATAGCCGAGCAAATGAAAAGTGCCGTGGACGATGAGGTGCGTCGCATGATCGACCACGGAAATGCCCTTGTCCTCGGCCTCGGCGGCGCACACCCCTTCCGCCAGCACGATGTCGCCCAGCAGCACCTCGCCATCGTCAGTGTTGGCCGTCGCCTGCAACAGGTCGTCCTGCACCATCGGGAAGGACAGGACGTTGGTGGGCCGGTCCTTGTCGCGATAGGCGCGGTTGAGGCCGTGCACTTCCGCGTCGGAGGTGAGTTTGACGGCGATTTCGTAGAGCGTCGGGGCGGCGGCGAAGGCGGCATAGGGGCTATGCGCGATGGCGGCGGCGACGGCGCGGTCGGCGATCAGTTGCCAGTCGGCGTCAGGCCAGCCGGAGTCGTGGAGGAGGGCGACTTCGATCATCTCCCCCCTCCGTTCACTTCGAGCGAAGTCGAGAAGTCGGCGCGCGGGTTCTCGACTTCGCTCGAACCGAACGGATGTTGGGAGTTACGCATCCGGCCCCTCATACGCCTGCACGATGCGCCCCACCACCGGATGGCGCACGACGTCGCCGATGCCGAAGGGCACCATGGCGATGCCTTCCACGCCGTCCAGCCGCGCGACGGCGTCCGCCAGCCCCGATATGCCCGGCTGGGGCAGGTCGACCTGCTTGGGGTCGCCGCAAATGACCATGCGGCTGCCTTCGCCAAAGCGGGTGAGGAACATCTTCATCTGTGCGATGGTGGTGTTCTGCGCCTCGTCCAGCACGATGAAGGCGTTGGCGAGCGTGCGCCCGCGCATGAACGCGAGCGGCGCGATCTCGATCTCGCCGCTGGCGATGCGGCGCTCCACCTGTTCGGCGGGCAGCGTGTCATGCAGCGCGTCGTAGATCGGGCGGAGATAGGGATCGACCTTCTCCTTCATGTCGCCGGGCAGGAAGCCCAGCTTCTCGCCCGCTTCGACCGCCGGGCGCGAGAGAATGAGGCGATCGACGCTGCCGGCAATCAACTGGCTGACCGCCTGCGCGACGGCCAGATAGGTCTTACCGGTGCCTGCCGGTCCCAAGGCGAAGATGATGTCGTTGCGGGTCAACGCCTCCATATAGGTGACCTGCGTGGCGCTGCGGGGCACGATCGTCTTCTTGCGGGTGCGGATCATCACCTTGGGCGGTTCGGCCACGTCATGGCGGATGATGCCGTCGAGCGTGGGTTCGGACGACATGGCGATCACCGCTTCCACAGCGCCGGAATCGATCTCCTGCCCGGCGACGATGCGGTTGTAGAGGCCGGTCATCACGTCGCGCGCGCGGGCGGCGGCTTCGGCCTCGCCCTCGATCTGCAACTTGTTGCCCCGCGCCGCGATATAGACGCCAAGGCGGTTCTCGATCGCCACCAGATTGCGATCATACTGGCCGAACAGCGTGGTCAAAAGGTGCGGCCGGTCGAATGTGACTTCCAGCCGCGCTCGATCGCCTGCTTCGCTGCGGTGATGCTGGTTGGGTTTCCTGGACATTCAGCGGCCTCCCATTCTCGTCATGCTGCCCGACAGGCCCGCCCATGGACGGCGGTGGGGGAGCGGGGTTCCCGCAGCGGCGGGATTGACGAGGCTTTGGTTCAAGCGGCCTTCCTCCTGATGGTGGTGCCGGCCAGACTGTTCGGGCCGGCGCTGGTGATGTCGACGTCGATCATGTCGCCGATGGCGAGGTCCGGCGCGGTCACGACGACCGACTGGAGCCATGGCGACTTGCCGATAAGCTGGCCGGGATGGCGGCCCTTGCGCTCCAGCAAGATGTCCGTGGTCCGGCCGACGGTCGCGGCGTTGAACTCCGCCTGATGGCGGTTGATGACCGCCTGCAACCGCGCGAGCCGTTCGTCCATGACGGCGGCTGGGATCTGCCCGTCCATATCCGCGGCGGGGGTGCCGGGGCGGGGGCTATATTTGAAGCTGTAGCATTGGGCGTAGCGCACCTGCTCGACGATCTTGAGCGTATCCTCGAACTCCGCGTCCGTTTCGCCGGGGAAGCCGACGATGAAGTCGCCCGATAGCGCGATGTCCGGCTGTGCGTCGCGCACCCGCTCGATGATGCGCAGATAGCTCTCGACGCTGTGGCTGCGGTTCATCGCTTTCAGGATGCGGTCGTTGCCCGACTGCACCGGCAGGTGGAGAAAGGGCATCAGCTTGGGTTCGTCGCCATGGGCGGCGATCAGGCCATCGCTCATGTCGTTGGGATGGCTGGTGGTATAGCGGATGCGCTTGAGGTCCGCGATCTTCGCCAGTTCGCGGACAAGGCCGTCCATGCCCTGCATCCGGCCCTTCGCGTCCTCGCCCGACCAGGCGTTCACATTCTGGCCCAGCAGCGTGATCTCCCGAACGCCGCCATCGACCAGCGCCTTGGCCTCGTCGATGATCGCGTTCCACGACCGGCTGATTTCCGCGCCGCGCGTATAAGGCACCACGCAATAGGTGCAGAATTTGTCGCATCCCTCCATGATCGTCAGGAACGCGGTGGGCCGCGCCTGCTTGGTCCGCGCGGGGAGGGCGCCGAATTTCGACGCCAGAGGCATGTCGGTGTCCACCGCTTCCTCGCCGCGTCCGGCTTTCGCGATCAGATCGGGGAGGCGATGATAGGCCTGCGGTCCGACGACGATGTCCACGTTGCGCGCACGGCGCTGGATCTCGCCCCCTTCCGCCTGCGCGACGCAGCCCGCCACCGCGATCATCGGGCGGCTGCCATCCTCCCGCACCATGCGGCCGATGTCGGAATAGACCTTGTCCACCGCCTTTTCGCGGATGTGGCAGGTGTTGAGGATGACGAGATCGGCGTCCGCCCCGTCCGCCGCCGCCGACATGCCCTGCGTGCCCAGCATCTCTGCCATGCGCTCGCCATCATAGACGTTCATCTGGCAGCCGAAGGATTTGACGTGGAAGGTCGCGGGGGTTTTGGCAGGGGGGGCGATACGAGTCATCCGGTCGAGCTATACAGGCGGCAGGCGCGGAGCGGAAGGGCGCTCATGCCCGGCCCGGGCCGCCGCGATGCTTTGCGCGATGGCGGCGTGCGCGCGGGCGGCGATCGCCTTGCGGTCCCCACATGCGGCAGGATCGAAAGGCTCCAGAAAGCGCAAGGTGACGGGCAGTGCGCCCCGCCGTCCCAATATCCGCTTCGCATTGGCGCCGGCCGGCTCGTCCCCGTGCCACGCGATCTCGCCCGTCGCCGCCCCATAGTCGATGTGGACCGGCTGGATCATCACCGTCCGGGGCGGCGGCAGCAGCACTGCGAGCAGGCTGGGCTTGAAGGGCAGCAGCCCGGCGCCGTCGCTGGTGGTGCCTTCGGGAAAGAGCGCCACCGGCTGGTGTCCGAGCATGGCGGCGCGCAGCGCCTGCAACTGCCCCGCCAGCGCGCCGCGACGCTCCCGCGCCACGAACAGCGTATTGTTCTGCGCGGCGAGCCAGCCGACGACCGGCCATTTCGCGACGCCGTCATGCGACACGAAGGCCGCGCCGCTTGCGCCGCCCAGCGCCAATATATCGATCCAGCTGACATGGTTGGCGAGGAGGAAGATGTCGCCGGGCGGCGCGCGTCCCTCGATCCGCACCCGCGCGCCGACCGAGCGCGCGGCGAGGGCGAGGAACCGGCGTGGCCAGGGGGATCGCAGGCGCAGCAGGCCGCAGACAAGATGGGGGACCAGGCAGAGCAGCAGGCTCGCGATCAGAGCCGCGATCCGCCCCGCCCGGCGCAAGCCCGCCATGCGCGGCTCAGTTCTTGCGGTCGAGCGCGACGCCGTAGAGTTCCATGCGGTGATCGACCAGGCGGAAACCCAGCTTCTCTGCGATCTGCTTCTGCAACTGCTCCAGTTCCGGGTCGACGAATTCGATGACATTGCCGGTTTCGACATCGATCAGATGGTCGTGATGGGATTCCGGTGCAGCCTCATACCGGGCGCGGCCGTCGCCGAAATCATGCCGCTCCAATATGCCCGCTTCCTCGAACAGGCGAACGGTGCGGTAGACGGTGGCGATTGAAATACCCGGATCGATCGTCGCGGACCGCTTGTGCAGTTCCTCGACATCGGGATGGTCGCTGGCGTCGCTCAGCACCTGGGCGATGACGCGGCGCTGCTCGGTGATGCGCAGCCCCTTTTCCTGGCACAGCGCTTCGACATCGATTTTCCGGTTCATGCAGGCTCGCTTATGGCTGGGTGCGACACAATCCGAAAAAGCCTAGCGGCTTTTCCGAAAACAGGAAAGGGGCGCATCGGCGATGCGCCCCTTCATCATGACGTGACGGCGATGCCGCGCGTTACTTTGCGCGGGTGCGGCGACGCTTGGTGCCAAGGCCGATCTTCTTCGCCAGACTGCGGCGCTGTTCGGCATAGTTGGGCGCGACCATCGGATAGTCGGCGGGCAGGCCCCACTTCGCGCGATAATCTTCAGGCGTCATCTGATAATGGGTCATCAGGTGGCGCTTGAGCATCTTGAGCTTCTTACCGTCCTCAAGACAGATGATATAGTCCGGCTTGATCGACGAACGAACGGACACGGCCGGCTCCGGCTTGACTTCCGGCGCAGGGGCGGGCTGGCTGAGATTGGCGAGCGCCGCATGTACATTCTGGATCAGCGTCGAAACGTCAGCGACGCCCACACTGTTGTTCGAGACATGCGCAGCCACAATGTCGGATGTCAAAGTAATGAGCAATTCGCTCTGGGCTGTTTCGGTTTCCATCATATGTTTCCTGCGAAGGCTGTATTTTGTGCGACCCGCCCGAGGAAAATCATTTCTGGAGCGGTATGTATCCGCTAGACCCTGACGGTCCGTTCCGCAAGGGTCTTGTCGGTCACGATACCATGTTTATGCGAAAACTGAGCGCATCATGTAGTTGACCATCCTTTCCGCGATAGTAACCGGGACGGCGATGTACATATTCGAAGCCGGTTTTCTCATATAGTCGGATGGCGCTGTTGGTCGAACGCACTTCCAGGTTCATCGACGTTATGCCGCGCCGTCGCGCGACCGCCAGGCTGTTGCGCAGCAACGCTCCGCCAACGCCCCGCCCGCGCCATAGCGGGTCCACCGCCAGCAGCAGCAATTCGCACTCGTCCAGCACCGATCGCACCAGCGCGAAGCCCAATGGCGCGGCGTCGAGCCGGGCGATGGTCAGCCAGGTGCCCGGCATCAGCATCACGCCGGCCAGCTGCGACAGGGTCCACGCTTCCCCATAGGCAGGATCAAAGGCGCGGCCCATCACCTCCATGGCATCGGCAACGGCATTGCGCTCGTTCTGCTCATAGGTGTCGAGCGACAGGTCCGGCATCATGACCGCGCCCGTTCCGCCATGGTCGTCGCGTCAGCGCCCCGCCCGTAGATGGGGCTGGCGGGCAGCGGGGGCAGCGCCGCGATCAGGGGATAATCCGCAGCATCGGGGTAAAGGCTGACGGCGGTGCCACGCCCGCGCGCGGTCACCAGCGCTTCGGCTCCCGTGCCATAGAAGACGTCCGCGTCGATCCGCTCTGCGAGTTCCGCGATCGGGGTGGAGGCTATGGCCGCCTCCGGTTGGTGCCCGCCTGCATCGAACATCTGCCAGAAAAGCTCCCCATGACCGCCCGTGATAGTAACCGCGATGGGTGCAGCGCTTCGGTGCTGCCGCGCCGCTCGCGCGGCGATCAAGGCCGGCGTGCTGTATCCGTGGACCGGCGCCGCCCACGCAAGGCCCAGCGCCCGGGCGGCCGCAATGCCGATCCGCACGCCGGTGAAACTGCCCGGCCCCACATCGACGGCAATCGCATCGGCGCGCCCGCCCTCCGGCAGCGCCGCGATGGCGGGCAGCAGGGCTTCGGCATGACCGCGGCCGACAATCTCGTGGAAGCGGCCCACCACCGCATCATTTTCAAGAAGAGCTACGGACAGGGCCTGGGTCGCCGTATCGATCACCAGAAGGCGCAAGCAAAACTCCCGTCAATCAGCCGCCCGATGCGGATGATCCTGCCGGTTAATCGATCCGCCGCGATTTGCCAAATGTCCCTAAGAGTGTCCGGGCGCGGTTCAGACCGCGCGCACTTCGGTGACTTCGGGAACATAATGTTTGAGCAGCTGCTCGATCCCGTTCTTGAGCGTCGCGGTGGAGGAGGGGCAACCCGAGCAGGCGCCCTGCATCTTGAGATAGACGGTGCCCTTGTCGAACCCGCGATAGATGATGTCGCCGCCGTCATTGGCGACCGCCGGCCGCACGCGGGTGTCGATGAGGTCGCGGATCTGCTCGACGATCTCGGCGTCTTCGGGATCGTCGGCAAAACCGTCATCGTCCGCCGGCACGCTGATGCCCGCCGCGCTGCCCGGCGCGAAGAGCGGCATGTTGGCGGAAAAATGGTCGAGCAGAGTGGCAAGCACGTCGGGCTTCACGTCGGCCCACTGCGCGCCCGGTGCGATCGTCACCGACACGAAATCGCTGCCGAAGAAGACGCCGGTGACGTCGCCCTGCCGGAACAGCGCATCGGCGAGCGGCGAGGCTTCGGCCTCCTCGGGCGACGCGAAATCGCGCGTGCCCGCGCCCATCACCACGCGCCCCGGCAGGAATTTGATGGTGGCCGGATTCGGCGTAAGTTCGGTCTCGATCAGCATGGCGCCCATGTGGCGATGGACGCGGCCAAGATCAAGCGTTTCGGAACTTAGCGCATCGCCGGCGATTGGGCAGGAAACAGCCAAGGAGAAGGCCAATGTCCGACGTCACTGATACAACCGACATCCGCGATCGTTTCTGGACCGAATTGTCGAGCAGCCCCTTCCTGATGGTCGGGCTGGAAGGAAACCACGCGCACAGCCTGCCGATGACGGCGCAGCTGGACCCCGATGCCAATCATTGCTTCTGGTTCTATACGTCGAAGGACAACCGGCTTGCGCCCGGCGGGTCGGCCATGGCGCAATTCTCCGCCAAGGATCACAATCTCTTCGCCTGTATCGAAGGGACACTGACCCCGGAAACCGACCCGGCGGTCATCGACCGTTACTGGTCGAAGGAAGTGGAGGCCTGGTATCCGGGTGGGCGCAATGATCCCAATCTGCTGATGCTGCGTTTTGATCTGGGCACCGCCGAAATCTGGCGGTCCGACATGTCCTTGAAGGGCGTGTTCAAGATGCTGTTCGGCGGCGACGTGCGATCGGAAATGAAGGGCAAGCACGCCGAAGTCGCGCTCTGATCGGGCACCGATGATCATGGCGGCCCCGGCACGTTTCCGGGGCCGCTTGCATTTTGCGGGCGTTTCGCCCATATGTGCCGCAGCGCAGCAGATGACCTCCTGGTCCCTAAGCGATTGGCAGCGTGATCGTCCTCTCCTCCGAAGGGCAGCAGGACCGGCCAATGACAGTCTGCGCTGAGCTTAGAGGCTTCCCTTTTCACGCGGGTCGTTTCGTAACCCGCCTTGCGCCCTTGTTGCGTCTCAGCATCAGGTCGGCGCCCGGCCGACTTGTGAGCATATCCATGGAATTTACCGATCTTGGCCTTTCCGAGCCGATCCTGAAGGCGCTTGCCGCCAAGAAATACGCCAATCCCACGCCGATCCAGCAGAAGGCGATACCCGTCCTGCTGGAGGGCCGCGACCTGTGCGGCATCGCCCAGACCGGCACCGGCAAGACCGCGGCCTTCGCGTTGCCCAGCCTCGACTATTTCGCCCGCAATCCCAAGGTCACGCCGATCAAGGGATGCCGGATGCTGGTGCTCTCGCCCACGCGCGAGCTTGCCGCGCAGATCGCGCAGAGCTTCCGCGACTATGGCCGCTTCCTCAAGCTATCGGTCGAAACCGTGTTCGGCGGCGTCCCGATCAACAAGCAGATTCGCGCATTGGCGCAGGGCGTCGACATCGTCGTGGCGACGCCGGGCCGTCTGCTCGACCTGATCGACCAGCGCGCCTTCACCATCAAGGACACGGAAATCTTCGTCCTCGACGAAGCCGACCAGATGATGGACATGGGCTTCATCCACCCGCTGCGCCGCGTTGCCAAGCTGCTGCCGCGCGAGCGTCAGAATCTGTTCTTTTCGGCCACCATGCCCAAGGAGATCGAGGCGCTGGCCGGCCAGTTCCTCAATGATCCGGTGAAAGTCAGCGTCGCCCCGCAATCCACCACGGCGGAGCGGGTGCGCCAGCAGGCGACCTTCGTCAACCAGGCGGAAAAGCAGGCGCTGCTGCACATCGTCCTCAAGACCGAGGAGATTGACCGCGCACTCATCTTCACCCGCACCAAGCATGGCGCGGACCGGGTCGTGCGGTTCCTGGAGGGCGCAGGCATCGACGCCTTCGCCATCCATGGCAACAAGAGCCAGGGCCAGCGCACCACCGCGCTCCAGGCTTTCCGTCAGGGCAAGGTGAAGCTGCTCGTCGCCACCGACATCGCCGCGCGCGGCATTGACGTGTCGGGCGTCAGCCACGTCATCAATTTCGAGATACCCAATGTGCCCGAGCAATATGTCCACCGGATCGGCCGCACCGCGCGCGCGGGCGCGGAGGGCGTCGCGATCAGTTTCGTCGCGGACGACGAGCGGCCCTATCTGAAGGCGATCGAGAAGGCGACGCGGGTGAAGCTCGATGTCGTGCCGCTGCCGGAGAATTTCATGGAGGCGGTGCGCAATCTTCCCAAGCCCGCCGCGCCGCGCAAGGGGCCGAGCCAGACTCCCGCGCAGCAGGCGAGGCGTGCCGAAGGCCAGCGCCGCTATCAGGAAGGGCAGAAAGCCGGCCGCGGAACCCCCGACCGCGCGCATCGCGCCGACTCGGAAGGTGGCGAGAAGAAGCCTTTTCGTCGCCGTCGCAAGCCGGGCGGCGTGGGCGCGCACAAGGGCGCGGTCCAGCGCACTGGCGCGCCGCGCTGATCCCATGCGCCAGCCGCTCTGCCACAAGGCGGGCGGCTGGCGGCATCCTGACCCCATTGTCAGTGGCCATTCAGAAAAATGCCGCTAGGCTCCCCTGCCTATGCGTTCTTTCCCCCGCCGTTCGGCCGCCTCGCTCTCCATCCTCGCCCTGATCCTCGCCGGATCGCCGTTGCCGCTGGCGGCGAAGACGGGCGAACCAGCCGCCGCAGCGCCTGCGCAGAATGCGACGCAGGCGCAGACGCGGCCGTGGCTCTACGAGAATAGCGACGTACCGGTCGATCCGGCCTGGCGGTTCGGCACCCTGCCCAACGGATTGCGCTACGCCATCCGGCGCAACGGCGTGCCGCCGGGGCAGGTCTCGGTGCGCCTGCGGATCGACGCGGGATCGCTGATGGAGCGGCCCGACGAACTTGGATACGCCCACTATATCGAGCATCTCTCGATGCGCGGATCGCGCCATGTTCCCGACGGAGAATCCAAGCGCATCTGGCAGCGACTCGGGGTGAGCTTCGGCAGCGACAGCAACGCGCAGACGACGCCCACCGGCACCACCTATGCGCTGGACCTGCCGCAGGCGACGCCCGCCAGCCTCGGCGAAAGCATGAAGATCCTCGCCGGCATGATGGCCGATCCCAACATCGTCGACAGCGCCGTCGCCGCCGAGCGCGCCGTCGTGCTGGCCGAAAAGCGGGAGGGCGATGGCCCGCAGATGCGCCTGTCCGAAGCCAGCCGCCTGCATTTCTTCGCCGGACAGCCGCTCGCCGATCATGCGCCGATCGGCACGGTGGCGAGCCTCAACGCCGCTACGGCCGCCAAGGTGGAGGCGTTCCATCAGCGCTGGTATCGCCCGGAAAATGCCGTCATCGCCGTGTCGGGCGACATGGAGCCGGCGCAGATCGAGCAGATCATCCGCGACAACTTTTCGGGCTGGACCGGGGTGGGGCAGGGGGCGCCGCTCCCTGATTTCGGCGCGCCTGATCCGAAGCAGCCCGCCACGCGCGTCGTGGTCGAACCCGGCGCGCCCATGGGCCTGACGATGGCATGGCTGCGACCGTGGAAACCACACGCCGACACCATCCTCTACAATCAGGACAAGCTGACCGACATGCTGGCGCTGGCGATCGTCAGCCGCCGGCTGGAGCAGGCGGCACGGGCCGGCGGCAGCTTCCTCCAGGCCGGCGTCGAGCAACAGGATGTCAGCCGCTCTGCCGACGGCACCTTCGTCACCATCGTGCCCACAGGCGAGAATTGGGAAAAGGCGCTGGCCGACGTGCGCGCCATCATCGAGGACGCGAAGGCGGCGCCGCCGAGCCAGGCCGAGATCGACCGCGAATATGCACAGATGGATACCGCCCTGTCCATCCAGGTCGAAAATGCCGATACGGAGGCAGCGGCGAAGCAGGCCAGCGATCTGGTAGGCGCGGTCGATATTCGCGAAACGACCGTCAGCCCGCAGGCGGCGGTGGACATCTTCCGCGCCGGTCGCCCGGCCATGACGCCGCAGAAAATTCTCGACTCCACCCGCCGCCTGTTCACCGCCGGCGTGTTCCGGGCGTTGCTGGTCAGCGGCAAGCCGCAGGCGGGCCTGGACGCGCGGCTCGCGACCGCTGTCGCCGCACCGGTCAAGGCCGCGGCCAATGCCCGGCTTGCCGACAAGTCCGTAACGATGGACGACCTGCCGAAATTCGGCCCGGCGGGCAAGGTGGTGGCGCGCACGCCTATCGGCCTGCCCGGCATGGAAAGCATCAGCTTCGCCAACGGCGTCAAGTTGACTCTCTTCGCCAATGACGCGGAAACGGAAAAGGTTCGGGTCAACGTCCGCTTCGGTCGCGGGCAGCAGGCTTTCTCACCCACGAAACCCGTGCCTGGCTGGGCGGCCGATTATGCGCTCGTGGCGAGCGGCATCGGCAAGCTGCGGCAGGGCGACCTTGACGCGCTGACCAACGGCCGGCGCATCGGCTTTGACTTCACGATCGACGACGATGCGTTTGAAATGCAGGCGGTGACCCGCCCGGCCGACTACAAGGACCAGCTCCGCCTGTTCGCCGCGAAGCTGGCGCAGCCGGGCTGGGACCCGGCTCCGATAGCGCGGGTCAAGACCGGGGCGGCGGTGGCCTATGACGCGCTGTCGAGGTCGCCGGATTCGGTACTGGGCCGTGATCTCAACTGGTTGCTGCGCGACAAGGACGTTCGGTTCCGTACGCCGTCCCGCAGCGAGATAGAGGCGCTGACGCCGCAGGCGTTCCGTGCGACTTGGGAGCCGCTGCTGGCCTCCGGCCCAATCGAGGTGCAGATATTCGGTCAGGTGAACGCAGAGGATGCGATCCAGGCGGTCGCCTCCACCTTCGGCGCGCTCGCGCCCCGACCCGCTGCGCCCGTTGCGGCCGAAAACCGCACGATGCGCTTCCCCGCCCATGTCCAAACGCCGGTGGTGCTGCGCCACAAGGGTGACAAGGAACAGGCGGCCGCGGTGATGGCCTGGCCCACGGCTGGCGGCTTCGCCTTGCAGAAGGAGGCGCGGCAACTGGAAATCCTGACGCAGATTTTCAACGATCGGTTATTCGACAAGCTTCGCTCCACCGAGGGCAGTGCCTATTCCCCAAGCGTCCAGAACAGCTGGCCCTTCTCCTACGACAATGGTGGCTATATCCTTGTGAGCAGCCAGGTGCGGCCCGACCGCGTCGCCTATTTCTATGATGTTGTGAAGGCGACGGCGGCCGACCTTGCCAGGAACCCGGTCAGCGACGACGAACTGCAACGCGCCGTGGCGCCAATGCGGCAATTGCTGATGCGGGCGAGTACCGGCAACGCCTTCTGGATGAACCAGATGGAAGGCGCGACCCAGGATCCACGCCGGGTCGAGGCGATGAAGACGATGTCGCAGGACATGCTGTCGGTCACGCCGGCACAGGTGCAGGCGCTCGCCGCCAAATATCTCGTGCCGCAAAAGAGCTGGTCGGCCGTCGTCCTGCCCGAAGGGGTGTCGGCGCGCTGAGCCGGCTCAGGCCGGCTTCTGCGCGTCCAGCAGATGCCGGTAAAGGCGGACATAGCGTAGGTGCATGGTGCGGATCGCGGGGGTGCTGGACTGATCGGCCAGCCGGCGGTTCGCTTCGATCCGTTCCATCAGGCTGATGCTATCCATAGCGCCGCCATCGTGCATATGTGCCTCCCGCTGCATGTACGCAGGGGACGCGCAAGAGGATCATGGGTTGCTGTGTCGCAGCGTAGGACGCGACGGGCGGTGCCCCGGCCGCGCCAGCCTGACCGGCCTATCCGCGCAACGCCGCAACGATCATCCGGGCCGACCATCGTGCGGTGCGCGCGGCGTCCAGCGTCGGACGGGACAGGCTGCGATGGCCGAGGCCGAACATGCAGGCCAGCACGATCTCCTCGGCTGCGTCGAGCGCTTCGCCAGACAGGGCGGGGTTGGCGGCGCAGGCGAAGTGGCGGATGAACGCGCGAAATCGGGCGCACATGTCGCCGATCTTGGTAGCGACGGCAGGGTTGCGGAAGCTTTCGGCCATAATGTCGAACGACAGCGCCTCTTCTTTCTTGTCGATCGTATCGAGAAGCAGCCGTTCGAAGGTCTGCTCGATTGTGAGTTCGCCAGCATCCAGCCGGTGGCGCAACACCGTCATCTGCTCGCACCATTCATCGGCGTCGTCGTGGACGAGGGCGTTGATGATGTCTTCCTTGCCCTTGAACAGCCGATAGATCTGACCGACGGATACCTGGGCGGAGGTGGCAAGTTCCGCCATAGACGTCTGGTGGAACCCATGCGTGTCGAACAGGGCGCGCGCCGTGGCCATAATCCGGGCTCGCCCGACTTTTTCCTGCTGCGCTGCAACCATATTCCACCCCAAGATGTTTTTTCACCCTTGAATCCGCTCTGGCATGATCCTACTTGGCCGGCAAGCGGAATGAACGTTCATTCCGAATTCAAGATCCACATCGAAAACGGAAAATCAGGCGATGCAAAAGGGGACAATCATCGGGCTGCTGGCGTGCGCGTCGGCCCTGTCGCTTAGCGCGTGCGGCGAGAGCGCGCCGCCCGCGCCGCCGCCGCCGGCCGTCGGGGTGGTGACGCTGCGTACCGAATCCGCGCCCCTGCTGAATGAGCTGCCCGGCCGCGTCGCCGCTGTGGAGACGGCCGAGGTCCGCCCGCAGATCAGTGGGGTGATCCGCCGTCGCCTGTTCCAGGAAGGCGGCTATGTCCGTGCTGGTCAGCTGCTCTATGAAATCGAGGACGCGCCCTATCGCGCGGCCGTGGCGCAGGCGCAGGGCAATCTTGCCAACGCGCAGGCGTCCATTCGGGCCACCGGGCTTCAGGCTCAACGCTACCGGGACCTTGTCGCCATCAACGCCGTCAGCCGTCAGGAATATGACGATGCGCAAGCCGCGGCCCAACAGGCACGTGGCAGCGTTGCGGCCCAGCGTGGAGCGCTCCAGGTCGCGCAGGTGAACCAGAACTTCACGCGCATCCGTGCGCCTATCTCTGGCCGTATCGGTCGATCGCTCTTTACGCCCGGCGCGCTTGTGCAGGCGGGGCAGGCGGATGCGCTCGCCACGATCCAGCGCACGGACCGTGTGTATGTCGATGTCACCCAGTCCGCGGCACAGATCATCGACCTTCGACAGGCGATGAAGAAGGGCGGCGTCAGCGAAGCGGACGGCGCGCGCATACAGCTCGTCCTTCCCAATGGCAGCATCTACCCGGCAGAGGGTCGGTTGCAATTTTCCGAAGTCACGGTCGATCCGTCTTCGGGCGCGGTGACGCTGCGCGCGACCTTCCCCAATCCCGATGGCCTGCTGCTGCCCGGCATGTACGTCCGCGCCAAGCTGGTCGAGGGACAAAGAACCCAGGCGATCCTCGCGCCGCAGCAGGGCATCAGCCGCGACCCGCGCGGTCGTGCGACGGCGCTTGTGGTAGGCAGGGACAACAAGGTCGAGATGCGGCAGGTCGAGGTGGATCGCGCCGTCGGCGACAAGTGGATCGTGACCAGCGGCCTCAAGCCCGGCGACCGGCTGATCGTGGAGGGGCTTTCGAACCTGCGCCCCGGCACGGTTGTCCGCCCCGGCGCGCCCCAGCAGGTGACGGCATCGAATGGCGCGCCATCGGGAGCGCAGGGCAGCGCACAGGGCGGAGCGAAGTAAGTCATGGCCCGTTACTTCATTGATCGGCCCATCTTCGCATGGGTCATCGCCGTCGTCATCATGCTGGCGGGGCTGCTCGCCATCCGCTCGCTGCCGGTCGCGCAGTTCCCGGAGATCGCACCGCCCGCAGTGACGATCCAGACCACCTATCCCGGCGCGAACGCCCAGACGCTCGAAAGCACGACGACCCAGATCATCGAGCAGCAGCTCAAGGGCATCGACAATCTGCGCTATTTTTCGTCCACCAGCGACGGCGCGGGCAATCTCAACATCACCCTGACGTTCGAGCAGGGCACCGATCCCGACATCGCGCAGGTCCAGGTTCAGAACAAGCTGTCGCAGGCGACGCCGCTGCTGCCGCAGGAAGTGCAGCAGCAGGGCCTGCGCGTCGCCAAATCGACCTCCAGCTTCCTGCTGATCCTCGCGGTCTATGCCGATGACGGCATTCATGACCAACAGGACGCCGCAGACTTCATCGCGTCCAGCCTGCAAGATCCCATCAGCCGCGTCACCGGGGTAGGCGACACACAGCTGTTCGGCACCCAATATGCCATGCGGGTCTGGCTCGATCCCTACAAGATGGCCAATCTGGGTGTCACAACCGGCGACGTGAAATCGGCCATTCAGGCCCAGAACGCGCAGGTTTCCGCCGGTCAGATCGGCGGTACGCCGTCGCCGGCCGGTCAGGCGATCAACGCGACCGTGACGGCGCAGTCGCGGCTGCGCACGCCCGAGGAATTCCGCAACATCCGCCTGCGCAGCAACACGGACGGCTCCGTGGTCCTGTTGTCCGACGTGGCGCGGGTGGAAATGGGCGCGGAAAATTATGGCTTCGGTGTCCGCTTCAACGGCCATCCCGCGGCGGGCTTCGGCGTGAAGCTCGCGCCCGGCGCCAACGCGCTCGATACGGTCCAGGCGGTCAAGGACCGGGTCGATCAGCTGTCGAAGAATTTCCCCAGCTGGGTCAAATATGACTTCCCGGTCGATAACTCGACCTTCGTGCGGCTGTCGGTCGAACAGGTGTTGCACACGCTGTTCGAAGCGGTGCTGCTGGTCTTCGTCGTCATGTTCCTGTTCCTCCAGAACTGGCGCGCGACGCTCATCCCGACCATCGCCGTCCCGGTCGTTCTGCTGGGTACGCTGGCGATCCTGAGCGTGGCGGGCTTCACCATCAACACGCTGACGTTGTTCGGCATGGTGCTGGCGATCGGCCTGCTGGTGGATGACGCCATCGTCGTGGTCGAAAATGTCGAGCGCCTGATCCAGGACGAAGGACTGCTGCCCAAGGAAGCGGCCAAGAAGTCGATGGACGAGATCAGCGGCGCGCTGATCGGGATCGGCCTTGTCCTGTCGGCGGTGTTCCTGCCGATGGCCTTCTTCGGCGGATCGACCGGCGTCATCTTCCGGCAATTCTCGATCACCATCGTGTCGTCGATGATCCTGTCGGTGCTGGTCGCGCTGATCCTGACGCCCGCCCTGTGCGCCACCATCCTCAAGCCAGCCTCGCATGGGCATAGCTGGCGAGGTCCGGTGGGGTCGGTTTTCGGCCGGTTCTTCGACTGGTTCAACCGCACGTTCGACAAGGGCGTCCGCCGCTACGGGCAAGGCGTCGAGAAGGTGGAGCGCCGCTGGGGCCGCACGATGATCGTCTATGCGCTCGTCGTCGTCGCCATGGTCTTCATCTTCCTGCGCCTGCCGGGCGGATTCCTCCCGGACGAGGATCAGGGCATCATCATCAGTCAGGTATCGCTGCCTGCCGGCAGCACGGTCGAGGAAACGGAGCGCACGCTCGCCAGGATGCGCGACCATTATATGATCGACGAAAAGAAGAATGTCGCTGCCGTCTTAACCGTGTCCGGCTTCGGCTTTGTCGGGCAGGGTCAGAATGTCGGCATCGTGTTTGCCCGGATGAAGGACTGGAAGGATCGCAAGGGCAAAGAGAATGGCATCGCCGCCATCGCCCTGCGCGCCAATATGGCGTTTCAGAAGATCAGCGCCGGCATGGCTTTCGCCTTCGTCCCGCCTGCCGTGCAGGAGCTGGGCAATGCCTCCGGCTTTGATTTCCAGTTGCTCGACCAGGGCAATCTGGGTCACGAGAAAATGCTGGCCGCGCGTAACCAGTTGCTCGGCATGGCAATGGCTGACAAGCGCCTGGCGCAGGTCCGCCCCAACGGGCTGGAGGATACGCCGCAGGTCAAGCTGAACGTCGACCAGGCGGCTGCCGGTGCCCTCGGCATCGCCCAAGCCGACATCAACGACACGATCAGCACCAACCTTGGCGGCGCCTATGTCAACGATTTCATCGATCGTGACCGGGTCAAGCGCGTCTATGTGCAGGCGGATGCGCCGTTCCGCACGACGCCCGACGCCATCGGGAATTTCCATGTCCGCGGCAGCAGCGGGACTATGGCCCCGCTCTCGGCCTTCTCGACCACCGAATGGGTGCAGGGACCAGCTCGTCTGGAGCGCTATAACGGCGTTCCGTCCATGAACATCCAGGGCGGCCCGGCACCCGGCGTGTCGAGCGGCGCGGCGATGCAGGCGATGGAAGAGATGGCCGCAAAGCTGCCCGCAGGCGTGGGTTTCGCGTGGAACGGCATTTCCTATGAGGAAAAGACGTCCGGCGGGCAGGCACCCTATGTCTATGCGCTCTCGATGCTGATCGTCTTCCTGTGCCTCGCGGCGCTGTATGAAAGCTGGTCGGTGCCGATCGCTGTCATGCTGGTGGTGCCGCTGGGCGTGCTGGGCGCGGTGATCGCGGCGACGCTGGCGGGGCTGAACAACGACATCTACCTTCAGGTCGGCCTCATCACCACGATCGGCGTTTCGGCGAAGAACGCCATCCTGATCGTCGAGTTCGCAGAGGAAAAGATGCGCGAGGGGCTGCCGCCCGCTCAGGCGGCGCTGGAGGCGGGCAAGCTGCGCCTGCGACCCATCCTGATGACCAGCTTCGCATTCATCTTCGGCGTGCTGCCGCTGGCGGTGTCCACCGGTGCGGGCGCAGGCGGGCAGAATGCGATCGGCTGGGCCGTGGTTGGCGGCATGTTGTCCGCGACGATGCTGGCCATCTTCTTCGTGCCCGTATTCTTCACCGTCGTGAAGCGGTTGTTCCGCGAACATAAGGATCATGAGGCGGCGAGCGAGCGGACGAACCCGCCCGCGCCGCAGGAGGCTTGACCATGAAGCGCAACGCAAGAGCGCTCGGCGCTGTTACCCTGTCGCTGGCGCTGGCCGCCTGCGACTTGGCGCCCAAATATGTGCGTCCGCAACTGCCCGTTCCGGCGGCCTCACCCCAAGGGCCGGCCTATGCCGCAGACAGCGGCGGCGCGGCGATCGTGCCGGCGGACACTGCCTGGCGCGATTTCTTCACCGACCCACGTCTCGCGCGCGTCATCGAAACGGCGCTCGCCAACAATCGTGACCTGCGGCTGGCGGTGGCGAATGTCGAGCAGGCGCGGGCGCAATATCGGGTGCAGCGCGCCGACCTCTTGCCAACGGTCGGTGTGACCGGCAGCGCGACCTATTCGGAACAGCAACAGGTCCAGCTCGGCCAGGCGCAAAAGCTGAACACCGACATCTATCAGGCGCAGGTCGGCGTTTCCGCCTGGGAGATCGACCTGTTCGGCCGCGTCCGCAACCTCAGCAAGGCGGCGCAGGAGCAATATTTCGCGCAGGTGGAAACCCGCAATGCCGCCCAGACCAGCCTGATCGCGGAAACGGCCAACGCCTGGCTCACCATGGCGGCGGACCAGGAACGGCTGCGCATCGCGCGCGACCTGGAGCAGGCTTTCGGCCGCACGCTGGAACTGACCCGCGCCCGCTTCGCCAAAGGCATCGCGTCGGAACTGGAGGTTCGCCAGGCGCAGACCAGCTATGATTCGGCGCGCTCGGACATAGCGCAGGCGACGACGCTGGTGGCGCAGGACCAGAATGCGCTCAACCTGCTCGCTGGCACCAGCGTCGCGCCTTCAGACCTGCCGGACGTACTGCCGCCAGCGGGCGCTACGCTCGACAACCTGCCGGCGAATATTTCGTCCGAAATCTTGCTGCGCCGCCCGGACATCGCGGCGGCCGAGCATCAGCTGCGCAACGCCAACGCCAATATCGGTGCGGCGCGGGCCGCCTTTTTCCCGAACATCTCGCTGACCGCTGCCTTCGGGACGGCAAGCCTCGGCCTGTCGAACCTGTTCAAGTCCGGCAGCGATTTCTGGTCGGTCGCGCCGTCCGCGACGCTGCCGATCTTCGACTTCGGGCGCAACAAGGGTAATCTCCAATATGCCAGGGCGACCTATGACGCGATGCTGGCCACCTATGAAAGGAGCGTACAGACGGGCTTCCGCGAAGTCGCCGACGCGCTCGCCCGGCGGGGGACGATGGCGCAGCAGGTGGAGGCGCAGACGTCCTTGCGCGACGCCTCGCGAGTGGCCTACACCCTCTCGGAAGCGCGCTTTCGGGCCGGGGTCGATAACTTCCTCACCACGCTCGACTCGCAGCGCGCCCTCTACACGGCCGAGCAGAGCCTGCTGGCGACGCGGCTGGTCCGGGCGAGCAACATGGTCGAACTCTACCGCGCCATGGGCGGCGGGCTGAAATAATCGCTTTGGCCGCAAGGCGGGGGAAGGCGGGGTCGCGGACGTGCGCTATGGGGTCTTCGATGATGGAGGCCGAACCATGACGCTATATGAAGCCCCCTTCGCCTCGCCCGTCGGCAATCTGGCGCTGATCGCCAGCGATGTCGGGCTGGTGGCGATCTTGTGGGAAGGTGATGATCCGGCGCGGGTCCGCCTGGCAGAGCGGACGGCGGGTGCCCGGTACCCCGTGCTGGTGCAGGCAGCAGCCGAACTGGCGGAGTATTTCAGCGGCGAACGGCGGGCCTTTTCCGTTCCGCTCGACCTGCGTGGCACCGATTTTCAGCGTAGCGTGTGGACGGCCTTGCTGGCGATCCCGTTCGGGGAGACGCGCAGCTATGGCGACATCGCCCGGTCGCTGGGCCGGCCCGGCGCTTCGCGCGCCGTCGGCGCGGCGAACGGGCGCAATCCGGTGTCGATCATCGCTCCATGCCACCGCGTCATCGGCAGCGGCGGCGCGCTCACCGGCTTTGCCGGCGGGCTGGATACCAAAGGCTGGCTGCTGGACTTCGAACGACGGATCGCGGGGAAGGAATGGCGCGCCGCGCCGGGTGAAGATGAGAACTACGTCTACGCTATAGCCCTCTAAACCACTCCGTAGCCGCATATTTGTTGGTGGGTGTCACTTAAGGCCAGGTGTTATGCCCCGTTGGGGATGAGCTGTTGGACTTGACGATTGACGTCGCCGGGTCGACAAGTCGACGCATGAAAAAATCTGCTGAAAAACCCCGTGACCGGCAGATCGTCGGTTTTAGCCTGTCCCCCGCCATGGCAGCGGCCGTGAAGATGGAGGCCGCCCGGCGCAAACTGTCCCTGCGCAAACTCTTTGAGGAGCTTTGGACGGACTACGAGAAGAAGAAGCCCTAGCGGATTCCGTCAGAGCTTCGTGCTGGCGATCCAGTTCGTCAGTGCGTCGAGATCATGCGCCCAGAATATCGTCAGGCCGCGATCTTGTGCATCGACGAGATTATGAAGCTTATATACGCCCGACAGCATTGCGCTCGGAACGACTTGGCGCAGGCCGAAGTCCGTTTTCCAGCTCTGCGCTTTCACCGCCGCGTCATTGTTGAGGCGCTTGACCGAGTTGGTGGAGGAATTCGATACCTTGCACTCGATCGGCATGACGCGGTGATCGTGCAGTCGCACGATAATGTCGCCCTTGCGGGTGCCGAGCTTGCTCTCGCCGCAGAATTCCCCAGGTGCAGGGGCACCAGAGATATTCACGATCGTGCGCGATGGTACCTCGGCAAACCCGAGCGCGCGCAAGGCGGCTTTCACCGCCGCTTCTTGTTGTTCTTTGCCCTTGGTGCGCCGCCCTGTTTGTGTCTTGCTGGCCGCAATCAACGCGGCCGACGCCATGACCGCAGCATTGCGCTCGGCTTCGGTCGGCTCCCGTCCTTCAACCACCCAGGCGAAACGACGGCGATCGAGCACCTGGCGTACCACGGCGATCAGGCGCGCTACGTCGTCCGGCGACCGTTGAAGGTGGCCCTTCGAGAGGGACTTCGCATCCGCCAGCACCTTGTAATCGTCCGCCGAGATTGGCGGCGCGGCGAGGTAGCGGAACGCTTCAAGCAAATGCGGTTCGCTCAAGACATCGAGCGCCGGCGTATCGAGATCGGTCAGGTCGACCGTCGTTTCCAGTAGTTCCTCGACATATCCCTGATACAGGTCGAAGGCTTCGAGATAGTCTTCAAGGGGTTCTTCGAGGCGTTCCTTCGTAAAGGCGGCACTGGCTTTCAGGCGATCGGCTTCAAGCTGCTCGGCAGTCCAGACAGGGGGATCAATCACAGTGCAACGCCCCCTGCCGCCAGCATTGCCGGTCCTGGCACGATCAGCCGCTCCATTTCACGCGGCTCGAACTTGGTGAGGCCGCCGGCATAGGTGCGGCCGGAACGCTGCGAAATATTCACCGACAGATAGTCGACTAGAGCTTTCTTGGCGGTTTCCGAGAGAGGGTCGCGCGGATAGAGGCCATGTGCGACGTTGATATGCCGCGCTTCGGCTTTGTTGATAACGAAGCCCGGAGGCCGACGCGCCATATAGGTCGAGATAATTGGCGCAGCCGCGCGCAAACCAACCGACCACCAGGCCTTGCGGTGGCTGGCGACATAGCCCTTATCGCCGCCCATCCGGCGCGCAATCTTGAGGAAGCGCGTCACCGCATCGCGCTCGGCTTTGTCCAGCGCGTCAAGATCAGTGGGAATGTCGATGACGCAGCGCAGGCGCTTGGAATCGTGGAGCAGGCCGCCCGCTTCAAGCACTTCCCGCGCGCGTGTCACGGTCGGGAACAGGACGGAATCCGGCAGGCCGTCGCTATGGTCGCCGGCGATCCAGACGACATTTGCGCCAGTCACAGTGCCACGATGTACGCGGCACAGCTCGCCCAGCTCCACAAAGCCTTCCGGCGGTTTTTCGCTGACATGCGTCAGGTGTGACCAGCGACTTTCGGTCAACAGGCGGTCGCGGTGGATTTTCCGGCCCTTGCCAAGCTCGCCCAGCTTGTCGAGGTCGTCGACGCGCCGGAAATACACGGAAGTCGGCTTGGCCCCGATCTCGAAAGTGGCAATGGCGGCCGTCGTCGCGGCATCCGGGAAAGGTTGCGCAGTCGGATCAATCACCGTCACGCTTTTGCCGCCGAGGGCGCCGAGAATAAGGGCGCGCACGAGGGCGCCGTAGTTTACATCAAGCCATTCGGACGCCGTGATAAAGGTGCCGAAATCCTTGGGCTTCGCGCTCCGCGCCGTGGCGAGGAAAAAGTAGACGTGAAGGCCGGCGAGTTTGCTGGCCGAAAGGCCTAGCTTCGAGGCCTCGGCTGCCAGCCATTCTTTCCATTTGGGTGCAATCTGATGGTGCCGCACATAGGGAGGGTTGCCGATATAAAGCGTGCTGCCGTCCACACGGTCAGAAAACCGCCGGTAATCGCCAAGGATGACGCGCGCACGATCGCCGACGCCGGAGGCGGAAAGATTGGCGCGCGCCATCAGCGCCGCCAGCGGGTCGACATCAATGCCGACCAGTTCGGCTTTGGGAAACGCTGCACCGGCGCGCGTCAGAAAGCGGGCCGATCCAACACCAGGATCGACGATGCGGACAGGATTACGCGTCGCGGCCGCCCAATCGACCATCGTTTGAACGATCGGGGCAGGTGTATATGTCGCGCCGTTTTCGCGGCGCTCCTCCGATGAGCGCAGCACGGAAAAAATGTCGCCAAGGGGATCTTCCCCGGCGCGGATCATGTCCTTCAACAGGGAGACGGTCGCTTTCTTGGGCGCGGTCCTGGCCGCTTTGGCGAGCGCGATTTCAGCCGCTGCCAAGGGGCCGCCTGCCCTTTCCGCACCGAGCGCGAGCGCAGCGGCGACCAGTTCGCTCTCGCTGCTGAAGATATCCTGTATGTCGGTCATGCTCGGTTGCCCCTTACGCCGGCTTCGCTTGCGCGTGCGACGTTTTTCTTTTGAAGGGAAGGACGTTGATTTCCTCTTCCCTCTTTCTCGCTTCGGCAATGTCGAAGCTATTTTGCATCCCCATCAAACTATCCATCGACATGCCAAAGGCCTTCTCGATGCGCAGCGCCATTTCGGGGGAAAGATGCGCGCGACCGTTGAGCAACTTCGACAAGGCAGGCCGCGTCACGCCGAGCGCAGACGCCGCCTCCGTTACCGACAGTCCCCGGGCCTCGATGATCTCGCTTTTGACGAAGCCGCCAGGATGCGCCGGCATCTTCGTTTTCAACCTGGCTGCCATTCTGATAGCCACCCTCCACAAACGGTCGACTCGTCGACGCGGCAATTGTGCACTGTAAAGCTACAGGATACAAGCCTTTTGTTCTCTAGTTGTTCGCGCTCCTGAAAACCTGCGTTGCCCCCCAATGCGTTACCTTGGCCGCAGGGTGGGGAGCGGCGATCAGGCTGCACGGCTCTCAGGTTTTGCGGCTTTGCCCGTCCTGATCCGGTCTCCGTGCCCGACTCCCGCTTTGCTCCGGCCGGGCCGGCTGCTTGGGGGCGCTGCCCCCTGGCGCGGCGCAAGGGATCGCTGACGCTCGGCCGGGACGGTTTCCCCGGCCTTCCGCGCGGATGCGTGTCTCCCACTCTCGCTCATCGTTTCGATCCGCTTGTGCAGGCCGGGTGATCCCCCTCCGTCCCGGCCGCCCTTGCTCCTTGCACCCCCCGGTCTCGCCGACGGGCAGGGTTTCAGCGCGGCGCTTCGCTGCGCGAAACCCAAGCCAAAGGATCAAGACCATGACCGACACCATCGAAAAGACCGCCACGGTTTCCGAAGCCCCCGCCGCCGAAAACGGCGCGGTGCTGTTCGTGCCGCTGGGGAAACTCAAGAAGTCGCCCCGCAATGCTCGCAAGACCCCGCACAGCGACGCCCATATAGAGGCGCTGGCGGCCAGCATCGCCGCCAAGGGGATGCTGCAAAATCTGGTGGTGGAGCCGGAGACAAACGCGCAAGGTGAGCCGACCGGCTGCTATTTCGTGACCATCGGCGAGGGTCGCAGGCTGGCGCAGATGCTGCGCGTGAAGCGCAAGCAGATCAAGAAGTCCGAACCGATCCGTTGCGTTCTGGATACCGAGAACGACGCGGCGGAAATCTCGCTCGACGAGAACGTCACCCGCGAGGCGATGCACCCCGCCGACCAGTTCGAGCGGTTCCGGGAGTTGGCGGACAATCGCGGATGGGGCGCTGAAGAGATCGCCGCCCGGTTCGGCGTGACCGCCCATGTCGTCAGGCAGCGGCTTCGCCTTGGCGCGGTCAGTCCGAAGCTGATGCAGGTCTATCGCGATGGCGGTTTGTCGCTGGATCAGTTGATGGCCTTCGCCATCACCGAGGATCACGACCGGCAGGAGCAGGTGTTCGACAACCTGTCCTATAACCGCGAGCCGTGGATCATCCGCCGCGACCTGACCAAGATGAACGTGGAGGCGACAGACCGGCGCGCGCGTTTCGTCGGGGCGACCGCCTATGCCGAAGCGGGCGGCACCATCATCCGCGACCTCTTCACCGAGGACCGGGGTGGCTATTTCGAGGACGCCGCGCTGCTGGACCGGCTCGTCATCGACAAGCTGGAAACCATCGCCGCCGAAGTACGGGCATCGGAGGGGTGGATGTGGACCGCCGTTCACATCGACTTCCCCCATGCCCACGGGATGCGCCGCATCTATCCGCATCCGGTGGACCTGTCGGCGGAAGACGCCGCCGCCTATGACGCCGCGCAGGAGGACTATGACCGCCTGACCAGCGAATATGAGGGCTATGACGAGTTGCCCGACGAAGCGGATCAGCGGTTTGGGGAGTTGGAAGCGGAAATCGAGCGGATCGACGCCAAGCGCCATGCCTATGATTCCGACGAGATCGCGCGTGGTGGCGTGTTCGTCATCCTGAACCATGACGGCACCGCCCGCATCGAACGCGGTTTCATCCGCGCCGAGGACGAAGCCCCGCAACCGGAGGGCGGCGATGATGGTGGAACCGTCAACGTCACCGAGGACGGGGAAATCGTCGGGGACGAGGACGATGGCGAGGACTCCGAACCGAACCCGGAAGACAAGGATGCCGGGGATGCGGGAAAGCCGCTGTCGGACGCCCTTGTCCGCGACCTGACCGCGCATCGCACCCTTGGCCTGCGCCTCGCTCTTGGCGAGCAGCCAGACATGGCGCTGGTCACCGTGGTTCATGCACTGGCAGCGCAGACCTTCTATCGCGGCGGGGACGCCTCCTGCCTCGAAATCAGGCTGACCAGCGCCTACCTCGCGTCCCATGCGGACGGAATCGAGGACACGCCCGCCGCGCTGGCGCTGGCGAATCGTCATGCCGGATGGGCATCGGACATGCCCCGCGACGTGGCGGACCTGTGGGCGTTCGTCGCGGGTCTGGATCAGGCGGGCCTCATGGCCTTGCTCGCCCATTGCGTATCGCTGACCGTCAATGCCGTCAGGATACCGTGGGAGCAGAAACCGAACGCCCGCGCGACCACGGACAAGCTGGCGAGCGCGGTGGCGCTGGACATGACGGCGCATTGGACCCCGACGACGCGGACCTATCTCGGCCGCGTTACCAAGGCGCATATCCTCGCCGCCGTTTGTGAAGGTGTCAGCGACGAAGCCGCTGGGCGGATCGAGGGCTTGAAGAAGCCGGAGATGGCGGAGGCTGCCGAACAGCTTCTGGCCGGAACCGGCTGGCTGCCGTCCCTGCTGCGCACCGCACGGCCCGCGTGGCTGGACGCTGCGCCGGAAGCCGACGCCTACCTGCAAGCCGCCGAGTGAGGACCGGGCCGGGATCGCACCAGCGGTCCCGGCCTTCGTCTTTCCGACCACCAAAAAAATTGCGGTCGCGCGGCGATCGACCCCGCGCGACCGATCCGATGCCCGTCGCGGTCATCGGCACAGGAGGATTCTGCCATGATCGTGCTCATGTTGATGGCCGTCGCCTTGGTCGCCGGTCTGTGTGTTCTGGCCTATACACTCGCCGTCTATGCGCTACCCTTCATGCTCGGCATGGAGGCTGCGCGTTTGGCCTACGCCTCCGGCTCCAGCCTGATCGGTGCGGGGCTGGTCGGGCTGATCGCGGGAGCCGCCTGCTATGGTTTGCTGGTGATCCTGTTCATGGTGCTGCGGGTGCCGATCCTGCGTATCGCCGTGGCGCTGGTCTTCGCCGCGCCCGCCGTCATCGCCGGTTATGCCCTGGTCCACGGCATCACGCGCGACGCGGTGCCGTCGGAAATCTGGCGCGTGATCTTCTGCCTGATCGGCGGTGGCGTGACCGGCGTGTCAGCGCTGATGCGATTGGTCGCCGCAACCTCATCCGCTCATCAAGACTGAAGCATCTGAGGATTTGCGCTAATATTGCTTGGGATCGCATCGAACGAAAGAATTGTGCTGTGCTGAAAAGCGTTTCCGAACTTGCCAAGCCAGACCCTTATTTTTCAGGGGAAGCCGGATTTATCGGCTCCACGCTTCAAGACCTTCATCGGGATATGCTCGCGTTCGATCTTCCCGTTGCGGTGCCTGATTCCGTCCGGCGATCACACGACGCCATCCGGCACGCCTATATCTATTCTTACTTCTCGTATGATCTGTTGACCTTGGCGGCGAGCCAGACATTTCCTTGTCTTGAATTGGCTCTGCGCGAACGGATCGGACACCAGTTTGCCGGGCGCGTGGATAAAAATGGGCGACTGCGCCCGGCCATGCTCGACGAACTGCTGAAATCGGCCAAGGCGCAGGCCCTGATTTCGGCTAAGATCGAGTATCTGAGCAGAATGCGGAACATGTTCGCGCACGGAAGCGATGCCGTATTGAATCCACCTTTGTTTCTGACCACGTTCGAGATCATCACCGACATCATCCGCGAACTCTACACCAGCCAGTAGGCGTGATTGCCTGTGACATGCCGCATCAAGCCAGACGTTGCCCTTCGGGCCGCGCTCTCGGCTGCGCCCGGAACCACGCCCACAGGCGCGTTTCCACCATTCGGCGTCGATCGCTAACGCACGGGGCGGCTGCGGTGCGCATGAAGCCCCGCATTGGCAGGCGCACGAAGGTATATCGTCTCTGTCGCCGCTGCGGCGGAATCCGGTTGAGCAAACCGCGCCGCCTGTCCGTCATCCCGGCGGGTCGATTGCGCCGGGGGGCGGTTCATCCAGCATGACGATGCCGAGAATACGGCCGGAGTGGGCTGCTTCACGCAGGCGCGTCATTCGGTGGGCCGGTGGCGATCCATGAGGCGGAGTGCGGCGTCGCCAGATGGGGAACAGGCCCGTCGTTCGGATCAGGGGAAATCATGCCGGTGATCCCGTCCATCAGTCTCGTGGTGTGACAGGTGCCTGATCGCATCGTCGTTTCTCCGCCGTTTGCAGGGGCGCACCTCCGGCGTCCTCGAAAGGCATGGGTCTGACCGGAGACCGGCTGCGCCTCGATCATCCTCCCGCAACGGCCGCCGCCAGCTTTTTTCCGCCGCGCGCGAGCGCGCTTTGCATCGCGAGACAAAAAAGCCGTCGTCGGCCGCCCTCCATTGCATTCCGGCCCTTTGGGTGCGGGCTGATCGTCCCCGGTCGCACGACCGCCATCGAGGTCGCGACAGGCGCGGCCCGAGCAACGGAGTAACGACAATGGCGACCATCGGCACTTTCACCAAGACCGCGAACGGCGAGTTCACCGGCACGGTCAAAACCCTGACCCTCAACGTCAAGGCCAAGTTCGTCCCCACCGACGGCGACAGCGAGCGCGGCCCCGACTATCGGATCGTCACCAGCGCCACCGAGTTCGGCGCGGCCTGGAAGAAGACCGCCCGCGAAACCGGCCGCGAATATCTCTCGGTCAAGCTGGACGATCCGAGCTTCCCGGCCCCGATCTATGCCAGCCTGATCGAGGACGAAGGCGGCGAGGTTCACAACCTCATCTGGTCCCGCCGCAACGGCGACTGAGGCCGGGCCACCTTCCGAAGCCCCGCCGTGTGCGGGGCTTCGTCATGCGTGTCCGCCGCCTTTCGGGAAACACGACAATCAGCATATTCGCATTTCTGCCACACCCGCTGACCGGCTCATATGCGTGGCGAGGTCGAGCAAGTTAAGCAGCGCCGGATTGCGGTTGTGCGGCGACCAGACAGCGCTGAACCGTGCGGGTTCGGTCTCATCGGCGATCGGGCGGAACACGACGCCGGGAAACGGGACGTAGGTTGTCGCCTCGCTGGTCAGCGTAATGCCATCGCCCGCCGCGACCATGCCCATCAGGGTGTCGCGGGCCACATCGCAACGGTGAATGCGCGGCGAGCGGTCTCGTTCGCTGATCCGGCGCACGACATGATCGAACACCTGCGGGCCGGTGCCCCCATGCCGGACGAGAAAGGTCTCGTCGGCGAGATCGAGCCAGGTGATGATTTCCAATGCGGCCAGCGGATGATCGAACGGCAGCGCCACTACGACAGGTTCGCACCATAGCGGACGAGAATGGCAGTCGGGTGCGTTCACGGCACCGACGACGAAAGCCACATCGAGTCTCCCTTCGCGAACCAGCGCGATCGTCTCAGACGAACGCCCCTCCAGCACCGATTGCTCGATCATCGGATAGCTGGCCCGATACCGGCGGCGTAGATCGGCAAGGAAGCCGGCAGCGATGGGGCTGTGCAATCCGATTGCGAGATGCCCGTCCGTCCCATCGATCATCGCGCCCGCCGTGCGCACGGCATGGTCGAGCTGCGCGATCCCGGCTGACACCTCGGCAACGAAACGACGCCCGGCCTCTGTTAGACGGACACCGCGATGACGGCGCTCGAAGAGCAGAATCCCGAGGGCGTCTTCAAGCCCCTTGATCCGCGTGCTGACGCTCGATTGCGTCGTGCCGAGCACGTTGGCGGCGTGGCGGAAGTTTAGCATTTCGGCGACTGCGATAGCATGGCGCAGGGAAACCAGCGGAATGTCGCGAAGCATGTCTCCGCCCGTTTCCCTATCCCTCTTTGACCGCGTCCACCGCACCAACGCTACAGGACGGGTAAGTGGTAAAAAGCGGCCCCATCCAGATCGATGACCACGCTGTAAGGTTTCGCCGGCAAATCAACTGTGATCGTCGCCTCACCGCCTCGCAGGTTGAATTCGGCCAGGCGGTTCGGAACCAGTCCACCGCAGGCAAGCTCAAAAGCAGTGACTCCGATACGGCCATCATCGCCGCCGACTCGTACCGAAAGGCGCAACCCCGCAAGCTCGATCGACTGGACGGCCAGTCGGGGCGAATGCGGATCGCAGGCGGATAAGATCTGACGCACGGCCAAAGGACCGACGACATCGACGACGGGTTTGGACGCATCCGCTAGATAAACGGCCGCCCGGATAGCGTCGGCAGTCTCGCCGGCTGCACCACGCCCGATCGCGACCAGGTCGTACCCGTCGCCATCGGGCACCTTATCGCCAACACTTATCACCATGCCGTGTGCATCCACCCCCGCTGCGGCGAGCGGCGCGACAACACTGCGATTTGTTTGCAGATCGAGACCTACGACCAGGACGCGCCGGCCGGTCCATGATGTGTTCGGCCTTGGCGCGCGTAGCGATCTGAGCGCTTTCTCCCACCGCAGCAACTCGCCGAGACTTCCTGACAATCGGCGCTCGTCATCGTCGGTACCGACAAAGCGGCGCTTGTCGATATGCCCATGCGGTCGCAACGCGAGTGCCGGTTCGACCGGTACCATGCGTAGTTCACCCATTACCTGCTTGATCTGCTGCACGGCGCGCGTGCCGTTGGCGTTGCCGAAGGACACAAATGTCGCAGCCTTTCCTGCCCATTCGGCATAAACCCAATCGAACGCATTTTTCAGCGCGGCGGAATAACCGTGATTATATTCTGGTGCGATGAAGATGAACGCGTCGGCACGCGCAATCGTTGCTGCCCATGCGCGCTGGTGATGGTCGGGATAGACACCCATCGCAGGCGCCTCAGACAGATCGAAGTCGCGTAGTGCCCAGTCCCGCAGATCGACGATTTCCGCCGGATAGCCAAAGGCCGCCTCGAACCTTTCCGCTACCCATCGTGCGACTGGCCCACTCGCACGACCCACTCGCACGCTGCCAACAATGATCTGAATATGTGGTTTCGCGGCGGCAAGCATAGTGAGTTTTCTCGTTGTGTTGCTTCTGAGCTTACTATTGGTAAGTTCTACTTGAAACACAAGAGCGCACTTTGAGGTAAGCCGATGCCCACCCCGTTCGACGCTCCTGTCTTTCCGATCGATTGCGAGGGTCGTGAAGTGTTTCGCCACCTGACAGGGAGGTGGGGCATGTTGATCGTTGTCGTGCTCGGAAGCGGCCCGGCACGCTTCTATGAACTGCGCGACCGTATCGGCGGGATTAGCGAGAAGATGCTGGCGCAAACATTACGCGCCCTCAATCGCGATGGTCTGGTTCGCCGGGACGCGACAGCGACAATCCCGCCGCAGGTTACATATGCTCTCACCCCACTCGGCTACCAATTTCACTCACCGCTCGCCGAGCTATTACAACGCATCAACGAAAATCTTGCTGCTGTACAGTCCGCACGCTCCGATTTCGATAAATAGAATTATTGATTTAGTAACCGCATTTTATCGTAATAAGTGAACTATCGATTTTTCATTTTTTCAAAATCAATACTATTATTATTTTTAGTTCGACGATAAATTATAAAGAAATCCAAAAAATATAAAAACATCATTGTAAATTTAATTTTAATTTAAATTAAATCATAGTTTAACCTGCCGATCTCGGTCAGATTACTTGTGGGCGCCACCCCTGGCGCGGCGCAAGGGATCGCTGACGCTCGGCCGGGACGGTTTCCCCGGCCTTCCTCCACGTCGTTCCTCCGTTCCGTGCAGGCCGGGTGATCCCCCTCCGGCTCGTTCGCCCTTGCACCTCACCATCATCCGCAAGCTGCTTCTGGAGTCGGAAGCTTATAACCACACCTGCGGGTGGTTCGGTTTCGACCGGCCGAAATCTTCGCTGACACACCATTTCAAGGCGTTGCGCGAGGCGGGCCTGATCCGGCAGCGGCAATATGGACTTGAACGTCGTAGCCGAGTGCGCGTGGAAGACCTCGATGCTCGCTTCCCCGGCCTGCTCGCTCTGGTGAAAGCGTGGCAGCCGGCCCATTCAGCGTGATCCGATCTGCGCCAGCTCGACCGACAGGTTCCACAGCCGCTCCGCTTCGTCGGCATCGGTCGCATAGGCTTTGACGCCGATGAACGGTTCGCCGGCCGTCTCCGCTCGGAGGGCAACGTCGCAATCCTCGCAATAGAGACCGCCAAGCCCATCGAGCCGGGGCGATGTCGCCGCCCACACCTGCGTCGCCGCGCCCTGGGCTGGCGTCTTGAACGTCGGATCGGCAGGATTGCCGTTTGCGTCGAGCCAGCCTTCCGCCGTCATCTCGGTCTGCGTCAGGTGACGCTGGAGCGGCGTGAAGATCTTGCCGGGATGGAGCGAGAAGGCGCGAATGCCGCGATCCCGGCCGATCCGGTCGAGATGGAGCGCGAACAGGGCATTCGCTGTCTTCGACTGTCCATAGGCCAGCCACTTGTCATAGCCACGCGTGAACTGCACGTCGTCCCAGCGGATCGGCGAGGCGTGATGACCGGCGGAGGAGACGGAAACGACGCGCGCGCCGCCTTCCAGCAACGGCCAGAGCCGGTTCGTCAGCGCGAAGTGGCCAAGATGGTTGGTGGCGAACTGCGCTTCCCATCCCGGCCCGACCCGCGTCTCCGGGCAGGCCATGATGCCGGCATTGTTGATGAGCATGTCGATGTGATGCCCGGACGCGAGAAGCCGCCTCGCAAACAGATCGACGCCGGCGAGGTCGCCGAGGTCGAGCGCGTCCACCGTCACGCCCGGAATATCGCGCGTCGCTGTCCGCGCCGCTTCCGGGTTCCGCGCCCCGACGATCACCTGCGCGCCGGCCGCCGCCAGCGCCTTCGTCGTTTCAAGCCCGAGGCCGGAATGACCGCCGGTGACGATCGCACGCTTGCCGGTCAGGTCGATGCCGGCCAGCACATCCGATGCCGTTGTGCGAGGGCCAAAGCCGGAATCCAAAGGGTGTTGGTGGTCTGTCATGTCGCTTCTCCAAGGTCGGGACGCTCGCGCCTGATGCGGGCGCTGGCACTGCGGAGAAGATGAGCGATGGCCGCCGAACGATCCATGTCATATAGTCCGGTTATCTTTCGCGATGATACGGATGTGCCGCTTTGGACCCCTTGTCGGATGTTCTTTCCCTGTTGAGACCCAGGACGGCGATCAGCGCCGGTCTTGATGCCGGTGGCGAATGGGCGATCCGGTTCCCCGCCCATGACGGTATCAAGTTCAACACGGTGATGCGGGGCGCCTGCTGGGTCAGTGTGGAAGGAGAAGCCGAACGGGTTCGGATCGAGGCCGGAGACTGTTTTCTCCTGACCCGTGGCCGGCCGTTCCTGTTCGTAACCGACAACCCGCCGCCACCCATCGACTCCGCGTCGATCTACGATCACGCAATCGACGGCATCGCGACCTGCAACGGCGGCGGCGATTTCTTCCTGATCGGCGGGCGCTTCTCCTTTGAGGGGGATCATGCCGGGCTGCTGTTCGGTGCGCTGCCCGCCATCGTCCATATCCGCGATGCGTCGAGCCAGGCGGCTGTGCTCCGCTGGTCGCTGGAACAACTGGCGCTGGAGCTGAAACAGGGATCGCCCGGCGGCACGCTGATGGCCGATCATCTCGCGCAGATCATGTTGCTTCAGGTGCTGCGGCTCTGGCTCGCCTCTGGCAAACCATCCGGCTGGCTGGGCGCGCTGGCCGATCAGCGGCTGACGCGCGCGCTCGGTGCAATGCACGCCGAGCCGCAACGCCGCTGGACGTTGATGGAGCTTGCCGGTCTCGCCGGCATGTCGCGCACCACCTTCGCTGAGCGTTTTCGCGATGTCGTCGGTCAGACCCCGCTCGACTATCTGACCGGCTGGCGGATGCGGCTCGCCGCCGACCGCCTGCACCGCAGCGGCGACAGTGTGGCCACCATCGGCTTTTCGGTCGGCTATGAATCGGAAGCCGCGTTCAGCACCGCCTTCCGCCGCGTGATGGGCCGCACCCCGATGCAGCATCGGCGCATGGTCATGGCTTGACCTTCTCCGCCACATTACATTTTCCCGATGTCGATAGCGGACCTGCTCAATCGGGGGCTGCCCGCCTGATTTCGCCCGACCGCGATCAAAAGGATCGCCATTGCCACCGCCAGTCCGCCAACCCCGGCCGCCAGCAGCGGAATTGCGGACAGGCCCAGCCCGGCCGACAGGGCGGCGGCGCTCAGCCCCGCGCCGATGGCGTTACCGAGATTGAAGGCGCTGATGTTGAGCGTGGAGGCGAGGTTAGGCGCTGCACTGGCGGCTTCGACCACCATTGCCTGCGTGATCGCGCAGACGGCAAAGGCGAGAACGCCCCAGAGGGTAACGATCACAGTCGCGGACCACGGTGTCGGGCCGAACGCTGCAAAGACCAGCAGCACCGCCACGACACCGAACAGCACGGCGACGAGACTCGGCCTCGCCCGCCAGTCGGCGAGCCGGGCGCCAAGATAATTCCCCGCCGTCAGGCCGATCCCTGCCGCCAGCAGGACATAGCCGACATTCCCGTCCGCCACCCCGCCAAGCGTCGTCAGGATTGGCGTGATATAGGTGAAGAAGCCGAACATGCTGGTCGAGGCAGCCGTGCTGACGGCCAGCGTCAGCCAGACCGGCGGCGCCTTCAGCACGCGGATCTCCGCGCTGAGATCACGCGATACCTCGACCTGTGGCAGCAGGCGCACCATGCCGAGAAAAGCGATGACGCCGATGCCCGCCACCGCCAGGAAGGTCACGCGCCATCCGACCGCCTGACCGATGAAGGTGCCGAACGGCACGCCGACGACATTGGCGATGGTCAGGCCGCCGATCATCAGCGCGATCGCCTGCGCGCTGCGGCCCGGCGCGGCGAGCCTTGTCGCAACCACCGCGCCCGTGCCGAAGAAGGCGGCGTGGCACAAAGCGGTGACGATCCGCGCCAGCATCAGCAGCATGTAGGTCGGCGCAGCGGCGCAGCCGAGATTGCCGACAATGAACAGGCCCATCAGCCCGATGAGCGTCGCGCGCGCCGGCACGCGCGCCAGCAGCGCCGCCAGCACCGGCCCGCCAAAGGCGACGCCGAGCGCATAGCCCGACACCAGCAGCCCAGCCGCCGGCAGACTGACACGCAGATCGGCCGCGACCTCCGGCAGCAACCCCATGATGACGAACTCGGTCGTGCCGATGCCGAAGGCGGCGACCGCCAGTGCGATCAGGGGCGCTTTCGATGGCGCCGCCGCCTCAGGCATAGACCGCATCCCGGAGATCGACGACGAACTGTCCGCACATGCCCTCGAAGGCCGTATCGGTCAGCGCGACGACCGACAGCCGGTTCGCCGGATCGACGAACCAGTTGTGGCCGTAGGCGCCGCCCCACTGGAACGTCCCGGCCGCCTGCGGCGTGCCGGTCGGTGCGGGATCGACGAGGACGGCGCCACCATAGCCGAAGCCCCAGCCCGGCCCCTGCGCCTGCGCCTCCGGCCCCACATGGTCGCGCATCATCGCCGCCACCGTTTCCGGCTTGAGGATCGGCGCGCCGCCGGTGCGGATCGCTTCGACGAAGGTCAGCAGGTCGGCTGTCGTTCCCGCCATGCCGGCGCCGCCCGACGGGAAGGACGCAGCGTCGAAGATACGATCGGGGGTGAAGGGAATCGCGCCTTCCCCAGCCTGCGGCGGCAACGGCACCGTGATCGTGCCCTCCATCCGCACCGGCTCTTGCGCGCCGTCGGCATAGGGCACGGCGAGCCGGTTCCGGTCGGCGACGGTGAAGCCGGTGTCGGTCAGCCCCAGCGGCGCCGTCACCTCGTCGCGCACGATCGCGTCGAGTGTCTTGCCGGTGGCCGCCTGCAACACCGCACCGATCACGTCGATGCCCAGCGAATAGCGCCACGCCGTTCCCGGCGCGAAGGCGAGCGGTGCCTGCGCCAGACGGCGGAGGTTGTCGTCCATCGTCCGGCCGGGTTGGGCGAGTCCGTCCGACACGTCGAGGCTGTGATAGGCGCTGTCCTCCGGTTCGAGGAAGCCATAGCTCAGGCCGGAGGTGTGGGTCAGGAGGTGATGCAGCGTGATGTCCGGTCGCACGCCATCCGGCAGCGCGGGGCGGAAATCCGGCAGCCAGTGGGTGACGGGCTGGTCGAGCGCGATCACGCCGCGTTCGATCAGCCGCATCGCCGCCGCCGTCACGAACGGTTTGGAAACCGAGGCGAGAAGGAAGATCGCGTCCTCGCGCATCGGTATCCCCGCCTCGCGGTCGAGGAACCCGGCCGCGCGCCTGTAGGCGATCTCGCCATCGCGCGCGACGAGGACCACCGCGCCGACGAGCCTGTTGTCCGCGATCGCGCTGTCGATTGCACTGTCGATCCGGGCGTTTGAAGAAGATTGCTGACTCATCGGGCGCCTTCCTATATTATCACCATGATCGCTCCATAATATACGACTCGCGATGGATTTCTAGAGTGAACGATGTGAAAAATATCGAAACCTTACCGCGCCGCCGGGGCCGGCCCCCGGCATTCGACCGGGCGGAGGTGCTGGCGAAGGCGGCCGAGACCTTCTGGCGGCTCGGCTACGAAGGGGCGTCGATCGTGGACCTCACGGCGGCGATGGGGATCACGCCGCAGAGCCTCTATGCCGCCTTCGGCTCGAAGGCCGATCTCTACCGCGAGGCGCTCGGCTGGTATGGCGCGGCCTTCGCGACCTTGACCGACGACATGCTGACCGCGCCCGGCGTGCTCGACACGCTGGCGGCGTGGCTGGAGACGCAGGCGGCATTGTTCACCGATACCTCCTGTCCGCCCGGCTGCATGGTTTCGACCGCCGTTCTCGGCTGCGCCGTAGAGAACGATCCCGTCGCCAAAATGGTGTCGGCCATGCGGGAGGCGACGATCGCGCGCGTTCGTGAGCGGCTGGAACGCGCCAAGGCCGAGGGCGAGTTGAAGCCCGGTGCCGATCCCACCGCGCTCGCCCGTTTCGTCGGCGCGATCATCCAGGGCATGTCGGTTCAAGCCCGCGACGGCGCCAGCCGGACGGAATTGCTTGGTATGGTCGTAATCGCAAATGAGGAACTGGCGAGGCAGCGGGCTTGAACCATTAGTGACGCTGGGCATCTGGGATCGAGCGGTCATGCCTTCGGCTCGCTCTCCCGCTGATGCAGAGCGAAGCCGGATGCGCCCGGCACTTCGAGACCATCGCGCAGTTCCATCGTCGGGATGTGGTAATCGCCGCCGTTCTGCCGCCGATACGGGATGGGCGCCGTCGTCTCCAACGTCCGCATCCGCTCGCGCAGGTGCTGAGCTGCGACCTCGAAACGCGCGTCGTCATAACGGTCGGTGCTGTAGGTGACGAAGGGTGGCAGCACGTCGTAGCCGGGGTAATAGAGAATCCCGTGGTTGATCGGGAACAGCAGGTCGTCGATCGGGCCGTTCACGCCGCGCGGGCCGTAGTGCTCCTGCCAACCGCCAGCGGTGACGATCAACATGGCGCGTTTGCCGGCAAGCGTGCCCTCGCCATAGCGGTCGCCCCAGCGCGTGTCGCTGTGCTCGCCGACGCCGTATGCGAACCCGTAGGCAAACACGCGATCGACCCAGCCCTTCAGGATCGCCGGCATGGCGAACCACCAGAGCGGAAATTGCAGGATCAGCGCATCGGCCCAGAGCAACTTGTCGATCTCCGCTTTCACGTCGTCGGTCAGCGTGCCGGTCGTGAAGGCGTTCTTCGAGGCCACGACTGGTAACAGGCGTTCTCCGGCGGCGAGCGCCGGGAAGTCGGCGCGATCAACCTCGGACTTCCAGTTCATTGCAAAGAGATCGGAGACCCGGACCTCATGTCCGGCAGCTTCGAGTTCATGAATGGCGACATCGCGAAGTGACGCAGAGAGCGACTTAGGTTCGGGATGAGCAAAGACGAGGAGGACTTTCATGGCGGACCTTCCGGCTGGAAACGAGATCAGCCGGAAAAATAGCTTCGCCTCGACTATTCCGGTATATAGCACTAATGGATATAACAGTGCCGTAAAATGGATCAATCTAACATCACGCTCGACCGGATGCGCACTTTTGTCCGTGTCGCGGAACGCGGGAATCTGTCGGCCGTGGCGCGCGAATTGGGAACCGGACAATCGACTATCACCCGGCATCTGCGCGAACTGGAGGAGGCGGTCGGCGCGCCGCTTCTCAACCGCACGACCCGCCGCGTCGCGATGACCGAGGAGGGCAGCCGCTACTATGCGCAATGCGTCCAGATTCTCCGGCTGGTCGAACAGGCGGGTGAAGAGATACGCGAGAATCGCGGCGCGCCGGCCGGCACGATCCGCGTCTCCTGCACCGCCGCGCTCGGCGTGCTGCACATCACGCGGCTGATCTTCGCGTTCCAGACGCGCTATCCCGACATCCACATCGACCTGAGCCTGACCGACGAGCGGATCGACCTCGTGAAGGAAGGCGTGGACATCGCGCTGCGTCTCGGGCCGCTCACCGACAGTTCGATGAAGCTGCACCATCTCGGGGAAAGCGCACGGCTTATGGTCGCGGCACCGGGTTATCTTGCCGCCCATGGGCGCCCGGAGCGACCGGAAGACCTCGGCGTGCACAATGTCATCCGCATGTCGAACGTCGCCGGCAGCGAGGTCCTGACATTCACCGGGCGCGATGGCACACCGCATTCGGTCGCCGTGTCCGGCGACCTTCGCGTCGATCACGGCCTCGCCGCACGGGAAGCCTTTCGGGCCGGGCGCGGCATCGGATCGGCGCATCGCTGGCTGGTCGATGACCTGCTGATAAGCGGTGACCTGGAGCCGCTGCTTTCAGATTATAGGTTGCTCACGACGCCGCTCAATATGCTGATCGTGCCGGAGCGCGCTCATGTGGCGCGCGTCCGGTTGCTGATCGATTTTCTTGTCGAGGAGGCGGCCCGTTTGCCGGGGATCGCGCGATAACGTAGCTACCGGAAGCCCCCGCTGGCGACGATGCGTTCGCCCGTGATCCATCCGGCAGCATCCGAGGCGAGGAACACCGCGACCTTGCCGATATCGGCGGGCTGCCCGAAGCGACCGAGCGGCGTCGCTGCGATGATCCGCCGCTCCGCTTCGCCGCCCACGACGCCATTGGCGCGCGTGCCTTCGGTTTCGACGCCGCCGGGCGCCAGGCAATTGACGCGGATGCCGCGCGGCCCGAGTTCGTCGGCGAGCGTGCGCGTTATCGCATCGACCGCCGCCTTGGTCGCTGCGTAGATCGTCGCATTCTTCTCAGGGTTGGCACTGGCGGTCGAGCTGATGTTGATAATCGCACCGCCGGAGCCCGGAAGATGCTTCGCCGCTTCTTGCACGACGAGGATTGTGCCCAGCACGTTCATGTCAAACTGGCGATGGAACTCGGCTTCCTCGATCTCCGCCAGCGGCTGGAAGGAAAAGACGCCGGTATTGTTGACGATGATGTCCGGCGGCCCGAACGCGCTGAGGGTTGCCGCGAACAGCCGTTCGACATCAATGCGCCGGGACACGTCGGCCTGGATCGCTACGGCCCGGCCGCCGGACGCGGTGATGTCGGCAACGACACGCTCCGCATCATCACGTGCGCCGGCATAATTGACGACGACCGCCGCACCAGCCTCGGCAAACGCCCGTGCGATACCAGCACCGATCCCTTTGGAGGCACCCGTGACGATGGCGATCCTTCCAGCAAGCTTAGCAATGATCCACGTCACGCCAGTTCGACGACGATCTTGCCAAAGGCACCCCTGTCAAGATGATCGAGTGCGGCGGGAAGATCGGCGATGGGGTAGCGGGCGTCGATCACGGGCTTGATGCCGGTGCGATCGACCGCCGCGACCAGATCCTCCAGCGCCCGGCGATGGCCGACGCCGATGCCCTGCACCGTGAGGTTCTTCAGCATCAGCGGGCCGGCGGGTGCCGCGACCTCGAACCCTTCCAGAACGCCGATCTGGTGGATGCGGCCGCCGATCGCCGCCGCCTGCACGGCCTTGCCGAGATGCGGCCCACCGACGAGTTCGAGGATGTGGTCGGCGCCATGATCGCCTGTCAGCCGATAGACGGCTTCCACCCAGTCTTCCACTGAGCGGTCGATGCCGTGATCGGCCCCAAGCGCCCTGGCGCGTTCGAGCTTGTCCGCGCTGCCGGAGACGATGATCGTCTGCGCGCCATGCGCCCTGGCGATCTGCACGCCGAGCAGGGCGACCCCGCCGGTTCCTTCCACCAGAACGATCTCGCCCGGCTGAAGATGCCCCTTCTCGATCAGGGCGAACCACGCGGTCAGACCGGCACAGGGCAAAGTGCTGGCCTCCGCGTCGTCGAGTGTCGCCGGCGCGCGCGCAAACCAGTCTTCCGGGAAGGCCACATACTGCGCGAGCACGCCGGGATGGACGCCGCCGAGCGTCTTGTAGGGTGGCACGCGGCCATTGCCGAGCGGTGCGCCGTCGATCCAGCCCGGCGCGAAGGTCGAGATCACCCGATCGCCGGGGGCGAAGCGCGACACGCCGCTGCCGACCGCCTGAACCGTTCCGGCGAGATCGGAACCGGGCGTGAAAGGAAAGGCGAGCGGCAGGCCCATGCCACCGTCGATCACCAGCTTGTCGCGATAGTTGAGCGAAACCGCCGCCACCTTGACCAGCACCTCGCCGGCGGCGGGTTCGGGAACAGCAGCCTCCTTCAGCGCCAGCCTGTCGCGGCCGATCCCATCCATCTCCCAGCGCTGCATTCTGTCCGTCATGGCTTGCTCCCTTGTCACGGATTCATCTGAGGAGAGCATATCGTTGAATACTGGGAGCCGGTGGTGATATATAATCCGAGCTTTGGTTCCTTATGGATGACAATAATGAGCGAGATGCTGAACGGGGTGGATGCTTTCGTGGCGGCGGTGGAGACCGGCAGCTTTGCCGCCGCCGCCGAGCGGCTGCATCTCACCCGTTCCGCCATCGCCAAGACGATCGGCCGGATGGAAGCTCGGCTCGATGTGCGACTGTTCCACCGCACCACCCGCACTTTGGCTCTGACCGAGGACGGACAGGGCTATTACGAGCGTTGCGTCCGAGCGCTGGAGGAATTGCGCGCGGGCGAGGCCGCACTCGATTCCGGCCGGAACGAGGCGGCCGGGCGGCTGCGTGTCTCAGCGCCGGTGCTGTTCGGGCGGCGCTGCGTCGCGCCGGTGCTGGCGAAGCTGGCGGCGGAGCACCCCAGGCTCGAACTCGACCTGTCGTTCAGCGACCGTCCGGTGGATCTGATCGAGGACGGCTTCGACCTTGCGATCCGCAACGGAGATGTCGGCGCCGGCGCCGGGCTGATGACCCGGACCATCAGTCTGCAACGCATGACGGTCTGCGCCGCGCCCTCCTATCTCGACGCTCACGGTCGGCCCAAAAGCCTCAATGATCTCACGCACCACCGCGCGATCACCTATGGTCGGGCGGGACGGATCAAGACGTGGCAGTTTCCGGTCGGCGACCGCGATCTTCGAGAAGTGACGCCGCCGAGTCGACTGCGGTTCGACGATCTCGAAGCGATCGCCGACGCGACGGAGGCGGGCTATGGGCTTGGCTGGCTGCCCTGCTGGCTGATCCGCGAACGGGTGAGAACCGGCGCGCTCGTCCCGCTGCTCGAAAACCTGCCGCGCCTCGTGTTCCGAACCCACGCCCTCTGGCCCGAAACCCCGCATCTCCCGTTGCGCGTCCGCTTCGCCATCGACGCGCTCGCGGGGGCGCTGCCGGGAAGCGCGGAACTGTAACCCGATTCATGACAACATTGCTGATGGGCGACAGCGCGATCAGCATCGCACCGTGAGGGTTGCTTGGGGGCGCTGCCCCCTGGCGCGGCGCAAGGGATCGCTGACGCTCGGCCGGGACGGTTTCCCCAGCCTTCCTCCACGTCGTTCCTCCGTTCCGTGCAGGCCGGGTGATCCCCCTCCGTCCCGGCCGCCCTTGCACCTTGCCCCCCCGGTCTCGCCGACGGGCAGGGTTTCAGCGCGGCGCTTCCCGCTGCGCGGAAACCCAAGCCCATGAGGATCAAGACCATGACCTATCATCACCTCGCCACCCGGTTCGGCCGCAACTCGCACCAGATCAGCGGGCGCGAAGCCCTCGACAACGAAGCCCTGTTTCGCCACGTCCCATCCGTCTTCGCCCGCGAAGCGCATGACAGCCGGTCGGATCGTTACGTCTATGTCCCCACCATCGAGATCGTGGAGGGGTTGCGCCGGGAGGGGTGGTTCCCGTTCTTCGCCGTGCAAGCGGTTCCGCGCGACGGCGACCGTATCGGCCACGCCAAGCACATGCTGCGCCTGCGCCGGGATGACGGCATCGGCAAGCCGGAGGCGGCGGAAGTCATCATCGTCAATTCCCACGACGGTTCGACCAGCTACCAGATGTTCGCGGGGATGCTGCGTTTCGTCTGCACCAACAGCATGATCGCGGGCGAGCGGTTCGAGGAAGTCCGCGTCCATCACAAGGGCGGCATTCAGGATCAGATCATCGAGGGCGTCTATACGGTCGCGGAGGATTTCCCGCGCCTGATCGACGCCACCGAGACGATGAAGGAAACCCGTCTGACGCAGGCAGAACAGACCGTCTTGGCGGAGGCCAGCCTTGTCGCCCGCTATGGCGAGGATGAAAGCCCGATCCGTCCCGATCAGATCATCCAGCCGCGCCGCCGCGAGGATGTCGGGCAAAGCCTGTGGCAGACCTTCAACGTCATTCAGGAAAACCTCATTCGGGGCGGGATCAGCGGACGCCGCCAGACCGCCGATGGCCACATCCGCCGCAGCCAGACCCGCGCGATCAACGGCATTGACCAGAATGTCGGCCTCAATCGCGCGCTATGGACGCTGGCCGAGGGAATGCAGCGCATCAAGGCCGCCTGACTTTCCGTAAAGCCGTGGAGCCGGAAACCCGGTTTCACGGCTTTGCGCTTTTCAGCCTTGGCGTGGACCCGATTTCGCGCCGATCCGCTTTTGCGGATCGGCGGATTTCTGCCGTGCAGAAAATATCGCGGCTCGCCGGGCGCGGCCCGGCTCGCCAAACACCATCCAGAATGGTAGTAACCGTTAACCGATTTCGATCGGGTTGCACGATCAACATATCTGCAAACAGTATCTCCAAGCTAAACCCATAGTTGTTCATGCTGCTTTGCTCTAGCGCCGGCCAACAGGCGCGTGAGTGGAGAGGTGACGCCATGCCAAGCACAGATTGGCGCTCGCCGGCCGCCTATGCTCATGCCAGGAGCATCCCCGCCGCCGGCTTTGCCTGGGAATATCTCCGCCGCGACGACGATTATCGCCGCGCCTTCCGCCGAGCGAGAACGCTTTCCAGTACCAACATCGACGCCCGGAATGCTTTCTCCGAGCGCTGGGGGTTACGATTTCGCGGCCGATCCCGATCAGCCTGCCGATCGCGCGCTTGCGTTCTGGCTGCCCGAGTTGCTGCCTGACGCTTTCCAGTTGCAGGCCGCGTCGGCGGACAGCGACGACCCTGCCACCATGCCCGTCGATCTCTCGAACCTGCCTGGCCTTGATATGCGTGCCGTGGATGGCGCGTGGCATGGCCTCTGGCGGCTCGCTGACGCCGCGCATCAGTTCTGGATGGTCGATGCGCCTGCCGCAGTCATGGCAAGCTATTTCGTCGTCCTGCCGCTCGACGAGTTGTTCGAGCTTCGCAGCGAGGCGGTGCTGCGCTTCTGGCGCGCGCTGGCGGGACGGCCTCCCGGTGAACGCCCGCACGACCTGCCGCCGCAGACCCGCAACCGCCATATCCTGATCCTGCGCGCGCTCGACGGCCGTAGTGACGGCGCGAGCTATCGTCAGATCGGCGAAGCCCTGCTTGGCTTCCACGGTGACAAAGCCGATTGGGAAGCCGACCCCCGCAAGAATCAGACCCGCCGCCTGGTCGCCGATGGCCTGCACTACATGCACGGCGGCTATCGCGACCTGCTGCATTATCCGATTCGCTTGCCACGTCACCGCTGACCCGCCCGGCGCTCTCGCTGCCCGCCCGTCGCTGCAGGGGTGCCGGAATTGGCACCCCCTGATTCCGGCACGCTCGCCCCCGCCGTTTCTCCGCCACGGTTCGCCATAGCCCGCTGTCGCCGCCGACAGCCCGACCGAACCGACCGGAGATCCGATCATGATCGACCCGAAGACGGGGCTGCCGCCCCGCTATCTGCGCACGCCCGATGCCGCCCGCTTCCTCGGCATTTCCATCCGCACGCTGGAGAAGCATCGCACCTACGGCACCGGCCCGCTGTACCGCAAGATCGGTGGGCGGATCGTCTATTCGGTCGATGACCTTCAGGCGTGGACCGACGATGGCATCCGCAAGTCGGCATCGGAAAAGACCGCCACGCGCGTCTATCCGGCCCGCCCGCTGACAGCCGCCGAAAAGGCGTCCCGCTGAATGCCGGGCGCCGATCATCACGATAGCCAGCGCCTTACACGGGGCGGCGAACGCCAGCGGCTCGATCCCTTCGTGATCGCCACCGGCGATGCCAGCCCCCGCGACCAGCGAGACCTCATGGAACGCCCGTTCTTCTCGCTCGCCAAGGCGAAGCGCATCGCGCCGATCCTCTACGAGGCCGGCGGGCAGCGCGTCGAGGTTCACGCCATGCCCGAACACGGCATGGCGACGATCTGGGACGCCGACGTGCTCATCTGGGCCGCCAGCCAGATCGTCGAGGCCGAGAACCACGGCCTGCGCACGTCGCGCTTCCTGCGCTTCACACCTTATCAGCTCTTGCAGGCGGTCGGCCGCGCCACCGGCGCGCGCGAATATCGCCTGCTGAAGGGGGCGCTCGCCCGCCTGCAATCGACCGTGATCCGCACCACCATCCGCCACGGCGAGCATTGGCGGCGGCATCAATTCTCCTGGATCAACGAATGGGAGGAACTGACCACCCGCGACGGCCGCGTCGAGGGCATGGAGTTCGTCCTGCCCGACTGGTTCTATCGCGGCGTCATCGACCGTTCGCTGGTCCTGACCATCGATCCGCTCTATTTCCGGCTGACCGGCGGCATCGAGCGTTGGCTTTACCGCGTCGCCCGTAAGCACGCCGGCCACCAGCAACATGGCTGGCTCTTCGAGGTCGTTCACCTTCACGAGAAGTCGGGCAGCCTCGCTCGCATCTCCGATTTCGCGCTGGACCTGCGCCGCATCGCCGCCCGCCAGCCGCTACCCGGCTATCGCCTCGACATCTGGCGCGAAGGGCGGCGGGAAATGATGCAAATCCGCCCCTCCGGCCTGTCCACAGTGCCTGTGGACGGCGCTGTGGAAACGCTCGTGACTTCGGGCGCAAACGGTATCGGGACTTCGGGCGCAGCACTATCGGGATTTCGGGCGCACGAACCGCAGTTAAGCCTCTGGCCCGAAACGCGGAATCGGACCGCTAACTTAGAGTCTAACATACTGACTCTAACTTGTTGTTGTGGATCAACAAGCTGTGGAGACAACGCCTCTCCATTTCAGTCTGCCATCGGCGAACTGATCCGTAAAGCCGCTTTTACTGAAGACGACATCACCGAACGCTCGAAAGAGCGCGCGAACACTGCCGTCTGCCGTCGCTGCGGCCGTTCCCTTCCATCATCGTCACGCTGAGGTGCGGCTCATGTCTCTCCGAGGAGCACTCGCTAACATCCGTGGTCGGCATGGTGTCCGCCACATTCCGGGATATGGAGACCAGGCGGTCAGGCTAACAAGCGCCGTGCGGTTTTTCCCGAAGGCCGCCGGCAACTCAAGTTTCGATCTCGCCCAAATCCCCGTCTCCCCGGGAGACGCCGCTCCGCCGTGGCGGAACTTTTTGACGCCGATGATGGGGGCGGCCGGGTCGCTCAGGCCCCCATCAGGTGCGCGCGATCCGGCCGCCCTTCAGGCCGACGCCGTAACGGAAGGTCGAACCGTCGACCCAGATCTTGTGCAGGAGAACGGCCAGTGCTCGCGCCACGGCGGTCGCGGCCTTCTTCAGCCCCTTCTTCTTCAAAAGCCGCAGCCCCCAGAGCCGCAGCTTGAAGTTTTTCGGAATGCGCGTGAGGATGGCGATCGCCGCCTCGTAGAGCATCGCGCGGGTCATCTCGTCACCGCATTTGGAGATGCGTCCCGACCAGTCGGTCTCGCCGGACTGGTATCGTCGCGGCGTCAACCCGAAGTGGGCACCGACGGTCATCGACTTCCTGAACCGGCCGGGATCGTCGACGGTGGCGCGGAAGGTCAGCGCCACGATGGCGCCGACGCCATGCACCGTCATCAACCGCCGCACCGCCTTGTCGTTGCGAGCTGCCGCCAGCGCCATGCGGTGCATCCGGGCGAACTGCAACCGCATCGCCGCGCGGGCGGCAAGCAGCGGCTCGACGATCTGTTCGAGTTCGGCGATGCCGGCGACCAGCTCGCGCACACGCGCATCGAACCGGCCGGTCGACACTTGTCCGACCTTCAGCCCGAACGGCCGGATCAGGCCGCGGATCATGTTCTCCATGTCGATGACTTTTCCCAGCAGCGCCTTGCGGCCGGCGAGCAGCACGCGCAGCGCTTGGGCTGCCTGGGATTTCACATGCACGGGCCGGAACCAGCCGGTGCGCATCAGCTGCGCGATACCGCGCGCATCGTTGCGGTCGGTCTTGTTCAGCATGGCGTTCAGCGCCGCCTTGGTGTGGCGCGTCTCGATGCACACCACCGGCAGGCCCTTGTCGTCGAGGGCCGTATGCAGCCAGGCGCTGAACGAGAAGGCCTCCAGCCCCACACGTTTCAGGTGGACGCCCCATTCGGAAAGGAACAGCTCGATCGCATCCGGATCGCTCGGCAGCTTTCCTTCCCGGACGACCTTGCCCTCGCCATTCACCACGCACACGCTGGTCGATTCCAGCGATACGTCCAGTCCCGCGTAATAGTCCATGTTTCACCTCCGTCGCCGATCCCGACGGAGCACCACGCGCCGCCGTCCACGATCGTTTCACGAAGGCATCATCGCCACAGTCGCGACGCTGGCCAGCGGGCACAACACAGTACCCCGGCTAACAGAGAATCTAACTCTTCTTTGTTGGCACACCCGCGCGCGAGGCACGGTGCCGGTGCCGCCCGACGAGGTACGTCATGATCGTCGCGCTCCTCAATCAGAAGGGCGGCGTCGGCAAGACGACGCTGGCGCTGAACCTGGCCGGCGAATGGGCGCGGCAGGGCAAGCGGGTCACGCTGATCGACGCGGACCCGCAAGGATCGGCGCTGGACTGGTCGCAGCAGCGCGCCCGTGAGGGGCTGGCCCGCACGTTCGGCGTCGTCGGCCTGGCCCGCGATACACTGCATCGGGAAGCGCCGGAGCTGGCGCGCGACGCCGATCATGTCGTGATCGACGGCCCGCCGCGTGTCGCCGCCCTGATGCGCTCGGCGTTGCTCGCGGCCGACCTGGTGCTGATCCCGGTGCAGCCATCGCCGCTCGACGGCTGGGCCTCGGCCGAGATGCTGGCGCTTGTCACCGAGGCGCGCATCTACCGGCCTGACCTTGCCGCCCGCTTCGTGCTCAACCGATGCGCTGCCCGCACTGTGCTCGCCCGCGAGACGGCCGAGACACTGGCCGATCACGACCCGCCAGTGCTGGCCGCCACCATCGGCCAGCGCATCGCCTTCGCGGTTGCTGCGCAATCGGGCCGGCTGGTGTTCGAGCTGGACGACGACACGCCCGCAGCGCGCGAGATCGCGGCGCTCGCGGACGAGATCGACCGCCTTCGCATCGGGAGGACGACGCGATGAGCGAGCGTCCGACCCGTCGCGGCTTCGCCGCACGGCCCGCCGATCCCGAACACTGGATCAAAGCCGCCGATACCCCGCCGCGAGATAGCGATGCCGCCGGTTTTACCGCGCGGCTCACCATCGACGTGACGCCGGAGCTGCGCGGCCGGATCAAGATCGCCGCGTTCCGGCGCGGCGTCACCGTCGCCGACATGCTGCGCGATCTGCTCGCGCGCGAATTTCCACCACCCACTGAAGGAGACCCATCATGACCAGCGCCGCGGTGCCCCGCGCGCGCGGCGGCCCCATGCCGTCCGCGTTGCCATCCGACAGCCTTACCCATGTCGAGCTGACGCATATCGAAAAGCGGATCGAGAACTGGATCAGGTTCGGCCGAGAGGTCCACGAACAGGTGCTGGACCGCCGCCGCCGTGTTTTCTCCTATCGCGCCGGCAGCATCTTCGCCTTCGTCCGGTGGGCGGCCAACGACTACGGCACGATCATCTCGCGCATCGACATCGTGCGCGCCGTTGAGCCGGGCGAACCCTATCAAACGTTGCCCTTCGTCCGCCCTGGCGGCGACATTCTGCTGAAGATCGAGGGCTGGCCCAAGGTCGAACAGGTGCTCCGTCATATCGACGCGGTGGAAGCTGTCAGCATCGATGCCTGCGAGGTTGCGCCCGATCACTGGCGGCATGTCGGCAGCCGGATCGGCGCCGGCCATGAGCCGCGCGCTTACACGAAAGAGCGGCATCAGGCGTGGTTCAAGCGGCGGGAGATCGAGGGATGACCCGCTTCGGTTATGTCATGGTGACGTATTTCGCAACGATGGGCGTCGCCATCGCGTCGTTCGTGCCGACGCCGCTGCGCCTCGTCTGGAACGCTTCCGCCAGCGTGGCCGTAGGTCTCTACGATCTCGATCCGCCACGCGACCTGGCTGTCGGCGATCTGGTCGCCGTCATGCCGGACAAGGCGCTTGCCGATTTCATGGTGGAGCGCGGCTATATCGGTCGCGGCGTCCCGCTGATGAAGCATGTCGCCGCGCTACCCGGTCAACGGGTCTGCCGTTCCGGTAATACCGTGACCGTCGATGCCGTGCCGCTGGGCGACGCGCTCGATCGCGACAAGCGCGGCCGCCCGCTACCTGCCTGGCAGGGCTGTCAACGCATTGCGGACAGCGACATCTTCCTCATGAACCCCGATGTGCCCGACAGTCTGGACGGCCGCTACTTCGGCCCGATCGCGGCGCGCGCCATCATCGGCAAGGCGACGCCGCTTTACACCGACGAAGCTGGCGACGGCCGTTTTGTCTGGCGCGCCGCCACGCGCTGACCCGCTTCCCATCGGCGGGAGCGGTGCTCGCCGACGGGGTTCCTCAACGCCACCGCCAAAGGAAACTGTCATGCCGCAAATCGGCACATTCACGCACGACGAATCCGGCTTCATCGGACATCTGACGACGCTGCTGCTGACGCAGGACATTATCATCGTCGCAGCCGAACCATCCGACGCCGAGAACGCACCCCAGCATCGTGTCCATGTCCTCGACGGCGAGACCGGAGAACCGGGCGCGGAGATCGGCGCCGGCTGGAAACGCACCGGCGAGAAGGCAGGCGACTATATCGCCATCCTGATCGACGATCCGGCCTTGCCGCAGCCGATCCGCGCCAATCTGTTCCGCGACGACGATGCCGGCAACGCCTGGTCGCTGCACTGGTCCCGGCCGGTCAAGCGCGACGGAAAGGACTGACATCATGCGATCCATCAGCCTGTCCGCCCGCGCGATCCCGTCCACCAAGGTCATTCCTTTGTTCGCGAAAAAGCCGTCTCATTCCTTCGTCCCGCTCGAACACAGGTCGGCCAGCGCGCGCAGCGAAGGTCAAGGGCGATCGAAGATCGGCGCGTTGCGCATCCCCTTGACCGCAGCGAGCACGCTGGCAGGCTGGTGTCGCAGCGGAGATCGTGCGCGTGTCCGATGGGCGATCATTCTACTCGCGGGCCTGTTGTCGAGCGGTATGAATCCGGCAATCGCGCTGGCGCAGACCGCCCCCATGACGCAGCCGTCACCGCGCGATCCTTATGCCGGCTTGATCGCCGAGGCGGCGCAGCGTTTCGAGCTACCGGCCGTATGGATCAAGGCGGTTCTGCGCGCCGAAAGTGCAGGCGATCCGCGCGCCCTCTCACCCAAGGGAGCCATCGGGCTGATGCAGATCATGCCGGGCACATGGGCAGTGCTGCGCGTCCGCCATCGCCTCGGCGCCGATCCTTACGACCCGCATGACAACATCATCGCCGGCGCCGCCTATATCCGCGAACTGTTCGACCGCTACGGTTCGCCGGGCTGGATTGCCGCCTACAATGCCGGCCCCGGTCGCTACGAAGCATCGCTGAACGGTCGCCCACTTCCCGCCGAAACGCGCGTCTATGTCGCCAATGTCGCGCCGGCGCTGAACGTCGGCGATGCTGTTCAGCCGGTCATGGTCGCGGCAGCCGATCCCTATGCCTGGACCCGCGCGCCGCTGTTCATCGTGCAGTCGGATCGCCATCCCGATGCCGTTCCCATGCAAGCCGACCGCACATCGACCGGCACGGTATCGACGCCCGCCGTGCGCGATGTTTCCGCCATCGTGCCGCAATCGGGCGGCCTGTTCGTCGTAAGGGCGGACGCGGGGCGGCAGCCATAATGATCGTGGTCATGCCCACCATGAGCGAGGTTGCGTTGTGCAGCGGATGGGGCTGGCGACAGTCTCATTCGTCGGCAGGAGGGGCAGAACGGATAGGAAGGCGGGAGGGCAAGATTAAAGCGGACGGCACCCTATGGGTCCGATCCGGGGGGCAAGCCCTTGTCTGCACACTGTTTTGGGTGGCACCGTCGCCGGGCCTTCATGGTGCCGCGAGACGCGGCAAAGCCAGCATTTACGGCACTTCTCACGGCACTCTTCGCCGAAATCAGCGATTTCGGGCGGATCGGCGATGAGCGGCGACGACGACAACCGCTTCCGACCGAGGCCCGGCCGTGTGCGCTCCGACGCGCCGAAGGTTGGCCAGGCCAAGAGCTTCCTCAGCAAGGTTCGCAAGATTGCGCGCCAGCAGCAGGCCGCGTCAGGTCGAAGCCGGTCGGCGAAAAGCGGCGGCTCCAATCGTGCCACCAAGGGCAAGAACACGATCGCCTCTGGGCGAGGCGTGCAGCGCGGGCGCGGCGCGGCCTTCGTGCGCGCCCGCAATCTGTCGAACGGCTGGAGCCATCGCCAGCCCGGCAGCCGCCGCGTCATCGTCAAATCGCGATCGGTGCGCGCCGCCGGTCGCAGCGGCAAGGCCGCCGCGCATTTGCGCTATATCCAGCGCGACGGCACGTCCCGTGACGGCGAACGTGGGCAGCTCTATTCGGCGGCGGATGACCGCGCCGATGGCGATGCGTTTCTCGATCGCGGCACGGACGATCGCCACCAGTTCCGCTTCATTGTCTCGCCAGAGGACGCCGCCGATCTCGCCGACCTTACCGGCTACACCCGCGAGCTGATGGCGCAGGTCGAAGCCGATCTTGGCACCAAGCTCGATTGGGTCGCCGTCAACCATCACAATACCGGCCATCCGCATGTCCATGTCATCGTCAATGGCCGCGACGCCTTGGGCGAGGATCTTGTCATCAACGGCGACTATCTCGCAGGCGGCATCCGCGAGCGGGCGAGCGAACTGGCGACGCTGGAACTTGGTCCTGTCACCGAGATCGAGCAGCGCCGGAAGCTCATGGCAGAGATCGATCAGGACCGGCTCACCCGCATCGACCGGGCGATGATCGCCGAAGCCGATGCGCGTTCGATCGACCTGCGCCATGAACCGGACGATCTGCGCGGCCAGTCAGATCGGACCATGCGGCTGCGCCGTCTCGGCAAGCTCGGCGACATGGGCCTAGCGACCGAACACGCGCCGGGCGTCTGGGAATTGAGTGAGCGGCTAGAGCCGACCCTGCGCGAGATGGGCGAGCGCGGCGATATCGTTCGCACCATGCAGAAGGCGCTCCGGGCCGAGGGCGCAGAACGCGATCCGATGAGCTTCCAAATTCACGATGCCGCGCCAGCGGCGCCGATCGTCGGTCGTGTCATCGACAAACATCTGTCGGACGAGCTGGGAGAGAATTTGACGCTGGTGGTCGATGGGATCGATGGGCGCACGCACCACATCTCCGGTGTCGATCCGGCCCGCGTTGAGGACGCCCGCATCGGCAGCGTGATCGAGATCGGGCCGACCGACAGCGCAGGCCGTCCGTCCGATCGCGCCATCGCCGGCTTGGCCGAGGACGGAATCTATCGGCCGAGCCGACATCTGGAGCAGGCCCGGTTCGATGGCCGTGTGCCGGGAGGGGACTATGAAGGTTTCGTCGATGCCCATGTTCGTCGCCTGGAGGCGTTGCGGCGGGCCGGGATCGCGGAGCGGATCGATGCCGATCAATGGCGGATCCCGGAGGATTTTGAGGCGCGCGCCGCTGCGCATGACGCGGGCCGGAATGCTCGTGCCAATATTCGCGTCCTGTCGACCTTCGACCTCGAACGGCAGATCGGAGCGGATGGCGCGACCTGGCTCGATCGGCGTCTGGTCGGCGCGAGCGTATCTGACCTGTCACCGGCCGGCTTCGGCGAGCAGGTTCGCGAGGCGATGGAACGTCGGCGCGAAACGCTGATCGACCGGGGCGCCGCCATCCGTCAGGCCGATGGCCGCACCGCCTATCGGCGCAACCTGATCGCCACGCTTCAGGACCGCGAGGTGGCCCGCGTCGGTGACGAACTGGCGGCGAAGAAGGCGCTGCCGTTCCGCGCCGCCGCCGATGGCGAGACCATCATCGGCACCTTCACGGGCACCGTGCAGCTATCGAGCGGCAAGTTCGCCATCGTCGAGAAGTCCCACGAGTTCACGCTTGTCCCGTGGCGGCCGGTCATTGACCGTCAGCTTGGTCGGGAGGTTTCCGGCATCGTGCAGGGTGGATCAGTGTCTTGGCAGTTGGGACGGCAACGGGGATTGGGGATTTAATCAATGAGGTCCGTCTTCGCGCGGTGTGCAGACGACGAACCGCATTCCGGGGCGGTCGCTGACGTCGAGGCTCATGTACTCGAATTCGAGCTGCCCATCCGATGGATGGTGGATGCGTTTCACCGTGGAAGGCTGGCGCATGACATCGTGACGCGGCCACCACGCGCGGAATTCCGGGCTTTCTTTCATCAGAACGGCGATCAGGCGCTCGAAATCCGGGTCGCCTGCATACCGGGCACTGTCCGCCCGGAACATCGCCAGTGATAGCGGCGCGAGATCGTCCCAATCGGCGAGAAGCCGGCGATGCGCCTCGTTCGCGAACATGAGGTGCATTATGTTGCGGGCATCGCCTTCGAGGCGGCCGAAATCACCGAACACGGTCACTGCCGCCGCGTTCCACGCCAGCACGTCCCAGCGACGGCCCAGCACATAGGCTGGCTGCCCGGTCATGCTGTCGAGCATTCGCACGAGGGCATCCGGGACATGCTCGGGACCGCGAGAGCGGCTTTCCGGCGACGGGCGATCAGCGAGCGTGAACAGATGCTGGCGCTCGGCCATGTCGAGATGCAGGGCGTCGGCAATCGCGTTGAGCACGTCCGCCGATGGCCGGACGTCGCGCCCTTGTTCCAGCCATGTGTACCAGGTGGTGCCGACTCCGGCGAGAAGTGCGACCTCTTCCCGGCGAAGCCCCGGCGTGCGTCGGCGGAAGCCGTTCGGAAGACCAACGGCGGAGGGCGTCAGCCGCTCGCGGCGGGAGCGCAGGAAATCCCCGAACTCTCTCCTGCGGGCATCAATGTAGTCAGCACGAGTATCCATCATCTGCTTATCATAGCAGTATTGATACCATGATGATACCAGAACTGGTTGCCGTTCTCCATTTAGTGAAAATCACCTTCAACAGCGATTTGCGTGGAAGGCGATGCCATGGATGGGGCAACAAGAACGATTCTGATTACGGGTTCCACCGATGGCGTCGGTCGCCGGGTAGCCGAACGATTGGCCGCTTCCGACACCACGATATTGATCCACGGCCGCGACCGGGATCGTGGAGAAAGCCTCGTTGAGGCCATCATAAGTTTTGGAGGCAAGGCGGCATTCTATCCTGCCGACCTGTCGGCACTCGCGGATGTCCGCCAGTTGGCGGAGAGCATTCTTCGCGATCATTCCCGTCTTGACGTGCTGGTCAACAATGCCGGCATCGGCGTTGCCGGTGCTCATCCGGGGCGTTGCGAAAGCTTTGACGGTTTCGAACTGCGCTTCGCCGTCAATTATCTGTCGGGCTTTTTGCTGACCCGGCTGCTGTTGCCCCTGCTGGAAAGCGGCGCACCGGCACGCATCGTCAATGTCGCCTCAGTAGGCCAACAGGCGCTCGACTTCTCCGACGTGATGCTGACGCGGTGCTATAGCGGCCGACGCGCCTACTGCCAGAGCAAGCTCGCGCAAATCCTCTTCACCTTCGATCTCGCCGAGGAACTGAAGGGAACGGGCGTCACCGTGAACGCCCTGCATCCGGCAACCTACATGGCAACAGCGATGGTGCGCGGTGATGGCGTGTCGCCGACAAGCAGCGTCGAGGAAGGCGCGGATGCGATCCTGAACCTCGCCCTCTCACCCGATCTCCAGGAAAGGTCAGGTCTCTATTTCGACGGGCTGCGAGCCTCTCGCGCGCAGGCGCAAGCCTATGACGCCGATGCACGGTGGCGGCTCCGGGCGCTGAGCTTCGAGCTCACGTGGCTTTCTGACCCCAGAGCATGAACTCCCGATGCATTTCAACTCAACGAAAGGAAATCTCATGCCTTCCCAACACATCGTCATCGTCGGCGGATCATCCGGTATCGGCCTCGCCACGGCACGGTTGCTTCTTGAGCAAGGCCACAGGGTCACGATCACCGGCCGGAACACCGACCGGCTGGAAGCCGCCCGCGCGCTGCTGGGCGGCGACCTCTGCACGCGGGTCATGGATGCAGCCGCTCCGGCCGGTCTGCCGGGCGCTTTCGAGCGTATCGGCACGTTCGACCATCTCGTCCTCGCACTCGGCAGCGGCAAGGGAGCCGGCCCTTTCGCCTCGGTATCGCTCGCCGATGTAAAGGCCGGGTTCGAGGAAAAAGTCTATGCGCATTTCGCTACCGCGCAGGCGGCGCTTCCATATCTCGCCAAAGATGGAAGCCTGACCTTCATCTCGGCGGTGACGGGTCAGGCTGCCATGCCCGGCACGGCCGGCATAGGTGCCGCCAATGCCGCTGTCGCAGCACTCGTGCCGATCCTCACTGCTGAACTTCGCCCCCTGCGCGTCAACGCCGTGTCGCCAGGCGTCATCGACACGCCCTGGTGGGATTTCCTCACGGATGAACAGAAGACACCAGTGTTCGCAGACTTTGCCGCGAAGACTCCCGTTGGGCGCGTTGGAAAGCCCGAAGACATCGCACAGGCCATCGCTTTCCTAGTCGCTGACACGTTCGTTTCCGGTCAAACGATCATTTGCGACGGCGGACTACGGCTGACCGCGTAAAAGGAAGGCCAAAGGTCATGCGGCGGCAGATGTTGAGAGAGGGAGATAGGTCAAGTTCCTGCCGCCTCTTAGGCGGGCGCATCCCAATGGTGTCCCTTTTGCAAGTGTTGGCCGTGGCAGAGTATCTAAACTTCCATCACGCCGCCAATGTGCTTGGTACAACACAATCCTGCGTCAGTTCTCGCATCAAGGGGTTGGAAGATGCCCTCGGCATCCTGTTGTTCGAGCGCCGTCATAGGGGCGTCCGGCTGACGGAGGCCGGACGCCATTTCGTCGCCGAGGTGTCGGCGGGCATCGCGCAGCTCGACCATGCGGTGCGCACAGCGGGCGCGACACTACAGGGGAACGACGGGCATCTTGCGATCGGACTCCATAGTCCTATCGCAGCCGGGTTCCTCGCCGACCTTCGCCGCCAATATCGCGTCACCTATCCGATGATCGAGCAGTCGGTGCTGGAGGGCCGTTCGTCGGAGACGGTCGCCCTGGTTCGCGAAGGTCGGCTCGACGTAGCCTTTGTCGTCGGTGCCGTGAACGCACCCGACTGTCATTCCCGCCTTCTGTGGTGCGAGCCGATGGTGATGGCGCTTCCAGCAGATCATCCGCTTACGGAGCAGGACGCTGTCAACTGGCGCGATCTTGTCGATGAGACCTTCCTCATCCGGCACGGTGGCACAGGCCCGCAAGTATTCGAGCATGTCGTGCGCCGGATCAGCGAACGCGGTCGCTCACCACGCACCCACCGTTTCGATGTGGCCCGCGACACCCTGATGGGCATGGTTGCGGCGGGCGACGGCATTGCGCTGACTAGCGAGGCGACGACGCATGTGTCGTTTCCCGGCGTCGTGTTCCGGCCGATCGCCGATGAGACCGAACCGGCGCGGTTCAGTGCCGTGTGGTCGCCGCATAACCGCAATCCGGCCCTGCTCAACCTGCTCGATCTCGCCTTGGAGATGAGCCGGTCAGCGCGCGCAGTCTGATAGCCGCGCCGGTTACGAACTTACGTCGAAAAAAGCGCTGCCATTCCGCGCCGCCGCCAATGGTGAGACCATCAGGGGAAAGGTCACCGGAACCGTGCAGCTATCCAGCGACAAGTTCGCCATCGTCGGTGTCAAACGGCGTTCAAAAGGGACCCCCGATCGGCGTCGAAGAGGGACCCCCTTTTCAGATAATATGATGCTGGTTTGTTGAAGATGGCCTTGCGCTGCGTGCGGCGGAGGGCGG